>LXNI01002782.1_pt1 | contig 11350 bp, 8 predicted proteins | sample 809091 | NCBI WGS metagenome assembly LXNI01 (sample SAMN04870527, study PRJNA318959) | sponge metagenome | biome: 01000161; feature: marine sponge reef; material: water | host: Sarcotragus foetidus | place: Greece: Milos, Mediterranean Sea | collected 2013-05-29 | depth 5-7 m | reverse complement strand
GCCCGCAAGGGGCGACGCAAGGGCAACAGCGGATATGGCATCGGACGGTTCCTGGAATCCGGATTCGACAAGCTCTGCGAACCATATCGACGCGGCGAGACCGAGACCGGGTCGCCCGAGAAGGAAGAGGCGCTGGAACGACTGGAGGCTGTCCGGGACGCGCTTCTCGACGCCGACCTCAGGGTTGTCTGCTTTCCGTCCGGCGAGCATTGGACCTGGAGCCTTGAAGGCGACACATCCCTCCTGCAGACCGATGTCGAAGTCAGGGCATGGCCGATCTCGATCGCCCAGGACCAGGCGCGCCCGCTCGAGCTCCCCTTGACGTGGATCCTGCCAATTCAGTGGCTCACCACACTGGTTGCCTTCCGTCTGCATGTTCCTGTCGACGGTGTTGACGATATCGCCTTGACGCTCAGCCTTCCCGCCCAGGGCATGCCGGACGATCGCATGCACCATGTGCTGAGGAGCCTGATCGGCGATTCGCAACGATTCATGGCCTTTCTCCGCGCGCTGCTTGCGGGCCTCGACGGAATGGTCGACGGGCCGGGGCCGGGTGCTGCAAACCGTGACGCCGGCCCCTGGGCAGACGGGGCGGACGACGACGCCCTTCTGGAGGGGCTCGTTCGCGCGGCCTCCCGCGACCCCGACCGCCTCGAACCGGTGCGCCGCCTGATCGAGGACTTCCGGAAGACCGAAGAAGGCCGCAGCATCGTCCCGGATGACTTCCTCGACGTCTGGAACGCCGTGGACGAGGCATTGCGCAAGGACGGCCGCTCATGAGCAGACCGCGTGTGGACGCAATTCTGGAACGGTTGAAGCCCTTCCAGCGCCGCACTGTCGACCACGCGTTCCGGCGCCTGTTCCTGGACGCCGACAGCACCTCCCGCTTCCTCGTCGCCGACGAGGTCGGTCTCGGCAAGACGTTGGTCGCACGCGGCATCATCGCGCGGACGATCGACCATCTCTGGGATGATGTGGACCGCATCGACGTCATCTATATCTGCAGCAATGCCGGTATTGCCCGCGCCAACCTGCCGAAACTCCAGGTCGGAGGCGCCAGCGAGCGCTCCTTCGCACTGGCGACCCGTCTCACCATGCTGGCGACGGAGCTTGCGTCGCAGGACGACGAACGCGGCTTCATGGATAACAAGCTGAACTTCGTCAGCTTCACGCCGGGCACGTCGTTCGAGATGGGGCATTCCGGCGGCCGGCGCCGGGAGCGGGAAGTGCTGTTTCATCTCCTGGCTCCGCATGTTGGGCGGTCCACCACGCCCTTGAAGAACCTGCTGCAGGGCAGGGTGACCAGGAAAGAGGGTTGGCGACGAGGCCTCGATGCGGAGCTGCCGATCGAGTCCGGAATTCGGGGGGATTTCGACGAGGAATTCGAACGCCGAAACGACTTGCAACTCAAGCTGCGCGAAACCCTCGATACCTGGTTCCACCGCTACCGGCCCCATTGGCCTGACGAAGCCAGATGGGCACGCGACGAGCTGATCGGCGAGTTGCGGCGGTTGCTGGCCGAGATATGCATCCGCGCCCTTGAGCCGGACCTTGTCATTCTCGACGAATTCCAGCGATTCAAACCGTTGATCGAGACCCGGGAAGACCGCAGGAGCGAGGCCGCAGAGCTTGCGCAATCCCTGTTTCAGGCTACGGCGCATGACGGCCGGCCGGTTCCGACCCTGCTTCTCTCGGCGACGCCGTACAAGCTCTACACGACCGACGCCGAGATCGAGCAGGAGGATCACTACGAGGATTTCCTGGCCACGACGCGGTTCCTGTTCGGCGGTCGAGACAACAATGTCGACAGCCTGACCCGAAGCCTCGCCGGGTTTGCCAATGCTCTGAAACAGGCAAATCCGGATGACGGGGATTCGCTCCAGTCGGCCGCCAATGCCAAGACTGGTGTCGAGAACACGCTTCGGGCCGTGATGGCCAGAACCGAGAGAGTTGCTGCCAGCGAAGAACGTGACGCCATGCTGAATGAGCCCGGAGCCAAGATCTCGCTCAAGCCGGCAGATGTCAGGCAATATCTCGCTGCAGACGCCCTGTTCCAAGCCGTCGGTGACCGCGATCCGATGCCGTTCTGGAAGTCGGCACCCTATCTCGTCCACTTCATGCGGGGATACAAATTCAACGACCAGCTCGAGGAGACGCTCGAACGTTCGCCTTCCCGGGTTGCCTCGGTGTTGCAGGCGCACAGGCAATCCTTTCTCTCGGTGGAAGCCCTACAGCAGTGGTCCGAGATCGATCCTGCACATCCGAAGATGCGGGACATGGTGAGCGATCAGCTCGATCGAGGCGTCTGGCGTCTGCTGTGGATGCCGCCGACCCTGCCTTACTGGCCGCTCGAAGGTCCCTTCCGCGACAAGGCAGGGCTTACCAAGACACTGATGTTCTCCGCCTGGAATGTCGTGCCGGACGTCGTCAGCGCCCTCCTCAGCTACGAGGCCGAGCGGCGCATGACGGGCGGACGAATTCCCGAGTACCTGGAGCCAGCCAAGCAACAGGTTCCCCTGCTGCGCCTCACCCAGTCCGCGGCCCGCATCCGGTCCCGTCACCGTCTCCTTCTCCTCCTTCTGCCCTGCCTGCCGCTCGCCGACCGGGTGCATCCCCTGGAAGCGCCGCCCGGGCAAGACCGCCACAAATGGGTTCGCGAAGCGGTCGAGGCCCTGCTTTCGGCCTCCGGTCTCCCCGACCCGCAGGACGGCCCGGTCGATGAGCGATGGGAATGGGCTGCGCCACTGCTGCTCGACCCTGGATTGCGCAGCTTCCTGGAGGCATGGCGGAACGGTCGGCACCCTGCGATCGAAGGCGACGGACCTCTGCCGCGGCCGAATCCCGAACTGTTCGGCGCTTATGTCAACGACCTACTCGACCTGCCGCCCGAGGATCTGGGCCGCCGTCCGCCCGGCCTCGCCGATCTGCTGACCGAGGTTGCGCTCGGTTCCCCCGCGATTCTGGCCCTGCGCAGCCTCAATGCCTCTCCCGGTCTGGCGTGTATTGCCCGCCGCAGGCTTGCTGTCAGCATCGCCGACGCCTTCTGGAGCCTGTTCAACCAACCGGCCGTCATTTCGCTTCTGCGCCAGCCCTCCACTGGAAACAGGGCTTCACGTGCCGATACGGCCTATTGGCGTCTGGTCCTGGAATACTGCTGCCAGGGGAATCTTCAGGCGGTGCTCGACGAGCAGTGGCACCTGCTCTGGGAACAGCGTGCCTGGTCGGAGACAGCAGATACCACGGCGATTGCAGTCGAATGCGTCAAGACCCTCGTCAAGGTCGTGCATCCGGTCAGATCGCGGGTTCACGGTCGTTTTCTTGAACGCCGCAACGCGGAACATGTCGAGTCCGATCAATTGCGTATCCGGACAGTGTTTGCTCTTCGTTTCGGGCATTTGCGCACGGAAAACGAGGAGGGCATCAGTGAAGACATGGTTCGGGCAGCGTTCAACAGCCCGTTCCGGCCCTTCCTGCTCACCAGCACCTCGATCGGCCAGGAAGGGCTGGACTTTCATCCCTGGTGCCATCGCCTGGTGCACTGGAACCTGCCGGGCAATCCGGTCGATCTTGAGCAGCGAGAAGGGCGCGTTCATCGTTACAAGGGCCATGCCGTCCGGCGCAACGTTGCGGCTGCCCATGGCGAGAATGCGCTTGCCTGCTGGCGCCCAGGCTCGGATCTCTGGGCACAAATGTTCCAGCTTGCCGATCGGGCCGCTCGCAATGCCCAAGACTCCGATCTCGTTCCCCACTGGATCGCTTCCGGAGACTGCCGGGTGGAACGCCACGTACCGTTATTGCCCTATGCAAGAGAAGTCGGGGCATTTCAACGCCTGAAGCGTCAGCTCGCCGCCTATCGCGTTGTCTTCGGCCAGCCGAGGCAAGAAGAACTCATTGCCCTGCTCAACCGGGCCGATTTCTCCGTCGCCCAACTTCGAGCACTGACGATCAACCTGTCCCCGCCCGATACTGAAATTCAACGCCCAACAGGCGCACCGAGCGCGGCAAGAACTTCTCCATCGCCTTGATGACGTCTGCGGTGGCGGCCGGACGAACGCCAGTGCATCGAACCGCCGAAGCACCGGCATATCGGAGGCGCCCGCTGTCCAGTCGAGCAGGCGGCGCAGGGCGGCGGTGTCGAGGTTCCGTAGAAATACCGCCGCATCGATCAACGCCAGCAGTGTCATGCATGCTTGCGCTTGCGCGGGAGTCTCGCGATGCCGCGAGAGAAGTCTCTGGGAAGAGGCCACCCCGTCGCCAAGCTCCTGCAACACCGGCCGTAACCCTGTCGCACTTCGCGCCGCACGCTGACACGAAACCTGTGCGAACCATGCGCCGAGCGGTGAGACAGCTCCACCGGCTCGCAAATCCGGCAAGCACGCTGCCTTGGCCGCAGAGTGCGTCGGCCTGGAACCGGGGCCGGGCCTGCTCTCAGCAGTCCAGCTCGCGCGGTTCCACTTTCTGAAGCTCTATCGTCGCGTGTGCGCGACCTCCGATCGCGTTGGCCAGTTTCTGGAGGACAGCCGCATGTTTCTTCATTGAATGTCCTACAGGAGGTTGCATGGATCGCTCGCCCAAGGGTCCTCCGTACCTCAGGGTAACGGCGGCGTCTTTGTAATGCCCAAGGGTTTCCCGGATTTCGTCCACCGAAACGCTGGACGCCTCAGCGACCCTTTCCTTCCAATCGTCCGCCAGGCAATTCCAAAGAATGACGAGATCATGCTTCCTGGGAGCAGGTCTCCCCATCTCACTGTCGAGGATGTGCTTCAGGCCGAGTTCGATACTGTTGATCCGCAAGAAGATCGGACCCAGCGCGAGTGCGAACATTACATCACCCTCGGAGAGGCCGCGGCCCTTCCATTCTTCTCGGTCGGCGCCTTCAAGCATGTTGGCGGCGATGGCGTAAACCCTCGCCCCCATGCCGAAATTCTCAAGATTTCTCCGTCGTGACCTGGGCATGTGCAGCTGTCACCCTTTCCCCCGAAAACCGGCGCCGTTTACTGCTCATCGGCATTCCTCCGTCACGCGGTGGAATACGCGTTAGCGACCTGTTCGATTTTCCGGGGCTACCTCACTGCCGCATAGGTGCCCGCCTCTGGCATAGTAGGCGCGCACACCCTCCCGGCGCTGTCGGTGGCGGGCCAGCTGTTCCGGGCCTACGGCGAATTCCCGGGCGCGTTTCATAAGTTCGCGCTCCGCGTCTTCCAGGTTGAGACCTGTCAGGGCGCCATCGCTCACCACCTCCCGCCCCGCGACCAGAAGACCGCGTACATGACGGGAGGTCCCACGCGTCAGAATCACGTCGAGCTCGTCTTCGTCGGAGATCAGGAAGTCGTCGCGCATGGCGGCGTAGTCCAGCACGACAAGGTCCGCCCGGGCACCGGGCGTGACCTCACCGTAGTCGCCGCTGCCGTCGATGCACCGGAAACCGTCGCGGCATGCTGCATCGAGCAGCTGGCCAGGCGGAAACGCCGGCTCCAGGCCGTTGCCGTTGTGCAATCGCCAGGCGAGGCGCAGATCGCGGAAATAGTCCTGGTCGTCGTCATGCGCGCATCCGTCGAGGCCAAAGCCGAAGCGCAGCCCGTGCCACATGAAGCGTGCGACGGGAGCCACGCCGGAACGCATTCTCAGATTGCTGGAGGTGTTGACGGCCACGGTGACACCGCGCTCGGCCAGCAGCGCGCACTCGTCGTCGGTGAGATGTACCCCATGGGCGAGGGTCAGCCGGGGCGACAACAGGCCGATATTGTCTAGGAAGCGGAGGATGCCCTGCGGATATGTTGCGTCCAGCCACTCGCGCTGACGGCGTGACTCCAGCAGGTGCATGTGGACGCGGCGGTCGTTCGCCGCGGACGCTTCCGCAATCCGTTCGAGGGTAATGTCGTGGCACCATTGCGGTCCGATAGGTCCGTATTGAACCTGGAACAGGTCGCTCTCGTGAGCTGCAGCGATGGCTTCGACCTGCTCGACCAGATGAAGCGTCGGTCTGCTATCCGCGATCGCGGCTTCCATTTCGACCCGGTCGTCCGGTGGCAGATGAGGCAGGAGTGCGCGTTGGTCTCCGTAGATCCATGGATTGCGGTCGCGAACGGGGCATGAGAAAGCGACGCGTATGCCAACATCGGCTGCGGCGCGCGCGACCCCCGCAGCTTCCGATTCCAGGCTGTCCGCCACCAGCGAGTTGTGGCAATGCACGGTCGCTCCGATGCCGGCAAGCGCCATGCGGCCGAACGCAACTGCGGCTTCCAGGCGAGGCTCAATCGTCGCCCTGCTGAAGGAGGCGATCCAGCATTCGAGCGCATCATCAGCGCCGCCAAGTGCAGGCGGGCGCAGGCCGTAGCCGTGGTCATGGGCGTTGACCATGGCGGGAAGCGCGATGCGTCCGTTTCGGCACGGGCGCTCGGTCTCCTTGATCCCGGCGATGCGGCCGTCCGAAAACGTCAGGCGAACATTGCGTGCGGCGGGCAGATGGCCTGGCGAAGCGAGAAGACGCTCGACTTCCAGGGTTCCGGTCATGATTCGTCCCCCCGATCGAGGTCGGCGCCGAACGATGCGAGCGCCTTCTGGAGATGATCGGCCATGGCACGCCCGGCCACCGTCGGCATGCGGTCGGATGGCGCAAGCAGGCAGAGGCGCAGTTCGGACAGGCGTTCTCCTTCCAGCGGAACCGCCACCAGACTCCCTGAAGCCAGTTCCTCGGAGAAACCCAGCCGCGTATAGAACGAAATCCCGACTCCCCGTAGCAGGAGGCGTTTGACGACCGCCTGGGTGTTGGACACCGCTGCCGGCTTGTGCGCCCTCTTGAACGCTTCCAACTCGTCACCGACGAAAGGCTGCATCGTGCCGGCGGGGTCCTGATAGATCAGCGGGCAGGCGCCGCACTCTTCGAGCGTGACAGAGGCGCGTGACGCCAGCTCGTGGTCCGGTTTCATGATGACGCACATCGGACAGGCGATATCCTCCAGCACAGCTATTCCGCGGCGCCAGGCTGGAGAGAAGGTCAGGCCAAGGTCGGCGCTGCCTTGGGAAACGGCGTGCATGGCCTCGATGGGATCGCAGGCCGTGACGCGAACCTGCACTGCCGGATGCACCGCAACGAAGCCGGACACCGCCTCGGGCAGGAAATGCACGGCCGGGCTGTCCAGCGTGGCGATGGTCACGTCCCCGCTGACGATGCCGCGCAGGTTCTCGATATCGCCGCGAAGCCGGGCGAAGTCGTGCAGCGTATCGCGCGCGTGGCGCAGCACCAGCCGTCCGGCGTCGGTAAGCTGCATGCCGTCCGGGCGGCGCTCGAACAGCGGCGCACCGAGTTGGTCTTCGAGCTTCAGGATCTGCCGGTTGACGGCCGAGGCGGAGATATGGAGCCGTTCGGAGGCGCGGCGGATCGATCCCTCTTCGGCCACCGCCTCGAAATAGCGCAGCACCGCAGAATGCATTGGCCATCAGCCTCCATTCGACTTCCACCCGGCTACGAGAGGGTGGTCCTGCGCGGTGCGGAAATCCGGGCCGAGGCCGCCCGGCTCGCCCCAGCCGGTGACTGTATCTTCGAAGAACTCGGCATTGACGGCAATGAATCCGGTAGACCGCGACGGCAGGTCGTCCTCGTACCAGATGGCCTCCACCGGGCAGACCGACACGCACAGCGCGCAGTTGATGCATTCATCGGGCTGAATGTAGTACATCCGCCCGCCCTCATAGATGCAGTCCACCGGACAGACTTCGGTGCAGATACCGTCCTTGATGTCTATGCAGGCCTCGGCGATGACATAGGTCATGGGGGCGCTCCGTCTACCGGCGGTCAGCGGCCGGACCACATCGGCGCACGCTTCTCCCTGAACGCGGCAACACCTTCTTCCGCATCGCGGCTCTGCAGCGCCGCGACGAGGCTCGGGAGTCGGGCATTGCGGGCTTCCGGGACGGTCATGTGCGCTGTGTCGTTGGCGGACCGCTTGATCGCCTTGAGGCTGAGGGGCGCGCAGGCAAGAATGTCGCGGACCCAGGCGTCGACCGCGGCGTCCAGCTCATCCGGGAGCACGACCTGGTTGACCAAGCCGTGTTCCAGGGCCTCAGCGGCCCCGATGCGCCGCCCGGTCAGCAGCAGGCCCATGGCAAGTGTCCGGGGAAGCCGGCGCGGCAGGGTGATCATGCCGTCGAGCGGTAGCCGCCCGACCCGGGGTTCCGGCAGTCCGAACGATGCCGTATCGGCAGCGACGACCAGATCGCAGCCCAGCACCATTTCGAATCCGCCGCCGAGCGCAACGCCGTTGACCCTGGCAATGACGGGAACCGACGGTCGGCGGCCGAGCGCAATGCCGCCGAAGCCATGGTCGCCGGTGTCGGCCCAGTAGGCGAGGCCGCCGGGACCCTCTTCCTTCATGTCCGCGCCCGCGCAGAACGCTCTGCCGACGCCGGTGAGGACCGCGCAGCGGATCGCCGGGTCACGGTCGATGGCATTCCAGGCTTCTCCGAGCGCTGCCTCGGTTCCCGAGTCGACAGCGTTCATCCGGTCCGGCCGGTTCAGCGTCACGTGGGCGACGCCGTCGGAGACATCGAACTCGACACTCACGCCGCGTCCTCATCGGAATGCGCCTGCTCAAGCACTTCCTCGTTGTGCTCCCCCAACGCCGGTGGTGCGCGGCGCACCTCGAACGGAGCCGCCGACATGTCGATGGGCGAGGCCACGAGGCGCACCGGCCCGGCGGCTGTCGGGGCAAGCTCCACGATCATGTCGTTGCATGCGGTCTGCGGGTCGTCCAGCGCCTCCGCCAGTGTCATCACCGGAGCGCACAGAATATCGACAGCGCCCAGCCGCTCCAGCCAGTGTGCAGTGGTGCCGGCGGCAAACCGGTTCCGGAAGATTGTCTGCAGATCCGACCGGTGGGCCTTCTGCTGCTCCAGGGTTGCATATCTTGGGTCGGTCGAGAGGTCATCAATGTCGAGCGCCGTGCAGATGTCGCGCAGCGGCTGTTCCTTGAACGCTCCGACCATGACCACGGCGCCGTCGAGGGTCTCGAACACGCCGGACAGCGGCATGGCGGCCCAGTTGAGCTCCCGCCCGCGCATCATCCACATCGCCGCTTCCTGCATCTGCATCGCCAGCATGGAGTTGAAGAGCGATACGGCAATACGCTGCCCTTCGCCGGTCTTCTCGCGCTGCATCAACGCCATCAAGATGCCCTGAACCATGTGCATGCCAGCCGCGTAGTCGGCGAGCGCCGTGGGATAGACTGTAAGCGGGACCGACGGGTCCGAACGGCGGTGCATCGCGCCGCTCATGGCCTGGGCGAGCACGTCCTGGCCGCCCTTGTGCACATAGGGACCGTCCAGGCCGAAGCCGGTGCCGACCGCATAGACGATCCGGGGATTGATGAGGCGCAGATCGTCGTAGCCGAACCCCATCCGTTCCATGACGCCGGGGCGAAAGTTGTTCACCACCACGTCGGAGGTCTCGACGAGCCGTAGCACTGCCGTCCGGTCTTCCTCCGTCTTCAGGTTCAGCGCGATGCTGCGCTTGTTGCGATTGAGGCTCGCGAACACAGGATTGTTGCCGCCGTCGGGGTCTTCGCCGACGCTCCAGCGGGAAAGATCACCCCACCCGGCCCGCTCGATCTTGATGACGTCGGCGCCGTAGTCCCCCAGCATCTGCGTGCAGCAGGGGCCCATCATTACCTGGGTGAAGTCGAGTACCCGAACGCCTTCGAGCGGAAGCGAACAGGCGCCGCCGGCATTCGAATCTGGCGCCATCACGCGGCCTCCGGCACCAGGGCGTTGTCGGCAGGCATGTCGCCCGGGTCTGCGCCCTGGGCGCGCATCTGCCTCTGGATGGCGCGCACGTCCACATTGCGAACGAGCGCGCCGCTGTCCAGCGCCTGCGCGGCGGCGATACCGGCGGCCTCGCCCATGGCCATACAGGGTGGAATCTCCCGGCTGATCTTCTGCGCCTGGGGCGTTGCCGAATAGTGGCGGCCGGCCACGAGGACCTGTTCGACTCCCATCGGAAGCAGGGCGCGATAGGGGGTGTAGTAGTCCCGGCCGCGGCAGACGGAGTCATGGAAGTGCACACGGTCGAGTACATCGCGCTTGGTGACCACATATTCGCCTTCGAGCAGGCGGGTCTGGCGCACGCCGGTCTGGGGCGCGAAATCCACGAAATAGGCGCGCTCAAAGCCGGGAATGTTGGCGCGCGCATATTCCAGCAAGGCCTGCATGCGCCGCCGGCCCTCGAACTCCGCCGCCGTCAGGTCTGCCACCTTCATGCCGTCGAAGCCGGTCATGTGCGGACAATTGCACCACACCACGCCGGGGAGCGGCGTCTTCAGCCACCAGTATTGCCAGCAGCCGCCGATCAGGCTCTTGGCCTGCTTGTCGAGTTCCGCGAAACGTTCCGGCTCCTCGAACTGAAACCGCTCGGCCCTGTCCGTATCGACACCGCCCATGCGCGACACGGTGGTGACGATGAACGCGCCCTCGACAAAGGGAGCGCGGGCACTGGCCGCAACATCGAGGTCACCGGTCGCATCGATGACGACCTCGGCGCGGATGGCCTGCGGCCCTTCCTTGGTCTCAACGATCACGCCTGCAGCCCGCCCGTCCTCGACGATGGTGGACTGGAACCAGCTGTGCAGGCGCAGATTGACGCCGGCCTCGCGCACCATGTCGAGCGAAGCCTGCTTGAAGCCGTCCGGGTCGAAAGCTGCGGCGAAGATGACGGGATGAGGCTTGGTGCGGGTATGGAAGTCGAACACGCCCCACCGGGACCACTTGCGCCAGAGCGCCTCGGTCGCCCGTATTGCGGGGTCGCGGTCGGCTTCCGGCGGATACACGCACAGCTCTCTCGCATGCATGCGCTCGATGACCTCCATGGCGAGGCCGCGCACGGAGATCTCCGTGTCGTTGTGCATGTCGTCCAGCACCAGAACCATGCCGCCGGAGGCGAGGCCGCCCAGATAGGGATAGCGCTCGACCAGCACGGTCGGCGCGCCGTTGCGCGCGGCGGAAACCGCGGCCGCAATGCCTGCCGGCCCGCCTCCCACGACTGCCACACCGGCGGTGGCGACGACCGGCACGTTGGCCTCGGGCCGGGTCAACATTTCCAGGGGTGCCATATGCTTGTCTCCGTCGTCTGTTCACTGTCGGATGCCGGACGTCGGCCCGATCCCGGTCGTTCCACTCAGAAGACCGCGCCCGGTTTCCACTTCAGGATCCGCCGTTCGATGAGGGTCGTGGTCACGAAGAATGACACCGCGAGCCCTGCCCCCAGAATCACGGTGGCGTAGAGCAGCGGGGCGCGGAAGTTGTAGGTGGCCTCGATGATGAGGGAGCCGAGGCCGTAGTTGGAGCCGATCCACTCGCC
>LXNI01002781.1_pt1 | contig 11355 bp, 12 predicted proteins | sample 809091 | NCBI WGS metagenome assembly LXNI01 (sample SAMN04870527, study PRJNA318959) | sponge metagenome | biome: 01000161; feature: marine sponge reef; material: water | host: Sarcotragus foetidus | place: Greece: Milos, Mediterranean Sea | collected 2013-05-29 | depth 5-7 m | reverse complement strand
ATAACACCAACCTCGCTCTTTGTGATGGCCTACCCATGTGGTTTACCCCATGATGGAATCGGCCTGTGATCATAAATCAATCTCAATTATTTGTATATTAAATAATAAAACGATCCACTAGTTCACTGTCCTTGACTTCGTAGATATCAATCGAGCCCACGCGAGCGCGCCATATCGTTACGTCCTTGTTGTCGTTCCGAGATGAAGGTGAGGGAGATACTACCTTATAGATGCTCCTTCATCGATCTTGATGGCCCAACAAGAAAGATTGACAGGGCAGTAGGTCCCATAGAACTTGAGAGCGTCTACTATTTGATTCAGGGACTCCGTGGATTCCGTTTCAAACGTAACAATGTAGCATCTCATTTCTTCTATTACCTGCCTTCGCCTTTCACCTGATAAAAGATATAACCATGGTGCGGATTTATTGCCCATGTGAAGAACCGATATCCAACTACACAGCGTAGAAAATTGACAATAAATCAAACAATCTGTAGAGTCTGGCTCCCTGTTCTGTGCCGAGGTGGCGGAATTGGTAGACGCGCTAGCTTCAGGTGCTAGTGGGCATTAGCCCGTGAAGGTTCAAGTCCTTTCCTCGGTACCATCATCCCGGATAGGTGCTCAAGTCTGATACGATCAACAGCATAACGCGCTTTAGAACAGTCGGACGAATACAACTCGCCGCGTGTCATTTCGTAGTCATGGCGTTGTGCATTGGTCTTTCAGATCTCCCGCACTACGGAAACGTGCGGGCTGACATAACCGGAAGCGTCATGCGGTCGAAATCATCGCCCTTGTATTCACTGATTTTGCGACAGAGGCACTGAATGCCCGTCTTGCTCGGACGGTGACCAATCGCGGGTGCACTCCCTGTCGGCGGCAAATCCTGTCAAGAAACAAACAATCCGATAAAGTACCTGGGCGAAACCACTGAATGCGCCACCGGGGGGCTTCTCAGCAATCGCTTGTCGCCGGTCACAAGGATACTTTCAGATTGTGAAGCCAACAGATGCCAGAGGTGGTTGTCACCGGAATCGGGGGCGACTTGGGTTGATTCCGGTTCACGCCACATGGCATTCACTACAATCTCGGAAAGCAGTGTATCGATGTTCTCATCCGTTAGCTTATGCAGGTTGACAAGTCCGGGACGACAAAGAACACCCGCATACTCGGCTAACAGTTCCTTGGACATCAGAAACGGGAATTCACCCTTGAGCATACTGTTGAGAATCCATACGGTAGGACTGTCATCGCCCGTGATCAGTGCGGAAACAACGACATTCGTATCAATGACCGCTGACTTGGGCATCGCGCTGGAGGAAACGGGCTCAGGTGTTCTTTTCCTGACGTAACTGTCGGGTTTCTCGAACCGCCAGCGCCAGCGCTTCGTTTTGTTCCAACCCAGATACCGCCCGTGCCCTACTGACGATTTCCCGGGCGCTTTCATAGGTGCGTATACCACGCAGGCGAAGGCTTTCTTCAATGATCGAGCCAATCGAACGTCGCTGGCGTACTGCGGTTTCCTTCAGTGCCTGATGCAATTGATCGTCAAGTGTGATCGTCAGTCGTGACATCGACCTCATCTTCTGTTGGTGCTTTCATGTATCAGCATTTTAGCACCAAAGCATCACTCAAACAATCTGTCATGAAAAATATTCTGGAAATTGGGGTTGAGAATAGACAAAAAATTCCGATCATCGGCATGTTTGCCTATTTTTTGACGAGAGCACTCCTGCCAATACCGTATCCAGGTCACTCGGTTTTTCGAGTCCTGTAATTTGCCTGAAAATCCGCAACCGTCACCGCACCTGTCAACTCTGCCTACTGACGACTTACGGGGTGATGCCCGTTGTATCTCACCCCCTTTCTTTTACTCGCCCACTTCACACTGCGAGCGCGCTGTCATGGGTCGGCGTGAACCTTTCATTCGGTTCACCATCCTTCGCCAATGACGATCCTTCTTCCGCTACGTATCTAACGCAAGTTTTCTTGATACACCAAATCCAACCGTTACTCTATCGCCCCTTCGTGCGACAGCAGCCAGGCCTTTCTATGCTCACCGCCCGCATACCCTCTCAATTCCCCATTCTTGCCGATCACCCGATGGCAGGGAATGACAATCGAAACGGGGTTTTTTGCATTGGCACTGGCCGCTGCACGAATCGCCGTGGGTTGCTCAATGGATGTTGCCAGTTGATGGTAGGAGATCGTCTGCCCAACCGGAATCGTTTGCAACTCGCGCCACACCCGGCGCTGGAAATCCGTCCCGTCCGTTTCGATCCGGACACCCTCGAATGCATGGAAATCATGGTTAAAGTACCGGTCCAGCCTGTCTTGCATGCCAAGCAGATTCGGCTCATTTTCACAGGTGTAACCCCCATATCGTGTAGTCAGAAGTCGGTCCAGTCGATCACTGTTCTCCGAGAAGTCGAGATAACAAAGTTGCTTTTCGGTTCCCAAAATCACAATGTCGCCAATCTCACTGTGGTACAGGTCGGATTTCAATCGTTTCATGGGTGACTCATTGCTCGGTTATTGACGGTGTCTTTCTTAAAGCACTCGGCGTCGTTCCGTATAACTTGCGAAAGGTATCGTTGAATTGGCGAATACTGTGAAACCCGGCCAGGTGAACGATTTCTGTCATCGGTTTGTCACTATCGGTAATCAGCCGTTTCGCTAACAGAATTCTCCTTGACCGGGCCACTGATGTTGGGCTGATACCGACATGTTTTGCAAACAGCTTTCTCAAGTAACGGGCACTGATACCCAGTCGTTCTGCAAACTGCTCCATTGTCTGTTCATCCAAGGCACCCTGATCAATCAACTTCAGGGCCCGTGTAACCGTCGTCTTGACACCGTTCCAGGCAGGACTGTAGGGCACCGTTTCGGGACGGCAGCGGAGGCATGGCCTGAAACCTGCATCCAGCGCGGCCATGGCAGAAGGATAGAAAGCGCAATGCTCGGGTTTCGGTGTCACGGCAGGACACACCGGTCGACAGAAAATACCGGTACTGCGCACACCGGTAAAGAAAAGCCCATCGAATCGCCGATCCCGGTTTTGTACTGCCTGATAACAGGTTTCAAAATCCAATAACATGGTCACAGTATAGCGACAAACGACAGGATCACTAGCGAAAATCGGACCCCGACCTGTCCGCAATGCAGAAACTCCCGGACACTCCAATCGCTCAGCACATGATGGCGCAAAGCCACCCCCGTTACATGATCAGCTTGACCGGACACCACCCAGTGGATGGCACTTCAGGCCCGCGTAGGCTCTGGCTTGCACGTGCGCTCCGTCGATGACCGGTTTGACGTGATTTTGATGTCCATGTACAGCCGGTAAGCACCGCCCTCGTTGATATCGAAAGCGATCATGAAGCGTTCGGACACATCCTGCATTGCGCACAACAGGCGCATTAGTACCGACATCGATCCTTTAGGCACTACAGTACTGCGCGCGATCCGTGTCAGTCGTGTCAGGACAACATGGCCTGACCAACCCGGTCAGTCAGGACCAAAGCGCACGAACCGGCCAAGTTGTGGGCTCCTGCGCCATGCTGTGCGACCTTCCCGCATCGCATCCAATCTCACCGGTCAACCAATATCCCTGTACAGTGGAAATTGCCTGCAAAGGGCAATCACCTTTTGTCGAACGGACGCAATCACTTCCCCATCATTGATATTCTCCAACACATCACATATCCAGCCCGTCAATTCCCTGGATTCATCAACCCCAAACCCTCTAGTCGTCATGGCGGGGGTACCAATACGAAGCCCGCTCGTGACAAAGGGGGACCGCGGATCATTCGGTACCGCATTTTTATTCACCGTGATATTGGCAAGACCCAGCGCCCGGTCGGCCTCTTTTCCAGTGATATCCTTATCAATCAAGTCCAGCAAAAACAGGTGACTGTCGGTCCCGCCGGACACGATTTTAAAACCGCGTTCCAAAAACACTGCCGCCATCGCTTTGGCATTATCGAGAACCTGTTGCTGGTAATTTTTGAATGACGGGTCCATGGCTTCTTTAAACGCGACCGCCTTGGCGGCGATGACATGCATCAGCGGGCCGCCCTGGGAACCGGGGAAAACGAGCGAATTGAGCTTTTTCGTCACCGCCTCGTTTTCTCTTGCCAGGATCATCCCGCCACGGGGCCCCCGAAGTGTTTTGTGGGTGGTCGTCGTGCAGACATCAGCGATCGGTGTCGGGTTGGGGTAAAGGCCGGCCGCAACCAATCCCGCAACATGGGCCATATCGACAAACAGATAGGCGCCCACACTATCGGCAATCGCTCGAAAGCGTTGCCAATCCATGATGCGGGAGTAGGCTGAGAATCCAGCGACAATCATCTTCGGACGGTGCTCGTTGGCCAATGCCTCAACGGCCTCGTAGTCGACTTCACCGGTGTCTTCATTCAGTCCGTACTGCACGGCATTATAAAGCTTCCCCGAAAAGTTGACCGATGCGCCGTGCGTCAAATGCCCGCCGTGCGCCAGACTCATTCCCAATATGGTATCCCCGGGGTCCACCAAGGCCATGTACACTGCCAAATTGGCCGAGGAACCGGAATGTGGCTGAACATTCGCATAAGCGGCATCAAACAGCATCTTGGCCCGTTCAATCGCCAGTTTCTCCCCGACATCAACGTGTTCACAGCCCCCGTAATACCGCTTGTCCGGATACCCTTCGGCATACTTGTTGGTGAGCACCGACCCCTGAAGAGCCAGTACCCTCGGGCTGGTGAAGTTTTCTGAAGCAATCAGTTCAACATGTTCTTCCTGCCGATTCTCCTCATCCACAATTGAGGCCCACAACTCGGGATCAAACTCGGCAACACTTTCGTTCTTCTTTAACATTCTCGGCTCCAGGAAAATAGTAATCTCAACAGACCAAACAGGTTGATTTTATAAAATAGCATGCCACATTTGCACATCAGATTTATTATGCCGTAGCATAATATTTCCTATATGCGTCATTCCACGGCGAGTATACGACAGATTTGCCGAATCCTTGTATCCTGATTCATGGCCGATGAAAAACCACAGATCGCCTGCCGGGAACAACAATCACATCCCCCGGGCCAACCGTCCGAAAGGCCCGGAAGGGTTGCCCGGTTTCATGGGTCACCCGGTTGTCTGTACGGCGCTCCGGTTGACCTGCCGGACCCGCACCGAATTCAAGATTATTGACCAAAAAGTGGCCGCAACCACTTGCAAAAAGGAGAAAAAGGGCGTTAAGTTATGCGCTCAGTCAAGTTTGTTCGTTAAACACATTACCTGAGGAGGATTGTGTACGACCATGCGCAGCATCACCCGCCCGATGTATTTGCTCTCAGCGGACTTTCAATGACGTTGCGGACCTCCTCCCTGTCACCGTTCTTCGACAATACCTTTACAGGTATTTCATGCATCACCGCAGGCCTGTTTCTCTTTTCGATACAGGATGTCATTATCAAATCATTCAGCGACACCTACCCGGTACTACAGATTGTCTTTACCCGAAGTTGTGTCGGCCTTGTCATCATTTTGCTTGTTCTGCTTGTCCCGGGCAGACCGGCCTCACTCAGACTGCATCGCAAATGGCCGGTTATGGCAAAAGGCACGCTCGGATTTCTGTCTTATCTATGCTATTACCTTGCGATGGCATCCCTGCCCCTTGCGGAGACAGCAACCATCACCTTTCTGGCGCCCGTCATTGTGACCGCGCTCTCTGCAGTCCTCTTCCGCGAGAAAGTCGGTATCCATCGGTGGAGTGCAATCGGGCTGGGCTTCCTGTCCATCGTCATGATTGTCGGTCCGCAAGGGCATTTCAATAATCCAGCCGTTATACTGGCCCTTATGGCTGCCTTTACCTACGCCTTCTCGACGCTGTTAACACGGTACATTGATCCTCGGGATTCAGCGGGCACATCCGCTTTTTACACGATGCTGGTATTCCTCGTGCTCAGCATGTTCTGCAGTGCACTGGTTTACTTCATTACCTCGGGCGCCCAACCGTCAGACCCTTCGTACCAGTTCTTGCTCAGGGCATGGAGGCTCCCCACCCAGACACATCTGTGGCTGATGATCCTGTTGGGCGGGATTGCCGCCGTCGGCTTTTACTGCCTGATTCGGGCTTACATGGTGGCTGAATTCAGCAGTATCGCCCCGTTTGAATACACCTATCTTTTGTGGGGAATTGCCTTTGGCTACCTGGTTTTCATGGAATTTCCAGCCCCACAGAGCATCATTGGGATCATGTTATTGGTCGCGAGCAATTTCTATATCCTCAGAAGGGAAATCATTCTGAAGCGGCGTACCGCTTTCCGACGCCCCCAACTACCGCGACGATGATCGGATTGACCACGGCAGAAGAAACCCTGTGGGGTATTGACGTCGGTGGAAGCAAAATAGAAGGGGTGGTGATCTCCCCCAATGCCGGTGCCGAGACACTCTGTCGAATCCGGATTGCAACCGAAGGGGACCGGGGATATGCCCATGTCCTCGGTCAGATCCAACGCCTTGTGCAGCAGATGGCGGACCAGGTCGGTGAAATGCCCCGATGTCTCGGTATGGGAACCCCGGGATCACTGGATACAGCCACCGGTCTCCTAAGAGGAAGCAACTCGCAGCACCTCAATCACAAGCCGATCAAACGGGATCTGGAGTCACTGCTTGATATGCCGGTCACAATCGAAAACGATGCCAATTGCTTTGTACTGGCAGAAACACGCATGGGCATCGTCAAATCGATTGCTCCCCGGGCCAAGGTTGTGTTCGGCATTATCATGGGAACGGGCGTCGGTGGGGGACTGATGGTCAACAACCAGCTGATTACCGGCCGCCAGGCCATCGCCGGGGAATGGGGGCATAATTTTCTGGATGATGCCGGGGGGCCTTGCTACTGCGGTCGCCGTGGATGTGTCGAGACGCTGCTTTCCGGGCCCGCGATCGAAAAACACTATCAATCGCTGACCCAGGAACACCGTTCGCTTGCAAAGATCATGCAATTGTCTTCAACCGGCCATCCCGAGGCGATGGCAACGATCAATCGATTTTTGCGCCATTTCGGACGGGGTGTCGCCAGTGTCATCAACATTCTGGACCCTGATGTGATCGTGATCGGCGGCGGTGTCGGCAACCTGGATCTGCTCTACTCCCGCGGCAAGGAAGAGATCGCACACCACGTTTTCAATCGGGAAATGCAAACCCAGATTGTCCGGCCCGAACTAGGTGACAGTGCAGGCGTGTTCGGCGCAGCCTACCTCAATCACCGGCGCCCGTCAGCAGCAACGTGAAGTCAATCACGCTCGCACATCGACACGCGGTACCGGTTCAATCGGTGTGCCCGCCAGGCCGACGGAAGACACGCCATCGGGGCCGACCGGTATGGCACCATTCAACGTGACCCGGTAGAACTCTCTTTCAAACTCCGAATCGTATACATCCCTGACCGCAATGTGTTGCGTTGAACGATTGTCCCAAAATGCGACACTTCCCTCCTCCCATCGAAACCGGACCATGAATTCCGGCTTCGCACAATGCTCCCAGAGATACTCCAGCAGAAGTTCACTTTCACGGGGTGTCAGCCCCACAATTTCCTTGACGAACTCCTGATTGGTATACAGTGCATGTTCCCCGGTTTCGGGATGAACAGTCACCATCGGATGTTCCGCCCGCAACAGATGACTGCGCACCTGTTCGTTATAGGCATCGGCTGCCTGACCGTCTTGCGCCCACTTGAATCGGTGAACCGAACGCAAGGTCGATAAAAAAGCCTGCATTTTGGTGGATAACTGATTGAACGCCGCCACCATGTTCATCCATTGCGTATCCCCCCCATAAGGAGGCACGACAACAGCACGCAGTATCGACCCCAACGGCGGATTGACGGCGGCGGTAATGTCCGTATGCCAGTCTGTCCAGACTCTTGATGAAGACGGGCGTGCAGCGAATGCTGTCCTGTTTTTCGTGACCGGATAAATTTCAGGATAATCGGGCGCATGGCCGAACACCACATGGCCCGGTGTCAGTTCCCCGAATTGCCGGGCAAACGCAATATGTTGATCGTGGTCGAGTCTCTGATCTCTGAAAAAGATCACCTTCCATTTCAAAAGCGCTTCCCGGATCGCAGTCCGCTGGCTCGCCGACAGTGGTCTGGCCAAATCAACCCCTGTCACAAGCGCACCGATATGAACTGTCATCGGCTCAACCCGGACGGTTCCCGTCGACCGGCCTTTATTTTCGCCTCTCATCACCCCACCTAGCTATCACTTGATACACCCACCATGAATCGCCTGCCGTACCGTCTCAGTGATATCAGGTGCGTCCCGCCGCATCACTTTGAAACACCCACCACATGACCGTGATATTGCCGCATGCGCAGTATTGCAGATTCCGGATCATGCGGCAATATCATGCTTGCAAACAGCAGCACAACCGACCCGCGTTTCCCCTTCGATTCCAAGCACCGCATCCGCAGTCACCTGGAGGAAGCCTCACTCATGGGCGAAGACCACCAGATGGTCCAGCTCCAGTTTGATTCCGATCTGCTCGCCGATGTCATGATTATGGTGGCTCGGTGCCAGGCAAAGAACACGTACCGATCCCGATAAGCGCAGTGTGTAGAGGTGATCGGCCCCACGAAAAGATTTTGCTTCGACCGTGGCCATCTTGGGACTCAGGTCATCATGCAGGACATCGTCCGGTCTGATCAGCAAATCGACATCGGTGCCCGGTGAAAAATGACTGATCATTTCTCCACTGACAATACCGAGTTCGGTTTGCACCCGCTCATAATCAAGTACACGTCCGCATACAAAAACGCCTTGTCCGATAAAATCGGCCACAAAGCGGTCCGCGGGCCGGTGATAGAGGTTATAGGCACTGTCCCACTGGTGCAGATGACCGTGATTCATCACGCCGATCACATCGGCAAACGCAAACGCTTCATGTTGGTCATGCGTCACCAGCAATGCCGTGACGCCGTCATGGAGCAGGATGTCTCTGACTTCCTGTGCCAGCTGTTCACGCAGTTCAATATCCTGACCGCTGAACGGTTCATCCAACAGCAACATATCCGGACGGGGAGCCATGGCGCGAATCAAGGCGACGCGCTGCTGCTGCCCACCTGACAGTTCGTGCGGATAGCTTTGTGCATAGCGCCTCAACCCTACCAGGTCCAACAACGCTTCGACACGTGAGAGACGGGCCTTGTTGGATTGATGACGAATTCCGAACCCGACATTTCCAACCACCGTGAGATGAGGGAAAAGCGCCAGATCCTGAAATACCATGCCGATCCGTCGATGCTCGGGAGGGACGACATGAGAGGCATCGGTAATCAACTGATCACGCAGATGAACATTGCCCTTGATCGGCTTTTCAAAACCGGCAATCATGCGCAGCAAGGTGGTCTTGCCACACCCGCTCGGACCGAGCAGACTGCCAATCTGCCCGCTGTTGAGGCTAATGCTGACATTGTCAACAATGCGCTGATCCTTGAGGTCCACGCTGATATCGGACAGTTTCAGGTGATTCATCATAGGCTGCGACTCCCGGCCCGTGATCGACTGATCGTGACACTCAGCAGTATCACGGGAATCACACCCACCGCAACAATGGCCAGCGCCGCGGTAGACGAATCGGCAAGTCGTTCATCCGAAGCGAGTTCGTACGCACGCACCGCCAGCGTATTGAAATCAAAGGGACGCAAGACCAGTGTGGCGGGCAGTTCCTTTAACACATCGACAAACACAATGAGCAAGGCGGTCAACAGACTGCCCTTTACAATCGGCAAATGCACGCCTCTGAGCACGCTTGCATGTGCATGGCCCATAGACCGTGCCGCTTCGTCCATCGACGGTTTGATCTTCCCCAGGCCCGCCTCGACCGTTTGCAGGGAAACGGCCAGAAAACGCACCATATAGGCGAACAGGAGAATGAACACGGTCCCGCTGAATAACAGACCGGTACCGAGATCAAAGTGGGCCAGCGTCCAGCGATTGATGGCATTGTCGAACAGGCCGAAGGGGATCAGCACGCCAACCGCGATCACCGTTCCCGGTATCGCATAACCCATCGCCGCCAGTCGGGTACAAAAACGCATTGCCAAGGACGGTGCGATACGGTTGCCGTAGCCAAGCAACAGTGCCGGAACCAGCGTGACCACCGCGGCGGCACCGGCCAGCAAAAAGCTGTTGCTGGCCAGTTCAACAAAATGATCATCGACCATCTGGTCAAAGGTCAGTATTGCCCACTGTCCAAGCTGCGCGACCGGCACCACAAAACCGAATATCAGCGGCAAAACACAGGCCACCGTCGCACACCAGGCTTTACCCCGGGTCAGTTGAACTTCCGGCAATCGCTGATAGCGATTGGTGGTATGATGAAAGCGGGCACGACGCCGTGACCCTCGCTCGAGCATAATCAGTGCGAAAACAAAAAGCATCAACAGGACGGAGAGCTGTGCCGCCGCCACCGTATCGTGCATGCCGAACCAGGTGCGGAAAATGCCCGTCGTGAAGGTGCTGACCCCGAAGTATTGCACCATCCCGAAATCAGCCAGGGTCTCCATCAAAGCCAGTGACAAGCCCGCGACGATGGCCGGACGTGCCAGTGGCAAGGCGACCGTTGCAAAACTGCGCCAGGGGCCACAACCCAGTGAGCGACTGACTTCAAGCACGCACACCGACTGATCCAGAAATCCGGCACGCGCCAGCAGGTAAACATAAGGGTACAAAACCAATGAAAACATGACGATGGCCCCACTGATCGAACGGACCTCGGGAAACCAGTATTCACCATACGCCACCCCGAAATAGGCACGAATCCACTCCTGCAGCGGTCCGCTGACCTCCAGCATGCCGGTATAGGTATAGGCGATGATATAGGCGGGCATGGCGAGTGGCAATAACAGGGCCCAGATCAATACTCCCCGTCCAGGAAACTGGTACATGCTGGTCAGCCAGGCCGTCGTGGTTCCGATACTGCCCGCACCAAGAGCAACCCCCAGCATCAGAATCAGGGAATTTTTCACATAGTCCGGTAATACCGTTCCCACCAGATGCGCCCAGTTCTCGCTGGCAGGTGCAAACAAAAAGGCACAAATGGTAATGATCGGAGTGAGCACCACCAATGTCACACCGACGCTGACCAGCATCCATCCACTGACGGTACGTCTCACGACACGCCCATCATTTCTGGCAAGCACAACGGTATTCATCGTCCGGTCCGGCGATACGACTGTCTCGACCCTGCGATGCAGGATTCGTTGATAAATGCATGATCTTCCAAAACGACCGGATCGGGTTGCCAATCGTTCGCATTATGCACAGCCTGTCGACCGTTTCAACCGGTCTTCGGGTTTCCATG
>LXNI01002780.1_pt1 | contig 11356 bp, 7 predicted proteins | sample 809091 | NCBI WGS metagenome assembly LXNI01 (sample SAMN04870527, study PRJNA318959) | sponge metagenome | biome: 01000161; feature: marine sponge reef; material: water | host: Sarcotragus foetidus | place: Greece: Milos, Mediterranean Sea | collected 2013-05-29 | depth 5-7 m | reverse complement strand
TTCTGGACAAGCGCTCGCTGGACCTCCTCGCGTGTTCGGTACTCCCCAAGGTCCCCGAGCTCGTCGTAGCCAATCGCGACAACGGCGCTCGCTCGGAAGTCGCCCCAAAGACGCCCTCCTCTGCCGGCGGCAATCATCCAGGTGTCCGACGTACCGAAACGCTGGCGGTACCATGCGTCGTCGTCGGCTTGATCAGCAGGATCATCGCCTCCACTGGACCTTGGGGAGCCCTTACGCCATTGCTCCACCCAAGGCGCTTGGTAGAAGCGGATCTCCGCCGCGCCTTCCTCCTTGCGAAGCCGCTCAACGACTGCCAGCAGGGCCTGATCGAGGTCAACGGGATTCACGTGGCGACGCCGGTCTCCGTCGCCAAATGCCTCTACGATCCGTGCCTTGTGCTCGGCGGACATGATTGCTTGAAACGAGTCGGGAAAGAACAGGAACAGCAATGCGTGTCGGAACTGCCGACGGTCGGCATCGTCTTGCCTGTCAAGCCAGCCCGCAAACCGCCAAGGATCATCCAGTAGCGAGGCTTGCTCCGCGCCCGAGCGAGAGAACCAATCCAGCATGATCCTGACAATGAATGCGAACTCGCGCCATTGGTGGCTCAAGTAGCCTTGACCTGGGTGCACGATGCCGTGATCGAGCGGTACATCCAACGCCCAATGATCGTCCGGCAACGGTACGCCGGAACGTTCCCAGACGTCTCTGATTCTGTCGAGTTTTCGCGCTGGCGAGACGGCGCTCGAATGGACGATGAGGTAGTACAGCCAAGTGATCTCCGCCGCAAGGCGCAGAGTCTCCGGTGGTGCTGGTTCGAGTTGCCGTACTAGCTTCTCAACGAACGACCCGCTCCCCTCGTCCGGCCGGTCCACGAAGTACGTGCGCAGTGGGCGGAGGCGGGCCGCGGTCCAGAGCTCCTCGTCTCCGAAGAGCGACCCACCCTTCACCAGACACGCCTCCCGCCACCGATCAGCAGCGTTCAAGACCACCAAAGCTCGATCCGACCGCGCCACGGACTCCTCCTTGCCTCCTGCTCCCGCCAAACATTGAAGCACGAAATTGGCACCGTCATCCGTCCGACCATGTACGTACCATAGTCACCAACAACCCTACTCACGCATGTAGGCTATGGTCGGCACAACGAGGTGGTCGCGACCCGCCATGTCCGACGTCAAGGATCTGCTGCTGCGCCTGAGCCGTGCCAGCGAGCGCAGCGATCCGCTGGTGTTCGGTGGACGCGAACGCATCATCGCCGAGACACTCGGGCGCACGGATGTTCTGCCCCCGGTGGGGGACTGGGGCAACACCGTGCTGATCGAAGGCGCGCCCGGCGCGGGAAAGACCGCCCTGTTGCGGGAGATCTCACGGCAGGCTCAAGCCGCGGGCACCACCACCCTCCTTCGGCCCGATGTCCCGCAACCGGACGACATCGAAACCATCTACGCCGAATTGGCGACCGGCCTGGCGGGAGCGTCGTCACGCGCCGCACGCACGACGGTGGCGCCGCCGAAGCTCGGCAGTCCGCAAGCGATCGCGGCTTTGCGCGGCGACAAGCCCTGGCGGGCATCGGACAAGGCCATCGTATTCGTCGATGAAGTACAGAACGTCGTGCGGGACAGCGCAGCAGCGGAGTTGCTCCGTGCGCTGCACACGCAGCAGAGCATTCCCGTGCTGCTGGTCTGTGCGGGTCTCTCGAACAGCCGGGCGGCCCTGGAACGCGCGGGCCTGTCGCGGATCGGTACAGCGAACACCGTTCGGCTGGAAAGTCTGCCGCTGAGTGTCGCCGTCGATTGCGTTGGAAGGACTCTTGACATCGTCCGCCAGCAGGGCCTGAGTGCGGGCGACGCGGCGGCCGACCGATGGTCGGAACGACTGGCGACGGCGTCGGACGGCTGGCCTCGACATCTCCAAAACTACCTGCGGGCATGCTGGCTGACGCTGCACGCCCAGCAAGCGCCATCGCTTGACACCGCAGACCTGGAGGCGGCGATCAGCCGCGGCGACGAGTTTCGCGAAAGCTACTATTTCGAGCGCATCGAGTTCGCAAAGGTGCCAGCCGAAGTGCTGGCCGCGCTGTACAGACGGATTGCGGCCGGGGAGAGCCTCGACACGTTCGATGCGGCGGCGGTGCTCGGCGAAGCGATCGCCGCGCTGCCGCACCGGGTGCGCCAGCGGGTCAGGAACACCTTCGCGGACGACGGCGCGTGCTTCGAAAGGTTGCTCGCCGTCGGCGCGGTATCCACGGACGCCCGCGGCCGGTGCGTCTCGCCGGTGCCGAGTTTCGCGCGCTTCGTCCTGTCGCTGACACGCTGATACGTGGTCACGCAAGCTTAGCCAACCACCCTCTGCAAGCGCTCGGAGAACGCACGAGTGTCGGCGAAGTAGCTCGGATAGGCGTCCCGCAGGGCGTCGACCGACGAGACTCGAACGAGCACGGTGTCGGTTCCGGGGAAGTGGTCGGTCGCGGCCTCGACATCCTCGAAAGCACGCACCGCCTCCTCGCGCTCGTCGGCGGCGTATTCGTTCCAACGCACGCGGGCCGTGCCGTCGGCAACGGATTCAACAACGATGTGAAAATACTCGGCTCGCCCATTGCGGAGGTGGCCTTCCAGCACATGCAACGTCTCGCGGTACCGTTGGAGTCGAGGCAGGGCGTCCACGGCGTGGCAAAGCGCCGCCAGTTCGTCCCGCAACGCCGTCTCAACGGGTGTTTGCGGCACCGTGGGCAGTCCCTCGGCGCAGGCGATTTCCGCGCCCATGAGCGCGAAGAGGCGCAGCCAGTCGGCATCGCCCACGCTGGACTTGAGCGCCTGCCCGGAGAAAATCGCCACGGTCTCCACCGTCGTCGCCCAGACGTGCTGGAGGCGAGAGCGAAGTTGGATTTCGATTCGCATCCCGTCGTAGACGGCCTCGTCCTCGCGGGCCGCACGGAACCGGCTCACCAGGTGGATGCCGCGATAGCCGCTGGCCTTGGGCCTGGCGACGTAGTCGTCGATGTGCGCCACGGCGTGGCGCGGCGGGCGGCTCGCGTAGGCTTCGACCGCCGCGAGCACATCCGGAGCCGTCGGCAGCACCGCGCGGCAGCCGCCGATGTCCTGCATCCGCGCCAGTTTCATGGAGCCGAAACGCCGGAGCTTCGCCTCGATCGAGGGCAGCCGCTTCAACCGCTGCGCCACCCAGGCGTCGTCGGGAACCCGTTCCTGCAACTCCGTGCGCACCCACTCCAACGGCAGGCTGTGTGCGGCGCGCCAATCGTTGAGGACCGTTCTGGCTCGCCGCCGGCCGTCCAGCGAGGTGGCGGACGCAATCAGCGCATTGCCGGCCGCATTCACCTGCGCACGCGAATACGTCGGCATGGGCCAAGGTGTTTCGGACTCTTCGCGCACGTTTGTTTCGCCGCCGCCGTGCTCAAGCGATTGTGCCATGGATGCGCTCGGCCACGCCTACCCCTGCAAGTCGAGGAACCGCCGGTACGCCCCATCCGGTTTCGCCGCCAATTCCCCGTGCGGCCCTTGCTCGACGATGCGTCCGTCGTCCATGAAGAGAATCCAGTCCGCACTCGCGATGGTCGACAACCGGTGGGCGATGACGAATACGAACCGTTCGCCTTTGGCCACGTCCAACGCCGCGATGAGCGCTCGTTCCGTCTCCGGGTCCAGCGCCGCCGTCGGCTCGTCGAGGATCAGGATGGGCGTATTCCGCGCCAACCCTCGGGCGATGCTCAAGCGCTGCTTCTGACCGACCGACAGCGTCCCGCCGTCGCGGCCGAGCACGGTGTCGTAGCCGTCCGGCAAGGATTCGATGAACGCATCCGCACCGCTCGCCCGCGCCGCCGCGCTCACCTCGGCATCGGTGGCGTCAGGCTTGCCGAGACGCAGATTGCCGGCCACCGTGTCGGCGAACAGCAGGTGCTCCTGGAAGACGTAGGCCGTCTGCTCGCGCAGCGCATCGATGTCGTATTCCCGCAGGTCGCGGCCGCCGAGCAGCACGCGGCCGGTCGTGGGTTGGAGAAACCCGGGAATCATGTAGGCGAGGCTCGTCTTGCCGGCGCCGGTCGGACCCACGATGGCGATGGTCTGACCGGCGTGGGCGCGAAACGTCACCTCGGTCAATGCTTCGCGGCCGTCCGGGTAGACGAGGCCGACCTGCTCGAAGGCGATGCTCGTCGGCGCGGCAGGCGCCGGGGCGGTGCCCGTCCCGCTTCTGTCGTTCGGCAGATCGATGAAGAAGAACACCCGACGCACACCGGCGGCATTGTTCTGGAAGTCCACCCAGAGCCGGCCGAACGTGATGGCGGAGCCGGCAACCGTCCCGAACAGCCCCAGCACCACGAGGAAGTCGCCCGGCAGCAACGCGCCTCGGATGATCTGCTCCGAAACCAGCAGGAACGCCCAGACCCCGAGCGACGCCAGGGCCAGACCGGACATCACCTCGATGGCGATGTTCACCGCAACGACGTGCCGGTGGCGGCGAAACGAGTCCGCACTGGCTGATGCGAAGCGCGCATGTTCGCGGTCCTCCGCGCCGTAGCTCTGCACGGCCGCCATGTGCGTCGCGCCCTCCTCGAGCCGATTCGTGGTCGCCGTGCCGGAGGAGCGGCTCGCCTGGCTGGCGCGCCGCGCGAGGCCGGCCAGCGGGGCGGTGAGCAGGAGCGCCATGGGCAAGGTGGCGATGCCCAGCCAGATCAGTTCCGGGATGATGTGGCCGAAGCTGTACTCCATGAGCGTGACGGACACCGCCGCACCGAGCACCGACACCACCGGCATCAGCGTGATGTCGAAGCAGATGCCTTGAATGGCCGGTGCGTCGTACATCGTCCGATAGACCCCGTCGCCGATGCGCTGGTCGTCCAGGACCGGCATCGGCAACCGGGTCAGCCGGGCGAACAGTTGCGTACGCAGGCCGTTGGTGACGTGTTGCACCAGGCGGATGTTGCACAGGAGATCCGCAAGCCCCCAGACCCCGCCCGCCATGGACCAGCCCGCGCTGATCATGTTCTCGCTTTGGGTGGCGTTGTCCTGCCCCTGGGCGAGGAAGGCCGCATTGCCGCGCGGGCCGCCGGCCCCGGTACCGAAGAGGACGACGAGAACGACGAGCAGAGCCAGCGTCGCCGCCAAGAGGCCGGACGGGTCAAGCCCGGCCACGGCGTCCACGAACGGTTGGAAGAACGGCGGAAAACGCACGCTGGAGGCATCGAGGTCCGCCTCCAGCACGACGTGATCGAAGAGCATCTTGATGGGCCACGGCGCGAGCAGCAGCGGCGCGAAACTGCCGAGCATGAGCACGAACTTGAGCAGGAAGAGCCGACGCGCCGGCCAGATGTAGCCGAGCGCTCGACGCAGAATGCGCAACACGCCGCGGGCGTCGAGCGCCGCGTCGGTGTCGATCAGGTCGTCGTAGCGGTCGTCTCGCAAGCGCATCTACCTTCTCGACGCGGACACGCCCGCGACGCCGGTCTCGCTCGCGGCAAAGTCGGCATAGCGACCCGCGCGGGCCATGAGTTCCTCGTGACTGCCCACCTCCCGCGCCGCGCCGTCTTCGACGAATACGATCCGGTCGGCCCGGCGGATGGTCGCCAGGCGATGGGTGATCAGGAAAAGGACCTTGCCGGCACCCCACGCCATGAGCCTTTCAAGCACCTCGCGCTCGGTCTCCACGTCGAGAGCAGCCGTGGGTTCATCCAGAATCAAGATCGGCGCATCCTTCAGGACCGCTCGGGCGATGGACAGCCTTTGCCGCTGCCCAGTGGACAGCTTGGCCCCGCGTTCGCCGAGCAGCGTGTCGTAGCCGGCCGGCATCTCGCGTATGAAACGGTCGGCGCACGCGGTCTCCGCCGCCCGCACGACGTCCTCGCGGCTCGCGTCGGGTGTCGCGTAGCGGACGTTGTCCAGCACGGTGGTCGGGAACAGCGCATTCTCCTGCAGGACGATGGAGATGCCCGCGCGCAGCGCCCGCAGTTCGATCTCCCGAACATCCACGCCGTCGATGCGGATGCTGCCGTCGTCGACGTCGTAGAGCCGCAGGAGCAGACTCATCAGCGTCGACTTGCCCGCGCCGGAGGCGCCGACGACAGCGGTCAGTTCGCCCGGGACCGCACGGGCGCTCAAGCCCCGCAGCACCGGCAGCTCCGGCGCGTAGCCGAAGGTCACCGCCTCGAAACTCACCCCCTCGGCCACCGGCGGCAGCGGCAGCGCGTCGGGAGCGTCCTGCACTTCCGGTTCGATGTCGAGCAGCAGGAAGGCGCGCTTCAAGCCCACGCCCATGTCCTGCAAGACGCTCCACAGATTGGAAAGCGCCACCGCCACGCCGCCCAGAGCGATGTTGCGGTCCCGAGCAGCCTGGAACGCGCCGAGATTCCAGACGGCGAAGCCGACAACGGCGGCAAGGCCGTAGCCGAAGGTCGGCGCTTCGTCCCAGACCCAATGCGCCATCAGGAAGTCGGCGACCAGAACCGCCGCCGCCCCGGCCAGGAAGACGCAGAGATTCAACGTCGCGACGCTCAAGCGCAGTTCGTAGGCCCGGTCGAGGGCGGTACGGGAGTGGCTGGCGAAGCGACGATCCGCCTCGTCCTCCGCCCCGTTCGCCTTCAAGACGCGCGCCGCGCTCACGCTCTCCTGGATGTGCGAAGTGAGCGTGCTATTGGCCGAGCGTGCCAAGCGGCTCTGCTCCCGCAAGCGGGGCGTGAAGAAGCGGGCCGCCAGCACGGCCGGGACGGCGGCAAGGATGAACAGCAAGCCGAGATACGGTGCGAACAGACTGATCGCCGTGAAGGCAACGAGCAGATTGCCGAGGGCCAGCGCGGGCTCGAACAAGGCGTTCTGCACCACGTTGGTGACCATCGCGCTGTCCTGATACACCCGGTAGATGCCGTCGCCCACCCGCGTTCGGTCGTGGTAGCGCAGCGACAGGTGGACGGCCCGCTCCATCATGGTCAGACGCAGGTGCTGATTGACGCGCTGCAGGATCCAGGTGCGGTAGTAGCCGAGGCCCGTACCGAGCAGGAAGCCGGTCGCGATCAGCACCCCGATCAAGACCAGAAAGACGGTGCGAAGCTCGAAGCGCGCGTCCTCGCCAAGCGCCTCCACGGCAACGAAGCGGCTGTGCTCCAAACCGAGCAGCCCCGCTTGGGTCTCGTTCAACGCCTCGCCCAGAAAGACCTTGTTGGTCAGCAAGTCGAAGCCGACCAGGAAGACCGCCAGATCGAGCAGCATGGCGATGCCGGAGAGCGCGAAGAAGAGCACGAAGTGCTTGAGCTCCGGCAGAAGCCAAGCCCGCGTTCGCCACAACGCTTTGCCCAGGCGCATCGCCTCGCGGCGATGCGATCGAGAACGCTTCGCGTTCTCCCGCCGGCGTCGCAAGAGCAACCTAAGTGCCAACATTCGGCGCTCTCGAGGCACCGTGACCGAAACGCCTTGCTGCCGGCACCGCCCAAGCCCTCAGCGCGTGGGCCAGCGCCACGGCGGGACATCCAACGGATCGAGGTCCTGGACGAAGGTCTCGCCGAAGTCCTTGTCGAGGTCCAGGCGATTGCACGGACCATCCGCCGTGAGCGCCTCGATCAGGATCGGTGCATGTGTCGTCACCCATAGCTGGGTGTCCTCGGCACAGCGTTTCATCAGCCGCCCCAAGGCGGGCAGCAGGTCCGGGTGCAGGCTGGTCTCGGGTTCGTTGAGCACCATCAGGCTCGGCGGTCGCGGGGTGAGCAGGGCTGCGATCCAGAGCAGGTAGCGCAGCGTCCCGTCGGACAGTTCCGCCTGCGACAACGGGCGCAGCAAGCCGTGCTGGGCGAAGCGCAGGGCGAACCGGCCACCGACGTTCTCGACGTCCACGGTCGCTCCCGGAAACGCGTCGGCGACGGCGGCATCCAAGGCCTCCTGGTCGCCGATTTCCATGATGGTGCGCCAGGCGGCGGCCAGATCGTGGCCATCGTTGCTGAGCACGGGCGTGCGCGCGCCGACCTGCGGCAAGCGGGCCGGCGAGGCGGCGTCCGAGCGGAAGTGGTCGTAGAAGCGCCACGAGCGGATCTGCTCGCGAAGCATCAACACTTCGGGCGCACGGACGGGGTCGGCCACGCTCGACAGCATGCTGTCGAAACTCGCCAGGTGCTGCGCGACGACCTGCCAGGCGCCGCTGTCGTCGCGGCTGCGCACCACGCCGGCGCGCCGGTCCGCCACGGCGCGCCGGTCGTGCCACATCTCGCCGTGCCAGATCGCCTCGCGCTTGATCTCGGGATCGTTCCCGAACATGGTCCGCGGCACCGGCGTCGGCAAGCCGAAGTCGATGGCGTAGCCGAAATCGTCGCCGACGAAGCCGAAGCGCAGGTTCACGCGCTCCTTGCGCGGCCCGCCTTGAACCGGGTGGTCCCCACGCTTCACCAGGCGGGAGAGCTGTTCGGGGCCCGCCCACAGTACCGATTCGACGCCGCCCTCGGCGGCAATCGACTCGACCGCCGTGCCGAATGCGGTCTCGGACAGGAGCCTCAAGCCCCGGTACAGGTTCGACTTGCCGCTGCCGTTGGCGCCGGTGACGACGTTCAGGGACTTGAGCGGCAAAACGAGATCGCGAAGCGAACGGTAGTTCGCCACCGCCAGCGTGTGCAACACAGCCGATCCGCCTACCGCCGCCCGGGCGGGCGCCTTCAGAACGCCAAAGCCACCTCGTGCGCGTCCAGCTTGGCCTTGCGGAGCCCGGACAGTACTCGTGGATCGCTGTCGATCTCGAGGGCGACATCGTCGCCGTAGAGCGGCCATTGCGGCAGGCCATCGCCGTTCGGATCGCCGGATTTCGCGAAGTTCGCCCAGTAGCCGTGCATCCACTGCGACACCTGCCGGTCCGCGTCGTCCCAGCGCGCGTTCCCGTTGCCGAATGCGTAGGGAATCTCGGCCGCGTGGTAGGCGCCGAGAGAGCGACCGTATTCCTCGAGGTCCGGGGCGTGGTTGAACAGGTACACGTACGCTGCGCTGCCGGCCGCCGTGGCCAGCCGCGCCCAGGTCCGCATTTCCCACCCGAACATGGCGTCGGACATCATCTGCTGCGTGGCTGTCCTGGTCGAGGCCGCGGCGTCTTCCGCGTAGGCTGCAAGGAACGCTTCGGCGTGCTCGCCCTGGCTGTCGCGGACGCCCTGCTGCCATTCCTCGAGTGATGGTTCCGGGACCTCCATGAACAACGTCGTACCCTCGTCCGCCGTCGACCCCACGATGAAGTCGACGCCGGTCTTGCCCTCCATCAGGCGACGCATCTGGTCGGGGAACAGGTGTCCGTCCACGAACACGCTCCGCCACGGTGCCATCACCTGGGCACGGCTAAGCGTCTGGATCATCTCCGCAGCATCCCGCTCTCGCAACGCGGCGATGGCTTCGGCACCCTCCCCTTCGACGCCGAGGGCGGCGGCCAGCGCCAGGCCGATCTCGTGCCCTGCGCCGCTAAGCTGGTTCGGCAACGCCGAGTCGCCGACGGTTCCCTCCGCGCTGTCGAGCGATGCATGCTTGGCGAAGCAGCCGCCGGACTGCGCGATCGCCTTGTGGAACAGGCCGTCGGCCAGGGGTGTCGCCGCCAGGTAGCAGACGCTCATCGAACCGGCCGACTCGCCGAAGATGGTGACGTTGCCGGGATCGCCGCCGAAAGCGGCGATGTTGTCCCGCACCCATTCGAGCGCGGCCACCTGGTCGTGCAGGCCCTGGTTGCCGGACGCGCCGTGTTCCGACTCCGCGGTCAGCCCCGGATGGGCCAGGAAGCCGAGGAGACCCAGCCGGTAGTTGATCGACACGAGGACCACGCCCGAGCGGGCGAGAGCCTCCCCGTCGTAGCCGGGCAGGTTGGCCGAGCCCAGAATGAAGCCGCCGCCGTGGATCCAGACCATGACCGGGTGGCCCGCATCGGCCTCGCCGACGGGTGCCCAGACATTGAGAAAGAGGCAATCCTCGCTCTGCGCAAACTGCTCCTGGGCGTAGAAGCCCTCGTCAATGACCGCCTGGTGGCACGCGGTGCCGGGTTCGGTGGCTTCGCGTTCGCCCTCCCACGGCACGGGCGGCGCAGGAAGCTGCCAGCGCAGTGCGCCAACCGGCGGCGCGGCGTAGGGAATGCCCTTGAAGGCCGCCACGGCGCCGTCCTCGACGAACGCGCCGCGGACTCGGCCGTAGGCGGTCTCGACGACGTCCCCGAGCGGTGCCGAAGCCCGATCGAAGCGCACGAAATATCGCGGCGGGAATCCGGTCAGAATGCGGAAGACGATCCCCGTGGGATTGTCCGCGGCGACCCGGTCGTGCTCGTCGCCTTCCACGACGACGGCGATGTAGTCGCCCGTTTCGCCCCCGCGGGTGACCTGCACGTTCGGGTTGTCGCGCAGCCGTCGATACCAGGCCCTGGGCCAGTGGTTCACGGCCACGTACATCCGGCCGTCGCTTTCGAGTTCCGACACGACCCGGTCGTGCGTCGCCCCGGCCGCACCGATTGTGGTGACGACCACCGTACCCGGCGCCTCCGGCTGGAAGTAGCCGAGCAACGTCTCGAAGAGCACGACGATCACGACGTAGACCAGCACCAGGATGACAAGGATTTTCAACGCTTTCATGGCTAACCCATACCCGTAGAGGAAGGACCAAGGCCGCAAGACTAACGCACTTCACCGGCGCGACCGGCGCGTTGCGCTAAACTCGCGCGCTCAACCAATCTCTCGATCCACCGGAGGCCGCAATGGCATTCTCTCTCTACGACGCAACCGTCGGCACCTACCAGCAAATCCTTCCCGCCGTCGAGGGCGTGCTCGACAAGGGCCGCGCCCATTGCGAGGCGAACGGCATCGACCTCGACAGCGTGGTCGACATGCGCCTGATCGACGACATGCTGCCATTCCGTTTCCAGGTCATTTCCGTCGCACACCACTCGCTCGGAGCGCTCAAGGGCGTCGAGGCCGGCGTATTCGGACCACCGAGCATGAACGACCTCGACTATGCGGGCCTGGCCAGCATGGTGACCGAGGCGCGCGAAGGACTGGCGGCCTACGACGCCGACACCGTCAACGGCTTCGCGGGCAAGGCCATGGAGTTCCGGATGGGGCAGATGGCGATGCCGTTCAGCGCCGAGGACTTCCTGCTGACCTTCTCCCTGCCGAACTTCTACTTCCACGCCACCACCACCTACGACATGCTGCGCATGAAAGGCACGCAGATCGGCAAGGGCGACTTCCTGGGCCGGATGCGTATGAAGCGGTGAACTTGCCGGGACAGGCGGCGGTCGAAACCCGCACGAGTCATTTGAGCGGATTTCCGATGATGCCAATCCGAGTTGCCGTCTTGACGGCGCTGGCCGTTCTGGTCGCCACGATCCCCGCGTCCGCACAGGAACTCAGAACGGC
>LXNI01002779.1_pt1 | contig 11361 bp, 8 predicted proteins | sample 809091 | NCBI WGS metagenome assembly LXNI01 (sample SAMN04870527, study PRJNA318959) | sponge metagenome | biome: 01000161; feature: marine sponge reef; material: water | host: Sarcotragus foetidus | place: Greece: Milos, Mediterranean Sea | collected 2013-05-29 | depth 5-7 m | reverse complement strand
GTGACCAGTCAGATCCTCGTCCCGCTCGACGACTTGTACGAGCAGGAGGGTTGGTTCGACGCTTATCCAGAGGGCATTGTTGACTTCCAGCGACAGCCGGACGGCCACTACTATTCGGCAACAAGCTCTGTAGTATGGACCCCGTATACCTACTACAACAAAGAAATCTTCGAGGAAGTCAGTGTCACGCCGCCGGAAACTTGGGATGATCTCTATGAGATGTCGAGCGAACTGCGCGATGCCGGCTACCAGCCGCTGACCGTCGACTACAATATGGGGATCCAGAGCCACTTCAGTGACGGGATGCAGTTGCGTTCCTGGAGCAGGGATCAATATAACTGCATGCCTATCAAGTGGCGTGCGGACGTGCCGGCATCCTGCGACCAGTACACCTGGACCGATCCCGACTCGATTCGCATCTTCGAATACATCAAGGCAATGGTAGACCATGGCGTTTTTGTCGACGGCGTAACTGGACTTACTGAATACCAGACCGGTAGGTCGTTGTTTACGACGGGCAAGGCGGCGATGTGGCAGACTGGCTCGTGGGACGGCGGCTCTGCAGGGCTATCGCGCGATGTCGAATTTGAAATTGGCTACTTTTACTATCCCGAGATCAGGCCGGAGAGGACAGGGAAAGTTGGGGCTTGGGTTCCTGACGGTCTGATCGTTCCAAAGTCGGGACAGAACATTGAGGCATCGTTGGAGTTTCTTGCCTGGACGTACCGATTACCGCAGGCTTCCCTCTATGCTCAGACTGCCGGCATTCCCCATGGCCGTGCGGACATTCCCAGCGAAGTGTATAGCGAGATTCTCAGTGAGATGCAGTTGCAGTTCCTGGAGGACAACAAAGAGTACGGGACGCCCGCGTTGTATGAGGCTTCCAGCAATCAGCCTTATCAACAGGCGACTGTCAAGTCGGTCGATCAGATGATGGCCGGCGGTTTGACGCCGGAAGAAGCGGGCGCGTGGCTGCAGGAGAAGACTGAGGAAATACACGCCGAGCAGAGTTAGGCGGAAAAGGGTAGAGGGAGCGCTCACAATCGAAATGGAAGCGCATCTCGTACAGGGAGGTTCCTGGGGACCTCCCTGTTTTCGTATGGAGGTGTAGAGTTGGCAGCAAGGAATCCACTGCAAGATGCAGCGGCGGCGACATCTGGCCGCAGTCAATTGATTCGCACCGTCAGGAATGCACTTCCCTGGTATCTGTTTATCGCCCCGGCGTCGCTAATGCTGCTTGCGTTGATGGCTTACCCTCTCTTTGATACGCTGCGGCTTTCGCTATTCAAGTGGGGCGGGCTTGGGCCGCAGACATTCGTCGGGATGCGAAACTTTGCAAAGCTGTTTGGCGACGAGGTCTTTTGGCGTGCCCTCGGCAACAGCTTTATTTTCGCGATCGTAGTTCCCTTCTTTACGGTGTCGATAGGTCTGTTCTTGGGCGTTGCGATCAGTCGACGCATGAAGGGCTGGCAGGTCTATCGCATCGCTTTCTTCATTCCGGTGATGATGTCAGGCGTGGTGGTCGCAACGCTATGGGCAAACATGTTTGAATTCAACCACGGCCTGTTCAATACTGTACTGCGCGGTATTGGTCTCGACGGACTGGCTCAGAACTGGTTGGGTGATCGCAACGTTGCCTTGATGAGTGTCATGCTTGTACCGATCTGGCAGTCGGTGGGATTTCCCATGATCGTGTTGCTGGCAGCGATAGAGGGGATTCCTCAAGAGATGCACGATGCCGCGACAATGGACGGGGTAAACGAGTGGCAACGCATCTGGGGCCTGATCGTGCCGCTGATAAAGCCTGTGCTGGCGTCGATCACAATGCTCTCGATCATTGGCGCTATGAAGGTGTTCGATCTCGTGCTCGTGATGACAAAGGGCGGGCCGGCGTTCAGTACGCAAGTACTGGGCTACTACTTGTTTGAGACGGCCTTTCGTTCGGGCAATTTCGGCTACGGTTCTGCAATTGCAGTTGTGATGTTCGTAGTCGTCTTCGCCGTCGCCTACGGTTATGTACGGGGCGTCCGGATAGAGAGTGTCGAGTATTGATATGGTGGTGCAAACCAAGGGTCGTGCGTTGAGAGCTGGCGAATGAGGGTCTCACTGTGCGACAGGGACAGGTGAACTTGGGGGAAAGGGTGAGATAGATGGCGGTTGACAGGGTTACATCACGGCCGACGGAAGGGAGCATACAGGGAGGCAAGACTGCAGGATGGTGGGCAGGGAGCAGTCTGCGGCCAATCATCTATGGACTGCTTGTGGTTGGAGCACTTATTCAGGTGTACCCGATCTTCTTTCTGTTGATGAACACGCTAAAGACGGACACCCAGATACTTAACACGCCGTTCAGTCTGCCGACCAACTTTTCGCTTGCTCCGTATGTGGACGTTTGGACAGGTGACCGCACGGGGATGTTTTTCGGCAGGTATTTCTTTAACAGCGTTATTGTGCTTGCGGCTACGTTGGTGTTGATGCTGGCTATTTCCTGTCTTTGCGGTTATGCCATGGCACGCGGACAGTTTCCAGGGAACGCCACTTTACACCAAGTGCTGTTGCTCAGTCTGGCAGTGCCGGCGCACGCGCTTGCGATTCCACTCTACTTTTTTGTGGGCAGCCTCGGCTTGCGAAACAGCCTCTTTGGGTTGACACTCGTCTATGCCGCCATTGGGGCGCCTTTCACCATCATCTTGATGCGAGCTTATTTTATGCATCTGCCGGTGGAGTTGGAAGAGGCGGCACGCATAGATGGCTGTGGGCGGCTGGGCGTCTTTCTGCGAATTGTTGTTCCGATCAGCAGGGGACCGATCGCCGGCATGGCGATCATCAACATCAACTGGATTTGGAGCGAGCTTTTCTTCTCGCTTATTCTCATGAACAAGGCAGACGTTCGCACGCTGCCGCTAGCGATCGCATTGTATAAGCCGGCGCCAATGACGGTAGAGACTGTGCTGGGGCTGCAGTACGCGGCGATGGCACTGGCTACGATACCCGTTCTGATTTTGTTCTTCCTTTTCCAGAGGCAGATTGCTTCGGGTATGACTATGGGGGCGTTCAAATAGCTAGGGCAACTGCAGCGCTTACTTGGGCAAGAGACATGTGGACTGGTACGTACAAGGGAGTGGGAAGATTCCGATGTTGAATTCTGTTCCGAGACCGGTTAAGGAAGCGGTAAAGCAGATTGCCAAGAATGGCCTTCTAACTTGGGAAAGGCTTGAATCGGGCGTTGCTTTTGACCTGACCTCCAGTCAAATGCTGACAGATCCTTATCCTACCTATCAGAAGTTGCGAGAGAAGGACCCGGTCCACCGAATGAGGCTGGTAGACGGCTGGGTTCTGACCCGGTACGACGACGTACAGTCGATGCTGCTGGATCATCATCGGTTTTCGAATTGGGGGGCAGGGGCAGGCGATAGACAGTACACCAGGGACCGCAGTATGCTTGACCTGGACCCGCCGGATCACACACGATTGCGTTCGCTTGTTTCCAAAGCGTTTACCCCTCGCTCGGTGACTGCGCTGGAACCCCGCATCGAAGAGATCGTGGAGGGCTTGTTGGACGGCGTTGACGGGAAGGATCGATTTGACTTGATAGACAGTTTCGCCTTTCCACTTCCTGTCATTGTCATCGCCGAAATGCTGGGCGTTCCGGCCCAGGACCTGGAACAGTTCAAAGAGTGGTCGAATGACATCGTCATTTCGTTGGAACCTATTCTAAGTAGAGAACAGAGGGAACAATTCCGCCGTTCGGAGCAGGAGCTATACGAATACTTCGAGGGAATCATTGCACTTCGGCGAGAGAATCCGGAAGACGATCTTGTGAGCGCGCTACTGGCCGCCGAAGAAGAAGGAGACAGGCTTTCGCACGGGGAGCTACTGGCCACTTTGCTGCTATTGCTGGTAGCGGGAAACGAGACGACAAGAAATCTGATCGGCAATGGCATGTTGGCTTTACTGCGAAATCCCGAGGAATTGCGGCGGCTGGAAGAGCAGCCTGAGCTCATTGACTCGGCAATCGACGAGTTGCTCAGATACGACAGCCCTGTGCAACTCGATGGTCGAACGCTCTTGGAGGACGTTGAGATGGGAGGAAAGCGGATGCGCGCCGGCCAGCAGGTTGTCGGCGTTGTGGGAGCCGCCAATCGTGACCCAGCGGCCTTTTCTAATCCAGACAGACTTGATATTCGTCGTCATGAGAAGAGCCACATTTCGTTCGGGCGCGGGATACATTACTGTTTGGGCGCATCGCTGGCGAAGTTGGAGGGTAGGATTGCAATAACCAGTCTGCTGAGACGGTTTTCATCGATACGACTGGCGAAGGAACCGCAGCAGAGAAAGCAAGTCGTGCTGAGAGGCGTAGAAGACCTGGTTGTAGAAGTAGAACGTCCTGCAGTTACTGAATTGGCTGGAAGCGAGCAGGTGCGTGCACTCGAAACAAGTGTGGCCGATTCTTGACTTTCAATGTAAATTACGATAGCCTTGCAACCAGATTAGAACCGGTCTTACTGCAGTACCATAGGGTCCTTAGACGAGAATGAAATTGAAGAGCGTTTCAATTGTGAGGAGGGGGCCCGCGGGAAGCGGGCGCAGTGTCCGGCAGCAGCGTTCCTGAGGGAATGCCGTTGCACCGCACAGTCCTCTTCGCTCGTTTCCCGTTTGCCGCTTCGGATGGTCCGAAGTGGCGTTTTTTGTTTTGATGGTCAGGTTTACAATAGCTCTGCGAAAAGAGACAGAACGGCTGGACTCTTTACTTGCGATGCATATACGAACTCTCTGCTTATTTATTGCAAAATGAATTCTAGGTTTCTCTGCGAACTCTTGAAGGATTCTCATGGGGAAACGATTGAGCCTCTTTCACCAAGATAAGGAGTGTGTATGGCTGTCACAGGATCTGTAAGAAAGGCGGTGCTCGCCTATTCCGGCGGCTTGGATACCAGCGTAATCGTCCCTTGGCTGCGGAACAATTACGGATGCGAGGTTGTCTGCTTTTGTGCAAATCTGGGCCAGGAAGAGGAGTTGGATGGGCTGGAAGAGAAGGCGATCGCGTCCGGAGCGGCGCGCTGTTATGTTGAGGACTTGCGGGCTGAATTTCTGACCGACTACGTTTTCCCGACAATGCAGGCCGGCGCGATCTACGAACGGGACTATCTGCTGGGCACGTCATTTGCACGTCCCTTGATCGCCAAAAGGCTTGTCGAGATCGCGCAATTGGAGGGGGCCGACGCAGTCTCGCATGGAGCTACGGGCAAGGGCAATGATCAGGTGCGCTTCGAATTGACGGTGATGGCTCTCAATCCGAAGCTGAAAATCATTGCGCCGTGGCGAGAGTGGGACATTCGCGGCCGTTCGGATGCGCTGGACTATGCTGCGGAGCACAATGTTCCGGTCAAGGCATCCGCCGAACGAATCTACAGCCAGGACCGCAATCTCTGGCACCTGAGCAACGAGGGGGGGCCGCTGGAAGACCCTTGGACAGAACCGCCGGCCGATATGTTCGAATGGACGCGTTCGCCGGAGGATGCGCCGGACGAGCCCGGTTATGTCGAGCTCTACTTCCGACGCGGTTATCCTGAACGCTTGAACGGTGTGGCTATGGGCCCGGTAGAGCTTATTCAACAACTAAACGAGATAGGTTGCGAACACGGCATCGGCCGTGTGGATCTGGTTGAGAACAGGCTGGTGGGGATGAAGAGCCGCGGCGTTTACGAGACGCCGGGCGGCACTGTCCTGTACAAGGGACATGCGGCGCTGGAGCAGCTTTGCCTGGACAAAGACACACTGCATTGGAAGCAACAAGTAGGCTTGCGCTATGCCGAGCTAGTCTACAACGGGCTCTGGTTTACACCTTTGCGAAGAGCGCTGGACGCATTTGTGCAAGAGACGGAAAAGTCGATCAGCGGGACTGTACGCCTGAAGCTGTACAAGGGAACGGCGATGGTGGTTGGCCGACGGTCGCCGCACAGTCTTTACCGCGAGGATTATGTTACGTTTGACGAGGACGACGTTTACAATCAGGCTGATGCAGAGGGCTTTATCCGGTTGTTTGGCCTGCCTCTCAAAGTAGAGGCGCTGTTGCGGGAAGAGCACCCGGCGGATGCAATGCCGCCTCCAGCCGATGGTGCCGGGCCGAAGGATGGAAATTGGATCAAGAGGGACTAGGAGCAAAGCCTTTTGGGTATTGCATCATTTAGTGCAGGAATGGGCCGCTGTGTTGACCAAGGAAGTTAGCTCGCCTGGCTGCCCCTGTTTCACCCAATAAACTTGAAACATGGAGACAATCATGTCATCGACAGAACATGCTTTTGCCGGACCTTCATTCCCTCCTAAGCCTGTAAAGGGCTTCGATGCTGCGGGGATTCATTGCGGAATTAAGCCAACGGGGGCGCTGGACCTGGCGTTGATTGCCAGCCCTACGCCCTGCCGGGCGGCAGCGGTGTTTACCCAGAATGCTTTTCCGGCGGCGCCGGTTTTGTACGACCGCGACCTTGTGCGGTTGAACCCGGACGGGACGCACGGCGTCGTCATAAACAGCGGCAATGCGAATGCCTGCACGAGCGCGGAGGGCAACGCTAACGCACGTCGCATGGCCGAGGCGGCAGAGAAGAGCATGGGCAGCACCGACAATACGGCTTTCGTGATGAGCACCGGAGTCATTGGCGTGCAGTTGCCAATCGGTGTTATCGAGGCAGGGATACCTGAGGTAGCTTCCAAATTGCGACCTGACGGCTGGGAAGAGGCGGCCGAGGCCATTATGACAACAGATGTGTTCCCTAAGTGGGCGTCCGGCCAAGCGGAGGTTGGCGGCAAGACAGTCACCGTCACCGGGATCGGCAAAGGCGCGGGGATGATTCATCCGAACATGGCGACGATGCTGGGCACGCTGGCTACGGACGCGGCAATCGCTCAGCCGTTGTTGCAGAAGGCCTTGTCGAAGGCGGTCAGTCACAGCTTTAACCGCATCAGCATTGACGGAGATACCAGCACAAATGATACCGTTCTAGTACTTGCAAATGGCGCGGCGGGGAACGCCGAGATTACTGAGGAAGGGGCGGACTACGACGCGTTTGTGGCAGCGCTGAGTGCTGCTTCGATGGAGCTCGCGAAGCTTATAGTGCGTAACGGCGAAGGTGTTACCAAGTTTGTTACGGTACAGGTCGAGGGCGCGGTCAGCGATGACGAAGCGCATCAGGTCGCAAACTCGATTGCGAAAAGCCCGTTGGTGAAGACTGCCTTTTTCGGGCATGACGCCAACTGGGGGCGAATCCTGTGCGCGGTTGGGTATTCGGGCGCGACGGTTGATCCAACGCGGGCGCACTTATTCATCGCAGCGGGGCAGCCGCAGGCGGGCAATCCGGAATTACAGCTTGTGGATGCGGGCACGCCGACCAACTATGAAGAGGCCGATGCGTCGGCAATTTTTGCAGAAAGCGAGATCAGCGTGCGGGTTCCATTGGGGCTGGGGGAAGGTTCGGCGACGGTGTGGACGTGCGACCTGAGCTACGACTACGTGTCGATCAACGCGGAGTATCGTACTTAAATGTAATTGGAAAGCGGATAGTGTCCGCCGCGAGCCGCCTTGGCCTCACTGCCAATAGACAGTGACCCGGGCGGCTTTTTCATTTAGACGCCCCAGCGTCGGCGGGCCTCTTCCATTGGGACGGTATCGCCTTTCATCCAGGCGTAATGTGCGATCGGGTTTTCACCGATCCATCGTTCGTCTACGGCTTCGTCGGCACGCTGGTAGCGAGTGTCGCAGCTGAGGCGGAAGCGGCCGGTGGTATTGGAGAGCGAACCGTGCATGGTGTACATGCCGAAGATGAGGGCGTCTCCCATTTCGAATTCGGCGCTGCGCCACTGGCCGCCGTAGGTGTCTACGAGCTCGACGGGGTCGTTTGAGAACCAGCCGGTGACCTTGTCGCGGTCGACGTCCATCTCGCCATAAGTTTGCCTGATGAGATCGAAACGGTGGGAGCCGAAAAGTAGGGCGAGTGGACCCATTTCGTAGGGCAGGTCGCCGAGGGGAGTCCAGACGGTGAACACGTTCTGTGTGCCGCGGCCCATGTAGACGATGTCGTAGTGGGCGCCGGTGAAGGCGCCGGTTGGGACTACGCGCAGCCATTTGAAGTCGTAGGTAAGGCTGGGCCCTTCGAGGTATTCGGCGAAGAACTGCATCAGGGTAGGGGCTTCGACGACATCCAGGAATTTGGGCGTGTGGGTGACGGCTTTGGAGCCGCCATAGAACTTGCCGCGTTTGCCTTCGGCGATTACGCCATCCATGAGGGATGCGCCGGGCTCGAGTTGCTCGGCCTGTTCCAGATTCTCGAGTACGACGCGGCGGGCCTCTTTAACTTTCTGCCGGTCATGCAAACCGCGAATGAGCAAATAGCCTTCATCCTGCAGACGACTGCGCAGGGCAGGCATGTCCTCCCTGTTTGCGGTCGAGTCCCGTAGTTCATCGAGATATCGTCCTCCCATCTCGAGTTCGTGTTTCCCCATCGTTAGTTTCATAGTTCAGATTCCGGATTTCAAAGTTGGAATTGCGGTTTATTTTATGCTGCCTGCGGTCAGGCCGGCGATGAAGTAGCGCTGGGCGAACAGGAAAATGAGCAGGATTGGTAGGATGGATACGAAAGAGGCCGTGAAAATGAGATGGAGTGGAACTGGCCTGCCTGATACGCCCGAATCCAATACGGCAAGAAATAGCGGTAGCGTGTACAGTTCCGGCTTGTTGAGGTAGATCAACGGGCCCATAAAGGCGTTCCAGTGACCCATGAAAGAGAAGATGGCGAGGGCGGCCATGCCGGGCAGGACGACGGGCGCAACGACGCGCCAGTAGGTGGCGAAGGGGCCGCAGCCGTCGATGCGGGCGGCTTCTATCATCTCATCGGGCACCGTGGTCATGTACTGACGCATCCAGAAAACTGCGAAGGGCGTGGCAAGGCCGGGGATGATGAGCGGGTACCACGTGTTGATCCACTTCAACCAGGCCATGATCAGGTAGTTAGGGACGAGGCCGACACTGTTGGGGATCATCATGGTGGCCAACATAGAGAGAAAGAGGGCGTTGCGCCCTTTGAAGCGCAGCTTGGCGAAGGCATAGCCGGCTAGTGAGGCCAAAAAGACATTGCCGACAGTGTTTACTACCGCGATGAATGTGCTATTCAGGAAAGTACGGGACAGGGAGATTCCGCCGCGGAAGTCGATTTCGTCGGACTGAATCAGGCCAGCAATTTCCAGGTAGTTATTGAAGGTGGGGCGTGTAGGCCAAAACTGTACAGGAACAACGTAGATGTCAGCCAGTGGTTTGAGTGAGGAGGCGACCATCCAATAGAAGGGAAAAATAAAGAACAGGAGTGCGATGATAAGGCAGAAATGGGTTAGGAATTGGCCCGGTGATGGCCTTCTCCAACGGATAGAAGGACCGGTGTCGGGTCCGGCTGCGATGGCTTCGGCTTTATGGCCCATTTGGAGCAGTTCTTCCTCGGAGCTTTATTTATTCGGCAGCGGCGCGTTCGCTGGCAAAGATCTGCAGGAATGATAGGGCGATAATAATAACTGCGTTTGCATAAGCGAGCGCGGAGGCATAACCAAACTTAAAGCTGACAAAAGCTTGTCTGTAAATGATGAGACCCATTAGCAGCCCTGCACGGTCGACTCCGCCGCCGACACCTACAAGCATGTAGGCTTCTTCAAAGATGTTGAACATGCCGATGGTGGAGAGGATGGCGGCAAAGGCGATGACACGGCGCATAAGCGGAACAGTTATATGTAGGAATGCCTGCAGCCCGCTGGCGCCGTCCATGCGGGCGGCTTCGTAGAGCTCAGCAGGGATGCTTTGCAGGCCCGCAAGCATAATCATCATGTTGTAGCCGACCCAGCGCCAGAGAATCATGACGAGGATGGCGGGCTTGACATAGACTGGTTGGTTCAGAAGTCCCTTATACTCGATGTCGAAGATCTGCAGCACTGATCCAAGAGGGCTGTAGACGGAGCCGAGAAAGAAGTCGAAGAGTATGCCAACAACGACAAGCGAAGTAACGACGGGCAAGAAGTAAGCTGTGCGATAGATGGATCGACCGCGAATAGGCCGATTGAGCACGTTGGCAAGGCTGAGGCTGAAAATGATCATCAATGGGACGACGAGAATACCGAGGATGACGGTGTTCGAGAGCGCAATATGGAAATTGTTGTCGGTGAGTAGGCGTGCGTAATTCTTGAAGCCCACGAATTCATTGGCGCGAACACTTTTCCAGTCCTGGAAGCTAATCCAGATGGCGAAGAGGATGGGAAAAGCGCCGAATATACCAAAGAGGATAAAAAATGGCGAGATGAAAACGTATGGAGCGGTTTTTTCCCAGATGAAATAGCGAGACCTAGAGGGAGGCGATGCAGGTCCAAGGGTTGAGGGGGTGGTTGCCACTCCCATTTTCGTGTTCCTTTAGAGCATTGCGACAGAGGGGACTGCTATGGCGCTCTAGCGCGAAACAGTCGGCTTGACTGTGGTACAAAGCACCGGCCGACGCGCGCGGGATTGATAAATGTGCGAGCGTCGGACCGGTATCATGGCTATTTCGATTAGCCCAGACCTTGCAGGTCTCGGATTTCTTGTGCGGCCGCGGCTAGAGCATCTTCAGCTCCCATGTCGCCATCGAGGACTTGGCTTTGCGCCTGAACGAGAACATCCCACGCTTCTGACCAACCTTCGCCCCAGACGAAAGGTTGAACGGCGGAGTTGACTTCGGCGTACATTCTGAGAGCGACCTGTCCCCCGTAGAATTCGACGGGCTCGTTCATGATGGGCCAGTCGACCGCCTCGTGGAGAACAGGGAAGAGGGCCCCGGACGTCCAGAGAACCTCCTGGCCGGCCTGTGACAGCTGGGAATACTCAAGGAAAGTGAACGCTTCGGCTTTATTCTTGCTGGTCTCGAGGATGCACAGCTGGGAGCCGCCCCAGGTAAAGGCGCGGCTGCCACCTTCCATCCACGCCGGTAATTGGGTAACTGCCCACTGACCAGAGGTTTCGGGCGCGTTAGCTTCGATACTGCCTGCCAACCAGATGGCGCCAGGGAAGATTGCAGAGGAGCCGTCTTTGTAAGAGGCCAGCCCGATGTCCCAAGAAAAGTCCTGGAATACTGCATCAGAATCCCAAAGAGTCTTAAGAAAGGCTAGTGAATGGACCGCTTCTGGTTGATCGACAATTACGTTGTGGAGTTGCAAGTCGTAAATGCCGCCGCCTCGTTGCCAAGTCCAACTGAGCCAGGGGAAATAGTTGTTCTTTGTAATGCCCCAGAGCCGGTTTTCGCCGTCGGAAGCAGCTGACAACTCTTCTCCCGCGGCCTGCCAGTCCTCGTAACTGCTGAT
>LXNI01002778.1_pt1 | contig 11365 bp, 9 predicted proteins | sample 809091 | NCBI WGS metagenome assembly LXNI01 (sample SAMN04870527, study PRJNA318959) | sponge metagenome | biome: 01000161; feature: marine sponge reef; material: water | host: Sarcotragus foetidus | place: Greece: Milos, Mediterranean Sea | collected 2013-05-29 | depth 5-7 m | reverse complement strand
GACAACGTCATCATCTCACCGCACATGGCCGCCGTCACCGACCAAGCCTATAAGCGGCAGGGGCAAATCACCACCGATGAAGTGGCGAGCTTCCTGAGCGAGGGAAAATTGCGTTACGAAGTCACGCGCGACATGCTGGACAAGATGGCCTAGACTGGGCGGAGGGACAAATGGGCGCATTGGATAAGAAGACGATTATCGTGACCGGCGCCAGCAGCGGCTTCGGCGAGGCCATCGCCATCGCCTGCTGCGGGGAGGGCGCGAATGTCAGCCTGGTGGCGCGGCGGCGCGAATTGCTGGAATCTGTAGCTGCGAAGGCCCGCGCACAGGGCGGCCAAGCGCTGGTCTGCCCGGCCGATGTCAGCGATGACGAGCAGATATATGCAGTTGTGGAGCAGACACGCGCGGCCTTTGGTCCGATTGACGTGCTGGTTAACAACGCCGGCTACAATGTCACCGAGCGCTCAATCGCCGATACTTCAGCTGAGCAGTGGCGCGACTTGCTGGCGGTGAATCTCACCAGCGCCTTCATCTTCACCAAAGCGGTCTTGCCCGAGATGAAAGCGCGCGGCGACGGCCTGATTATCAACCTGGCTTCGCGCGCCGCCATGTACCCCAGCCTGCTGGCCGGCGTCGGCTACAGCACATCGAAGATAGGCATGGAAGCCCTGAATATCGTCACCAACGAGGAAGGCAACCCGCAAGGCGTACGCGCCTGCCTCTTCAATCCGGGCGCGGGCAATACCCCGATTATGGAGCGGCGGCCGGTCGTGCCCAGCGCGGAGCAGAAAGCGCGCATGATTCAGTCCGAGGACATCGCGGCTGCCGTGATTTTTCTGGCGAGCCTGCCGCCCCGCGTCCACATCGACCTGCTGTCGATGATGCCGACCAAGAGCTGACGCGAGCGCAATATGAATCCACTGGCCGTTTTCGCCAAGCCCTGGAAATCGCTGCCGCTGCCACAACTGGCGGCGCATATACAAGCCTTGGGTTTCGACTGGATCGAACTGCCGGTGCGCGCCGGCTTTCCTGTCGAGCCCGACAAGATCGAACGCGACCTGCCGGCGGCGGTTAAGCTGCTGGCCGAGCACGGCATCCGCGTACTGAACATTACCGCCGATGTGCCGCTGGATGACGAGCGTCTGTACAGCGCCTGCGCCGAGGCAGGCATCGCCATGAATCGGGTCATGTTCCGGCAGCGAGAGCTGGATTACTGGGCGGCCGAGGCCAAAGCGCGCCGGAAACTGGATGCCGCCCTGCCCTTCTGCGAGCGCTACGGCCTGCAAATCGGCGTGCAAAATCACTCGGGCCGTTTTGTACCGGTCAACGAGATGGGAATGTTTCAGCTGCTAAAGGATTACGACCGGCGCCATGTCGCGGCCGTCTGGGACCCGGCGCATAACGCATTGGAAGGTATCGACAGCGAGGCCGCGCTGGATATCGTCGCGCCCTATCTCTGCGTGGTCAATCTGAAGAATGGCTACTGGCGGCGGACTAGCGGGCCGGAAGCCGATGTCGCCGAGTGGCGGGTCTACTGGACTTCGGGCGCACAGGGCCGGGCGTCGTGGTCTAGGGTGATTGCCAAGCTGGGAGCCATCGACTACCGGGGACCAATCTGCTTCTCGGCCGAGTACACGGATGAAGACCGGGTGGACGCACTGATTGTGAAAGATCTGGCTTTCGCGCGGAGCCTGCTGACTTAGACTCAGCCTTTGATGCCGGAAGTGGCGATGCTTTCGATGAAAGCCCGCTGCAGCGCCAGGTAGAATATCAGCACCGGAATCGTCACAATCGACAAATACGCCATAATTTCGCCCCAGGCTGTATCCAGTTGGAAGAAATACTGCAGCCCGACCATGATGGGGCGGAGTTCTTCGCTGCGGATGGTCATCAGGGGCCAGAGGTAGGCATTCCACATCCCAAGAAATTTGAGGATGGCCACAGTGGCCACGATGGGGCCGGCAATGGGCATGATGATGCGGGCGTAGACCTGTAAAATGCTGGCGCCGTCAATGCGGGCGGCTTCTACAAGTTCGTCAGGCAGATCGCGGAAGTATTGATAGAAGAGGAAGATGCCCAGCGAATCGGCGATGAAGGGAATGATCTGCACATGATAAGAATTGAGCCAGCCAATCTCCAATCCATTCGGTCCCAACCAGGGCAGATTGTTGGCGATCAGCAGCATGGGGATGGCGACGACTTCAAAGGGCACGATGAAGGTGGCGATGATCAGCGAGAGCACGATGGCTTTGCCGCGCCACTTTAGAAAGGCGAAGGAGAACGCCGCCAGCGAATTGAGCAGCAGGCTGGCGGCCACGGAGACCACGGTGGTGAATACTGAATTAAAGGCGAATTGCGCCATCGGGACGCGCCTGAAGGCGTCGGCGTAGTTATCCAGCGAAATATCGCCGACGGGCAAGAAGGCGCGCATCGATGCTGAATCGCGCAGGAGCTGCATATCGGGCTTGAGCGACGACATCACCATGAAGAGGATGGGAAAGATGAAGATGGCCGAGATCAGAATCAGCAGCGCGTATCGCAAGCCGATGATCATTTTTTCGCGCGTTTCGAAGCTCAGCGTATCCATGGCTAGCTCCTCTCGCGCGTCAGATAGCGCTGCGCCATGGCGATGGTGAAGACGATAACGAAGAGAATGACGGAGATAGCGGCGCCTTCGGCGATGTCTTGTTTGTCAAAGCCGCGCTGCACGGCTTGATAGACGACCGACTGGGTGGCGTCCAGTGGTCCGCCGCGGGTCATGACATCGACCTGGACAAAGAGCCCCATGGCCTGGATCGTGATGACAATCAGCACCAGCACAGCGGTATTGCGCAAGCCGGGCCAGGTCACATAACGGAACTTCTGCCAGGCGCCGGCGCCGTCGAGCCCGGCGGCTTCATAGAGACTGGCTGGTATCGTCTGCAAGCCGGCCAGCCAGATGACCATGTGAAAGCCGACTGCTTGCCAGGCGGACATGGCGATCATGGCTGGCAGAGCGGTGTAGGGGTTGCCCAGCCAATCGACCGGCTGAAAATTGCCGAAGCTCAGCATAGCCAAGATGTTGTTGAGCAGGCCGTTGTTGCCATCGTAAATGAAGCGCCAGAGCAGTGAGACGACCACCATCGACACCACCACTGGCGCGAAATAGATGGAGCGGAAAACGTTGATGAAAGGCAGGGCTTGGTTGAGCAGGAGCGCCAGCAGCAGCGCCAGGCCGCCTTGCAGAGGTGCGATGACAGCAGCAAATATCAGCGTATTGATCAAGGCGCGCAAGAACACGACATCGCCGACAAGTATCACGGTGCGGTTGTCGCCGGATTGCCAGGAGGTGAACTCGCGCAGACCGTCAAGCTCGGGATAGTCGGGGTTATCGCGTGTGAATTCGCGCAGGCGCGGGTAGCTCAACTCGCCGTCGTCGTAGACCAAGGCGCCGCTGTCGTCGCGATTGGGCTCGAGGGTGAAGGGCCGGATGGTGAGCAGGCGCTCGAAGTTGCGCAAGCCGACCCATTCGGCCGGGTTGGGCGAGATGAGCCGTTGATTAGTGAAAGAAATGACGAATGCCATCAAGAAGGGGATAACAAGAAATACGATCAGGACAAGCAGCGCCGGAAAAGCCAGCAGCCAGCCCATGAGGGCGTCGTTGCGTTGATAGAGCGGCGCGTCGCGCGGGAGCAGCAAGCGGACCCATAGTGGCGCGTTCTTCCGGGCTTCGGCTGCGGTAATCATCAGATTGTCCTAGATGACTAGCTTGGGTCGGGAGCGGACTGAAAAAGACGGCGGAGATAGTATGCTTTTTGGAGGCGCGAGCGGGATGATTCGCCGTACTTTGATAGCGATGCGGGCGACCCGTCAGAGCCGCCCACGTGGTTGGAAATCGATACGGCTGGCTTACATTTCGAAGCCGTAACCGCCGTTGTCTTCGATGTCCAGCTCGATTTCGTCGACAGCGGCATCCAGGGTATCCTGAACGTCGGCGCCATTGGCGATATCAGCCAGCGCTTTTTCGAAGATCAGGGCCATGGTCGCGTAGCCGGGCGTTACCGGGCGAACCAGCGCCTGCGCTTCACTCAGCCCGAAGTATACCTCGAGCGGACCGCCCTCATTGTAGCCCTTGCTCATCATGGCCGCGTTGGCAGTCGCCGGGATCAAGCCGATGCCGTCGCTGAATGCCGCCAGGTATTCGTCTTGAATGGCGAACTCGATGAAGGCATTCGCGCCTTCTTTGTTCTCGCTGGCTGAGGAGATGCCCAACTGCCAGGAAGCGGCGCCGATGGTGGAGCCGTTTCCGAAATCGGGCGCGGGCAGGAAGAGCAAATCATCGCCAACCGCCTCAAGCGAGTTGATGCCAGCCCAGTTGCCATTCCATTGCAAGGCGTATTTGCCGTCGATGAAGCCAGTCTCGCGGTCAGCGCCATCCTGCGATGTGCCGGGCGCCAAACCACGCTCGAAGAGGCTCTGCCACCAGTTGCCAAAGGCAAGTCCAGCTTCGCCATTGAGAACGCCTTCAGCCGAAAGATATGTCGAGCGGTCGATCATGTCGCCGCCGAAGCTCTGCAGGAAAGGCGAAAAGGCGTAGGGATACCATTCGCCAGTCCAAGCCATACCCAGGTCAAAGGCGTATTCAAACTCGCCGGTGTCTTGCAAAGTTTCGAGGATGCCGTCAAATTCTTCGCCGGTCCAAGGCTCGTCCAGCGTCGGGATACGGATGTCGTTGGCTTCGAGGACGGAACGACGCGCATAAATGGCAACGGCGGCGTCCCACAAGCCGACCGAATAAACCTCGCCATTCCACTCGCCGATAGCGCCGGGCAGGAAGTCATTTAGCGCGCCTTCGGAAAGATTCAAGGGCGCCATGTAGCCAGCCCAAGCCCAACCGGGCATGACGGGACCGTCAACGTCGATGATATCTGGCAGGTCGCCGGACAGCGCCGCCGCCACGATAGACGAGTTGTAAGACTCTTGCGGAAATTCTTCCAGGGTGACGACCCAGTCGGATTGCGAGGCGTTGAAATCATCGATGATGCCGATGATCAGTCCACGTTCTACTTCGTTGCCGGCGCCGTGATACCACATGCTTAGCTCGGTTTGCGCGCTTGCCAGTGGCGCCGCCGCAAGCAGCAGTGTGACAAGCATAAGCATCAACATTATTCTTTTCATCTTGGGTTCTCCCTTACTCGATCGATGTTATACAACCATTTCCGCCATGTAGCACTGGTCGCTTGACGCGAACTTATACGCGAGCAAGCGCCGGGGTATCGCCAAAACGAAAATGGGGGACTAGTGTAACTAGCCCCCCCCCCATTACAATGGTTGATTCTTGGGCGCAGGCTGCGCCGGGTTTAACCGCCCAGCAGCGCGTTGGTCTGGTCGTGAGCGCGTTCGACAGCGACGGCGGCGTCACGTTCCTCGCCCGTCCAGAGCAAGTCCATGTTGGCGATCCAGACCGACGTTTCCCATTCCAGGAATTTCGAATGGTAGGGCGGGTGGACGCCATCACGCGCGCCGATGACCGAGAACACTTCATGGTAGGCATCGGCGTAGGGAGCGTCGTCCGGCGCGGCGCAGTCATGGAAGTCGGACTGGCTGGTCAGCGCAGCGCCCATGGCCGCCGTACGGCAGATGTGATCGGGATTGGCGAGCGTGTAACGGATCAACTCGTACGACAGGTCGGGATGCGCAGCCGAAGTCGGAATCGAGAAAGCCGAGCCGCCGATGAAATTGTAACGGCCGGCGGGGCCGGTCGGCGTCGGCACGACAGTCCAATTGAAGCTGTCGCCAACCAGCTCCCACATACGGGAAGCGGCGTCGTTAAGCGCATAGTGCATGGCGACGTTGCCGTTGGCGAAGAGGAATTCGGTCGTGAAACCGGAAGCGGCGATGTTTTCCGCCGTGGGGTGCGCGCCTGAATCCCAGAGCAGGTCGGCCATCCATTGCAGGGCAGCGGTGGTTTCGGGGCTATTCATCACGGAGGCGGTGTTCTCCTCGTTGAACAAGTCGCCGCCGAAGCTCTTGATGATCCAATAGGCGCCGCCCGCGCCACGGCCGACGCTCACCAGATTGCTGATGCCCCAGACATCCGTATCGCCATCGTCATCGTTGTCCTGCGTCAGCGCGATCGCCAATTCAGTGAACTCTTCAAAGGAGGTGTGCTCGCCAGGCGGCTCCAGTCCAGCCTCTTCGAAGATATCGAGATTGATGTACAGCCCGCCGGGCGCCAGGTCATAGGGAATGGCGTATTGGCTGCCTTGGTAATTGAAGGCGTCGACTTGCGACTTGACGAATTTCTCGGGCCAGCCGGGGATCGGGCAAGCTTCCAGATAACTATCGAGGTTCAGCGCCCAGCCGTTGGCGGCGAAGGTATCGTTGCGCGTATCGTGCATCCAGGCCATATCGATCTCGGCGCCACCGGCCAACTGCGCCGGCAGGGTCGTCCAATAGTCGCCCCAGTTTACGCCCGTATTGAGGATTTGTTCGACGTTGGGATAGTACTCGCCGAAGAATTCGTCGAAGGCCAACAAGAACTTATCGACCTCGCCGGGGCCTTCCCAGCCAGTAATGGTGATAGCCGCGGACGAGTCGCCGTCAACCATGCCGCAGGTCCAATCGGTCATGTCCTGCGCCGAAGAAACAAAGCCCAAGCTGAGCAGCGCAAGAACAGTTGCCAGCAATGCGATTTTGCGAATCATCTGATTTCCCTTTCACATCTGATATTTGATTCCGAAGCGAAGTAGTTGGTCGGTCGCTAGCCACCTCCTTTGATGCCGCTGGTAACAATGCCGCGGACGTAGTACTTCTGCCCTACGATAAACGCGATCAAGACGGGAATGACAACAAATGTGGCGGCCGCCATGATGAGATGCCAGGGCGTGCGCATGCCGGACTGATTCTGGAATGACGCCAGCAGCAGCGGCAAGGTCTTGACTTTGGGTTTGCCCAGCACGATCAAGGGCCATTGGAAGCTGTTCCAGGTATTTACGAAAGTAAAGATGGCGAGGGTCGCCAGCGCCGGCTTGGTCAAGGGCAGAATAATCAGCCAGTAGGTGCGGAAGAAGCCGCAGCCATCAATACGGGCGGCGTCCTCCAATTCACGCGGGATCGTCACCATAAATTGCCGCATCATGAAGGTGCCCCAAGGCGTGAACAGGAAGGGCACGATAACCGCCTGCAGTGTGCTGATCCAGCCGAACCAGCGCATCTGCACGTATAGCGGAATCAGCAAGACGGTGAAGGGCACCATCATCAGCGACATGTAGAGCAGGAATATCTTGTCGCGCCCGGGATAACGCAGGCGCGCAAAAGAGTAGCCGGCCAGGCTGGCGGTGAATAGCTGCCCAAGCACTACCGCCGCGGCCACCAGCGCGCTGTTGAGAAATCCCAGGTCGAAATGCGTCATCGTCCAGGCTTCGGTGTAATTTCCAAATTGCCAGACCTCGGGAATGAACGTAGGCGGGTATTGGTAGATGCCGCGGATATCTTTGAAGGAGTTGGCGACCATCCAGGCGAAAGGCAAGATGAAGATGATGCCGGCAAGAGACAGCACGACGTAGACCAGCAGATCCATCAAGATCTTGGCCTGTTTCTGCCCGAAGCGGACGTCTTTCTTCTTCTGCATGCTCGCCATCGGCCGTTACTCGTCGTCGTCGAATCCGATCACCCAGCGGCGCGCCAGCTGCCACTGGATAACCGTGATGACTAGTATGATCAAAAAGAGCACGGCCGCCAGCGCCGCGCCGTAACCCATCTTGAAGAATCTGAAAGCGTTTTGGAAGATATACAGCGTCAAGGGCGTGGTGGCTTGCGCCGGTCCGCCCTCGGTCAAGATGTAGAACTGATCGAAAGCTTGAAAGGCGCCGATCAGCGATGTGACCACCACAAAAAACAGCGCCGGCGTCAGCATCGGCAGCGTCACAAAACGCATGCGCTGCCAGCCGCTGGCGCCGTCAATCGAGGCCGCCTCGTAATACTCCTCGGGGATGCCCTGCAAGCCGGCCAGCAGAATCAACATGGCAAAGCCGATGCCCTGCCAGTTGCTCATGATGATGACACTGGGCATGGCCCATTTAGTATTGTGGATCCATTTGGGCCCTTCAATGCCCACCAACTCCAGGATGTGATTGATCAAGCCGATTTCGGGCTGGTAAATCCAGCGCCATACGGTCGCCGCCGCTACCGTCAAGGTGATCTGGGGCAGAAAATAAACGGTGCGGAAAAAGATGATGCCGCGCATCTTGCGGTTCAGCGCCAGCGCCAGCCAGAAGGCGATGAATATGCCGGTCGGCACGGCGATAAAGGTGTAATAAAAGCTGTTGACCAAGGACTTCCAGAAGATGCGGTCGTTGACCATCGTCTCGAAGTTTTTAAGCCCAATGAACTGCGGATCCTTCGCAAGGCTCCAGTCCGTCAGCATGATGTAGAAGGCGAACATGATGGGAAAGAGCATGAAGATGATGAAGCCGATGAAGTTGGGCGCGAGGAAAAGATAACCGGCGATCGTCTCGCCACGGCGCAGGCCGGTGAAGGCGCGCCGAACCTCCGCAAGTCCGCCTGGCTTGGGCGCTTCAGGATTGATGCTCTTTGCTATGCCGGCCGCCACAGACACCCTCCCGCATTACATATTGAGATGCAACTTGAGGTAGAACGGCAACTGCTTCCCATTCGCGGATTCCGAATCATAGTCGGCAAGAAGTCAGCCTAAACTCGCGGGTCGATACGCAATCATAAGACGCCATAAAACCGATTACGTCAGCGAGACAGTACTCTAACACGAATGTCAGATGATGTCAAACTATGCGCTATTCCCGCACGAGCCCGCCTCTAATAGCGCGTAACGGTCACGAGCGTGTCGGCGGACAGATTGTCGATTTCGCTGTACATGCCGTCATTCCACACGATGGATAGCCCTTCCAGCGCGGCGTCCGCGGGGAAACCAAAATGCGCTCGGCTGCTATCCCCCGACAAGTAGCCGCTGAGGGCGGTCAGGTCGCGGCGGTAGCTGCCGCGGTTGCTGTGCAACTCCAAGCGAGCGCCGATGCCCGCGCCATTGCCTTGGCCCAGCCAGCGCAAGTCCACTTCCAGGGCCGCCCCGGCGCAGAGCCGATTCTCGAACAGCTTGGCCGGGCTAAGCAGATTATTGACCACTACATCAAGATCGCCGTCGTTGTCCAGATCCGCCAGGGTCATGCCGCGGCCGCTGGCTTGATCGTTCAGTCCCCAGCCGGGCTGCGCCACAAAATCCATGCCATCCACGTTACGATAGACTTGGTTGTCTTCGACCAGCTCATTGTCGGGCAGATGCGAGAAAAGCTCTTGGGAGATCATGCCGTTCACCACGTACAGGTCTTGAAAGCCGTCGTTGTCGAGGTCGCCGAACTTGGCCGACCAGCTCCAGCCCGTGCCATCGAGCTGAAAATCACGCGCGATATTGCTCAGGTTGCCGGCGCCGTCCAGGGCATAAAGTACATTTTCCATGATCTGCGGATCGCCTTCGACATGCGGCATGTCCATCATCATGTCCATCACCGGCTGCCACTGCGCCAGGGTCGCCTCGTCATCGGCATAGGGCTTCATATCAACAGCGAAGACTTCCTGCGCGCCGTCATTGTCGAGGTCGGCGGCATCATAGCTCATCGTGCTATGCGGCATCACGGGCAGCGGATCAGTCTGTTGCCAGGCGCCGTCGACAAAGGTGAAGTAGCGGTCTTCGACGGCGAAGTCGTTGCCGATGACGATCTCGTAGTCGCCGCTCTGATTGACCTGCGTCAGTATCGCCAGGGTATTCGACCGATCGGCGATGCGGGTGGCGCGGAAGGCGGCGCCCTGGTTTTCGTAATAGATCACACCGTTTCGGGGCGCCGTCTGGCCCAGGATCTTTTCGTTTTCAACATCGTAAGAGCCGGTCAAGAGGTCGAGGTCGCCATCGCGATCGGCATCCAGCCAGTTCATGGCATAGCCGATATAACTGACGCCGCTGAGCAGCTCTGTCTCAAAGCCCGTGCCCGCCTGATTGCGCCAGAACAGAGGAGCGGCGGCCTGCTGCGTGAAGACGATATCCAGCCAGCCATCGCCATCCACATCAATGATGGCCGCTGCCCGCGCCGCAGCTTGCGACGGCAGCGGCTCGCGCTCGAATTCCAGCGCGCCGCGATTCCACAAGACGCTGTTATCGCCGGCGAGATTGGCCAAGACAATGTCAAGCAATCCGTCTTGGTTGAGATCGTTGACCGCCAGCCCGGCGCCGTTGCTGTCGTAGAAGCCCACGGGCAGCGCAGAGGGCATCGTCTTATGCGCAAGCTCGTGGGCGACGAAGCTTCCGTTGCAGGCTGCGCGGGCTGCCAGCGGAGCAGTCTCCACACTGACCGGCGCGTGGATGCGGATGGCGAAAGTGTGCGATGCGGATACGAGCAAGGCAGCGAGCAAGAGCGGTATGAGCCAAGGAACGCGCATGTAGATGCCTCAGATTCGCAACTGAACGTCGAGAAGATACCACCGCGCAACCGGTTTCGCAATCGCGCTGGCAGATAAAATCACCCGCATCATCGTCTGGTTTCAGGAAAGAAAAAGCCCCCCGCTCGTCTGGAGCAAGGGGCTGAACTTCAGCGAAGACAGATTAGCCTTCAGTTTCCGCCTCGGCTTCGGGTTCCGGCGGGTTCTCGAGCGCTTCCAAGGTAGGCATGGACGCCTTCTTGGAGTGGACGCCGGTGGCGCCGTCAGGCCGGGTGCCGCGGCTGTCCAGGCTTTGCAGCTGGCCTTCGGCATCGTAGGCGCGAACTTCAAAGCGGTACTCGCCTTCCTGGAAGCGCCAGTCGTAGCGCCAGATAACCCAGGTCAACTCGGACAGCGGCTGCCGCAACTGCGCTTCTTCCCAATCGCCGCTGTTTACGCTGACTTCAACTCGTGAAATCATCTTGGCGCCCGAGTAGGCGATGCCGCCGATCGGCACCACGTAGCCGGCGTCGTCTTGGAGGATGGAATCCGTGGCGATGGCGTCGACGACCGAAGTGGTGTTGACGATAGCGTCCACGCTCCAACCCCGGCGCACCCAGTAACCCTCGGCCCAGGCGTCGACGAATTCGATGCTCTTGATCCATTTGGGCTGCTTCATGCCGTAGCGGTCGGGGATGTAGATGCGCAGCGGGAAGCCGTGCTTCTGCTTGAGCGGCTGATCATCCCATTCGTAGGCGAACATGACGCGCTCTTCCGCTTCCACCACATCCAGCATCACATATTCATCGAAGTTGTCGGCGCCAGTGATCTTCATCGCCACCGCGCTCGCTTGCGGCTTGACGAAGTCAAGGAATTCGCTCATGCGGAAGCCCGACCACTTGGTGGTGCTGATCAAGGTGCCGCCGATGCGATTGCTGATGCA
>LXNI01002777.1_pt1 | contig 11371 bp, 10 predicted proteins | sample 809091 | NCBI WGS metagenome assembly LXNI01 (sample SAMN04870527, study PRJNA318959) | sponge metagenome | biome: 01000161; feature: marine sponge reef; material: water | host: Sarcotragus foetidus | place: Greece: Milos, Mediterranean Sea | collected 2013-05-29 | depth 5-7 m | reverse complement strand
GCTCAAGCTCATAGATCTACCTCAAGCCTTGGATACGACCAATATGTTACGACAGAACCGGCGGACCTGTGAAGGTGATGCTGTCGCCCAGAGCAATCGCCTGAACAGGACGCTGGTGGTATAATCGCCAGCGGCTTACTTGAAAACGCATGAGCGGCAGGTTTATCATGGCTGAAGCGCCACAATTCGAACGCATCAAGGCAGCGACGTTGGACGCGCTGCGCGAAATCGGCACAGCCACCATCGCCGGCGCGCTCTCTAAACAAGCGGGCATCCGCAATCCGCACCTGGTCGGCTTGGCGTCTTTCAACCCGGGCGCGGTCGCCTGCGGCCAAGCGGTGACCCTGCAATTCATGCCCAAACGCGAAGATGTCCATTGGGGCGATGAATACGCCGCTGCGCCCGAGCGCGAATTGCACCGCCGCGCGATCATGGCTTGCCAGCCGGGCGATATCATCGTTGTTGATGCGCGCGGCAGCATGAGCAGCGGCGTCTTCGGCGAGATGATGCTGACCTCGTTCCAGGCCCAGGGCGGCAATGGCGTCGTCATTGATGGCTGCATCCGCGATTATCCCGAAGTAAAACAGCTTGGCCTGGGTCTTTGGCTGCGCGGCGTGACGCCGAATTTCCATACGCAGACCGAAATCTTCCCCCACGCCGTGAATATCCCGATCGCTTGCGCCGGCTGCTTCGTCGTGCCCGGCGACATCATCGTGGCTGATGACGACGGCGCCGTCGTCGTGCCGCTCGCGCTGGCGGACACGATCGCTGAAATCGCCAGCGCCAAAACGGAATGGGAAGTCTTCTCCCGCATGAAACTGGAAGAAGGCGGGCGCCTCGACAAGTACTACCCGCTGAACGACGAGGCGCAAGAGGAATACGAAGCCTGGCTGCGCAAGCAGTCCTGAGCTCATGTCGGAAGCGGCGCTGGCGCTCAGCCTGTTCTTCCACATCGCCGCCACGGTGATCTGGATCGGCGGAATCCTTCTCATTACTTTCCTCGTTGTGCCAGAGATACACCGCGCCTTGGCGGATCAGCCAGCCCTCTTTCAGCTGTTGACCCGTCTGCGCAAGCGCTTCACGATTTTGGGCAATCTGGCCCTGGCTGTGCTCATCGTCACGGGCTTGCTGCAGATGTCGACCGACCCGAACTACGAGGGGCTGCTGCGCTTCAGCAATCGCTGGAGCCAAGCGCTGCTGATCAAGCATATTCTGATCATCGTCATGGCGCTCTGCGGCTTGCTCCTGCAATTCGGCCTGGCGCCGGCGCTGGAACGAACGAGCCTGCTGCGAGAACGCGGCATGGGCGAGCGGGAAGAGTGGGCGCGTTTGCAGCGGCGCGAGCGGCGTCTCACAATCCTTATCGCTTTGCTCGCCCTCTCAATTCTGGCGGCGAGCGCCTGGCTGACGGCGATTTAAGCGGATCTATTATGCGATTTTGTAGACTCCCGCGCGACAATGCCGCCGCCCACGCAAAAGACTTTGCGTCCCGCTGCATTTAGCTCCCCCTCCCTCTTTATGAGGAGGGGACCTGGGGTGGGGGCTTGCCGCTGGCAAAGAAAACCGGGCCGAGCGACGGTCAATGTCTACGTGACCCGCCGGCTCGCCTGGACATTTCGCCCATACAACGCATGCGGAGATTCGCCGCCATCAGCGAACAAACATGCCATCCCCGGCGTAATCTGTTATAAAGGAAGTAATCGTATCCGCGCTCACCGCGGCCGTCAGGACAAGTATGCTAGAGAAACAAGCGCCAACCGAGACGCGGACAATCTCGCCCAAACTCGCGGATTTCACGCTGGAAGATCGCTATACCGCCAAGAGCGGTCGCGTGATCATGAGCGGCATTCAGGCGCTGGCGCGGCTGCCGATGGACCAGCATCGGGCGGATGAACGGCGCGGTTTGCACACAGCCAGCCTCATCACCGGTTATCGCGGCTCCCCCCTGGGCGCGCTGGACTTCGCGCTGGAGCGGATTCCTAATCTGCTGGATGAGCATCACATCCGCTTCGTCCCGGCGGTCAACGAAGAGCTGGCCGCCACCGCCGTCATGGGCAGCCAGACGGTCAACCTGCTGCCCGAACCCAAGTACGACGGCGTCTGCGGAATCTGGTACGGCAAGGGACCCGGCGTTGACCGCAGCGGCGACGCCTTCAAACATGCCAACCTGGCCGGCGTCGGCGAGTACGGCGGCGTGCTGGCGCTGGCGGGCGACGACCCCTCCTGCAAGTCATCCACCATTCCATCGCACTCGGAAGTCGCCCTCTACGATGCGCTGATGCCCATCCTCTACCCGGGCGGCGCGCAGGAGATTCTTGACCTCGGCTTGCTCGGTTTCGCTCTGTCGCGCTTCAGCGGTCTTTGGGTGGGTTTCAAGATCGTCACCGATGTCGCCGATGAGTACAGCAGCGTCGAAGTCGGTCTCGATCGCGTCCATATTATCGAACCTGAAATAACGGTGAATGGTCGACTCTGGCGTCCGCGGCAGAATCCGGATCTGCTGGCGCCTTACAGCTTGCAGCAAGAACAAGAAATCCACGACGCGCGGCTGGACGCGGCGCTGGCATTCGCGCGGGCGAATCGCATTAACGAGATCGCCGTACCAACCGCCGACGCCTGGCTGGGCATCATCGCCGCCGGCAAGACCTGGTACGACCTGCGCAGCGCCTTGCTCGAAATCGGCTTGGACGACGCGGCGCTGCAACAGGCGGGCATTCGCCTGCTCAAGCTGGGCATGATCTTCCCACTCGAGCCGGACATCGTAAACGAATTCGCCGCCGGCTTGGAAGAGATCCTGGTCATCGAAGAGAAGCGCGCTTTTATCGAAATATTCTGCAAAGAAGCGCTCTATGCCAGCGACCACCGTCCGCTTATCGTCGGCAAGAAAGACGAAGCGGGACGCAAGCTGGTCAAAGCGGACAACGAGCTGGATGCCGATGAAATCCTGCGTGTTCTGGCCCGGCGTTTGCAGGGACGCGTCGACGCGCCGCTTATGGATCGCCGGCTGCGCGAGATCAACCGCGCGCCCGACTTGGGCACGATTCCGATCGCCGCGCGCTCGCCCTATTTCTGCTCGGGCTGCCCGCATAATCGCTCAACCAAGGTGCCGGAAGGCTCGATGGCGGCGGCGGGCATCGGCTGCCATACCCTCGCCATCTTGATGGACCGCGAGACCGGCGGCGTCACCCAAATGGGCGGCGAGGGCGCCAATTGGGTCGGCGCTGAAACCTTCACCGACCTTGATCACATCTTCCAGAATATCGGCGATGGCACCTTCGCCCACAGTGGCTCACTGTCGATCAGACAAGCGACCGCCGCCGGCACTAATATGACATTCAAGATCCTCTACAACTCGGCCGTGGCGATGACCGGCGGGCAAGCGGCTGACGGCTTGATGCCCGTGCCGGAATTGACGCATCTGCTCTACGCCGAAGGGGTCAAGAAGACCATTGTCGTCTCCGCGGATCCGGAAAAGTTTCGGTCCGACGCCTCCTGGGCGCCGGGGGCGGAAGTCTGGGAGCGCGACCGTCTGGACGAAGCGCAGCGGCTGCTTCGCGATTGTCCCGGCGTCACGGCGCTCGTCTATGACCAGGAATGCGCGGCCAACCTGCGGCGCAAACGCCGGCGCGGCTTCGAGCCCGACCCCGCTCTGCGCATCGTCATCAACGAGGCGGTCTGCGAAGGCTGTGGCGATTGCGGCTCGGTGTCAAATTGCCTCAGCGTGCAGCCGGTCGAAACCGAGTTCGGTCGCAAGACGCAGATCCATCAGTCCTCCTGCAACAAAGATTACACCTGCCTCGAAGGCAACTGCCCCGCCTTCATGAGTGTGCTGCCCGCGGAATCGCCCGCCCTTGAAGCAAAGCCGAGCTTTCGCGTCGAGCGAGATATCGCCGAGCCAGAGCGCCGCGTCAACGGGAATGCCAACATCCTGTTCATGGGCATCGGCGGCACCGGCGTGGTCACCTCGAATCAAGTGCTGGGCACAGCCGCGGCGCTGGATGGCTTTCACGTGCGCTCGCTGGATCAAACCGGACTGAGCCAAAAAGGCGGACCCGTAGTCTCCAACTTGAAGATCACCAGCGAGCCAATCGACATCGCGCCCAAGATAGGCGCGGCCGCCGCTGACGCCTTCCTCGCCTTTGATGTCTTGACCGCGACCGAAACTAAGAACCTGATCCGCGCCCATCCACAGCGCAGCATCGCCATCGTCAGCACCAGTAAAGTGCCGACCGGCGCCATGGTGCGCGATACCACAGTGGCATTCCCCGACGCGGATCACCTGCTGGAGCTGATCAATCGCCAAACGCTGGCTGGCGATAATGTCTTCTTCGACGCCATCGGCTTAGCGGAGGCGCTGTTTCATGATCACATGATGGCGAATATGATCGTCATCGGCGCCGCTTATCAAGCGGGGACGCTGCCCATATCCGCCGCTGCCATCGAGCGCGCCATTGAATTGAACGGCGTCAAAGTCGAAGACAATCAGCATGCCTTCCGCGCGGGACGGCTGGCTGTCGCCGAGCCGGCTTGGCTGGCGAGCCTCGATATCGAGCGGGCCGGTCCCGCCAAGGTGGAGGCAGAGCCATCGGCGGCAACGCGGCAACTGATCGAATCCCTGGGCGCAAACGGCGAACTGAAACGGCTGCTTGAGATTCGCGTGCCAGAACTGATCGCCTACCAGAATGAAGCCTACGCGCGGCGCTACGTCGATGACCTGAAGCGGGTGGTCGCGGCCGAAAATGCCGCCTGCCCTGACGCGACCGATCTGAGCGAAGCCTTCGCCCGCTATCTATTCAAGCTGATGGCATACAAAGACGAATACGAAGTCGCGCGCCTAAGCCTGAAGCCGGAGCTGCGCGCGGCGATGTCGGAACAGTTTGGCGCGCGCGCGAAGACGCACTATCACTTGCAGCCGCCCATCCTGAAAGCGCTGGGACTGAAACGCAAAATCAAGGTCGGGCGCTGGTTCGATCTGGTCTATCGCGGGCTGCGTCAACTGCGCTTCCTGCGCGGAACACGCTTCGATTTCTTCGGCTACGATCGCGTTCGGCGAACCGAGCGCGACCTGATCCTGCAGTATCGGCGGCTCATATTCGACGCGCTGGAAGACTTGAGCGCCGAGAATTATAGGCGGGCGGTCAAGCTGGCGGCGCTGCCCGACATCATTCGCGGCTACGATGAAGTCAAGCTGGGCAATGTGGAGCGTTTTTGGGAGGCGGTGCGGGGATTGGGTTTTTCGCAGCCTAGCGATTAGGGCTGGTTTGCTTGCTCTTTGGCGCAGACTCTTTCGGCGCATAAGGCACGCCCAGGTGGTCGATGATGGCCTGCAGCATCTCGCGGAGTTCCTCTATCGCTCGGCGGTTTTCCTTGATGGCTTGGCGGTCGCTGACAAAGTTTAGCGTGCTTTGCAGGGGCCGCTTCTCAAGTTCGATGCGCCCGACGGGGATGTCTTCGCTCGGCATGAAATGACCTCAGGACAACGATGACAATGTGACTATGCTATCACAAGCCGTTGCTTTCGACCGCTGCGCGAGATCAGAGATTGGCTTGCGCCTGTATTTTCTGCTTCCCTGCCTCGTCAAGCTCGCGATAGAACTTGCGCAGGGCGGATAGCACCGCCTGGCGAATGATGAAGTAAAGCACGGCCAGCGGGATCAGCAAGATAACCAGATACATCACAATAATAATCAGTTCAGTCGCGGCCAAATTGGGCATGATTCACCTCCAAATAACAAACAAAAGTTAAGCTGAGTGCTGACTACCTTCAATCATTTCCTGACACTCCGGCGTATCGAAATAGTCGCGTACCCATTCCGCCGTGTCGCGCGCAGCTTCTCGCGCCAACTGCGCCAAGCCTTCATCTTTCATCCAATTCGCCTTCTTGTTCCCACGTAGTAATCCGCGCAGAGTGAGATCTGCGCCCTTCCTGCCGTTGCAGGGACGGCAGAGCAAGATGCGGTTTCGGATGTGATTCTCACCGCCGTCCGCCCTTGGTGTGATGTGATCCAATTCCATGAACTCGCGTTCCAGTTCGCGTCCACAGCCGGCGCAGATGACATTGCCATTGCTCCGCTGCGCATATTCCAATATCCGCACTATCTGCCGATGCGTCAGCTTCTCCCATGGCTCCGTCGCTCGCGGTGTCTTAAGTTTGAGGCTGGGCGCGGCCAATTCGTTGTCGTCTGTGCGTCGCGGTGGTTTGGTTTCGTAGTGGACAACTTTCGTCCAAAATTGCAGCGGTTTCTTCTCGGCAGTGAGCATGCCCTCTTCCGCTAGACGGTTCAGGACAGTCTCATGCGCTTTGTCCCAGATGTCTATGCCAACCCATTGCCGCCCAAGCTGCTCGGCGGCGACCGGCGTCGTCGCACAGCCACAGAAGGGATCAAGCACCGTATCGCCTTCATTGCTGCTGGCCTCGATGATGCGGCGGTATAGCGTGAGGGGTTTCTGGGTGGGGTAGCCGGTAATCTCTTGTCTGTTGTTGGGGAACCAACCTGACGAGCCATAGAGCGATTTTATATCCGTCCAGGTATCCGATAAGGGTACGCCAGGACTCTCGTCAAGATACTGTCTGACTATTTTCCCTTTCCGTTTTCTAGTGCGATATTTTCGACCGTCCGCGTCTGTGTGTCTAAACCACTTCGTCCTGTAATTTTCGGAGTATGGCGTGTACTGCTTATTGTAGGTGTGCTTGCTGTATTGCTTGGCGTAAACAAGTAAAGTTTCGTGCGATTTGATTGGTTTTTTCCCTCCGGCTCTGCCTCCGGACGGTGTACCGTAATTCCAGATTATCTCGGTTATGAAATTCTTCTGTCCAAATATGCCATCCAACAGGCATTTGACGTAAGCGACAGCTGTACGATCAAGATGAAGATAGAGCGTACCATCCAATCGAAGTATTCGGTGCATCTCCATCAAGCGTACGCCAAGCCAGCATAAGAACGCGCCCATGTCATCACCATAAGCTAACCGAGCGCCAGCTATCACGCTCTCAACGGCGGGCCAGTCATCTTTGATGCTGTCTGTCCATTCTTCGTGCACATCATCGTCCCAGCGCCAGCGGTCTTTGAAGCGCGCGCCAGCGGCCAGGCTGTCTGGAGTGGCGTGAAAATCGCGGTTCTTGTTGAAGGGTGGGTCAGTGGCGATTAGGTGCACAGTCTCGCTGTTCATGCCACGCAGGAATTCGAGGTTGTCACCGTGATAGAGGCTGCGGTTTTGGAAGTTGGGTTCTGCCACAAGCTTGCCTCTGAGAGACCCGGGCTCGCCTGCGTCTACGCTAACCCATTTTCCGACAGCTTGCAATAGCCTAGAAAAGTTGACGCTTGCGCTGTACCCCGCTTCTTTTTCGCGCTACCATTATGGACAACTTCATCCCGATCAGCGAGCGAGGGCAAGCAATATGAGCGAGAAAATCGGATTCATTGGCTTAGGCATCATGGGCAGCGGCATGGTCGACAACTTGATGAAAGCCGGCTTCGCGGTCACAGTCTGGAACCGAACAGCCAGCCGCATGGAGCCCTTTATCGAGCGAGGCGCAGGCCGCGCCGATTCGCCCCGCGCGGTGGCCGAAGCCAGCGACATCACCATCATCTGCGTCAGTGACACACCCGATGTCGAGGCGGTTGTCCTGGGAGAAGACGGCGTGATTCACGGCGCGTCTAACGGCGACTTGGTGATCGATATGAGCACGATCAACCCGGTCAACACCGTCGCGATCGGCGAGCAGCTCAAGGCCAAGGGCCTGGCAATGCTTGACGCGCCGATCAGCGGGGGCAGCGAGGGCGCGGCCAATGGCGCCCTCAGCATCATGATCGGCGGCAGCGAAGCGGATGTCGCGCGCGCTATGCCTTGTTTTGAGGCGATGGGCAGCACCATCACCCACGTCGGCGAGGCCGGCGCCGGGCAGACGGTCAAGCTCTCCAATCAAATCCTCTGCGTGGTCAATATGCTGGCGGCGAGCGAGGCGCTGCTGTTCGCGCAGGCCGGCGGCGTCGACCTGGACAAGATGCTGCAGGCGGTAACCGGCGGCGCGGCCGGCAGTTGGATGCTGGCGAACCGCGGTCCGCAAGTCATCAATGATTATTGGGCGCCCGGCTTCTCGATTGATTTGCAGCAGAAAGACCTGCGGCTGGTGCTGGGCGCGGCCGACGAGATGGGCATACCGGTGATCGCGACCGCGCTCTGCTTCAATCTCTACCGGACGCTGCAAGCGCAAGGGCTTGGCGCGGAAGGCAATCACGGCATCATTAAGGCGCTGGAGGCGATGGCGGGGATCAAGGCGCGCTTGGGTTGAGCGACTTGAACCAGCCTCTAATCTCACTTGAACTGCGCTTGGGGAGATGTGTTATGCTACAGGTGAACAGAGTTTACGCTTGGAGCGAATGATGGCGACGGAAACAGCGGAACGCCTGATGAGCGCGGAAGAGTACCTGGAATGGGAAACCGCGCAACCCTACAAGTACCAGTTGATAGACAACAGGATATTTTCCATGCCAGGTGGCAGCCGCGCACACGAAAACATAGTTGCTGCGCTCATCTACTTGCTCCTCATTGCGCTTATGGACAAAGAAGGCGACGTGTATCCCGGCGGGATGAAAGTACAGGTGGACGCCCTCGCAACATACACTTATCCCGATGTCTCGGTCGTATGTGGCGCGCCCAGATTTCGCCCCGGCGCAAAGTCAGGTCCGCTAGAAAATCCCACCCTGCTGTTTGAAGTCTTGTCGCCATCAACTGAGAAGATTGATCGCAATCGGAAACTGGAGCAATACCTGCGAATCCCGTCGTTGCAGGGCTACTTCCTTGTTTCACAAGATAAGCCGTTGATCGAAGCCTACACGCGCGCCAACGACAAGTGGGTCTTCAGCGAAAGCGCAGGGCTTGCAGCGAGCCTGCGCATACCAGCGCTCGACTGCCAGATTCCGCTTAGCGATGTCTATCGCCGCGTGCGCTTTGAGGTGTCTTAGTAAATCTAAATTGCGCCGCTGAAACACTGCTTACAGCTATCAAGCTATAGCCGCTCCAAAAGCAGGAAATCTTGCCTAGCGTCTGCAAATCTGAATTGTAAATCATCCGCCTGCGGGGCATAATTCGGGCTGTTGATTATGACTGGCTGCGAGAGGAAACTGATGAATCCATTACGCGTAACCGTCTGGCATGAATACCGGCATGAAAAGCTCGACAAGCACGTCGCCGATGTCTATCCTGATGGCATCCACGGGGCGCTGGCGAAAGGGCTCGCGCCCTTCGGATTTGACATCCATACCGCCACGCTCGATGAGCCGGAGCATGGGCTGACGCAAGACGTGCTAGACAATACCGATGTGCTGACCTGGTGGGGGCACATGGCCCATGGCGAGGTCAGCGATGAGATCGTCGACCGCGTGCAAGAGCGCGTGCTGAATGGCATGGGCTTGATCGTGCTGCACTCCGGACATCTCTCGAAGATTTTCCGCCGCTTGATGGGCACGGGCTGCATGCTGCGCTGGCGCGAAGCCGATGAAAAGGAGCGGATCTGGACGGTCGATCCCTCCCATCCGATCTGCGATGGCTTGCCGGAATATATTGAACTCGACCAAGCGGAGATGTACGGGGAACATTTCGACATTCCGCCACCCGATACGCTGGTCTTCATCAGCTGGTTTGAAGGTGGCGAGGTCTTCCGCAGCGGCTGCTGCTACCAGCGCGGGCAGGGCAAGATCTTCTACTTCCGCCCGGGGCACGAAACCTATCCGATCTTCCACCTGCCGATCGTGCACAAAGTGATCGCCAACGCTATCAACTGGGCGACGCCGGTTTCCAACAAGACGCCGGTGCGGGGCAACATCCCCGAGTTCATGTCTTAGCCCGCGCTTAGCCAGTCGATTAATTGCGGCAAAAATATGCAGAGCCAGCCTATCAGATCGCGTGACACGAAAAGGATTGGTAGACAGACACGCGGTGAAACCGCCACCCACGCAAAATTCCATGCGTCCCGCTGCGCTTAGCTCCCCCTCCCTCTTTATGGGGAAGGGGGCTGGGGGTAAATCGCTCGCAATGTAAACAGGGGGCGACTTATCAGCTCGCCCGCAAACCCGATAAGGATCTTCTATGCAAACACTAAACGTTGGCATCATCGGCGCCGGCAATATCGCGCCTGCTTATATCAAAGGCTGCGCGCCATTTGACGTGATCCGGCTGACCGCTTGCGCCGATATTCTCGCGGACCGCGCGCGGGACTTCGCCGCCGAGCACGGGCTGGCCGCCTACAGCGTGGAAGACTTGCTCGCGCGCGATGACATCGATATCGTCGTCAACTTGACCTTGCCCGCTACACACGCCGAAGTCTCGCTGCAGATCATTGAAGCGGGCAAACACGCCTATTGCGAGAAACCGCTGGCAATAAATCGCGCCGATGGCGAGGCAGTGGTCAAAGCGGCGGCGGCGGCGGGCTTGCGCATGGGCTGCGCGCCCGATACCTTCCTCGGCGGCGGCGGGCAAACCGCGCGCAAAGCCATTGACGATGGTGTAATAGGCGCGCCAGTTGCAGCGACCGCGACCTGGCTCTCCCATGGGCACGAAAGCTGGCATCCCAACGCCGGTTTCTATTATCTCAAAGGCGGCGGACCCATGCTCGATATGGGTCCCTATTATGTGACGGCGCTGCTCAATCTGATGGGACCAGTCGCCCGCGTCGCCGGTTCCGCGCGCATGACCTTCGCCGAGCGCGTCGCGACCAGTGAGGCGCTCAAGGGGCGGCGTCTGCCTGTCGAAGTCAACACGCACGTCGCCGGAACGCTCGAATTCGAAAGCGGCGCCATCGCCACGGTGATTATGAGTTACGATGTCTGGGGCGACCACCTGCCCCATATCGAGATTCACGGCAGCGAGGGTTCGCTCAGCGTACCTGACCCGAATCGCTTTGACGGCGAAGTATCGGCGCTAAAGGGCGGGACGCGCGACTGGGTCGATATCCCGTTGACGCATAGCGCCAACATCGGCCGCGGCGCCGGCGTCGCCGATATGGCTTACGCGATACTGTCGGGACGGCCGCATCGCGCCAGCGGCGAGCTAGCATTCCACGCCCTCGAGATCATGTTGGCGCTGGAAGAATCGTCAGAGCAGGGACGCCACATTGATATCACGAGCACGCTGGAGCATCCCCTCGCGCTGCCGGCCGGCTTGCCCGACGGCCTGCTGGATATGTGACGGTTTTATTGCGACAGAGGCACAGAGATTTTGCCAGATGTAGGGGCGACTCAGTGGGTCGCCCGAAGAAGGAGAACCCTTGCAAACATTAAACGTAGGCCTCATCGGAACGGGCAATATCGCGCCGGCCTATATCAAAGGCTGCGCGCCATTCGACATCATCAAGATCACCGCTTGCGCCGAT
>LXNI01002776.1_pt1 | contig 11372 bp, 11 predicted proteins | sample 809091 | NCBI WGS metagenome assembly LXNI01 (sample SAMN04870527, study PRJNA318959) | sponge metagenome | biome: 01000161; feature: marine sponge reef; material: water | host: Sarcotragus foetidus | place: Greece: Milos, Mediterranean Sea | collected 2013-05-29 | depth 5-7 m | reverse complement strand
GGTAGCGCCGTTGGCTTTCGAGGGCATAGGCGTCCTGTTCGGAACGCGAGATGCCAAGCTCCGCAGCGATCCGTTCGGCGGTGCAGCCCATGTGGATGTGCTCGAAGCTATCCACCAGCCCGTCGCCCTGCAGCGAATCGGTCGGGGACGCCGTCAGGTCGGGAGCGCCCTCGGAATCTCGCTGTGCCAGGAACGGGGCGCCGGACATGCCTTCCACACCGCCCGCCAGGACGACTTCGCTCTGCCTCAGCCAAACCTGCTGGGCGGCCAATTGCACCGCCAGCAATCCGCTGCCGCACACCTGGTTGACGGTGAAGGCCGGGCGTTCGACTGGGATGCCGGCACGAACCGCGATCTGGCGGGCTACGTTCATGCCCAGCCCGGCTTGCAGGGCGCATCCGACGATCACATGGTCGATCTGCTCGGGCTCGATGTGCGCGGCGCGAAGGAGGTCCACCGCGAGTTGACGCCCGAGTTCGGCGGCGCTTAGTTCGGCCAGCGCTCCGAGGTACCTGCCAATGGGCGTTCGCCGGGCGGTCAGGATGACGGCTTCGGGCTGGTCAGGCATGGACCGGCTCCGGTGCAAGCACCTGTGAGCGGAGCGACTCAAAGGCGTCCAGGCATTCCGGATTCGCCAGCGACTCGCGGTTGGTCACGGGTTCGCTGTGAAGAGTGCGCTTGACGGCCAGTTCCGCCAACTTGCCGTTGCGCGTGCGGGGCAGGTCAGGCACGGCCAGCACCTGGCGAGGTACGTGGCGGGGTGACGCAGACGTGCGAATTGATTCCCGAATCTTCGCCCTCAGGTCTTCATCGAGCTTGTCCTGCGTGCGCATGACCACGAAGAGCACGATCTCGTCGCGGCCTTCGCGATGAACGGTGGTAGCCAGACCGGCAACAATCTCGGGAATGGACTCAAGCGGCCGATAGATCTCAGCCGTTCCGATGCGGACGCCGCCCGGCTTCAGGATTGCGTCGCTGCGTCCCAGGATGACGATGCCGCCGCGCGGCGTGATCTCGATAAAGTCGCCGTGACGCCAGACGCCCGGGTACATCTCGAAGTACGCGGCGTGATACCGCTTGCCGTCGGGGTCATTCCAGAAGCGCACCGGCATCGAGGGGAATGGTCGGCGGCAGACCAATTCGCCCTGCCGACCCTGCACTGGATTCCCCTGCTCGTCATAGGCGGCGACATCCATGCCCAGCCCGGCGCACTGGATTTCGCCCGCGAAGACCGGCAGCAACGGATTGCCCAGCGCAAAGCACGACACCAGGTCGGTACCGCCCGAAATGGAGGCCAGGTGGAGATCGTCGTGGACGTTGGCGTACACCCAGCGGAATGCCTCCGGCGACAGCGGGGAGCCGGTGGAAAGCACCGTGCGAAGCGCCGCGAGGTCGGCTAGCTCGCAAGGTCGAATGCCGGCTCGCATGCAGGCTTCCACGAACGAGGCGCTGGTGCCGAAAACGTTGACGCCAAGCTCCCCGGCCAGACGCCAGGCGGTCGACAGATCGGGGTGGTTCAGGCTGCCCTCGTAGAGGACCAGCGTGCAGCCGGTGGCGAGAGCCGAGACCAGCCAGTTCCACATCATCCAGCCGCAGGTGGTGAAGTAGACGATCGTGTCGTCGGACCGCAGGTCGGTGTGGAGCTGGTGTTCCTTGCGGTGTTGCAGGAGCGCGCCGCCGGCGCCGTGAACCAGGCACTTGGGCGCGCCGGTAGTCCCCGACGAGTACAGGATGTACAGCGGGTGGTCGAAGGGCAGCGGCGTGAACTCGGGCTCATCGGTGGATGCCAGGTCGAGAAGCTCCCGCCAGGTCAGCCAGCCTTGCGGCATCTCGGGGCTGGATGAGTCGGCGAACGGAACCACGACGACGTGCTGAAGCGAGGGAACTGCGGCACTCAACTCCTGAATCGTGGCCATACATTCGAACCGGCGGCCGCTGTAGACGTAGCGATCGGTCGTGATCAGCAGGGACGGCTCGATTTGGCCAAGTCGATCTCGTGCGCCCGCGGCACCGAAGTCCGGCGAGCAGGCACTCCAGATGGCGCCGATGCTGGCGCAGGCGAGGAAGGCGATGACGGTCTCGGGGCCGTTGACCAGGTAGCCCGCCACGCGGTCGCCGGGTTCGATGCCCAGACCGCGGAGTGCGCTGGCGCAGCGGCCGACCTGGGTGCGTACCTGGGCGTAGGTAAGGCGGCGGGTTTGGCCGGATTCGGTCCGGTAGATCAGTGCGATTTTGTCGTCGTTGCGGCGGAGCATGTGTTCGGCGTAGTTGAGGGTGGCGCCGCGGAACCACTCGGTGCCGGGCATGCGGTCGGGGCCCTTGATTTCAGCCGGCGGGTCGGTGAAACGGACGTCGGCGAAATTCGCGTAGAAGGACCAGAAGTCGGCGCTGCGTTCGACCGACCAGCGGTGGAGGGCGGCGTAGTCGGGAAAGCGCTGGCCGGTGTGGGCTTCGGCGGCGCGCCGGAAGCGGGCCATGGCGCTGTTGGTGAGCGCAGCCGAGCCGGGGCGCCAGAGCGGGGAGTCGGGGGCGGTCATCGAGGGGCTCCGGCGGTGAAATGGGGCGGCTTCGCGCGCATAAGAGTTTTTTCCAAAAAACTCTTGACTTGCCGGCGGGCACTTTTCGGCGGCGAGTGGGACATGCCGGGGCACGAGCGGCGTCCAGCGGCGGGATTGCAAGGACGGAGTCGAGCCGACGGCACGAGACGCCGGGCGGGCTGGGGTGGTCGCTGCATCGGCGTACCGGGAGGGGACGGTTGGGCGTCAGCGGGCAACGGGGCGGGGAGATGAGGCATCAGGGGTGACATGCAGGGTAGCGCGCTGAGTGTACTCGACAGGCGTACTGCGGGCAAGGTGAGGGACGGGTTCAGGGAACCTTGGAAGCGCGTGCTTGACAGGGGTTGCGGCGGGGACTACGATGTACTCGAATCGAATACAGAGGTCGGCCGAGCGGGATCGGGCGGTCGAGCACCGGAGCGATGTGCAACGGCATCGTCCTACCCGATTTAGCAGCGGACGGAGAAGCCCAGGAGGGACTTGGGAAATGACTGAAGTGAGGTTTGGCGGATCGTTGGTGGAGGGCGCCGTGGCGAGCGTTGCGGTGGCCGCGGACTCGTGCCTGATCGCAGTTTTGCGGCAGACGTGACGCGATGACTACCCGATTCGCCTCAGACCTGCCGGTGATGCAGGCGTCCGCTGGGGCCATGGTGAGGGACGCATGACGAACGATGAGCGGCTGGTGCTGGAGGACATGCGGCGGTCGCTGGAGTGCTTCAAGGTGGAGGTGGCCACAAAGCTGGTGCCGCGGGATGAGCTGGACCGGCGCGAGGCCGACCTGTGGCAGAGCGTGATGGACGCGCGCCGGCTGAGCTGGCAGGTGGGCCTGGGGCTGGGGATTCTGAACCTGAGTCTCTTTGGAACGGTGCTGGGCGCGGTGTTGGCGCGGTGAGGACGACTCCGGGGATGAAGGCACGGCGTCCCAACACTTCGCTTAGCCGATTTCGTTGCTCGTAGGTGTACGCACGGCCCCCGGGTTGATTGACCGGCAGACCTAGGACGTTGGGGGCCTGACGGAGGGCGGAAGGCGAGATTCCTCGGCTCCGCTGCGCTGCGACCGGAATGACGAGGCGGCGGTTGGCATTGGCAGGCCGCGACTGCGTCGGCCGATGTCCGACCGCGTCGCCGGACAGTTTTCACTTTTTTACTTCCGAGGAGGAAGAACGATGGTTATTCACATGCCGAAGCCGCAGCCGGTTACAGCTGCGTTCTGGGCGTTTGAGGATCAGTCCGAGCGATTGATCGAAGTGGAGGCACATGCGGCGAGCACGGTGCATACCCGCTGGCCGGTGTTGGACCGCTGGCACCGGGGCTTGGTCGAGCGTGGGGTGGACTGGCTGCTCAACGCGGCGGGGGCCGGGCGAGAGCGCCTGGACGCGGCGCTGCGGGTGGCCTATCCCGGTTCACGCCTCGACCGGCTTCCCCCGATCCAGTCCGCGTACTGGTGCCGGCTACTGCATGGGCTGAGCGGTGGGGCTACCACCCAGCTCTTCCTAGGCGACGGTCGGGCGGGGTCCTTTGGCGGATTGGCGCTTGATGACTCGCAGGACGGCACCGCGGTTAGCGGGTTCTCCGGTGGGAGTGGTGGATACGATGACAACACCGGGGCTCGAGGGGCGGGTCCCGGGGGGGGCAGCGGGTCCGGGCGCGAAACCTACAACAGGGGGGCCGTCTCGTCCGGAGGGGGCGGACACGGAACCGCTGGCGGCAACGGCCACAAAGGCGCTGCCGGAGGTCCCGTTGTTCCGCCCGCGTATGCGTTTGCAGCGCTCGTCGCTACCGGACTGCCCGCTGAACGCTGGACCGCCGAGCATCTAGCCATGGGCGGCGGCGGCGGCGGTGCAAGAAGTAGCAAGACTGGAGGCAATGCTGGCGGCGGCATCGTGCGTCTGTCGGCTGGCAACCTCACCGAGTCCACCAGCCGCACGTTCACCGGGAATCAGCCAAGTGCATCGGACCGAGCCGGCAGCGGCTCCGGCGGTGGGTATTACGCCATTGTCGCGAGAAGCTACAGCTTGGCGAGTGGCGTGACGATTACGCTGACCGGCGCCGCGGGTCGAGGATCGTCCGATAGGCGTGGTGGTTCCGGTGGCAATGGTCGCGTGACGATCTGGTACGGCGACTCGGTCGCAACCAACGCAGGCACGATTACGAACGGCGAGTTGACGACCTATCAGTTACTGCCGGCGGTTCCCTTTGGCGGAGTCAGGGTGATGTAGCGCCGTTCCCGGATGCAGGCATCGCTAGTGGTGTGGACGGTTGTGTGCCGGGGTGTGGCGAGTCTGCGGCATGAGACCCGGGATGGTTTGCGCGCCATGGATTCGGGCGTCGCCCAACGCAGTCCGCAGGTTGGTGAATCCGACGCCGGCCGACTTGACTGGGGCGCCGCCGACGGTGGCATCCCGGTACGCAGGCGGTGCTGCGTTGTCGCGGATGGATCGAGTAGACATTTTGAGGCGTGACGGCGTGGGCACGTATGCCCCCCTGAGTTCAGCGATCGGCGGGTCGAGAACATTGAGGACGCGCGAGGCGAGAGTGGGTGTCCGCGTGCGCGGGAACGAAGTCAGTGCGCGAGCGAGGTGGGGGTGGTAGCTCGCGTTCGCGCGTATGACGGGTTCAACGTGATCGACTCCTGACGGCCAATAGGGCTGCCGGGAGGCGGGCCGTATGCCTGGGTTCTGCGGGTGGAAGTTTCGGGTTGACGGTGGGGAATACGGCTCTTGCGATTTCTGGGGCGGATCCGGAGGCAGGCGATGGCAGACGTCAACAGAGCGGCGCACGATGTGTCGGGGACCAAAGCGAGCAGGGCCGACAAGCTTCACGACATTTTTCGGGGTGGGGGAGGACCGGGGAGCTTCGACGGCGGCGCTTTCTAGCCGCCGATCTGGTACATCTCGACTTTGCGGCCGCTGTGAGGGTGGCCTGATTCGTCGATGAGGCCGGCGCGTCCTAGCCAGTCGCAATCGGTTCGGGCCGTCCAGACGCTCGAGTCAAGCCGTCTAGGTCGTCGCTCACGAAACCAAGGAACGGGGTTCTCAGGTCGGTTACGCCGCCGAGGAAGAGGGCGGTCGCCAAGTGCCCAAGGGTCGAGACTCAAGCCCTCGTGATAGATTCGGATGTGAAGTTTTCCAAGCTTAGTTTGGCTGAAACATGCGTGTCTTGAGGTTCTTGGGGCGAATCATCAAGCGGGCGCTGGCAGACGTTGGCAAGGCGGCGAACCAGACGGCCGACTCGGGATCCAACAGGATCGATAAGTTCACTGGCGGCACACCTGGGAGCATGGGCGGCGGACCGCTCGGCTGACGACCCGGCGGAGGATCTAATCCTGCGGCGCTAGCCGCCGATTTGGTACATCTCGACCTTGCGGCCGCTGTGGGGGAGGCCGGACTCGTCGATGAGGCCGGCGCGTTCTTCGGAGTAGCGGTCGGTGCGGTTGGTCCAGACGCTTTGGATCAGGACGCGTAGTTCTTCGTCACTTGCCCCGTCGCGCAGCGGGGTCTTGAGGTCGGTTCCGCCGGCGGCGAAGAGGCAGGTGAGGAGATGGCCGTCGGTTGAAAGGCGGGCGCGGGTGCAGTCGCCGCAGAAGGGTTGGCTGACAGAGGCGATCACGCCGATTTCGCCCGATCCGTCGACGTAGCGGTAGCGGTTGGCGACTTCGCCGCGGTAGTTGGGGGCGGCCGGCTCGATGGGGGCGACTTCGTTCACTCGCTCCACGATTTCACGGGCCGGCACGACCTCCGATAGGACCCAGTGGTTGAGGTTGCCGACGTCCATGTATTCGATGTAGCGGACGATGTGGCCGGTGCCCTTGAAGTGGCGCGCAAGCTCGGCCACCGCTTCGTCGTTGACGCCGCGTTGGACGACGCAGTTGATCTTGATCTGGTCGAACCCGGCGGCTTCGGCGGCTCGGATGCCCTCCAGCACCGGTTCGACGCTGATCTCGCGTCCGTTCATGCGCTTGAATATGTCGTCGTCAAGGCTGTCGAGACTTACGGTGACCCGGTCCAGGCTGGCTTCCCGCAGTGCCTGCGCGTGCCGCGGCAGCAGGTAGCCGTTGGTGGTGAGGGCGGTGTCCTCCACGCCGTCGATCTGCGTGAGCATCCGCACCAAGGTCGGCAGGTCGGCTCGGAGCAGCGGTTCGCCGCCGGTGAGGCGGAGCTTGCGGATGCCGAGGTCGACGAAGAGGCGGGTGAGGCGCTGGATTTCCTCGAAGGTGAGGATTTCGGGCTTCGGCAGAAAGGCGTAACGTGCGCCGAAGACCTCGGCGGGCATGCAGTAGGGGCAGCGGAAGTTGCAGCGGTCAGTGACGGAAATGCGCAGGTCGCGCAGTTCGCGTCCGAGCGTGTCGGTGACGGTGGGAAGGGTGGTCGTGGCGTTCATGGTTGGGATTTGCGGGGCAGCCGCTGCGCCTTGCTTGAGTCTACGCGGGACAGTGGCTGGTGGTTAGTGGCCGGCGATGAGAGCACCTTTGTTGGGTCGTCAAGAGTTAGGCCGTGGGGGAGTCCCGCATGGTTAGGTGCCAGCAGGCGCGACAGGTGGGTTTTCGCTTCGCCGACGTTCACCGTTGCCATTGCCGGATTCTTGGGCGCCGTTGTCGACGTCAGATGTGCTGGCCTGCCAAGTCATCATGGGAGGCGGGCGGAACCTCGTGGTTACCAGAGGCGGTGGATGAGGTAGCGGTCGAAGATGGTTTCGTTGGAGATGAGGACGAGGTCGCGTGATAGGGCCTGGGCGATGAGCATGCGGTCGAAGGGGTCGCGGTGGGGGCCGGGGAGGGTGCCGGCGCGGGCGGCTTCGGCGACGGTGATGGGTAGCTCTTCGAAGCCCTGGGCGGCGATGGCTCCGGCGATGTCGGGCGCCATAGCCTCGGCTTCATCCAGTCTGCCCCGGCGGTATTTGGTGGTTATCTCCCATGCGGTGGCCGCGCTGACGAATATGACGTTGGCATCGTTGTCGATGGCGCGGCGTGCCCTCCGTGACAATCGTTCGTTCCCATTCACCCACCAGATGAAGGCGTGGGTGTCAAGCAGCAACCGCAACTACGAGCCACCTTCCCATAAGTCCAACTCGTCAGGAGGCAGCGGCTGCAAGACGAGGTCGCTTAGCTTCTCCCACTCCTTGTTCCCCTTCATCGCGCCAAACTGTCGCTTGCCGCGCTTTTTGCAGGGCACCAGCCGGGCGACGGGCTTGCCGTTGCGGGCGATGGTTACCTCGTCGCCCGCCTCGACCTGCGCCAGCAGGCGGGACAGGTGAGTCTTGGCTTCGTGGACGTTGACCGTTGCCATTTCCGGTTCCTCTCCTGTCGTGTTAGCTAATGATATGACTAATGCGGAGGGTGTTCAAGACGCGGGGCGGTTGGGGGCGTCTGAGCATCATTGAGCCATGCGCTGAGGAGCGCTCAGGTCTCAGCCTGGTCGGAACACGGCGTCGAGAAGTTGAACGGATCGCTGGGCATTTGATTTGGATGGCAGGTTGAACCGCCGTTTCCTGCTGCGAGCCGGCCCCAACAGATCCCACTGACCCGGGTGCTTACAGTCGAGGCGCGCCTGGCGCCCACTTCACCGATCGGCCACCTGGCGAGGCTGTCGCAACATACAAGTGACAACAGGGGGTTGGACTGCTGTACGGTGAGCGGCGCATGCGATCTCCCGGGACTTGCCATGGCCGTACCTCTGCGACCGATTAGTGATGTTGAGTTCATCGTGGGCGGGGCGCCCGGGGACCTGGATCATCCGGAGGGGGTGACCTGGGGGCCGGATGGGTATGCGTACGCGGGCGGCGAGGCGGGGCAGATTTACCGGATTGACGTGGAGGCGCGGACGTACGAGCAGATTGCCTCGCTGGAAGGGTTTGTGGCGGGGTTGTGCTGCGACCGGGACGCGAACATTTACGCCTGCGACATTGGGGCGCACAAGGTGATGCGTATTGAGGCCGGGGGCGGGGCCGTCTCGGAGTTGAGTGTCGGCACGGCCGAGGTTCCGATGGTGGTTCCGAACTATCCGTGTTTCCATCCGTCGGGCGATCTGTACGTGTCGGACTCGCAGACGGCGGGTGAATTCACGGGCCGCATCTTTCGTATCAGGCCGTCGGGCGAGACGGTGATGTTCAGCGATGCGTCGCGGTATTTCACGAACGGGATGTGCGTGGACCGCAACGGCGAGTGGCTGTACGTGGTGGAGACGTGGCTGCCGGGGGTCTCGCGAATTCGAATCCTGGACGACGGATCGGCTGGCGAGCGCCAGGTGGTGACGGTGCTTCCCGACCACATGCCGGACGGGGTGCAGTTCGACGAGGACGACGTGCTGCATATCACGATGTACACGCCGGACCGCATCTACCGAATGCTCCCGGACGGGCACCTGCAACTGCTGGTGGACGACCCGACGCACGAGACGATTTCGTCGCCGACCAACATCGTCTTTGGCGGCGCGGACCGCCGGCTGCTGCTGATGGCGTGCCTGGGCCGTTGGCAGATCAATGGCTTGCGCGTGGAAACGCCGGGGATTCCGCTGGTGTATCCCGCGCCAATCGGCGGCTGAAGGCCTTCGTTAGCGATTGCTTGGCCGAGCGCTCGCACGCCAACCCTTGAACGGCTCGTTCATCGGGCCGGCGTGCGAGCCGCAACCGTCACTAACTCACACTTCGCATACAACGCCGTCGCCATCGCCGTCGCGGGCGGAGGGCACGCGTTCCTGCGGAAAGCCGCGGCCGCTACCGGAACTGCCCTGGACGCGGGGCTCGCCGGCCGCCACCGCGGCCTCGCACGAGTCATAGACCGTGCCAGTAGATGACGTGGCCGTTGTCGCGGAACCAGACGCGGCTGTTGACGTCGTGGATGCACTCTGTCCCTTGACGTGCCCAGCCGCGATGAGTGCTGCCACGACGTCGACTTCCTGGCCCTGGTAGACCACGAAGACGTGGCGCAGCAGGCGGCCGAAGTTGTCGCGGTTGCGTCCGTCGCGCACCAGCCGGACCGTCTGGCCTTCCACGCGTACGCGGTTGAATTCGGTGGCTTCGGCGCCGCCCGGCTCGTTTTTCTCGGGCGTATCGATGCCCAGGTAGCGAACCTTCTCGATGTGTCCGACGACGGCTTCGCCGCCGCTGAGGTAGCGAATCTCGATGGTGTCGCCGTCCAGGATGCGCAGGACCTGGCCTCGCTCGACACTTGATAAGGGAGACGAGTCGCCGCCGATGGCCCAGGCGAAGACGCTGCGCACGTCATTGCGGTGGTCGTTGCGACAGGCCTGTTCGGCTTGATCCCCAAAGACTTTCTGATAGATGCCGACGTTATGGTCGTTGCCCAGGTGGGCTTCGACGATGTCGTTGAGGTCGACGCAGGTTGTCGGCCATTGGGCCGCCGCGACCGAGAATGAGACCGTTGCCCATACCGCTGCCAGAAAAAACGCCCAAACCGCCCGTTTTCGCATAACCCCGCCCAGTGTTAATGCGTAAGGCTCTGATCAGAGCCCCGGCGCAGGGTATACGCGGCCGGCTACGGACGGGGGCGACGAGCCGCAGCGGCGGGAACCCATAGCCGACCGCGTCTGCTTCCCGTGGCATGAAGACGCTAAGGTGCAGCACTATTGGCTGGGAGTGGACGCGATGGCCAAGCCGATTCAGGTGCGCGAGGCGAGCACGGGATACACGGCGGGCCGGAGTAGGAAAGTGAACGCGACCTCGCCGGGCAATAGGAACGTCACGACCAGCGACATTGAGGACGTCGTCAGGCGCATAGTCGAGGTGGCTCAGCCGGAGAAGATCATCCTCTTTGGGTCTGCCGCGCGCGGCGAGATGAAGCCACACAGCGACCTGGACATCCTGGTCGTCAAGTCGGGCGCCGATCACTGGAGCCTTTCCGGCAGGATACGCCGCGCACTGCGAGGGGTGAATGCGGCGGTGGACCTTGTCGTCGCAACGCCCGAGAACATCGAGCGGTACAAGGACAGCCATCCGCTGGTGTACAAGCCCGCGCTGCGAGATGGTCGCGTGGTGTATGACGCAGCCTGAACGCTTCCCGCCTGACGACCCGCGGGAGTGGATGGGCCGGGCCAGGGGCAATCTTGCACGAGCCAAGCGTCGCGCCCCTGGCGACTACCTAGAAGACCTTTGCTTTGACGCCCAACAGGCGGCGGAGAAGGCCCTCAAGGCGGTGTTGATAAGCCGAGGCGTGGAGTTTCCCTACACGCATGACGTGGGCCGTCTGCTCTCGCTATTGGAAGTGGCGGGAAACGTCATCCCAGAAGAAGTGCGTCGGGCTGAAATCCTCTCGGACTACGCGTGGGCGTCTCGCTACCCCTCCGCGGCCCCACCGATTTCTGAGCAAGCGTACGCCGACGCCATTCGCATGGCGGAAGCAGTGGTTCGATGGGTGGATAAACGCTTGTGATATCCGCGTCTTGCAAGTGCTCAGCGGCGAGGGCCACATTGCGCGTGCGGAGGCCAAGGGAGCGATTCCCGACGAAGCGCCGGACGGCCCCTGAGGACTGGCGCGGGGTAGCTTCCTGGAGCTAAGTCGTCACCGCTCGCGCCGCCGACGAGACGTTCCTAGCTGCCGCCCGGGGCGCGGACTTGGTCTTTGCCTGTTTTGGAGGCCTAGAGTCTTTAGCGGGCGGTGGAGATGGCAGCGGGCTTCGCTAGTCGGTTACCGCCATTGCTGAGGTCACGCCGCCGTCGATGTAGAGGACGGCGCCGGTGACGTAGCGGGCTTCGTCGGAGGCGAGGTAGGCGGCGGCGCCGGCGATGTCGTCGGGATAGCCGAGGCGCTGGTTGGGGATGGATGTGCGGATGGCTTCCAGGTCGCGGTTGTCGCGATCGTAG
>LXNI01002775.1_pt1 | contig 11373 bp, 7 predicted proteins | sample 809091 | NCBI WGS metagenome assembly LXNI01 (sample SAMN04870527, study PRJNA318959) | sponge metagenome | biome: 01000161; feature: marine sponge reef; material: water | host: Sarcotragus foetidus | place: Greece: Milos, Mediterranean Sea | collected 2013-05-29 | depth 5-7 m | reverse complement strand
GGCTTCAATGAGGCCGGGGCGGATCCGCCCCGGAAACTGCCCCTCCGCCAACCCGTTGGGCAAGAGCGGCTTGCCGGATGAGTTGCGAGCGGTCGACTCTCCGAGCCAAGCGAGAACCTGAATTCGCGTCGCGGATAGGTATCCGCCACGGGCTAACTCCTTGGCATTCTGTAAGAAGCGCGTACGCGACCGCTCCGGGAGGATTCCTCCCCATCGGAGCTCTCGCCGAGGCAGCGGCGGATGCGCTAGACGATTGTGGCCTGTCGCGTGGGTGCTTCATAGCTCTTTCCTAGGCTCTCCACCCGGGGCTTGATCTTGTCCGCTGGACCCATGTCCAAGATCAGTATATGGTCCTCGGTCGGCTTCAGGGATTCTTCGAGTCGGATGGTCATTTCGGCACGGCGCCGGGCCGTGAGCCGACACTGGAACACCGACAGCTGTAGCCAGTGTCCGTATCCCTTCATCAGGTTGAAGATGCGCCGCCAGCGCTTGGGATCCGAAATGTCGTAGGTCACGAGATAGAGACGTTCGTTTGCCATGGCCGGCTACCTCGGAAGATAGTGCGGGTACTTGACGATTTCACCCTGAAAGTGACGGGCAAGCAGCCTGGCCTGCACCTCCAGCATACGCCTCATGGAGACCCGGTATCCGAACAGCGGATGCGTGGTCACTTGTTCGAGCCGCCGCTCGAACGCCGCGATCAATGCCTTACGACCCTTCGGTTTGAGAGAGCACGCCGGTCCGTTCGACACGAAGTCGGTTGGCTTGACCTCGCCGTTGTTCACCGCTTGGATCACGCAGGAATCGGCAAGGATTGCACGGAACGGCTCCATCAGATCCAGGGCCAGCGCTGGCCGACCGTGGCGCGGACGGTGGTAGAGACCCATGTATGGGTCAAGACCGGTCGCCGATATCGTCGTCGTCAGCGTCCTGGCAAGCAGCGCGTACGCGAGCGACAGCATGGCGTTGACCGGATCAGTGGGCGGACGCCGGTTTCGGGTCGTGAACGAGAACTCGTCGAGACCTTCTGCTGCGCCTGGCGCGAGCATCTTCTGGAAGTGGGCGAAATAGATCGCCGCCGCCTCTCCCTCGAAGCCGAGTAGCTGCTGGACATCCTTCACATGGAGCACCCGCCTGGCAATGCGCTTGAGTCCTTCCATCGCGTCCTGCTTCTCTTCAGTGCCGCGTTCGGGACGCCAGTTGCGGCGAAGCATGGTGCGGGAATTCCGCACCTTCGCGCTGACGAGGTCACGGGAGAACGTCAGACTGCGGCGGGCGCTGAATGCAGCCCTGTACTGGGCTTCGCGGACGGCGACGTTTCCGTTTCCCGTCCCGATGGTATGGCCCAGGAACCACCCACCGGTTGAGAACCACGATACCGGGATCTCCGCTCGCATCAATGCGTGGAGTGCAGGTGTGGTCACGGAAACGGGACCGAACAACGCCACTTGGGACACGTCGATCATCGGCACCTCGACGGTATTGTCCTGCGACTCGACAATCAGACGTTCTCCCTTCTTGCGCAGCCGCGCGCGCGGGGTCTGGACGTAGAGCGGCAGGGCGGGATCGTCCGATGGATTGAGCGGCCGGGGGGGATAGCCTCGGTTGAACAGGTTGGTCTCGTCCGGCAGGCAGATGCCCGCCAACGAACATCGGGGACACTTGGGGCTGTTTTCGAGCGGCGCTGGACGTGTTCGTGTCTGCGCTGCGGCGCGCAGGTCGCGAACCGCTTCGAGCGTTCTGGAGCGAAGGTCCTCGTCCAAGTTGACTCGCACCCGCTCCCGGGAGCCGACGTACCAGATCGCTCCCTGCTCGACTTCGTATCCGTTGTCCTCCAGAGTCATCGCCTGAACGCAAACCTGAACCCGTTCCGGTTCGTATGCACCGGCCGCAATGTGGGGACGCTTGCCTTTCTTGAAGTCCACTGGCATGACCACGCCGTCGCGGATGTCGAGGACATCCATCTTCGCGATCACGCCGAGGCGTTCCGACGACATCGTGACCGAGCGGGCCTGCGACTTTTCCTCGTCGAGCTCGTCTGGAGAAGAGAGGCGGCCGCCTCCCTTGTCGACGCGTGTGTGCGCACGCTTGCCTTGGACAGTGTCCGCGCTGTCGGCCCACTCCCCCTCCACCCATTCCAAGTAGGCTAGCCGGGGACAATAGACCCACTCGTTGACCATCCGGGCGGGCACAAGAGGCGTCTTGGAGTCGGCCGGGGGTGGGGGAATCGGCAATATGAGCTGGGTGCGCTCGCTCATGCTTCGGACACTGTCATGGCACTGGCACCACAGAGAGCACGCTCACCCTGCGTCGCTCCCGAACATCCCGAGCCCGAAGTGACTGGCATATCCCAGAGCCAACGGTCCCCGCACCACTCGTGGAAACTCGATCTCCAGCAGGCCTCCTCGCGAATCGGGCTGCGCCTCCCGTCCGCGCGACCGGAACCGGTAGAAGTTCAGGGCACGTCGTGGTGTTCCGGCCACCAAGATTTCCGACAACTCCGTCACCTTCACGTCCTCGCTGGCGATTCCGCGATGTCTAAGGAGCCGTCGCAACTCGCCCGCGTACCCGTGCTTCTTCAGGTGACCCGAAGCGAGGAACGGTGTAACGCTGCGCCACCGTCGTGACGCGGCCAGCACGCGAGAACTCCCGTCAAAGTCTTGCGGGCGCCCGAATCCCTCCAAAGCAAGGCGCCACTCGTCGAGCCTGGCATCATTGCTCGAGTGCCGCCGCTCTTCCATTGGAGTGAGCCAGATGCGCGTAACCCTGTCCAATCTGGATCGAATCTCTTCATCCATACCACTCCCAATGAAGACCGTCACGTGATCGATCCATCCGTCGTCGTCCGCGTCCTCCGGCAACCAAAACGCAGCGGGATGCGCCGGATCATGCACCGGCCTGCCGTCTCCGTCGCGGCCCGAGACCTGCCACGGCGCCAATGGATACCGCCTGCCCGTCGCTTCATCGGTCCCCCAGCCGAACTTGGACATGGCTGCCGCACGCATCACTTCTCCGATCTTGATGGCGTCCTCGATCCGCGGACGTGGGCGGCCAGCCAGCAGATAGCGGGCGACTGTGGGAAGCTCCGGCTTGGAGTTTGCGTTCCTGCGTCCTGCGAAGGGCCGAGGAAGAACACCGGGACGAACCGTCGGGGCTCGGGAGTAGATGGCCTCGTAAGCTGCAGGCGGCTGATTCCACTTGCGATTCTGGAGGTCGGCGGTGTCCAGCGAGAGAGCGTCCACCAGGCGCGCGGGAAGTGTGTCCACACCGCCTTTGCCCTTCGCACGAAAAGACCGGCCTACCTTGCTCTGGAGCTCGCGCTTCGTGGGCGGCTCCTTCAAAGAGGCTTGGATTCGCGCGGATTCGTGGGCGATGAGACGCGTTCGCTCGACTTGATAAGAACTGGCGGAGCGCGGCACCAGCAGCCGACACCGCTCGCCCTCGAAGCCCCGTTCGGCTGGGCCACAGTTCGGCTCGCACCCAGCTTCCGTGAGAACCCGGCACTCGGTCCAGCTCTCCGCTCTACCGAGGTATCCGATCCCAGACGCGAGGTCCTTGGCGAGATCCAGCAAGTTCTCCTCAAGCGTGACGCTTCGCCATAGCACCCTCACCTCCGCCCCGTCAGCCAGGTGTAGAAAAGCGTCGAAGATGAGTGTCCTGGACTCCGACTTGCCCTTCCGAATCGGCATGTAGTGACGGGTATGGGAGTGGATGGCTCCGTCGGGAAGGTGGAATACGGGAAGATCTTCGGCGAGCGTGTCGATCAGCAATGCAAGTTCGCCCTCACTCCAGCGCTCCCGGTCACCCTTGCGCCAGTAGCAGGCGATGAGAGCGCGCAGGATCCGCCAAGGTTCGGGCGGCCAGGACACGTCGGCTTCGTTGACGTTCCGGCCCCAAGGAGTGGCGTGGTATCGGCCGGTTGGAAACCGAAAGGCGAGTCCGAACACGAGAGCTACTTTCGATAGATGACGGTGAGGATCCGGGTTTCGCCGAATTGGCCCGATTCGCCAATTCTTTCGATCAGCATCGGGAGTTCTGCTTCGATTGCGGCGAGGGTCGGCATCTCGAACCCGGGCGGGCGGGTCACTGGTTCATCGACTACCTCGAGGTCGCATGCGGTTCGGAAACGCAACCCCTCGGCGAGGAACTTCTGGATCTTGAAGAGAGCCAGCAGGACCAGCATCCTGTTCACGTCGTCGCCAAGACCATAGGCTCGGATCTGCCGGAGATCCAGGTTGAAGTAGGCGGTGATGCGTTCGGCAGTCCACTCGTCTCGCGCGAAGGGCACGTTCCCGAACCCCCTGGCTGTGTCCCCCTTCGGGTCCACCGAGTCGTTCTTCACCCCACCGCTGACCGCGCGCCTAGCCCCGTCGGCCTCCACGAAGGCGGACAACGAGCGAGGAAGACGCAACCGTCCACCAGCCAATTCCTTCTTGGCCAGGAACACCCCGTGTAGCAGCGCGTTGGCGTCGAATTCCAGAAGCACCTTGGCGAGTTCACGCAGGTCGACACGTCCCTGTTCGAACTGCGCCAACCGCTCCTTGAGGATCTTGAAGACGCTCCGATCCTTGCCTTCGAGGATGTATGGGGAGTTGAGGCGGTGAGCTTCGATCAGTGAGTTCGTCAGGTGCTTGCCGACCTCGTCCTCGACCTGCACCACCGGGAGACCTCGCAGTGGTTCCGCCCAATCGTCTAGCACTTCATCCCAGCAGACGGCTTCGAGGCGGTTCGCCATTGACTGGGCGCTCTCGACGAGTACCGTCTGCCCGTCACCGTTGGGCGATTCGTAGACGGCGTGCCCCAAATTCGGGAAGCCCGTAGGCTGGAAGCGGCTCCCCTGAATCGGTCGTAGCCGGGCCTCAAGCAGGAGCCGTGGTTCATTCGTGATGAGAGTCAGGTCAACTGACATTCGGTGTTTCCTCCGATGAGTGATTTGCGCTGTCGGGAAGCGCACCGGGGTACGCTCGCCGCAGCAAGCTGGCCAGGCCGTGATAGGAGATTGGGATCAGCATGGCCGCGGCCATGCGGTCGGGCCGTGCGCCGACACCGATTCGGCTGCTGCGCAGTGCGGCAAGGCCGCTGCCGGACTGAACTGGGTCGTAGGGCGAGATCAAGCCGGACGAGCGAGCCCTTGAGAATGCTGAGCGGACCGCCCCGGCGATTTCCCGGCCGTCCCGGCTGGCCCCGCCCGCACGGAGCGGGCCGAGAAGGTCCGGCGGCAGGGGCATCGACCCCTGTGACGGAATCGCGCCCACCCGGACGAGGGAGTCGTCCAGAGAGAAGATCGGCTTGAGCGCTGCGTACGCAAACGGCAAGGTGACCGGTGCCGGTTTGGTGTCAGACTCCTTGGCCGGTAGCCGGACGGGCTGCGTCCATACCATCCCAGCAAGCAGTTCGGAGCAACGCGTGTCGTCGAAGTTCCCGGCCAGAAAGGCTGCGACATCGGACAGCCGTGCGAAGGTAGCGCTGCCCAGCGGCTTATCCTCCAACCGGCGAATGGAGGCTTCCACGATGCGGCGGTCCAGTACGGCTATCATGTTCCGCATCAGTCCTCCGTGGCCCCAGACGACCGTCGGCGGGGTGTTGTCGGCAGCCCAAGCGCGACGGTGTAGCAAACGTCCGCCCCGAAAGAAAGTCCTCCGTTCAAATCCGTCACCGGGGCCGTTGGTCAGCGGGGCAAAGTGAGCGGCCATCGGGGGGATTCCCCAGTTGTCCGGCTCCGACTCCGCTGGGCCTGACCTTTCTCCGTATGATGGGGGGATACCGATCCCGGCCAGCGCGGCGGCAACGCGGTATTCCGGACTCCCGTCGTCGGCCCGCAGCAGCCACGACCGGGACAACAGCGGCGGGGGAGCCACGACATCCCGGCTCTTCGGGCTAGCGCTCAGCCACGCTGCGAATCTCCCCAGCGCTATCAATGCTTTCTCCGTACCTTCCCCGCTGTGGTCGCCGTCCGTCATCGCGAATAGCGCATTCTCCAATTCGTGCATCGTGGCCTTGGCGCGGCCCGGAGCAGTCTTGTTGCCCGCAGCACGGCGCGCAGCCTGAAGCCACTCACCGACCTCCAAATCGGCGATAAGGTCTGGTCTTCCAACCCGAGGTGTCCGTATTCGACCGAGGGGAGTCGCCTGATAGGGCAAGCTTGGCCCCGGCTGAACGAAACTGTAGCGCTCGAAGCCAGTGATGCCGCGCGAGACACCTATCTGCTCGACCGCCCGGGCAGCGCCGAGCCCGTCCCGGGCGGTCCTGCCTCCAACGGTCAGTCGGCCCTCAGCGAACAAAGCGCGCACCTCGGAGTATCGAGCGGGTCTTTTCCAGATCGGGGTCCAGATTTCTCCCCTGGGGCGGTGGGGATCGACCGACGAGAATACTCCAGACCCTGCTTGAGTCGGCTCAAATGAGAACGGGAAAGAGGCTCTCCGTTGACCGTTAGAGTCCCAGCGGCGAGTCAGCGCGCCAGCGAAGACGATTGTTCCCTCCATCGTCAACACAACCTCCCAATGATTGAGAGGATTCTCCCCGGCATACCCCACTGTGGCGTTGGGTCCGCCGCCACCAGGATTGAACATACCTATTGACCCGCTGGTTTCGAGCCGGACTACGGTCTTGAACAAGGCCGAGCGTAGGCTGCGTTCCGAATCGGCGCACGGTTGTCCTGTATCAAACGAAAACAGCTGCTTAAGTGCTGCGGCGAACCGTACACCGAAGTCTCGACTCCCATCCACTCCACCCGCACCAAGTAAAGGCGCGGCCTTCGCAGCTTGCTGCCCCGGAGAGATCACGAAGCAGGAGTCGACGTACGCGACATGTGCATCACCAATGGTGGACCGAAGGCTCGGCAGCAGCTTTGCCTTGGTGACCTTTGCCTTCGCGTCAACGAGCTTCTTGCGCTCTTGGACTTCACGCTTCTCTTCCCCCCGCAACGTCTTCGCTCGTCGACCAAGCGCTTTGGATTCAGCACGAAACCGATCAAGTGTGACGAGATCGTCATTCGACCTTAGTTGGCGAACGGAGGAACGCATGAGTTGAAGACGGCTACTTGCGCTCTGGTCGATTTCCCTTATGAGCACTGCGCCCTCACGAGTGGAAGATCCTCCCTCTTCACCTTCAAGGAAGCCAGCTCTCCCATTCCACGGCCCGATCACTGGACTCGGCGCGTAGTCTTCCAAAAAGAACCGTAACAAGTCACTGCGCCCCAGCGATGTCCTGAGATGGAACCGCTCCTCTGCCCACCAGCCCCGTACATTCGGGTCCGCAGGTTCACCCGCCACACTGTTGGTCGCGGATGACAAGAGCCGAAGCACCCCCAAGGTCTTCAGGTACGATGCGAGTGGTGTGGGTGAGCACGCTTCGAGCGTCAACCGGTCAGGCGTCATCGTACTCTCCCGCCGCTTCCTTGCCGGACGCTCGCCAGTCCGCGAGTCGCAGCACGGTTTCCAGCCACGCTAAACGGAAAGGACCGTAGCGCGCCAGCAGTTCCCTGGTCCGCTCAGTCCAGCTTTCCCCGGTCGTTTCGTCCAACCCCAACTCCATGATGGATAGGGTCAGGTGTCCGCCGTGCCAGCGTTCGGTTCCACCCAGTTCAAGAGATGGAAGTTCGTCTCCTTCCCAGATACCTCGGGCGAATCGTGCGCCGGTTCGCTCGGGCGCCTTGGGAGCCGACTCCCGTGGCAGTGCGCGGAGATTCATTCGCACTTTGCCATGATGAGCAGCGATCAGGAAAGCGCATAGGTCAGCATCCCGAGACCACTTCTCGTGAGCGAGGTACGCCAGCGCAGAGGCCAGTTCGTGCCGGAAATAGGGACGTCCGTGACGGTTCCGCTTCACGGTCTTGGCCAACGCTACACCGGCGGGCACAGAACACCCATCCAGCCCGCCCCACATGGTTTCCTGGAAGACCTGATGCACCTTGCCCAAGTCGTGCCACTTGGCCGCGCGCGCGAGCATCTCACGGGTCGAACCGTCCATTTCGAGCGCCGCACAAAGGCGTGTGACTTCGACAACCACGTGCCGCAGATGATCCGTGAGCCTCACAGCACGTCCGGTCGCACTGCGCGGATCATCGTCGTGCCCTTCGGATTCTCCCTCCGAACCATAGGGCACCCCTTCGGCCAGATCGACTGAAACCGGAATGTGCTTTCGATCACCGGTGAATCCCAAAGTCTCGTGATATCCGCCCGCCCTCACGTCGGCTAAGACAGTCAACCCTGGCCAAGGCGGCTCGTGCAGGGGAACCCAGCCCGGCGGAGTGGATGCGGCCCGCCCTCCCGGAGACCGCCACTGCGGATCCCGAACAAAGAAGACAGACCCCAAGGCCTTCTTCGCGGACTTGAACCAAGTGCTTGCCTGCCCGATGGGCACCGCGCAGAGTTCCCGTGCGCTTGGCTTCAGAGGCGCGTCGTCGGGTACGGACAGGTCCCGCCAGAAGACCCGAATGTCCGTGTCGTCGGCATCCCTGACGTACGGAGAGATGTCAACGTCAAAGCCGGTAAGGTCGGCGTCCGTGTCGAAGAGGTCGTCGAAATCCTTCCGTCGAATAACACGCAACGCGGGATCGATCTCCCCAGGTGGAGGGAGCTGGGCTGGCGCGACGTCCGTAAGCTCCTGAAGTGTGTCGCGAGCTTGCCGCAGCTGGTCGGCTTCGTAGGGCAGCGACTGGGTCGTGGCTAGCTTCTCGGCCTGCTTGTTGTCTCCGACAATCGACCCGAGAAGGTCGATCCAGTAGATCTGGGCACCGGCTTCCACTTCCGCGCGGCGATTTGCCCGCCCGAATCTCTGTACCATCGATGCCCAAGGGGCCAGTTCTGTGAACATCACCGCCGCCGAGATGTCCACGCCCGCCTCCACCGCCTGAGTGGCGATCACGATGATGTCCGATGCTCTCGCGGTGCCCACAAACCTCGCCATTTCGCGTTCCCGGTCCCCCGGCCGAAACCGCGAGTGGAGAAGAGCGAGTTCAGGACACACCCTTTCCCGCCCGGCCAACCTCCTTTGGATCTGCGCGTACAACTCCTGCGCCCGTTTGACCTGGTTCACGATCACGAGCGTCATCTGTCCTGATCGGTGAGCTCGCAGCACAGAGTCCGCCAGCTGCGCAATGTACGCGCTCTGCTCCCGAACGACGCTTGAAGCGGGGGCGTCGCCAACCCGGCGGAGGTGCTTCGGGGCCTCGGCCAGCTTGCGCAACCTGTCGTCTGTTTCCGTTGCCGGGTCTACGCGGAACACCCTCGTTGGGGTAGGATGGTCCACCGTTGCGAGCCATTCCGGTACGAGCGTCGCAGATATCCACAGACTTCGGCAAGGGTGCCCCGCCGACCGGTCTTCATCGGTGGCCCTCGTGGATTCTTGGCGCCGGAAGGCCTCCACCTGGGTGGAGGTCGCTCGACCGGCTCCCATCAGCTGCACCTCGTCGAACACCCACTGAGCGTCCTGGTGCAGCATCGCGAACTCCATCGGCCAGAGGGCGCGCGAGGATGCGTATCCACGCATTAGAGCCCGGCTGAGCAGCATGTCCTGCGTGCCCACGATGATCGCGGGGCGTTCGGGAGCCTCAAGCCACCGTCCTGAATCGACTCCCCCCATCAGGACGTGAACGTGGTCAGCGCGCGGAAGTAAACCACTCGGGTCTACGTCAGCAGCTTCAAGGTGCTCCAGCCACCTGCGCACCTCAACCTGAATCTGATCGACGAGCGTCCGCATTGGGAGGCACCATACGAGTCTCCTCGGTGTCCGGTCGGGCTCCCGGAGCCTGTGATGCGCCCAGGCCAAGGTGACCCCAGCGGTCTTGCCTGATCCGGTAGGGGCGATGAGAACCTCCGGCCAAGTGCCTTCGGCAAGCGTCCGCTGCCAAGCAAACGGCTCATATGACTTGTCGAAGGCAGCGGCAAAGAGATCGCAAAACGCCGTGCGCGGCGAGCCGGCACGGAGGGGCACGGGAGTGGTCAAGTTCGTTGGGGCTGGGGTTGGGACGGGAAATGAGACGAACGATACGCTGGTGGCCGTACGGAGGAAACACAATAGCCAGCCAAGGGTCGTGGAGGCGCAGCCAAGAGCAGCCGCTCCACGGGAGCCAAGGAACTGTCAACGCGCCATCGACCATCGCGGAAACTCTCACTCAACCAGCTAAGGCAGCTCACGCGCGTGCCTTACGGAGTGCCTTTCTCCCCAGCGTTCGTCGTGCCGAGCCGAACGGTGGGAGATGGATCGTTGAATGCCGGACACACGCCACAACCCCTTGGTGGACGGATTCATGCGCTCGCCATCGGCTGGAGGCTTTCGAGGAAAGCCCACGCGATCAACTGCTCGACCTCCCCCAGCCATTCGACAGCCTCGCCGTGGACGGCCAGCGCCGGCAGCAAGGCCATGATGACCCACGGGCCGTTTGGAAGGTGGTCGCGGAAATCGCCGGGGTCGCATCCGTCGATCAACCAATGGGCCGCCGCCACCGTATCGCGCCATGCGCGCCGCGGGCCGGCGCCACCGCCTTCCGCCACCGCCAGCTCCGCGATGGGCTGCTCGTCCGGGGCAACGATGCGCGCCCTCAGGACGCGGGGGCCGTGCGGATGCGCGAGCACATGCAGCCGCCACGGATCGTCCGGCCCCCGCAGGGGCGCGGGGGTCGCGAGCCCACCCGCCGCCGCGATCAGCCGTCCGTATGCGCGCGTCATGCTGTCGGCATACCCGGAGCCATCCGACTGACGGTAGTGCCCGGTGTTCGCGTTCCAGTGTTCGAGCCTCACTCTCGATTCCCACAGAATGGTTTGAAGGGTCGGCTTGTCTGCCATCATCACGGCCGGTTTGGGTTCGACCTCCGACCGAAGCACCATCAACAGTACAAAACTGTTTACGTCGCGCGCGAGTGGCGCAGGGCTCTTGAGGCCAACGGCCCCCGACACGGCTGAGGTGCCGGACGAGGCGCTCACCGGAGAACCGGTAGTTTGGGTAATGCCCCTAACCGACGTGAAGGTCCACCCCGGTCTCGGCTGTCGAAGAAGTCAAATGCCGCCGCGAGGGAGCCGGGCCGGACAGGGGCTCGGCTGGCAGCAGGCGGCCTGACGGACAGGCGGAGATGGGCTGCTAACCCGGGGATCTGAGACGACCGGGAGTCCCGCCAATCGAGCCCGTTTTCCCGCTGGTGCGGTGCGATGCAGTCAGACCGGCGGTCAACTGCAGGAAACGCAGATCGTGCAGTCCTGTAATACTTTAGACGATTCCCTGTCGTGATTCACGCGGACCGGCACCCGCTGTCCGGTCTCGTGCGCGAGCACGAGTGCGACGTGGAAGCGCCAATCGACCTGCCGGGACACCCCGAGCATCGCCTGGTACTCCTCCTCGGAGAGGACGACCCGGGTGGGGTTCTTCTCCGTGGGCGTC
>LXNI01002774.1_pt1 | contig 11375 bp, 10 predicted proteins | sample 809091 | NCBI WGS metagenome assembly LXNI01 (sample SAMN04870527, study PRJNA318959) | sponge metagenome | biome: 01000161; feature: marine sponge reef; material: water | host: Sarcotragus foetidus | place: Greece: Milos, Mediterranean Sea | collected 2013-05-29 | depth 5-7 m | reverse complement strand
CATGACAGCAACCTCTTCAGCGCTTCGGTTCCACTAGGAATCTTCTCGTCAATCGTGTCGCTGGCGTCCCAGCCGAAACCGATCTCGTCGTACTCGTAGGCCGGTTCATTGTGCGTACTGCGGTCGAGTCCGATCATCTCGTCGGTCTCATCGACGCGCAGCGGCATGAACTTCTGGACCACCCAGAAGATCGCAGCCGAGAGCACGAACGACCAGGCGAGCGCGGCGAGGATCCCAACGATCTGTTTCCAGAGCAGATCGACGCTGCCGCCGATCAGGCCGTCGACTCCGCCGACTTCGCTCACGGCGAAAATGCCGGTGGCAAACGCGCCCCAGATGCCGCCGATGCCGTGGACGGCGAAGACGTCGAGCGTGTCGTCCATGTCACGCCAGTTGTGCAGCGCGCGGATGGCGAAGAAGCCGAGGATGGAGGCGACGACGCCGATGCAGAGCGCGGGGAAGAAGTTGAGGTAGCCGTCGCTGGCCGGCCATTGTCCGACGAAACCGGCGGCAGGGGTGATCGCGACGAGTCCGGCGACGGCGCCGGTGGCTGCGCCGATGATCGACGGGTGTCCGGTGTAGCGCCAGGAGAGGTAGGTCCAGGCGACCAGTCCGCCGGCGGCGGAGATTTGGGTTTGGACGAACGCGTTGATCGCTCCGCCGTCGGCGGCCAGCGCGGAGCCGGCGTTGAAGCCGAACCAACCGAACCAGAGCAGTCCAGCGCCGATCACGACTTTGGAGACGTCGTGCGGTCGGGTTTCGGCGACGGAGTCGCGTCGTCGTCCGACGAAGAGCGCGCCGGCCAAGGCGGCAGCGCCGGCGTTGATGTGGACCACGGTGCCGCCGGCGAAGTCAGCCGCTCCGAGATCGAGCAGCCAGCCGCCGTCAGCCCAGACCCAGTGGCAGAGCGGGGCGTAGACGATGGTGATCCAGGCGACGGTGAAGACGAGCAGCGCCTTGAAGGAGATGCGTTCGACGAATGCGCCGGTGATCAGGGCGGGCGTGATGATCGCGAACATGAGCTGGAAGGCCATGAACAGCAGTCCGTCGGGCTCGAGTCCGCGCAGTCCGAAATTGGTCAGGTTGCCGACGAAGCCCCCGATGTCGGTGCCGAAGGCGAGTGAGTAACCCCAGAGCACCCAGACGACCGTGGCTACCCCGATCATCACGAACGACTGCATGATCGTCGCGGCAGCGGATTTGGTGCGGACCAGGCCCGAGTAGAAGAACGCGAGTCCCGGTGTCATCAACAGCACAAGGGCTGCAGAAACCAAAAGCCAGGCGGTATCACCACGTCCCGCTGCTGCGGCGATGGCCTCTTCTACTGCTGGATCCATTGTCATCCCCCTTGTAGGGCGCTGTTGACATCGGCAGACTAGATCAACCGAAACGCGCCCGTCCGCAGAACCAGTGCCGCCAGTGTCGTTGAGCCGCGCGTCCCTCTGGTTACAGGTGTATGAATTCCAGTCCGGGATCGGTGATAGCCTCATCAAAATGGTTGACTCCGACGCGCTCCCGTTATCTGGTGAAGTCGCCCTGGTGACCGGGGCGTCGCGTGGGATTGGCCGCGCGATTGCGCTGGAGCTGGCCGCGCAGGGCGCGGACATCGGCGTGAATTACACGTCGTCTTCAAGCGCGGCGGACGAGGCGGCGGAACAGATTCGCGGGCTGGGCCGACAGGCGCTCGTCGTACAGGCCGACATCTCGGACGGCGGCGCCGTCTCGGCCATGACCAAAGCGGTCACGGCTGAGTTGGGCGCGCCGACCATCCTGATCAACAACGCCGGGATTACGCGCGACATGTTGGCGATGCGGATGAAGTCGGCTGACTGGGATGCGGTCGTGGGCACGAACCTGACCGGCTCGTTTCTGACGACGCAGTCGGTGCTGCGCGGGATGCTGCGCGCGCGGAAGGGTCGGATCATCACGATTGGGTCGGTGATCGGCACGGTCGGCAATGCGGGTCAGGCCAACTATGCCGCGGCCAAGGCGGGGCTGGCGGGCATGACGAGATCGTTGGCGCACGAGCTGGGTTCGCGCGGGATCACGGTCAATCTGGTCGCGCCGGGATTCATCCAGACCGACATCACCGCCGATCTCTCGGAAGAGGTGATCGGCAACGTCATGCAGCGGATTCCGCTAGAGCGGCTTGGCGATCCAGCGGATGTCGCGCCGCTGGTCGCGTTCCTGGCGGGACCGGGCGGCGCATACATCACCGGACAGATCATTCATGTCGACGGCGGCATGGTGATGGGCTGATCAGGCAATGGAATGACGTATCCGTTTGATTCAGCTGGGCGTATTGTTCGGTGGACCGCATTGCCTCACCGCAATTTGCCGTAGAAGTTGCCATAGAAGCGATGTGAGTCGGTAGAATTAGTCGATACCCGTCCAAGGCCGCGTCACCAACCCGACGCCGCTGGACGGCAGGAGCCGAGATGGAAACGCTCACCGAGCCAGAAGAAGCAGCCGATGATCCGCCAAGCGGCGAACATCCGGCGCTGACGGACGACGAGTACGCGCTGCTGTTCCCGGGACAGGGATCGCAGTCGGTCGGCATGGCGGGGAAGGTGCTCCACGTCTATCCGAATGCCGAGCAGTGGTTCGAGCGAGCCAACGAAGTCCTGGACTACGACCTGCTCCACCTGATCGAGCACGGTCCGACTGAGGAGCTGAACCAGACCACGCACTCACAGCCGGCGATTTTCGTCGCCTCGGTGGCCTGGCTCGAGGCCTTGCGCGATAAGTGGGAGCAGGCGGGCCGCACGCTCTCGCCTACGGTCGTGTCGGGCCACAGCATGGGACAGATCACGGCGATGCTGGCGGCGCGGGCGGTTGATTTCGACGAGGCGCTGCGACTGGTGCGCCGCCGCGCCGAAGTGATGCATGCCGCCGACAGTCTTCGCCCCGGCGGCATGGCGTCGATCATCGGCCTGCGCGACCGTGTCCTGCGCCGCTTGGTCGGCGAGGCTGCGGATGAGGGCACGCTGGTCGTTGCGAACGACAACTGCCCCGGCCAGACGGTCGTTTCGGGCGACGAAGCGCCGTTGCGCAAAATCATGCGCCTGGCCGATGAGCAGGGCGCGCGGCGTGTGGTGCGGCTGCCGATTTCGATTGCCTCGCACTCGCCGCTGATGTCGGACGCGCAGGCGCACTTTTCGGAAGCGGTACAGAAGGTGCACTGGCGCGACCCGATGGTGCCGGTGGTGAGCAATATCAGCGGGGGGCTGATGCACACCAAGGATCAGCTCGCACAGGAGTTGTCGGGAGCGCTGACGTCTCCGGTGCAGTGGCAGCAGGCGGTCAAGACGATGGCGGCGCAGGGATCGACGCTGTTCGTGGAAGCCGGCCCGGGCGATGTGTTGTCGAAGCTGGTGCGGCGAATCTCGCGCACGTCCTGGACCTTCCCGCTGTCGGACGACGACCACGGTCTGTCGCAGCGCGACTACCCGGACAAGAGCGACGGGATCCCCAAGTAGTGACCTCGAATTCAACCAGATCGCCGCGCCGCGTGGTGATCACCGGCGTTGGAGCCGTCACACCTGTCGGCAATGACATGCCATCGACGTGGCGCAACCTGCTCGACGGCCAGAGCGGCGTGGGACGGATTCAGCGATTTGATCCGGATGCGTGGGGCGTGAAGACGCCGATTGCAGCGGAGGTTCGGGACTTTGACCCGGAATCGGTGCTGCCCGACGTGAAGGCGCTGCGCCACATGGACCTGAATACGCAGTACGGCATGTCGGCCGGGCTTGAGGCGCTGTCCGACTCGGGGCTGGAGATCAACGAGGACAACCAGCATCGGGTGGGCATCATCTTCGGGTCGGGCGGCGGCGGGATGGAGCTGGTTACGCGCTGGCAGGACACGCTGGTCAATCGCGGCGCGCGGCGGGTGTCTCCGTTTGCGATGCCCAACCTGATCGCCGACGCCGCGTCGGGCCACCTCTCGATCGCCACTGGGGCGACCGGTCCGAACTACTCCCCGACATCGGCGTGCGCGACCGGCGCCAACGCGGTCGCCGACGGCATGCTTCATATCCAGGCAGGGCGGGCGGATGCGCTGATAGTCGGCGGTTCAGAGGCGATCATCCTGCCGTTGTTCCACATCTGCTTTGAGCGGATGGGAGTGCTGGCGACGCCGGCCGAACCGCTGACAGCCTCCTGCGCCCCGTACGATCTGCACCGCAACGGGTTCGTGCCTGGCGAAGGCGCGGCGGCGATGATGATCGAAGACCTCGATCATGCGCTCGAGCGCGGGGCTCCGATCTACGCCGAAGTGGTCGGCGGCGGATCGGCGAACGACGCGCACGACATCGCACAGCCGGAGTCGCACGGGCGCGGACTGATGGTCAGCGTGCAGCAGGCAATGTTGGAGTCGCAGATCGATCCGACCAGCGTCGGTTATGTTTCAACACATGGGACGGCGACCAAGCTGGGAGACCTGGTTGAAGTGACGGCTCTGAAGCGCATGTTCGGATCGCATGCTGAGGATCTATCGCTATCGTCGATCAAGCCGGCCACCGGGCACATGATGGGGGCCTCGGGGGCGTTGGAAGTGATCGTTTCGGCGATGGTGCTCAAGGAGGGTGTCGCGCCGCCGACCTTGAACTACACGACTCCCGATCCCGAACTCGATATCGATGTGATTCCCAACGAGGCGCGCGAGCTCAGTGTGGAGGCTGCGCTCTCGTTCTCGGTCGGGTTGGGCGGGCATAATGCCGCCGTATTGTTGAAGCGTTTCGACGAGTGAGCGGCCGCATTCGACCATCAGGACGTCTGACAGAACGCCAGGCAGCACGTCCGGCGGAGGAACGGATCGTGATCACGGGGATCGGCCCGGTGACGCCGATCGGCGTGGGCGTTGAGGCCTTCTGGGACTCGCTGACGCAAGGGCGATCCGGTGCGCGGCGCGTCCCGGAATTGGTTGAGGCCGGGCTCAAAGTGCAAATTGCCGCAGACATCCCGGAGTTCCAGGCGTCCGACTACATGGAGACGAAATCGGCGCGGCGCATGGCCCGATTTGCTCAGCTCGGCGTTGCGGCGTCGCGGCTGGCCGTGGCGGATGCCGGACTCGACCTCGACGCGCACGACCCGGAACGGGTCGCCGCGGTGATCAACACCGGCGGCGGCGGTGTGACGACGATCTCGCAACAGACGGAAGTGTTGAACAACAAGGGACCGGGCCGGGTTTCGGCGATGTTCGTACCGATGATGGCCGGCAACATGGCGTCTTGTCAGGTCTCGATCGAACTCGGGCTTCGCGGTCCGGCGTTGACGTCGCTGGCCGCCTGCGCGGCGAGCATCTACGCCTTCATCGACAGCCGACAGCTGCTACTGGGCGGCGAGGCCGATCTCGCGCTCACTGGCGGCACGGAGTCCAACGTATCGGCGCTGGGCATCTCAGGCCTGGCCAATATGCAGGCGCTGTCGCGCCGCAATGACGATCCAGAGGCGGCGTCTCGACCCTTCGACCGGGACCGCGACGGCTTCGTCTTTGGCGAAGGGGCCGTCGTTTGTGTGACGGAATCGCTGGCCAGCGCTCGGTCGCGCGGGGCCCGCATCTACGCCGAGGTGCTCGGCGGCGGCCGCACCGCCGACGCGTATCACATCACGGCTCCCGATCCGGACGGGGATGGAGCGGCTCGCGCCATGGCGACAGCGCTGCGCAACTCGCGGCTGAACCCCGAAGAGATCGGCTACATCTGCGCGCATGGCACGTCGACTCCGCTGAACGACGCGGTCGAGACGCGGGCGATCCGCACCGTCTTCGGGGCGCACGCCGACCGCTTGGCCGTGTCGTCGGTGAAGTCGATGACCGGCCACCTGATGGGCGCGGCGGGGGCGCTTTCCGGTGCGGCGACGGCGCTCGCGCTGTATCACGGGGTGCTGCCGCCGACGATCAATCAGGAGACATCGGATCCGGAGTGCGACCTCGATTATGTCCCCAACGAGGCGCGCGACTGCGAATTATCGGCCGCGCTGGTCAACGGCTTCGGCTTTGGCGGACAGAACGGTGTCGTGGCACTCTCGCGAGTTGTTGACTGAGCGCTACCCTCTTCCCCATATCGGGCAGACATCTGCGCCCACCGATGAGCTAGACGGGAGCCGCCACATGTCCGACGCCCACAGCCTGGAGTCCCGACTCTGCCAGCTCGTTGCCGACCAACTTCGCCAGCCGCTCGACAACGTCACGGCTGAGGCGCACCTGATCGACGACCTCGACGCGGACTCGCTCGATATCGTCGATCTGACCATCGCGGTGGAGGAAGAGTTCTCGACCGGCGACAACCAACTCGAGATTCCCGAGGAAGCCGCCGCTGAGATCCGAACCGTGCAAGACCTGATCGATTACCTCACCAATGCCGGGATCGGATAACGATGACGCTGCGTCGGATCAGCGCCAGCGTCGGCGGCGCACTGAGTCCAACCAATTCCAGCCTCGCCTCGGAGGCGATCCGTCTGCCCGCCGGTCAACGGGCGCTCAACCGCACAACCTCGGGACCGACGGCGCTCATCGTCGCCGAAGGTCAGGTCGCGATTGGCACGCTGGACGACAACGCCACACTCAGCACCGGTGAAGGCGTGCTGCTTGAGGGCCATGCGCCGTACTCGCTGATCGCGGAGTCGGATTCGCTGGCGCTGTTGTTCACGGCGCCGACCCCGGCCTGAACGGGGGTATCTCGCTGGTCGCATACTGACGTCTGTGCTGCCTCTGGGAGACCTGTGCGTAAACCACCAAACCGTCCCCGCCCCCGAGCGGGGACCCGTTCCTTCCCGCCTCCAGCACAGCGGCCTACTTGCTGCCTGTATCTGGTCAGCAGGACCCGATCGGCGCTCCGTGGGCCCGGCCAAAGCGGGTCCCCGCTCGGGGGCGGGGACAGGAATCTGACTTATGCGCAGGTCTCCTCTGGGAGGCCTGTGCGTAATCCTTTCCCCGCTCCCCCTGTAAGGGGGAGCGGGTTTTCTCAAAGGCCTCCTCGGTGGCGGGGACGGGAATCTCAGTTACGCGCAGGTCGCCGACGGGGGAGGTCGAGCGAAGTGGAACGACGCAGCGGCCTAGCCCGCCGCCAGCACTTTCTCAGGCTGCCAGATTGCGGTACTGAATTCGTCTCGGCGCAGGACGGCGGCGACGTGATTCTCGGTGTTGAGGGCGAGCGCCTTGTCCCATCCGTCGACGGGGGCGTGCCGGATCGTCTGTCCGCGCTTGATTCGCTGGAGCTGTTCACCGTGCAGGCGGAAGTGGGGCCAGTCGGGAAACAGATCGGCCGGGGAAATCGCCAGCGACCAGATGTTGTCTTGATCGGCGGCAGCCTGCAGCTCTGCGGGTGTGTGACCGTTGGCAGCGGATTGATCGCCGATTGCGGTGCGGCGCATCTCCGTCACGTGCGCGCCGCAACCGAGCGCCTCGCCGAGGTCGCGGGCGATCGCTCTGACATACGTGCCGGTGCTAACCGACATCTTCAGGGTCACGTAGGGCAGCTCGACCGAGGTGGCGGACAGCTCATGCACGGTGACAGCGCGCGCGTCGATCTCGACACGTTCGCCGGCGCGCGCGGAACGGTAGGCAGCGACGCCGTCGCGCTTGATGGCGCTGTACTGGGGCGGCACCTGTTCGATCTCGCCGCGAAACTGTTCCAGCGCTTCATCGATCTGCTGCGGCGTGAACGGGGCGACTTCGGCCTGGGCGATGACTCGGCCTTCGCTGTCGTCCGTGTCAGTCGCCTGACCCAGCAGCAGCGTCGCTTCATAGGACTTGCGGTAGGGCGCCAGGTACTCATTCAGTCGGGTCGCTGCGCCAACGAAGATGGGCAGCAGTCCGCTGGCCAATGGGTCCAGGGTGCCGCCGTGACCGACGCGTCGCAGACCGGTCCAGCGGCGCACATCGCGCACGATGTCGTGAGATGTCGGTCCGGTGGGTTTGTCGATCAGGAAGACGGCGCCGGGGTGATAACGCTCCTTGCGGCGGCGGGTCATGATACGCCCAACGAACGGATGCGCTGCTGGACTTCGGCGGCGCCCGCGATCCGCAGGTCCAGTTCGAATCTGGGCCAGGGCACCCGCTTCATGTGCAGCCTGCGCCGGATCGTGCGGTGAATGAACGGGGCGGCGCGGTTGAGCGCGTCAACCGCGGCGGCCGCCGCCTGCGACTGTTCCTGCAGGTTCGTGTTCGGGGACGACATGGCCGAGACCAACACGGTCGCGTTACGCAAATCGCGCGAGGCTCGGACTTCGGTCACGCTGAGTAGGGCGACATCAAGCCGCGGGTCCTTGAGTTCACGCGACACGACCTCTGCGATGGTGTCGCGGAGCAGGTCGTTGACGCGTTCCATGCGGTCAACGCCCGCGGCGTCGCGGGTAACGGCGTACGGTCGATTGCTTGAAGTCATTGTCTGCACCGCGTCTATCGGGACACGTTGCGGATTTCGCCCCCCTGGACGATCCGCGACTGTGTCTCGATGTGGAAGAATTCCAGTTGATCGCCAGGCTGGAAGCGGTCGTAGCGTGCCAGAGCCACGCCAAACTCCTGCCCGGCGTCAACATCCTGGACGACTTCCTGGAAGCGGCGCAGGCTGGAGATTGTGGACTCGGCGATCTGCTCGCCGTTGCGATAGACGTGTACCTGCGCGTCGTTGCGGATCGATCCGTCCAGCGAACGGCAGCCGGCGATATTGCCCAGCCCGCGAATCGGGAAGACCTGCAAGACCTCGGCGTGGCCGTCAACGACCTGCATCTGGACCGGTTCCAGCAGACCGCTGATCGCAGCCTCGACCTCTTCGATGACGTCATAGATGATCGAATAGCTGCGGACTTCGATGCCTTCCTGCTCGGCCAGCCGTTCGGCGCCGGGCTCAATCGGAGTGCTGAAGGCGATCACCAGACCCTCGGAGGCGAGCGCCAGGTTGACATCCGCCACGGAGACCGGTCCCGCCGCGGCATGAATCACCTTCACGGTGACCTCTTCATTCGAGAGTTGCTCCAGCGAATCGCGCAACGCCTCGACCGAGCCCACCACGTCGGTCTTGACGATCAGGTTGAGCGCCGAGACATCGCCGCGCGAAATCTCGCCGAACAGCGCATCCAGCGTCGCGGAGTGCTGCATCTGCGCTTCGCGTGCTTCACGTTCCCGCCGGGTGCGCACGTAGATGCGCTTCGCTTCGCGGTCGTTATCGACGGCGCGGAAGCTGTCGCCGGCATCGGCGACATCCTGCAGTCCCAGGACAACGACCGGGGTTGACGGTCCGGCTTCGGGGATGCGCTTGCCGACGAAGTCGGTCATCGCCTTGATCCGACCCCACGTTTGACCGACGAGGACGGAATCGCCTTGCCGCAGCGTGCCTCTCTGGACCAACAGCGTGGTCCGAGGGCCTTGCCGCCGATCTAGCTCCGCCTCGAGCACGACGCCAGAGGCTGCGCGATCTGGGTTAGCGGAGAATTCCGCGATATCGGCCACCAGCAGCAGGGTGTCGAGCAGTTCGTCCATACCGTCGCCGCGAGTCGCGGAGACCTGGACCAGCGGCACATCGCCGCCGTACTCCTCAATCTGCACGCCGACGTCGGCGAGCGCGGCCTTCACCCGGTCGGGATTGATGTTGTCGAGGTCCATCTTGTTCAGCGCGACGACGTAGGGGACGGCCGCGGCGTGAATATGGCTGATCGCCTCGCGAGTCTGCGGCATCACGCCGTCGTTGGCGGCGACGACGAGTACGGCGATGTCGGTGGCCTGCGCGCCGCGAGCCCGCATCTCGGTAAAGGCTGCATGGCCGGGAGTGTCGATGAAGGTGATCAGGCGGTCGCTGGCACTCGCCTGATATGCGCCAACCCGTTGGGTGATGCCGCCGGCTTCGCCATCGGCGACTTTGGCGTCGCGGATGTAATCGAGCAGCGACGTCTTGCCATGGTCAACATGGCCGAGCACCGCCACGACCGGCGCGCGCGGCTGCAGATAGGCCGGATCATCATCCTCTTCCTCAACCAGGCCGAGGAAGTCGATGGTTGACGGAGTCTCTTCTTCCGCGACGACATCGCCGGCCTCTTCGGGATCGAAGCCGCGGTCCATCGCGACGATGGCTGCGGTGCCGTAGTCGAGCGTCTTTGAGACATCCGCCATGATCCCATTGGTCATCAGTGTCTTGATGATCGTGATGGGCGTTTCATTGAGCAGATCGGCGAGTTCTCGCACGGTCAGGGTGCGGGGGATCAGTACGCCGGTCTGGGGCTCTGGCGCAGGAGCAGGTTGCCGAATCGTTTGTTGTGTTGTCATGGGCCCTCCGAGCGGTGAGGTTTGAGCATGTGTTGAGCAGGTTGATGTATCAGTGCGGTGATGCTCCAGCGATCTGATCGAGCTGATCGAGGATGTCGTCGGGCGGCGTCTGGCGCAGGGCCCGTGCGAGGTGTTTGGGAACGGATGCGGCGATGGTCAGACAGTCAGCCTGGCGATGGATGTAGGCGCCGCGGCCAGGGTCTTGCGCGGCGAGCTTGACTTCGCCGTCGGGGCAACGCACCACACGGAGCAGCTGCTGCCGAGGCGCAGGCTCGCGGCAGACGATGCAGCGGCGGATCGGGCGGCCATCTTGACTGACAGCTTGACCGACAGTCAGGCTGACCTTGTCGCTGTCATGGGAGATCAAAGCGGGCATGGGAATCTTTCGTACTGCGCGGGGCTGGAACCCGCGTTGTCGGCAGACGGGTGAGGAAGCGGCGGTGGTGCGGCCTAGAATTCTTCCTCGTATTCGCTGTACTCGGCGTAAGGGTCTTCTTCCAGGCCTTCGTCGCTCTCGTGGTAGCGCGGGCGGCGTCGGCGTCGGTCGCGTTGCTGCTGTTGTTCCTGCTCGCGGCGGAGCACGTCCTCGGCGAACCGAATTTGCCCATCGTCGCGAGTGGCGGGAGCAATTTCGACCGCCTGCAGCACGGGCTCGAGTTCCGGTTCTTCCTCGGCGACTTCCGCTTCGGCGGCGGGCTGGGGCGTGTTCAACGCTGCGGCTTCCACGGTTGTCGGTGTAATCGGCGAAGCCGTCGGCCGCTCAACGGGAGGAACAACGCGAACGGGCTCAGGCTCGAGGGCCGGGTCCGGCTCGAGTTCGAGTTCGACCTGCGGCGCAAACGGTCCGCGGCCTTCCTCCTGTAGCCGCTCGGCCACGGTTTGCGGCTTGATATCAATCCGCAAGCCGGTCAGTCGGGCCGCCAGCCGCGCGTTCTGACCTTCGCGGCCAATCGCCAGGCTGAGTTGCATGTCGGGTACGGCGCATTCAGCCGTATTGGTTTCCGGATCGATCCGGACGGCGAGAATCTGAGCCGGGCTCAGCGCATGCTCGACAAAGCGGCGAGGGTCGCGATCCCACTGGATCACATCGACGCGCTCGCCGTGCAGTTCATTG
>LXNI01002773.1_pt1 | contig 11375 bp, 10 predicted proteins | sample 809091 | NCBI WGS metagenome assembly LXNI01 (sample SAMN04870527, study PRJNA318959) | sponge metagenome | biome: 01000161; feature: marine sponge reef; material: water | host: Sarcotragus foetidus | place: Greece: Milos, Mediterranean Sea | collected 2013-05-29 | depth 5-7 m | reverse complement strand
CGCATGACCGCGCTCGACCTCTACCTGGTGCAGGATGGCGGGCCGTACGGGCGCGCAGGCGACTTCAACACCGCCGGCACGGTCGCGACCGCGATCTACCAGCCCGAAAACATGCGTTTCCGTGGTGTGCCGGTGTACACCAACACGCCGCCGCGTTCGGCCCAGCGGGCCCCGGGCGGGGCGCAGATCGTCGCCATGCTCGAGCCGGTGGTCGACAAGGCCGCGCGCGAACTCGACGTCGACCGACTCGAGATCCGCAAGATCAACGCGCCGGGCCACGACGGATGGCTCGGCCCCAACCAGGGACCGTTCACCAGCGCGTACGTGCGCGAGGCGCTCGACCTGGGCGGCGAACTCTTCAACTGGCAGGAGAAGAGCCAGCTCTCCGGCCAGCGCAACGGCACGAAGGTGACCGGCGTGGGGATGGGCCTCAGCCCCTTCACCGCCGGCAGCACCGGCCGCGACGGCCTCCTGGTCATCCGCCCGGACGGCAAGCTCTATGTGCATCAGGGCATCGGCAACCTGGGCACCCACTCGATCGCCGACACCGCCCGCCCCGCGGCCGACGTCCTCGACCTCTCGTGGGACCAGGTCGTCATCGTCTGGGGCGACACCAGCAAGCACCTCCCATTCAGCACCGTGCAGGCGGGCAGCCAGACCACGCACGCCCACACCCGCGCCAACCACGCAGCGGGCACCGCCATGGTTGGGCTGCTGCAGGAGCTGGCGGCGGGCGAACTCGGCGGCTCGCCAAGCGACTACCGGGTATCCGACGGCCGCGTCTTCCGCGCCGGAAACCGCTCAGCCGGACTCAGCTTCGCGCAGGCTGCGGAGCGCGCGATGGCGATGGGCGGCAAGTTCAGCGGCGAAGAGATGCCCGAAGACCTCAACGACGCCACCAAGGCGGCCGTGGCGGGCCTGGCCGGACAGGGCCTCATCGCCGCGGCGCGTGACAACTACCCGCGCGAGGGCGCCGTCTTCACCTGGGTGGCCACCTTCGCGCAGGTCGAACTCGACGTCGAGACCGGCGAGGTGGAAATCGTGGACCTCGCCTCGACGACCGACTGCGGCACGGTCATGCACCCGCGCTCCCTCGCAGCCCAGACCAACGGCGGCGTCTTCCAGGGGATCGGCATGGCGAAGAGCCAGCGCTGGGTATTCGACCCGAAGTGGGGCATCCCCTTCACCAAGCGCTTCTACACCGCGCGGCCGCCGGGAATTCTGGATGTGCCGTTGAGCCCGCGGTTTGCGGCCGTCGACGAGCCGGACCCCCATACCCCGGTGGGAGCCAAGGGTATCGGCGAGCCCCCCGTGGGCGCCGGCGAGGCGGCCTACGCGTGCGCCGTGGCCGACGCCATGGGCGGACTCTGCCTGTGCCGAACCCCCCTCACCTCCGACATGATCCTGGCAGAACTGGAAGGCCGGCCCCGGCCCTACGGCCTGCTGGACACGCACGTCTGACCGTGAACACGCACGTCTGACCAAGGAGAAACAAAGTGGCTGTCATACGTGACATGATTCCGCCGTTCGAGCTCTATCAGCCGGCGGGCGTCGACGACGCGGTTCGCCTCATGGACCAGTACGGCGACGAGGGATGGGTGCTCGCTGGAGGACTCGACACCTTCGACTGGTTCAAGGACCGGATCAAGCGCCCCGCGGCGGTGATCGACCTTGCGGCCGTGGAGGAGATCCGGGGCATTGCCGACGGCGCCAGCGGCGGGCTCGACATCGGAGCCATGACCAGCCTCACCGATGTGGCCGAGCATGCCGGCGTACAGAGCGCCTACCCGCTCCTCGCCGATGCGGCTGGCCTGGTGGCCACGCCACAGATCCGCAACCAGGGCACGCTCGGGGGGAACATCGTGCAGGATACCCGCTGCTGGTACTACCGGAGCGGGTGGCCATGCTACCGCGCGGGGGGCAACATCTGCTACGCAGCCGCCTCACGCGCCATGAACCGCGAGCACTGCATCGTGGGCGCGAGCCGCTGCGTTGCGGTCAACCCCTCCGACACCGCGCCCGCACTCGTCGCGTTGGATGCCGAAATGGTCGTCGTCAGCACCTCCGGCGAGCGCACCTTCCCGGCTACCGACTTCTTTATCGGCCCGGATATCGACATCGAGCGGATGACGGTGCTCGAGCCCGGCGACCTCCTCACCCGCATCGTGCTGCCGGCCCCGTGGGAGGGCGCGCGGTGGTACTTCGAGAAGATCCGCGACCGCAAGTCCTGGGACTTCTCGCTGGTGAGCGTCGCGTCGATGCTGCAGGTGCAGGGCGGCGTCATCCAGGACGCGCGGATCGTGGTGAACAGCATCGCTCCCTACCCGGTTCGGATGGGTGCGGTCGAGGCGGCGATCCGCGGACGCGAGCCCAGCGAGGAGACCGGACAGATGGCCGGGGAGATCGCGGTCGAGGGTGCGCGCGCGCTTCGGCACAACGACTACAAGATCGCGCTCACGCGAAACCTCGTGAAGCGGTCGATTCGGGATGCTGCCTGATACTAAACATTTTGGTTTAGTATTGCGAGCCAACCAACGGAGAGGCTAGGCCATGGAATTCCTTCGGCGGGCGTTGAACCCCTGGGGCGAGGATGTCCCGATCGGCGTGTCGTGGGACCTGATCTGGGCGGCGGTGATCATCGGCGCCGTCTTCGTGGTGGTGCACGCGCTCATGGTGCCCAAGAAGGTGGCCACCGGCGAGATCGACGAGAAGGAGGCCGAGGGCCTGCCCGAGAAGCTCCAGCGTCACACGGTCGGCGCGCGCGGATTTCACTGGTCGATGAGCGCGACCATGTTCGCGCTGCTTATCACGGCCTTCTTCCCCGTGGTCGGGATCCGGTTCCCCTGGGTGACCATCCACTGGATCGCGGGCGTGCTGCTGATCCTGACGGTCATCTATCACATCTACCACGTCTTCGCGAAGCAGGACTTCTGGACGATGTGGATCGACCGCCGCGACATCGAGGAGGGCAAGCTCGGGCTGAAGGCGGCGATGGGCCGGCCCGAGGGCGAGCGGCCGCGCGCCGGCAAGTATCCGGTCGACCAGAAGATGTTCCACCACGTCGCCATGATCGTGACCATCGGCGCCGTCGTCACCGGCGTCCTGATGATGTTCCGGATCGAGAACTTCCTGCTGCCGATGAACACCTACATGTTCAGCGACGCCGCGTGGGGCTGGGTCTACGTGATCCACGGCATCTGCGGGATCGGCCTCATCTTCCTCGTCATCGCCCACGTGTACTTCGCGATCCGTCCCGAGAAGCGCTGGATGACCTGGTCGATGATCAACGGCTGGATCGACCGCAACCGCTACCTCGAAAACCACGATCCGGCGCGCTGGAAGGTGGCCGAGTCGGGATCCGCGGCGACCGAAGCCGAGGGCGATTAGGTAGGTGGAACTACAGAGCGACGGTCTTCACCCCGTCACCTTCCTGTGCCGGAAAGCGCCCCGCAAATGAGCCGCGACGAGTTGAAGGGGCGCATCGACGCCATCGAGTCAGGGTACGAGTTCTTCCTCGCTTACGCGGCCCAGGGGCTGGTGGATGACACGGCCAGCAAGGCCGGCACCCAGGTCCGCGACTTTCTGCGGGGCTTCGCCGACGCGCTGGACGGTCTCGACGAATCATTCCGCGCCCACCTCCCGGCCGGCGACGCCACCGACGGCGCCCTGGCCGTCCTCGCCCGCGACGCCGAGGCCTCGCTGGCCCTGGTGCGACTCGTGGCGGCCCAGGAATCGGTGTCGTCCCAGCTGATCGACAATCTCAACGCGTCGATCCACGTGCGGGCGCTGCTGACGGACGTGTTCGTGCTGGGGGAGTTGGTCGGGGTCTGAATCACCTCATCCCAGGTGGGAAGCCAGTACACGGGGGTTTCCTTGATCCAATCGGAGTATGGCCTTACCATTGCTTATGGCCGTAACTACCATCAAATCCACCTATTCCCTCGATCTGGACTCCGTTCGAACGCTCGAGGCGCTCGCTCGTCGTTGGGACGTGTCCAAGTCGGAAGTCATCCGTCGCGCGCTCCGGATCGCGCTGGTGGCGGGCGACGACAAGGGCGGCACCGTCGCCCTCGAAGCCCTCACGCGCCTGCAGGACACCGTGCGGGAGCGTGGTGTGGACCTCGCCCAGTGGGAGCGTGATTTGCGAGCCGAGCGCGCCGCCGCGGGAAGACGGCTTCGGTTCGAATCCGAATGATCCATCTCGACACGAGCTTCCTGATCAGGGCTCTGGTGAGCGGGACACCGGAGGATCAGGCGCTCAGGAGGTGGATTGCCAATGGCGAGCCGTTGGCGATGTGCACAGTGGCTTGGGCGGAGTTCCAGTGCGGGCCGCTCAGCTCGTCGGAGCTTGCCGTGGCCGGGGCGATCATCGGCCGGCACCGGGATTTCACGAAGGACGACGCGGGAACGGCCGTGCGGTTCTTCAATGAGTCCGGACGCCGCCGCGGGTCGCTGATCGGTTGCATGATTGCGGCAGCAGCGCACGCTGATGGCGCTCCGGTCGCCACCGCAAACAGGGCCGATTTCGTGCGTTTGGGCGAGTTGGGAGTCACGACCGCAGACTGAGCCATCGGGCACCTGGCGGACCTCTTGTCGTCCGCCTGACGGCGCAAACGATCGCCGTCCGAACGCCTCAACCGATCGCCAACACCTCGATCCGGAAGATCATGATCGCGTCAGGCGGCACCGGGCCGCTTCCCTGGCTCCCATAGCCCAGCGCGGGCGGGATGATGATTCGGCGGATGCCGCCAACCCGCATGCCCATCACTCCCTCGTCGAACCCGCGCACGACCTGGCCCGCTCCCAGGACGAAGCTGAAGGCGCCGCCGTCGAACGAGGTGCCATCGGTCAGCCATCCGGTGTAGGCGACTTCGACCTCGTTCCCGGAGGCGGCCGGCTCGCCCGAGCCTTCCTCGATGTCCTCGATGTAGAGCCCCGATGAAGTCCGCGTAAAGTCGGCCAGATCGATCCCGAGCGACGCCGCGAACTCGACTTCCGTGATGACCTGGGGGCCGGTCATGTCGTCCCCGCCGCAGCCTCCCGTCATGAGCATCACGGCTCCGAGAGCCGCGAGCCGCCGGCGCGCATTTCGCAACCTTGCGCTCAAGAATAGGCCCCCGCGGCCCTTGACCGCCGATACTCCCGGAACGAGATCAGCTTCCGGCGCCCTTCGTCCCACAGCGTAAGGTGCAGGGTCTTGAGGCCGTCCCGCATCGTCAATTTCGGGGCCTTCCACAGCTCCGGATTCTCGTCGTGACACCGCTGGAGCCTGTAGTTGGGGATCCGCGCGCTCAGGTGGTGTACGTGGTGGAGGCCGATGTTGGCCGTGAACCACTGCAGAACTTTGGGCAACTTGAGGAAGGACGAGCCGTGCAAGCCGGCGTCGAAGTAGTTCCAATCCTCGTTCCAACGCCAGTAGGCGTCGTCGAACTGGTGTTGCACGTAGAAAAGCCACACGCCGATCGCGCACGAGAGGAGGGTGATCGGGAGCTGGATCATCAGGAACGGCCCGATCCCGATGGTGAGCCACGCCCCCGCCAGAATCACCGCCAGCCCCGCGTTCGTCCACCAAACGGAATGCCACTCGCGCTTCCAGGCGCGCGGCACGTCCCAGGGAAAACGGTGCTTGACGATGAAGTGAAACGCCGCACCGAGCCCGAAGAGCACGACCGGGTTGCGATAGAGCCGATAACCGAACTGCTGCCCGAGGGACATCGCCTCGTACTCCTCCACGGTACACGTGGAGATGTCCCCGAACGAGCGCAGATCCAGATTGCCCGCGTGGGCGTGATGCATGGCGTGGGTCTTCCGCCAGTAGTGATACGGAGTGAGCGTGAGCACACCGATCACCGAGCCCACCACGCAGGCCAGCCTGCGCGATCTGAAGTACGACCCGTGCCCGCAGTCGTGCTGGAACATGAAGAGCCGCATGATCAGCCCGGCCGCCGGGACGGCCAGGAGCAGCGTAAGCCAGTAGCCCACGCCGAGGCTCCAGTACATGAGTGCCCACGCTCCGACGAAGAGCACGGCGGTATACCCCGTCTGCCAGGCGCTTCGCTTGTCGTCCGGGCCGAAGTAGGGGGCCAGGACTCTCTTCCAGTGTCGGACTTGTTCGCGGTCTGGTTTCATGGACGCGGGTTGTGTCGCCGGGAACGAGGGGGCCGGTTTTGCCACGGGAACGCAACGCCGTGGCGGACTGCCATTTTCCGGCATTTTCTCTCTCGCGTCAACCCTGAGAGGATGCGCGCGCTGCACGCACGCGACGTGCTCCCCCACGCTCCGGGGCGCGCCCCCACGCACCCGACGCACGCCCGACGGACCCGACGCGCCCCGCGGCGGACCCGCCGTCCGCCCCGGTGGTCGCCGGAACATTCCGAACCTGTCTGGCCCCTCGCGGGTACGGTAAAGTGCCATGTCCCCGTTCCTTCAGCCGAGATGCCCTCCCATGTCCGATTCAACCGCCTCGGCCGGCAACGGATCGCCGCCGACACAGCCCGCTCGCGTCCGCTGGCTCAAGGTGCTCGCGCCCGACGAGTTGCCCGATGGCCGCGTGATGGCCGTCAGCTGCGGCCGCAAGACCGTCTGCATGACCCGCCACAAGGGCATCTACGCCGCGCTCGACAACAAGTGCCCGCACCAGGGCGGTCCGCTCGGCGAAGGCTCCATCGAGAACGGATGGCTGCGCTGTCCCTGGCACGGGTGGGACTTCCACCCTCTCACCGGAAAGCCGCCCGGGGGCTACGACGACGGTGTCGACACCTACAAGGTCGATGTGCGCGAAGACGGGGTCTACGTGGGATTGCCGGAGGACGAGATCCACGTGGAAAGCGTATCCGACCTCATGGCCAAAACACTGGTCAATTGGGGGGTGCGGTGGGTCTGGGGGATGGTCGGCCACTCCAACCTGGGACTGGCCGACGCGATCCGGCGCCGTGAAGCGGCAGGCGAGATGACCTTCGTGGGGATCCGCCACGAGGGCGCCGCGTCCTTTGCGGCCTCGGCATACGGCAAGCTCACGGGCCGGCCGGCGGCCTGTCTGTCCATCGCGGGGCCCGGCGCGACGAACCTCCTGACCGGGCTCTGGGATGCGAACGTGGACCGCTCACCCGTGCTTGCGCTCACCGGACAGGTCGACACGCAGGTGCTCGGACCCGGCGCCTTCCAGGAGGTCGACCTCAAGGCCGCTTTCGGGCAGGTCGCGCAGTGGAGCCAGCCGGTCCTCCACACCAGCAAGCACGCCGAGCTGATCAACCTGGCCTGCAAGAGCGCGATCCTGAACCGGGGCGTCTCGCACCTCATCTTCCCCGACGAGGTCCAGGTATTGCCGGCGGCCGAGGGCAGCAAGCCGGGAGGGCCCGCCGGCCGGATGACGCGCAGGACCATCGCGCCGCCCGCCGACGCGCTGGACGAGGCGATCGAACTGCTGCGAGGTGCCGAGCGGCCGGTCATCGTCGTCGGCCACGGCGCCCGCTTCAACATGGACCGGATCACGGCGCTGGCGGAGCGGCTGCGCTGCCCGGTGATCACCACCTTCAAGGCCAAGGGGATCATCTCCGACGCGCATCCGCTCGGCTGCGGAGTTCTGGGGCGGAGCGGCACGCCCATCGCGAGCTGGTTCATGAACGAGAGCGACCTGCTGCTGGTTCTGGGAGCCAGCTTTTCGAATCACACGGGCATCACCGACAAGAAGCCCACCATCCAGGTCGACTTCGATCCGATGGCGCTGGGCAAGTTCCACGCCGTGGACGTGCCGGTGTGGGGCGAAATCGGGGTCACGGTGGACCGCCTGGCGGCTGCGGTGGCCGAGGGTGGCGCGGCCTCGATCGACCACCGCGACGAGATCGCGGACCGGTGGCGGATCTGGCGCACCGAGAAGGCGCGGCGCGTGGCCGACGACCGGGGCGAGGGCGTCAACTCGGCGGCGATCTTCGCGGCCCTGACCCGCGCGGTGGACGACGACGCGATCCTCACCGTCGACGTGGGCAACAACGCGTATTCCTTCGGCCGCTACTTCGAGTGTCGGCGGCACGCGGTCCTCATGTCGGGCTATCTGGGATCGATCGGCTTCGCCTACCCCGCCGCTCTGGGGGCGTGGGCTGCGACCCGGGAAGAGGGGACGCCGTTCAGCGGGCGCCAGGTGGTGGCGGTTTCAGGCGATGGTGGCTACGGACAGTACCTGGCGGAGATCACCACCGCCGTGAAATACGGCATGAACATCACCCATCTGGTGCTGAACAACGACGAACTGGGCAAGATCTCGAAGGAGCAGCGCTCGGGGAACCTCGACGTGTGGCAGACGTCGCTCCACAACCCGGACTTCTCGGAGTACGCGAAGCTGTGCGGGGCGTTCGGGGTTCGGGTGCGGGATGCCGGGGAGCTCGACGACGCGCTCGCGCGGGCGCTGGCCTACGACGGGCCCGCGACGGTGGAGGTCATTGCCGATGGGCTGCTGGTGTGATCGAGCGACGCCTCACCGCCGACTTGCCGGCACCCCGTACGGATACTGCTCGCTCAGGTCCACGTTCTCGTACGTCAGCGCGTCGAGGAACGTCGTCCCCACGAACGGCTCCGGCGCCTCGACCACCACGATGGTGCGCGCGTAGCCGGTCTCGTCGAAGCCGCGCCGGAAGTGCACGCGTGACTTGACGACGAAGACGTCGTAGTCGGCGGGGTCGATCGAACCGAAGCGGAAGTTGTCCGGGTAGAGCACCTGTTCGTAGGCCGGGGTGAGGAAGACGACGTTGCCGTCGCCGAAGGAAACCACGGCGATCGCGTCGTAGCCGAAGCCCTCGCCGAAATACTCCATGGTGCCGACGATGCGCCGGGGCGAACCGCCCGACGGCGTGAAGCCGCCGATCTCCATGTCGAAGGGTTCGCCGGGCCTGGCGCCGGCCGCCGCGAGGGCCTCCAGCGTGGCGGGCGAGGTGATCGTGCCGTACAGGACGTTGCCGATCCCGGCCGCCTCGAAGGCGTTCAGGATGTGCGTCGCGTCGCCGGGGCGGTCGCTGTGGTCGCCGACGGCTACCGGGGTCTCACCGCGTGAGATGGCCGCCGCGACGATCTGCGCCGCCTCGTCCGGGGCAGGGTAGGTGCCGACCGCGAAGTCCTCGCGCACGCGCCACATGAAGTCGTCCATGTCGTCGGCGATCCGGTCCGCGAGCGCCTGGTCGTCGTTGGTCATGACGTGGATGGTGGCGCCGACGTCGGGCACATCCGACCAGGGATAGCCGAAGAAGACGCTCACATACGCGTCGTTCTCCCGCGCCTCCCACCGCCGCGCCCGCTCCATGATGTCCATGGCGGGGGACTGGCCGGTCCACTGCAGCACGGTCGCCGTGATGATGCCGGGCTTGCGGGTGGCCGTGGTGGGCCGGTATTCGCCCAGCGCCGCGAGCCGCAGCGCCCGCGCCGCCCTCTCGCCCTGGATGTAGGAGTCGTAGTGCGGGAAGCGCTTGGTCACGAAGGCGAAGTCGGCGTGCTCCAGAAACTCGGCGTCCTCGTTGCCGTGCAGGTCGAAGGTCCCTGCGATGGGAACGCCGGGGCCGACCGCCTCGCGAAACCGCCGCGCGATCTCCGCCTCGGGGCGGGGGACGTCGCGAACTGCCATCGCGCCGTGCAGCGCGAGGTAGACCGCGTCCACCGGCGGCTGCTCCTCGAGCTCGGCGAGCATGATGTCGAGGAAGTGTTCGAAGGTCTCCCGGGTGTTCCAGCTGCGCGACGATCCCCCGAAGACGCCGACGGGCGAGGTCAGCGGCACCAGCTCCACGTCGCCGAACTCGCGCGCCCGCTTGGTGAACCCGCCGACGTAGCCGCCGGAAGTCAGCAGCTCTTCACCGGAGATCGGCTCGCTGTGGCGCAGCCAGTCGTCGACTTCGGTGTCGCCGCCGGGGCAGAAGGTGCAGGTCTCGTGCTGAAAGCGGGCGACCGCGATGCGGAGTTGGCCGGTCGTTTCGGGTGCTCCGAGACGAATCGTGGCGCCCTCTTCGTCGTCACCCTCGTAGGCGACGGTGCAGGCCGAGAGAGCCACGGTCAGGGTAAGCAGCAGGGGAAAAGTCCTCATCACGTTGACCTCAAGTGTATGGTAAATGTGACAAAATGTAATGTAAACATGACATATCGACGCTCGATAGAGCGATCAAAGCCGCCGCCGCTGGAACAGGCACCCGCGCAGAGGCCGACGGCGCCAGCCCGCGGTTCTCGCCAGGGCGGCTAGCCAAGCGCCTCACGCAGCGCTGCCAGATGCGCGTCCGTCAGCCCGTGCATCTCGAACAACGAGACGCCCGCTGCACCCGCTTCCCGCGCGGTGACGACCGCCTCGCCCAGCTGCGCCGGTTCGAGTGCAGGAAGGTATAGTCCTGAGTTCAAGGGCGTCGACCCCAGCGCGGCGACCCCCTCGCGCACGCCGTCGCCGATCCAGGGGATGTCTTCGAGGTAGAAGCTGTGGTACAGCATCGGGAAGACCCGGTCGAGTGGCCACTCGTCCCACGCCTGGCGAACCAGGCGGCGCGCGATGGTCGGCGTCGGGAAGACCGCCGCGGTGATGGGCTTGCGGTGGGCGTGCACCGCGTCGGCCAGCTCGCGCACCGTCGCCGTGACGCTGTCCCAGCTTTCGCAACAAGATTGCTAACTGTTGTGCTCCGTGTGGGTTACGGGCATGACCGGTCGGATTCCCGGCGTTCGGTTCCCGCCGGTCGGGTCAGGCTCCGACTCTGCGGCGGCTTTCAAGCGCGGTCCTGAGTTGAGCCTCGTCGGCCTGCTGATAACAGCGGAGCACCGTCTTGGCCGACTTCCAGCCACCGAGTTCGCAGAGCACCTTGAGCGGCTGATGCATGAGATCGGATGCGAACTTGCGCCTAAGCGAGTGCCATCCGCGCCCGCGCTTGCGCTCCAGTCCGGCGAGCGCCTCGGCCTTCTCCCACCAAGCGCGGACCAACGAGCTTTTCACGCACGCCGAGGGATCCCTCGGCGACGGCATGACCGGGGCGTTTCCGCGCTTGGCGTTGCTCCGCCGCGCGAGTTCCAAAGCGGCGACCGCCTCTTCCGTGACCGGCGTGTAGTGTTCGTATCCGGTCTTCTCGTGCTCCGCGCGCCACCGGATGGTCCTGCCCTCGAAGTCGATATCCTGCCATCGAAGCTGCCGGACGGCCCCGATGCGGTGGCCGGTTTCGTGCGCGAGCACGAGCGCGACATGGAACCGCCATTCCACCTGCCGGGACACGCCGAGAAGCGCTTGGTATTCGGCCTCGGAGAGAACGACCCGGGTGGGGTTCTTCTCGGTGGGGATCTTGAGGCCCCTGAACGGGTTCGCGACGAGGAGCGGGCGGCCCCGTTCGTCCTTGGACTTGGCGGCCCAGTTGAAGACCGCGATCAGGAAC
>LXNI01002772.1_pt1 | contig 11376 bp, 13 predicted proteins | sample 809091 | NCBI WGS metagenome assembly LXNI01 (sample SAMN04870527, study PRJNA318959) | sponge metagenome | biome: 01000161; feature: marine sponge reef; material: water | host: Sarcotragus foetidus | place: Greece: Milos, Mediterranean Sea | collected 2013-05-29 | depth 5-7 m | reverse complement strand
AAACTGTAGAACCACTCAAGGCATCTAGATAGAGGGCGCCTTGTGACCAACATCGCCACGGACAATCCGTTCACAGCCGCCGAGCAGAACACGCTCGCGGTCTTCGCCGGGGCGATCATCCCGGCGAGCGCGGAGTACGGGATTCCGGGGGCCGACGATGCCGACATCGTCGCCGACATCCTGGCCACGGCCAGGCCGTACCACGACGCGGTGCGCGCCGGACTCGCGTTCCAGGACACGGTGGCCACAGCGGCCTACGGCGTGCCGTTCGCCGAGCTGTCAGACGCGGATCGCGCCGACTTCGTCGAGCGTAGCAATACGAACGGCGGCTTCGATCACATCGAGTGGGAATACGACGCCCAGGCGCTCTCCGGCCAGCGCACCTTGATCAGCATCATCCTGCAGTGCTACTACCGCGACGACCGCGTCATGCGATCGCTGGAGATGGAACCCCGGCCGCCGTTTCCGCAAGGGTTCGAGGTGGAGCAGGGTGATTGGTCGCTTCTCGATCCGGTGAAGCGACGCGGCAAGATCTACCGTTCGGTGTAGGCGGGATCGCTAGTTTGCGTGACCGCGGCTCATGTTTGCAGTCAGGTTGCATTCTCTGACCGTCGGCTATTGGCGGGTTCTCGATGGGCGGAGCCCCGCTAGGCGTTATTCGCCATGGTGGCGTGACTGGCTGGAATGGAAATGTGTCGATGACCATCAGGTCGGCAATCCGTGTTCGTCGTAGCCGAGAATGTCATCGGGCTCACGGTTGTCGACAATCGGGAGGGACGCGCAGTGGTCTTGCGATCTCGTCAAGCTCGGCGCAGAGGTCGCGCCCGGCACCTCGTCGGCGGACCCTGTCCAAGCGGTCTCGCAATGCCTGGGTCACGGCCTGGGTTTTCGTGTCGCCCGTGAGATCGGCCAAGGTGGCGGCGAGTTCCTCGGTGGTTTTGTTTCTGATGTTCAGTGCCATCGCACTCTTCATTACGTGTAGCTCGAGAGCTGCACAGTATCATTTCGAATCGGCGCCTTGCAGGCTCTCGGGTTACCTCACGGACAGCGGCAAGCGCTATGCGGACGTCCGCGCACCGTCGTGGGAATTGGTTCTGCCTATAATCCCACCGTCGACCGTCAAGGGATGATCAGCATGTCCGAACCCGCAACGACGCTGGAGCCATCGAGCATCCGCGCATCGCTCGCGTACGCGGAGCCCGGGGGCGACAAGTACTACTACGAACTGGCCGCTCCCGAATCCGAAGGTCGAAACCGGGGCAGCGGGTCGGTCAAGCACGACATGACGGTGCTCGATGGCCGGACATGGCCCGAGGACATTTCCCTGGACGTCCACGGCTTCGAACTTCGACACAGCCCGTTGCCGCCGATCGACTTCCTCGACGCCGCAAGTGTCACGCGACTGTACTACCCGGTGATGGCCGACCTGGCCCAGCGGTGCACCGGTGCGAGCCGGATCCACATCTTCGATCACACCGTCCGGCACGGCGATCCCGACATTCGCCAACGCACCGGACTCAAGCCGCCGGCGCGCGGCGTGCACAACGACTATACGCACTGGTCGGCACGCAAGCGCGTGCACGACTTGCTGCCCGACGAAGCCGAGGAGCTACTCGACCGGCGTTTCGCCATCATCCAGGCGTGGCGACCGATCGGACGACCCATCGAGTCCGACCCGATCGCCATCGCCGACGCGCGTACCGTCACGGCAGAGGACCTGGTGCCGGTGCCGCGCACGGCTCCCGGCCGGGTGGGAGAGACCTGGCGGGCGCTCTACAGCCCGCGCCACAGGTTCTTCTACTACCCGTTCATGGCGCCGAACGAAGTGCTGATGTTCAAGGTCTACGATTCCGCCACGGACGGACGGGCGCGCTACACCTTGCACACCGCGTTCGAACTGCCGGACCCGCAGCCGGGTGCCGCGCCGCGGCATAGCTGCGAAATGCGGCTGTTGGCGTTCTACTAGGCGTCCGTATCCCGCCCTCGTGAAGGCCGATTGCGGCCCAGCAGGCCGACGCGCCGCTAACCGTCCAGCCCAGCGAGTACAGCCTCGATGGAGTCGCCGCGCAGGCCCTGCTTGACCGCGGCATAGGCGCCGCCGTCGAGATCCAGGAACCCGCGAGCCGCGGCCAGGGCGGCATCCTTCAACTCGTCCGCCGCCACGACGTCGTCGAGGAAGCCCGCGTCCTTGGCCTCCTCGGGCGAGAACATGGTCGCCGCGATCGCGGCGCGCGTCACGTAGCGCTTGGAGAGACGCTCCGTGGCGAGCATCAGCCCGAACGGCGGCAGGCTCATACCGATGGCGGTCTCGTTCAAGCCGATGCGGAAATCGCCGGCGGTGCCGATGCGGTAGTCCGCGGTCAGCAGGCAGAAGGCACCCAGCGCGATCGCATGGCCGCCGGCCGCGGTCACCAGCGGCAGCGGCAGACCATAGAGGCGCATCATCAGTCGTGCGCCACCCAGGCTCATGTTGCGCGCGGCTTCCGGATCGTCGCCGCGGATGACGCGCAGGTCGAAGCCGCCCGAAAAGAGCCCGGCCCGACCGGTCAGCACGACGGCCTTGGCCTCGTCCTCCGCACGGTCGAGCAGGCCGTTGACGCAAGCGATCATGTCCGGGCTGAAGGCATTGGCCTTGCCGTCGTCCAAGGTCACCACGGCCACATGGTCGAGCAGTTCATAGGTTGCGGGTTCGGGCATGGTCGCCTCCGAAAAGCGCGGAGTTTACACCGGCACACGGTGCCTGCCGCCGACGACCGCCAATTCGAGCAGCGCGTTGGGGTTTGTAGTACGCTCGATGGACGGTTGCACGACTGGGGGAGGTTATGGGCCGACTTTTCTACTCGGTATCCGGCGCGGTGTGCGCGCTGGTCCTGGCAGCAGGTTGTGCTTCACTGCCTCCGCCCGATCCCGAGCCCGACGGCGGCTACGTCGTTCCGAAGACGCCGGACGGCGATCCGGACTACAACGGCATCTGGCAAGCGCTCGGCGCGGCCCATTGGGATTTGGAGGACCACGCGGCACGACAGGGCCCGGCCCCGCTGATGGGTGCGTTGGGTGCCATTCCGGCCGGCCGCAGCGTGGTCGTGGGTGGCACGATCCCCTACACCCCGGAGGCGCTCGCCCAGCGTGACGAGAACCGCGCCGACTGGGTGCGACGCGACCCGGCCGTGAAGTGCTACATGCCCGGCATCCCCCGCGCCACGTACATGCCGTTCCCGTTCCAGTTCGTGCAATCGAAGGACGCCATCTTTGCGGCGTACGAGTTCACCAGCTCGACGCGCATCATCCACTTGGACCGCCCGGGCACGGAGGCCGAGTTGCCGGCGTGGATGGGCTACTCGCTGGGACGCTTCGAAGGAGACACCCTGGTTGTCGATGTCACGGCGCAAGTCGCCGACACCTGGTTCGACAGCTCAGGCAACTACCACACCGCTGATCTCAAGGTGACCGAGCGCTATACGCGCACGGGCCCGGATACGTTGCAGTACGAAGCGACGATCGAAGATCCGGCCGTCTTCACGGCGCCGTGGACGATCAGCATGCCGTTGTACCGGCGGCTTGAACCCGGTGCGCAGCTCCTCGAGTTCAAGTGCGTCGAGTTCGCGGAATACGCGACTTTCGGTCACTTGTACCCGGAAGGCGTGCAGTAAACACGACCGTGCGACTGCCAAGGTCGCCAACGAGGGAGGTTAACGATATGGCCATCTCATTGATTACCCGCGGCTCGGTTGCAGCGTTGGTGATCGCCGCCGCGCCGGTACTGGCAAGCGAGGAGGCGGAATCCGCGCCGATGAAGACATCCTGGGGTGCCCCGGATCTGCAAGGCACGTGGGATTTCCGCACCATGACGCCGATGAACCGTCCCGAACGGTTCAAGGACAAGGAGTTCCTCACCGAAGAGGAGGTCGCGGAACTTGAGGAAAACACGCGCAAGGGCCACGAAGCGGCGTTGGCGCGCGAGGCGTCGGACGAACCGAGCCAGGGCGATGTCGATGTCGGCTACGACTTCATCTTCATCGACGTGGGCACCAAGGTGACGGGCACACGCCGCACGTCGTTGATCGTCGATCCGCCGAACGGCCGGATGCCGGCGCACACGATGTTCGCGCGCATGCGCATGGCGGAGAACCGCGCGGTCTGGGAAAAGCGACCGATCACGGCGGCGGATCGACCGCCGGCGACGCGCTGTCTGGTGGGCTTCAATTCCGGGCCGCCGATGAGTTCGGGCGCCTACAACAACATGATGCGGGTCGTGCAATCGCCGGGCTACGTCGCCATCCTCAACGAGATGGTCAACGACCACCGCGTCATCCCGACCGATGGCAGCGAACACGTCCCGGACAACGTCCGCCTGTGGAAGGGAGACTCCCGCGGGCGCTGGGAAGGTGACACGCTGGTGGTCGAGACCAGGAACTTCCGGCCCGAAACCAGCTTCTCCGGTTCCGGCCCGAACATGATCCTCACCGAACGCTTCAGCCGGATCGGTCCCGACGCGTTGCGCTACGAGTACGCGGTGGACGACATGGAGTCGTTCGAGGGCAAGTGGTCGACGGTGCAGGACATGCGCCGAACCGACGATCAGATCTACGAATACGCCTGCCACGAAGGCAACCGGGCGATGCACCTCATGCTCGCCGGGGCGCGCAAGGAAGAGCGCGACGGCAAACCCGACTCGCAAGGCTGGTTGCCGTCCTGGTACCGGGGCCTGCCGAGGAAAGAGGAACTGCTGAAGGAATCGGGCGAAGGCGAATAGGCGAGTCGCCTAATGGCGACTCGTTGGAGAACGCTGCGCGTTCTCCCCGGCTCTACCGGCTAGCCCTCTTCGTCCGCGGGGAGGCTGGTCTCTTCGGCCCGGGGCGGTTCGCGCGGATCGGCACCATCGCGCGGCGCCCCCGTGCCGGATGAACCCATGAAGAACTTGCGCCCGTCCGGGAACTGGATGTCCCGGCCGCTGCCCGAGCAGATCGGCTCGCAGATCTGGTCCTTGCTCTGGTAGCCGCGCACGACGACCTCCGTGCCCGGTTGCAGGAGCGTCCGGGTCATGCCGCGGCGCAACAGCGTATTGGGCGTGCCCGCCTCGAGCTGCCAGACCTGCTTGGAGCCGTCTTCCTGGACGTGCGCCACATGCACCCAGGCGTGCGGGTTGATCCAGTCGACCTGGACGATTTCGCCCTGCACCCGGATGGGCAGGTTGGCGTCGAACTCCGCCGAGAAGGCGTGGTGTGCCGAGGTGCTCGACCCGGTCACGACCGCACCGGCGATGGCCAGCGCTGCCACGGTTGGCTGGATGCGAATACTCATATCCCCTCCGGAGACCCGCCTATCGACCGAAAACGGCTAGTATCGTACTCGTTCGCGCCAGCAGCCGCCACACGACTCCGCTCGTGGCGCCTTGCACGGCGCGCCTTTGAGGGGAGCCTGGTCATGTCAACCATCCAACGTCCCGCGGCGCTCGTACTCCTGCTGGTCGCCGTGCTGCTCATGCTGACGGCGTGTGCGCCGCCGGAGTCCGCCGAAGCGCCCGATGCCGTCGAAGAAGCCACCGTGGAAGCCACCGAGCCGACCGCCGCCGAGGCGGCTCCGATCGCGGGCGATTTCGAAACCGATACGCACAAGTTCGAGGAAGTGGCGGACGGCGTCTACTTCGTGACCTACACCGTGCCGATGTTCAACAGCAACTCCATGGTGGTCATCAACGAGAACGACGTGCTCGTCGTGGACTCGCACATCACGCCGACCACCGCCCGACAGTTGATCGAGTCGATCCGCAAGGTCACCGACAAGCCGATCACGACAGTGGTGAACACGCACTTCCACTTCGACCACGCCCACGGCAACCAGGTGTTCGGCCCGATTCAGATCGTCGGCCACGAGCACACGCGTATGCGGATGGCGGGCACGCCCCACGAGGAACCGACGTTTGCGGGCTACATGGCGGGCCAGCGGAACGGGCTTGAACGCCTGGAGGCCGCACTTGCCGAGGCCGAGGTGGAGGACGAGGAGGGCCGCGCGGAAATCGAGGCGCGGATCGCGTCGCTCAGTGGTCAGATTGCGGCCAACGACGAGGTCGTGCCGACACCGCCCAATACCACGTTCAACGAGCGCATCACGCTCATCCGCGGCGACCGCGAGATCCAGGTGATCTTCTGCGGCCGGGCCCACACCGGCGGCGACGTGGTCATCTACCTGCCGGCCGACAAGATCGCCTTCACCGGCGACATGATGCTGGGCGGCCCGTCCTTTCTCGGCGACGGTCACGTGGACGAGTGGCCGGAGACCCTCGAGAACCTGAAGGCCCTCGACATCGAGCTGATCCTGCCGGGCCACGGACCGGGCATCACCGATCTCGCGTTGATCGACCACGTGCAAGCGTTCTATCGCGACCTGTGGGGCCAGGTGGTGGCGTCGCGGGCCGAGGGCAGGAACATCGGCGAGACGGTCGCCGCGGTGGACTTGAGCGCCCACACCGAGAACTTCGGTCGTCCGGTAGGCACGGACGCGCAGGCCGTGGGCCGGATGTTCCAGTTGCTCGACGAGCGGGGCGAGTAACCCGGCGGGTGCCGCCCGTTAGAACTTGGGCGGGAGCGGCGGCGTTGGTAAGGGCTGGAAGTCGATCCTCCCCAAATCCGGCTCGGCATCGTGGTCCGCCTCGATGCGCTGGGCTGGCTCGACCGCATGCACGCGACCAGCCTCGCTTACGTTCATCGCGCGCCCCTCCATCGTGACACCGCGCTCGATTTCCGCAAGCGCATCGAGCACCGCCCGCGCCGTGTCGGCATCCCACGCGATCCGGTACGCGCGCGGTTCGCGCAGGCCCGCCGCGCCGTCGAGAGACGAGACCCAAAGGTAGATCGTACCGGGCGTCCGTGACACCTTGTCGGGGTCTTCGACGGTCGCGTAGTGCAGGCGGAAGCGCTCCGGCAGGGCGTCGTCGCTGGCCCAGCCGAGCAGCGCCTTGTGGCCGTGCCAGGCGCCGACGTACAGCGCCGTGACCAGCACGATGGCCGTCGCCTTGATCGCACCGCGACGGGGTGTTGCGAGGTTCAGGTTGAGGAGAAGGGCGGCGACGGCGACGTAGGCCAACGTCAGCAGCCACACGACCGGCCCGACGCCGCTCATCGCCCTGTCCGGTCGAGCAAGGCCTTCGGCAACTCGTTGCGGGCGACGACGTCGCCGTCCGCGTCGACGGTGAATCGCACGGCCGTCTGCTCGTCGCCGACCCCGGTGAGCGTGCGCTTGCCGTAGTAGACCAGGCTCAGCCTTGGATTCAGCCTCTCGACCTTGATGTTCACGGGTACCGGCCCGTCGTTGCCCGCCCGGTAGTGCAGCACGTTGACCACGTATTCGCCTGCTGCGAGGGCACGGATGCTCACCGTCTCCTGGTTGATGGCGCTGCCGACGACGGTACCGCCGAGCACCGCCCGGTCGAGGGCGTTGCCACGATCGTCGCGTTCGAGATGCATGAGCCCGGAGTCGGGGTTGCGGAACCACACCAGTTCGCCGCGCGGGTCTTCGACGAGCACGTCCACATCGTCGTCGTAGTCGTCCGGCCAGTTCACGGTGACGAGCACCTCGGCCTTGCGCTCCGTGTTGCCGCGGGCGTCCGGCTCGGCGATGAGGCTGAACGCCGCGACGAACATGAACGCGAAGCCGAGGAGTGCGTTGAACAGCAGATCGGTGAACGCGCTCCCGCTACCGTCGCTGTCCGCCGTGCTATGCCTCATCGTCTTCGTCGGCCCGGCGCAGAGCCGCCAGGTGCACGTCGGCCAGTACGCCGAGGCGCGTCGCCAGGTCCGCGGCCGAGGCGTCCAGGACATGGTATTGCAGCTTCAGCAAGGTGCTGGTCACGAGCCCTGCCAGCGTCGTGTAGAGCGCCACAGCCATCCCTTCGCTCATGCCGGCCAGCAGTTGCTGCATCAAGGCGGGTTCGAACGCTTCGATCGCGCTGACCGGGAGCAGCATGAGGATGAAGCCGACGATGGTGCCGAGCAGGCCGAGCTTGATCAGCGCATCGCTCAAGAAGTGGCCGAAGGCGTGGCGGTTCATCAGGGCGTCGCCGAATGCGGCCACGAGTGCGGCGGGTTCGTCGGCAGCCTCCCGCGCACGAAGGTTGGCAAGGAAGCTGCCGACCATCCCGTGCCTTGGCTGGCCGGACGAATGGCCGAGCGCAATGCGTCGCTCGAGCGTGGCAAGACCGGCGCGTTCGCTGCTCAAGGCCCGGGCCAGGTACAGCCAGTGTGCGCTCGCCAGGGCGTACACCGCGAGGATGACGGCGGAGATGTAGCTCCGGTCGGCATCCCATGCGATGCGGACCAGGCCGCGGTCGGCTGCCAGGTAGAAGCCGAAGCCGACGAGGCCCAGGATGACCAGGGCCCGGAAAACCAGGTTCGTGTCCGTCAGCCGGCGCATCGACCGTGTGCCGGCCTACCCGGTGCGGTTCACGTTGGCGAGCCGCACCGGGAGCGGAAGCCCGGCGCTTCGGTGGCGCCGTGCGCCGGGGCGGCTACCGGTTCGGCCCGCGCGTCTGCGGGTACGGCTGCCACCGGCGCAGCTTGGTGTGCGGCAGTACGGCCGGGTTGACGGCGCTGCGCGGCCACATGCCCTGCAGCACGGTGGCCAGTTCGCGCCCGAGGCGCCGCCGCGTTTCTGGGGCCATGCGCGCCGTCGCCGAGGCGATGTGCGGCGTGCAGATGACGTTGTCCATGTGCAGCAACGGGTTGTTGGTGGACACCGGCTCCTCTTCGAATACGTCGAGCGCCGCCCCGGCGATGCCGCCGGACTCGAGGGCGCGAGTGAGTGCCGCCTCGTCGACCGTCGGACCGCGACCGTTGTTGATGAAGAGCGCGGAACCCTTCATGCGCTCGAAATGCTGATCCGACAGCATGTGGTGGGTTTCGGCATTCAGCGGTGCGTGCATGGACACGAAGTCCGACCGCTCGAGCAGTTCGAAGAGGCTGGTGACCGGTTCGACGTTGGCCGCGGTCATCTCCAGTTCCGCCACGTAGGGATCGAACGCGATGACGCGCAGCCCGAAAGCGTGGCAGCGTCGGGCAACGGCCTTCGCCACGTTGCCGAAGGAGATCAGGCCGATGGTCAGACCCCAAAGGCGCGGGATGTCGGAATGGTGCGGGCGCCCCTCGGACCAGCGGCCCTCCTGGGTCATCCTATGCATCAGGAGCAGCCGACGGTGCGCGGCGAGGAACATCATCATCGTGTGATCGGCAACCTCGTCGATGAAGACGTCGGGCACGTTCGTGACGACGATGCCGTGGTCGGTCGCCGCATCGACATCCACGGTATCGGCACCTACGCTGCCGAGACCGATGACGGAGCAGTTCTCGAGGCTCGCGATGATCTCGCGGCTGATGCGGCGCCCGCGGGCGATCAGCGCATCGGCGTCGGTCTTGACGGCCTCGATGAACTCCTCCTCGCTCCTGGCGGGCACCTCGATGATCTCGGCACCGATGGGGTCGAGTGCCTCGCGCTCGATCTCGTAGCGCGAGTCGGCAAGGTCGTAGGAGACTCCGCGTTGGGCCTGCACCATGACTTTGTACTTGGGGTCGGTCATATTCTTACGTCTTTCCGTTGGCTGATTGAGCAAAAGCCCTATGCTCGCGCAAACGCGTCGTGCATGCCACCTTGCGGCGCTCGCGGTCGCCTTGACAGTCGCCTTGGCCGTGTCGGTGGCGGTCGCCGCCATGGCGGAGTCGCGCCAATTGGCCGACCTGCCGACGGCCTTGGCCGCGACGATGCGCGAGGCCCGGAACGAGGCGGAACGCATCGCGGCGACATCGCCGGACGCCGCCGCGCGTGCCGACGCGTGGGGCAGCCTGGGGATGCTCTACCACGCCCATCGCTTGCGATTCCTGGCCCGGGACGCGTATGCGCGTGCCTTGGCGGACGCCGAAACCGCACGCTGGCGCTACCTGCACGGCATCACGCTTGCCGAGCTTGGCGAGCTCGAGCGTGCCGTCGCGGACTTCCGCGCCGTGGCCGAGGCGGACGATGGCAACATGCCGGCCTGGTACCGGCTGGGCGTGGCCCTCCTGCTGACCGGCGACCTCGACGGCGCCCAGGGGGCACTGGAGAACGCCCGTACGCTCGACGAGGACTCGGCGCTGGTGCTGGCGTCTCTCGCCGACGTTGCGAGCGCTCGCGACGACCATCGCACGGCGCTCGGCCTGCTGACCCGCGCCTTCGAACTCGAGCCGGAGGCGGGGCAACTCGCATTCAAGCTCGCAAGGACCTATCGCGCACTTGGCGACGCGCGCGGCGCGGCCATGTGGCTCGCCCGTAGTCCGGACAACAGGCTGGCACCGAAGATCGACGATCCCGTGCTGCTGGACGTGGCGCAGATGAGCCGTTCGGCCCGGTTCTACGAGATCGCCGCGGACTGGGCGCTCGGGCGCGGCGACTTGCCGGCGGCGATCGATGCGCTGACGCGGGCAGCGTCGTTGGCGCCGGATGATGTCGGCCTTGCGTTGCGGTTGGCGTCAACCCTCGCCGATTCCGGACACAGCGACAAGGCGCTAGCAGAGGCGCGGCGTGCACTGGCGTTGGACAGCCAGTCAGGAGCGGCTTGGTATCAGCTCGGTTGGCTGTCGCGCAAATCCGACGTAGCGACCGCGGAACGGGCTGTCGTGAAAGCGCTCGCCCTAGCCGACGATGCGCGTACCCGCGCCCTGGCCGGGGCGCTGGATATGCGAGCCGGACGTTTCGACAGCGCGATCGACCACTACGCCCGCTTGGCGGCGCTCCGCCCCGATGACGCCTACACGCACTACTGGCTGGGCATGGCCCGTCTTGGCCGCGAGGACTGCTCGGCGCGGGAGGCGTTCGCTGAAGCCTTGCTCTTGCGCGGGAACTGGGGCGAGGTGCACCTGGCCCTGGCGCGTACGGACGCGCTGTGCGGGTTCGCGGACACCGCCCTCGGCAGTGCAGCGCGCTTGCGCGGCGCGAAGGACGACGCCAACACGCGGATCACCCAGGCATTCGCGGAAGCCGCCGCCGGTCGCGCCGAGGCGGCGGCGGCTCTCGCGACCGCCGAGCTGCCGCATCCGGACGCCGAGCTGCTGCTTGACGCGCTGGCAAACGGGGGAATGCCCGCGAAGCCGTTCGCGACCGGCTCTAGCTGGTGGCTGCCGCCGGAGATTCGTTGATGCGCGGACGGGAACGGGCCAAGGCGAGGAGCGACGACACCGGCTGGCTTGTGCATCACCACTGGCGCAAGTCGCGACGTCCTCGGTTGATGTGCGCCAAAGCATGATTCTCGATCTGGTGTTCGATGAGCTCTTGGTCGACAAGGAACTCGTCGGCGAATTGTGCGACCTCCCTGGCGGACACTTCGTCGTCGCGGATCCGGTGTCGAAGCGCGTC
>LXNI01002771.1_pt1 | contig 11377 bp, 6 predicted proteins | sample 809091 | NCBI WGS metagenome assembly LXNI01 (sample SAMN04870527, study PRJNA318959) | sponge metagenome | biome: 01000161; feature: marine sponge reef; material: water | host: Sarcotragus foetidus | place: Greece: Milos, Mediterranean Sea | collected 2013-05-29 | depth 5-7 m | reverse complement strand
GAGTGTTGGTCGCGATCTGCAGGACGTCAAAGCCCTCGGGAGTCTGGCCCTCCAGCAGCGCGCCCTCGATGGCGGGAGGGAGCGCGTTCGCTGCCGGCGCAGCCTCGGTGGTGGGCGGCGGCGGCGCCTCAGTCGTGGCAACGGTTGTGGGCGCGGCGGTCGTCGCCGCTGCCGCTTCGGTGGCGGGAGGCGGATCGTCGTCAGAGCCGCCGCACGCGGCAGCTACCAGGGCAAGCACAACGAATAAAGCGGAGATGCGTCGCATATGGGCAGACTACGGCCTGCAGCGATGTGAGAAGAGGTGCACAGTGAAATTCGGGATGACACTGGCCAACACGGGCCCCAACGTCGAGGGCGAATCGGCGATCGGGTATGCGCAAGCGGCAGAGGCAGCCGGCTTCGAGTCGCTGTGGACGGTCGAGCACGTCGTGGTGCCGGAGGGCTACCAGACGCCGTACCCGTACGCCGAGGACGGCAAGATGCCCGGCAAGCGCGACGACATCGACATTCCAGACCCCTTGATGTGGATGGCTTTCGTCGCCTCGGTCACGTCGGAGATCAAGCTGGGAACCGGGATTCTCATCGTGCCGCAGCGCAACTTCGCCGTCACCGCAAAAGCCGTGGCGACGCTTGATCGGCTGTCTGGCGGCCGGGTGCTGTTCGGCATCGGCGCCGGGTGGATGAAGGAGGAGTTCGACGCGCTCGGCGTGCGATTCGAAGACCGCGGCTACATCACCGACGAGCATCTCGGCGCGTACCGCGCGCTCTGGCACCAGGACGTCTGCTCGTTCGAGGGCGAGCACGTCTCGTTCGACCGCGTGTATTGCCGGCCCCAACCGCGAGGGAACATCCCGATCATCGTCGGCGGCGACAGCAAGCGCGCCGCTCGGCGGGCGGGCGAGTTCGGCGACGGGTTCTTCCCGGTGTCAGGTGACCTCGACGAGATGGCGATGCTCTTCGACCACGCGAAGCGCTGCGCGGAGACGGCCGGGCGAGACCCCGCCAGGCTCGACTTCACGACAATCGGGGCGGCTACTCCCGAGTGGGTCGAGAAGTACGCAGCAATCGGCGTGACGCGGCTCATCACCAATCCGATGTCGCGGTCCAAGTTCGATGACTTCAGCCGGGACATCATCACCGCGTACGCCGACGCTTAGAGCCCGCATGCTTGAGGCCCTGTTCGAGTACATCGAGGCGTCGCCGTCGCCGTATCACGCCGCCGCGGTGGCTGCGGAGCGGTTGACGACTGCTGGTCTCGCCGAAGCCGGGCGCAGCGACGACTGGGGCGAACTCGACCTCACGGCGGGATTCGCCGTTCGAGACGGCGGCACGGTTGTCGCAGCTCGTGCTGGTGCCCGTGTCGATCCCGATCGGTTGCGCTTCATCGTGATCGGTGCGCATACCGACAGCCCCAATCTGCGTCTGCGTCCCGTGCCGGACGCAGGCGCGCTCAGCTACCGCCAGCTCGGCGTGGAGATCTACGGCGGAGTCCTGCTCAACTCCTGGCTGGACCGGGATCTGGGTCTGTCTGGGCGGATCGTGGTGCGCGACGGGACCGGCGACAGCCCGGCAACGGTGCTGTGGCGCTGCGACCGGGCGCTGCTGCGCGTGCCGCAGCTCGCGATCCATCTTGATCGAGACGTGAACGACGGTCTGAAGCTGGACCGCCAGCAGCACATGACCCCGGTGTGGGGCCTCGGCGCGCCAAGCGCGGATGGGTTCCGTGAGTTTCTTGCCGCCGATCTCGACGTCGAGCCCGACGCAGTGCTGGCGTGGGACGTCATGGCACACGACCTCACCGCGCCGGCCCGTCTCGGGCGCGACGGCGAGATGTACGCAGCCGCTCGGATCGACAACCTGGCTTCGTGCCATGCAGCTATCGAGGCGTTGGCCGGGCTCGAGGCCGTGCCGGCGAACACGGCAGCGGTCGTCGTGCTGTTCGACCACGAGGAGATCGGCAGCGACTCTGCTACCGGCGCCGGCAGCCCGATCTTGGCGGATGCGCTGGAGCGCATCGCTCACAGCCTCGGCGGCGACCGCGAGCAGTACCTGCGAGCGGTGGCCCGTTCGCTGTGCGTGTCAGCCGACGGGGCCCACGCCGTGCATCCGAACTATCCCGAGCGCCACGAGCCTGCACACTTGCCAGTGCTGAACGGCGGCCCGGTCATCAAGACGAATGCAAACGTGCGCTACGCCACCGATGCACGCACCCACGCCCGCTTCGCGGCGGCATGCGATGCGGCCGGTGTGCCGCACCAGGTGTATTCGCACCGTGGCAACCTGCCGTGCGGCTCGACCATCGGGCCGATAACGGCCTCCCGGCTGGGCATGAGCGTGGTCGATGTGGGCTCGCCGATGCTGTCGATGCACTCCGCCCGCGAACTCGGCGGCAGTGACGACCCGGCGATGCTGACCGCTGCGCTCGGTGCCTTCCTCGCCGACGGCTAGCGCCGCGTCCCTGCGGCGGCCCCTCAAAGGCCGAGGATGGCGTTGAGTGCCCCCATCACCGCAGCGATGTCCGGATCGACGAACAGGGCCGCGAGCCCTGAGCCGTAGAGCGTGTCGCCGATGCGCACCGCGGCGCTGTAGCGGTTCACGGGGAATCCGGCCACGACGCCCGCATAGTCGACTCCGAACGACTCGTCGCCGAGGTCTGGGTCTGCTCCTGGACTGAACGACCCCAGCGCCGTCGTGGCTGGATCCACGAACTCGCCGCATGCGATCAATTCGGCGCCAAAGCTCTCGATGGCCGCCGACGCCACCTCGGCCGATTCGAAGCGGGCAACCCAGACGTCGAGGAACGGTCCCGTCGTGGGGTCTCGGACCCAGACAGCTCCCGAGTAGGCAACCGGCTCGGCGCCGCCGAACGCCGCGGTGCCGGGGCAGGTTTCCGCAATGGGCGTCGTGGTCTCGCTGAACAGGTTGTCGAGACCCTCCGGTGCTGAGCCTTCGAGCAGCGTGCCGTCAACCGCCGCCGGCGTCTGCGCAGCCGCTTCGATCGCAGCGAGATCAGGATCGACATAGTCGCAGCCATGCGGCTCTGCGACGTTGTGGAGCCGGTCCGCTACCCAGCCGAGTGTGTCTTCCATGGACGTGAAGGTGGTGTCGACATGCCCGCCGTTGGGGTACACCGCGAGCGTCACATGGGTGCCCTGCGAGCAGTACACGCCGTGCAGATCACGGACGAGCTCGGGCAGAACGACGGCGTCGGCCCAGCCCTGCACGAACAGCACGGGCGCATCGGCGATGGGCGTCCCGCCGGGCTGATTGGCGGCGAGCACCTCGGCCAGCGGGCCGACCGGCTTGACGCCGCCCCAGCCGCTCGGGTTGCGCATCGCTTCGGCGTCGAATTCGAAGAAGGTCTCGAACACCGCGCCGAGGCAGTCCTCCTCGACGACTCCCATCTGGTCGATGGCGCCGGCTGAGAAGTAGTCCTCAAGATTCAATTCGTCATAGTTGGCTGCCATGGCGAAGGCCGCCATGACAGCGAAGCCTTGCGCCGTGGTGCCCACCGTGTCCATGAGACGGCTCATGCCGGTAGCAGGGGCGGCGGCGACGACCCCGGCGAGATCCAGTTCGGGTGCGTATGAGGCTGCCATCTGGCCGGCCCACAACGCGGCGTGGCCACCTTGGGACAAGCCCCACACGAGGTAACGCTCGCTGGCGCCCAGGTCCATCTGGCGCACGGCGCGGACGATGTCGAGGGTGCTTCGACCTTCGCTGCTGCCCACCAAGTACGGGTGGACGCCCGGCGTCCCCAAACCCTCATAGTCGGTGGCCGCAACAATGTGACCCGCGCCGGCAATCGCCATCGGGATCTCTGAACCGATCGGATGGGTCGCTGATGGCGCGCAGACATCTGCCACGCCGGTCGTGCCGTGGGCCCACGAGATGATCGGCGAATTGGCGGGCATGCCGGGCGGCGCGAAGACCAGCCCGCTCACCTCGACGAGGTCGCCCCGCATTCCGGTCGAGAGATACGTGATACGCCAACCGTCCAGTTGGCCCGCGTCAACGGCTTCCGCCGACAGCAGGTCACCTGCGGCGGGCTCGTCGGGCACTGTGGTCGTCGGCGGCGGTGCCGCTGTGGTCGTGGGCGACGGCGCCACTGTGGTGGTGGCAGCGACAGGCGCCGTGGTGGTGGGTGCGACGTCACCGATGGTTGTCGCGGCGGCTTCGGCGGCCGTGGTTTCCGCAGAGGAGTCCGTTGAGGTGTCGCTGCACGCAGCAGCAACAAGCGCGAGCGCCGCAAGCGGCCCGAAGAGGCGTTTCATCTTCGAACCCTACGGCTTTGGCTGTCGCCGCTTGGACGCGCCGACCATCAGGCGTTCGGGGTGATTTCGAGGCGGTCGGCTTCGCCTCAGCCGTGGTGCAGGTGGTCGTCGAGGTGTGAGCAGTCGTTGAAACGGCGCAGCACCCAGTCGCCGTCACAGCGAACGACCTGGGTGACCGAGCAGTTGTCGGAACCGCCGAACGAAAACGGCGTCGACTCGGTGATGTGCGCCAGCACCGCGCCGATAACCCCGCCGTGCACGCACGCCGCCACGAGTTGGTCGGGGTGCGCGTCGGCGATGCGGCCCAGCGCACCCATGCACCGTCCGATGAGCTGCTCGTTCGACTCAGCTCCAGGGATGACGTCCCAGCGTCGCTCGATGTGCAGCCGTTCGTACAGCGGATGGTTCTCGGCTGCGAACTGGCGGATTTTCCCGCCATCCCACTCCCCCAAGGCCACCTCGCGCAGGTCGGGCTCGACGGTGGGGGCCATGCCCAGCCGCTCGGCCAGGGGAGCGAACGTCTGGTGTGTGCGCTGCAGCGATGACACGTAGAGCGCATCGATGGGTTCGGTAGCCAAGCGGCGGGCCATCATCGCAGCCTGGCTGTGCCCCGCCGGGGCCAGCGCCGGATTGCCCTGGGTGCCCAGCATCGGGAAGGGCTCGCCGGGAATGAAGGCTTGCGACGCACCGTGGCGCACCAACAGCACTTCGGTGGCGCCGGGCGGCCGGATCCACCGCTGCTGCTCGAACTGGCGCACCTCGGTGTCGGAGGCCGCTAGGTCGTAGTCGTCGTAGACCTCGCCGTCTGCTGCGAGGTTGTCCTCGAATTGGGTCACGGCGGCAAGCTAGCCCCGGCAGTGCCGTCGCCGGCGCAGCGGCCGGCGGAGACTTGTATCCGACGCTCGATTGGCCCGCGATACGGGCTACTCGATCTGGTAGGCAGCTTCGCCGTGGTCGCTGACGTCGATGCCGGCCATCTCCACCTCGGCCGAGACCCGGATGCCCATGGTGGACTTGATCACCGTTGCGATGATCCATGTGGCCGCAAACGAGTAGACGGTGACCACAGCGATCGACAGGACCTGGTTCCACAGCAGCACGCCGCCACCGAAGAACACCCCGTCGATGAAGTCGCCGCCGGGCACCGCAGACGAGTCGGCGAGGAAACCGAGCAGGATGCCGCCGACGGCGCCGCCCACCCAGTGAATGCCGACCACGTCGAGGCTGTCGTCGAAGCCGACCCTGAACTTGGCTTCGATCGCGAAGAAGCAGACGACGCCGGCGATCGCGCCGAACGCCAGCGAATGCATCGAGCCGACGAAGCCCGCTGCGGGCGTGATGGCCACGAGCGCCGCCACGACGCCCGAGGCGATGCCGATGGTCGACACCCGCTGGTGCCGTGCGTACTCGGCGAACGCCCAGCCGACCATGCCGGCTGCTGCGGCGATGAACGTGTTGACGAATGCCTGCGCCGCAGCGCCGTCGGCCGCCAGCGCCGAGCCAGCGTTGAACCCGAACCAGCCGAACCACAGGATGCCTGCGCCCAGCATGACGAACGGCACGTTGTGGGGCACCGGCCGGTTGTCGGGCCAGCCTGAGCGCTTGCCGACCACCAGCGCCAGCGCCATGGCTGCTGCGCCGGCGTTCACGTGGATGGCCGTGCCGCCAGCGAAGTCGTGGGCCGGCAGGTTGAAGATCCAGCCGTCAGCGCCGTACACCCAGTACACGACCGGCGAGTACACGAGCAGCGACCACACCGGAACGAACACCATCCAGGCCGAGAATTTCATGCGGTCCGCGACTGCGCCCGAGATGAGCGCCGGGGTGATGGCGGCGAACGTCATGAGGAAGGCGAACGTGGCCAGCCCTTCGGCGTCGTGAATGCCGGCCATTCCCATCAACGAGAAGTCGCCGATGATCGGCAGGCCGCTCTCGCCTGCCGCGAGGCTGAAGCCCACGAGCACCCAGATCACCGGCACGATGCCGAGGCACCACATGTTCATGTTGAGCATGTTCAGTGCGTTCTTGGCACGAACCATGCCGCCGTAGAACAACGCCAGGCCCGGCACCATGAAAAGCACCAAGGCCGCTGCTGTCAGTACCCAGGCGATGTTGCCTTCCATCAATTTCCTCCTCGTCGCGCGTCAGCGCGTCAATGGACACTTCTGGGGCTGATCCGCACATCATGGCAGGTCAGCGGTGGCGGGCGGCGCTTAGGACGAACTGTGTGTGGGCCGCCTGCCGACGCCGCGATGTGCTCAGGCGAGCTGCAGGGGACCCGGATCGGGTGTGCCGACACTGCCCTCGAGGCGCGCCACGCGCTCGCGCACCAAGGCGACCTCCTCGGCCAGCCTGTCGATGCGGCCGCCCAGGTGGAAGGTAATGCTCAAGCCGGTGCCGAGCACGGTTACGACGATGGCAGCGGCGGCGGCGAGCACCGCCCATGCATCCACAACGAGCTGTGTCGCTGCCATCATGCCGGACGCCATGAATCCACCCTAGAACACACGGCATCCGACCCCGCTCAGCTTTTTTCGGGCGCACGGGCTCGCACTCTGAAGCCGGCAGGGCTTGTCTGCTGGTGCTGGGGCGCTAGGGGGATGGCAGGGCCCGCTGGGCGGCGTTCGCGGCGGTGTCGGTTCGGGTGGCGCCGCTGATGCGCTCGACCGATGCGGCGGGAGCGGCGGCAGCGATGGCGACGCGGACGGTTGGGGGGACTGCGGCGGTGCCGCCGATGATGACGACCTTCACCGGGCGGTAATCGGCTATCAGCTCCTGGACCGTGCCGGGCAGTGCGTCAGGCTCGACGTAGAGCACCGCCGAGTTGTCGGTGCGGGCAGCCACAGCCGCGGCGACGCCGATGTCGGGAGCGCTCCAGCCGTTCGCGATCACCAGCGTGCGCGAGCGGGCGGTGCTGGAACTGCCCAGCGCCGAGCGGGCCGCCTCGGCCGCGGTGCTGGTGCGGGTCGCGCCCTCAACACGCTCGACCGCCGTGCCAGCGGGAGCCGCCGCGCTGATCGCCTCGGCAACCTCCGCGGACACCGCGGCAACGCCGCCGACGATGACGATCTTCGCCGGGCGGTAGTCCGCGATCACCTCAACGGTGGCGTCGGGCAGCGTGTCGCGCTCGACATAGAGCACGGCGGAATTCGCAGTGCGCGCCGCCATCGCAGCGGCGACGCCGAGATCGGGAGCGCTCCAGCCGTTCGCAATCACCAAGGTGCGCCTCGCCGTATTGGCGGGGCTGCCCAGCACTGACCGAGCCACTTCCGCGGCTGTGTCAACGCGTGTCGCGCCGGCAAGCCGGTCCACGGTCGCACCTTCCGCCAGCCTCCGCGCGCTCGAAGCGACGCTGCTGCTCAGCGCTGCGGTGCCGCCCACGAGCACGACGCGGGCGGGCCGATGCTCGCACAGCAGATCGCCGGCATCGGCGGGCAGCGAGCCTGCGGCGGCATACAGCACAGCGGACCCGGGCGTGCGCGCAGCCAACGCAGCGGCGACGCTGATGTCAGCAGGGCTCCAGCCGTTCGCCACGATCACCGTGGCTGACCCCAGCGTGGCGCGGCACTGACGCCCGGCACTGCCACCGCCGGCTCCGCCACCACCGCCAGCGCCGCCAATACCGCCACCACCGCCACCGATGCCGCCGCCTGTGCCGTCTCCCGTGGAAGACGAGGTGGTGACTGGCTTCGGCGAGTTGGTGACCTCCCCGCCGACGCGGCTGCCGTCCGTGGTGTCGACGAATGGTGTCACCCGGTAGGAGTAGGTGCCGAGTTCGGGCGGCGTATCGGTATAGGTCACCCTGCCGCCGGAGGCCGCCTGCACCACAGCATCTGCGAGCGGTGCGGGCGTGCCGAGGCCCGCGGGCTGGAAGGTGTCGGAGTGTGTCGCGATGCGGCCGCGAGTGACGCTTGGTGCCGCGCTGTCAGCCAGCCGGTAGGTGTAGGTGTCAATGCGTGAGTCCTGGTGGGGGCTTGCATTGGTGGTGACGGGGACATTGGCGTTGCTGCTGGCAGCGACGTCGCCCACGAATTGCCAGCTGCCACCGGCGGCCCGGCGTTCCAACCGGTAGCCGGTCGGGCTCGAACCGGTCGGCGCAGTCCAACTCACCTGGACCGATCTAGTGCCCGACCGGCTGGCGGTCAGGCTGCTCACGCCGGTGGGCACCTTCACACCGGCAGGAACGTCGCTGGCTGCGATGGACACCGACGCCGGCACCACATCGAACCCCGCAGCGATCCCGCCGACGTCGATGAGCTCGAGGCCCTCGACCTCGTCGTCATTGTTCGGGGCGATCGTGAACGTCGTGGAGTCACGCGAAGCGCCGGCAGGGATCGTCACGCTCCACTGCGACGGCGTGGCCGTGTAGTCCACGCCGCCACCGGTCGCGGTACCGCCCAGCCACAACGCCAGCACCGTGTCGGTGCTGCGCATCACTGAGCCCGACAGCGTCGCGTCGACCGTGACCGTCGTCGGGGACGGATCCACAGTCGTCGAGTCCTGGCCCTCGCTGATGCTCAAAACGTTCACCGACAGCGTGATTGTGCCCGAAGCGGTGTCGTCGTCGACGATCTCCAGTGTCGCCCGGTTCACGCTCAGCGCGCCTGACGCAGCGCCTTCGAACACGATCGTCTCTGCGGGGCGCTGCGCGGAGCCGTTGCTCTCGTCGATCGTGTCGTCGTTGGGGTCGATGCGGAACGACGCCGTCGCGCTGGTCCGGCCAGCGGGGATCGTGATGTCCACTGCGTCGGCGCCGGTGTCGGTCAGCTCGGGGGCCGCCGTGTAGTCGTTGTCTGCCGTATCGGGGCCGGAACTCGGGGTAGCGGTGCCGCCCAGGCTCAGCGTGACCGTCGTGTCAGCATCGAGCGTGCCGCCGTCGAGGGTGGCGGTGACCCGCACGTTGGTAGCGCCTGCCTTCTCGGCCAGCCTGGCCGGGCTCACCGCGAGCGTGAGGCTGGTCGACGGAGAATCGTCGTCGGTCAGGGTGATCGGCGCCGCGTTGCCCACGCTGAGCCCCGCGGCGCTGCCCCCCACGACGATGGTCTCGCCATTCTCGGTCAGGGTGTCATGGCTCGGCGTCAGCCCGATGGTTGCCGTGGCGCTGGTCTGACCGGCGGGGATCGTGATGTCCGCGTTGGCGTCGCCCAAGGTGGCCGGCGCCGTGTAGTCGGCATCGCGGACCGCAGTCGACGAGCTGTCCACCGACAGGGCTACGTCGGTATCGGTGAGCCGGGTCACGCCGCCGCCCAGCGTCGCGGTCACCGTGACGGGGACGCTTGTGCGCGCGAGACGTTCATACAGCAAGACCGGCGAGACACTCAGGGCGATACTGGTTGCGTTGTCGTCATCGACGACAACGATGCTCGCCGGCGCCACGGTCAGATTCGCGGCGCCGACCGTCGTGACCTCGCCGCCCACGGTGATCGTCTCGTGCGGGCGCGCCGCGGTGCCGTCGCTCTCGTCGATCGTGTCGGCGACGGGGTCGATGACGATCGTGGTGCTGGCGCTGCCCTGCTCGGCCGGGATCACGATCACCTGCCACGACGGCGAAGCCGTGTAGTCGCTGTCCTGGGCGGCGGTGCCGCTCAGCAGCAGCCGTACCCGGGTGCCCTTCAGGCGTGCCCCACTATTCAACGTGGCGGTCACCGTCACCGTCGTCGCTTTGCCGTTCTCGTTCAAGGCGGTCTGGTTGCCGTCGGTGTCGGAGTCGGTGTCCACGCTCAGCGCCACCGTCGTGGAGGCGTCGTCGTCGTCGTCGAGGGTGAGCGTGGCGCGGTTCACCGTGAAGCCCTGCGCAGAACCTCCCAGCAGGATCGTCTCACCGTCGCCCTCGTCGACCTTGTCGTCGGTGGGCGTGACCGTGATCGTCGCGGTGCCCGCCGATTGGCCCTTCGCGATGGTGATCGTCGGCAGCGGATCTTCCGTCACCGAGTAGTCCTTGCTGGTGGCGGTGCCGCCCAGCGGGCTGCTCAGCGTCACCGTGGTGTCCTCGGTGCGGGTGGCTGTGCCGCGCAGCCTGGCAGTGACCGTGACCGTCGTGGCCGTCGAGGTCTCGGCGAGGCTGGCAGGGCTCACCGACAGGTCGATCACCGTCGAAGCCCGGTCGTCGTCGATGATCGTGAAAGTGGCCGAGCTCACGGTCACGGTCAGCCCGCCCGTCGCCGCACCGGTCACGATGATCGTCTCATGCGGACGCGCCGGCGTTCCGTCACTCTCATCGAGCAGGTCGTCGGTCGGGTCGATGCTGAACGTGGACGTGCCGCTCACCGAGTTCGCCGCAATCGTGATCGCCGTCAGCGTCCCCGGGTCGGCATAGTCGGTGCCCTTGTCGGCGGTGCCTCCCAGCGACAGCGCCACCGTCACATCTGCAGTGGGCGCGCCCTTGTCCACTTCCGCGGTCACCGTGACCTGCATCGAACCCGCCGACTCGCCCAACGAGGTGCGGCTCAGACGCAGCGAGATGCTCGTCGATGCCTCGTCGTCGTCGGTGATCGTGAACGTCGCCGGGTCCACGTTGAATCCCGACGCCGAACCGCCGATCAACACAGTCTCGGCGCCCTCGATCAGCCGATCCTGCACCGGGTCAATGCTGATGCTGCGGCTGGCACTGCCCTGATTGGCCGGGATCGTGATCGAAACCGACGACGTCCCCGTGTAATCGGTGCCCCGCGTCGCAGTCGAACCCGACGCGCCCACCGACACCACCACCGTCACCGCGCCGGCATTCACATCGGTGTCCCGACGGGCCGTCACCGTGATCGGTGTACTGCCCGCAGCCTCCCCGGCGCTCGACGGCGACAACCCCAACCTGACCAATGGCCGCTCGTCGTCCACGATGCGCAGCGTCGCCGTGTTCACCGTGAAGTTCGCCAGCCTGTTGGTCGAGTGCTGGGCCACCGTGATCGTCTTGGTGCCGTCCGAGGTGTCGTTGTCGGTGGGGTTGACCTTGAAGCCGGTCGCGGTGCCCCGCGATTGGCCAGCGGGGATCGTCACGCTGGTGGGCAGGTCCGACGACGCATAATCGGCACTGGTCGCGGTGCCGCCCAATGATGTCGCCAGATTCACCGTCGTCGCCGCGGTGCGCGTCGAGGAGCCCACCAAGG
>LXNI01002770.1_pt1 | contig 11379 bp, 14 predicted proteins | sample 809091 | NCBI WGS metagenome assembly LXNI01 (sample SAMN04870527, study PRJNA318959) | sponge metagenome | biome: 01000161; feature: marine sponge reef; material: water | host: Sarcotragus foetidus | place: Greece: Milos, Mediterranean Sea | collected 2013-05-29 | depth 5-7 m | reverse complement strand
GCGCTCTACGACGTCATCGACCGCGCGTGATCGCGGTCGACACCAATGTGTTGATTTACGCCCATCGCGGCGAGACCGCCTGGCACCGCGCGGCCGCATCACGGCTGATTGCGTTAGCCGAGGGCGCCGAGCGATGGGGCTTGCCCGTGTTCTGCGTTACCGAGTTCTTGCGGGTAACCACGCACGGGCGCGTGTTTCGGCCACCATCCACCCTTAGACAGGCGACGGAATTCATCAGTGGAATCGTGAAAGCTCCGAGTTGCGAAGTTGTGCGGCCCGGCCCGGGATTCCTTGAACTTCTGGTGGAAACCGCGCGCCAAGCCGATGCCCGCGGCAATCTGATGTTCGATGCACAGATCGCAGCCCTGTGCCTGGAGCACGGCATCGACACCGTCCTCACGAATGACCGCGACTTCCGCCGGTTTAAGCAGTTGCGAGTCCAAACGCTCGACTAGCGACCGGTTCCCTCACCGGAAGAACCGGCAGGTACCGCGGCAACTCACTCCCGTCCGCTTCCGCCCGTGTCGCACCCACCGTTTGCGGCAAGCCTGTCGAAGGGTCCGCCATGAGCTTGTCGAAGCCTGTCCTGGGCCTGCCGAAGGGAGAGGACCGAGTCCAACCACACCCTTGGGCAACCAGGCCTCCCGGGCAATCCACGCGCTGCCCGTGGCTTACTTGCTCTCACATAGGCGCTCACGGCTTCCTTCGGACGCAAGCGCCGTACGCTGGGCAGGCGGACGCGCGGTGGGCAGAAACGAGTGACCACGGACGTAACGGTGCTGGGCGCCGGTAACACCGGCTTTGCCGTGGCGGCTAACCTGAGTTTGGCGGGGCATTCGGTCACCTTGGCCGAACTGCCGGCCTTCTCCGAGGCCATCGCCCCCGTGCGCGACTCGCGCACCATTGACCTGCTCGGTGTCGCCCATAACGGCGCGGCCCGCATCGTCGACATCACCGACGACATCGCGGCCGCCGCTGCGGCTTCCGACACGCTGATGGTCATCGTGCCGGCCTATGGCCACGCCCCCTGGGCGGAGGCGCTGGCGCCGCACCTTCGCGATGACCACACCCTGACCCTGATGCCCGGCACGTTGGGCGCGCTGGAAGTGGCGCGCATCCTGCGCGAAGCCGGCGCGCCGCCCATCCCCGTGGCCGAGACCGACACCGCCCCCTACGTCTGCCGCAAGACCGGTCCCGCTGAGGCCACGATCTGGGGCGTGGTGCCACACCTGGGCCTTGGAGTCTTCCCGGCCACGGCTACCGAGCGCGTGCACGCGGCGCTGGAGCGCTTCTTTCCCGGAATCGTGCCCCTGCCCGATGTCTTCGCCTGCGGCCTTGGGGCGATGAACCCGGTGGTGCATCCGCCCGGCGTGCTGCTCAACGCCGGACGCATCGAACGCTCGCGCGGCGAGTTCTACTTCTACGACGAAGGCGTCACGCCCGGCGTGGTTGACGCCATCATGGCGCTGGATGAGGAGCGCCGGGCGGTGGCCGCCGCCCTCGGCCACCTAATGCCCGACGCCGCCCAAGCATTCCACGCCGCAGGGTTCGGTCCGCAAGCCGACCCGCCCGATCTCTGGGCCACCATCAACGGCAGCCGCATGCTCACCGCCCTCAAGGCGCCCGGCCAGCTCGACACCCGCTGGCTCTCCGAGGACGTCCCCTACGGCCTCCGCGCCTGGTCCGGACTGGGCGACGCCCTCGGCGTCCCCACCCCCGTCATGGACGCCGTAATCACCCTCGGCCTCACCGTCCTCCACCAACCCCTCCAAACCAACCACCGCACCCTGACCGACCTGGGACTCGAGGAAATGGATCGGGACCAGATGCTGGCCTACGCACGCGAGGGCTGAAGCTGCGGCAGGAGATCAGGGAGCGGGAGTTGCACGCCGCTGCGGATTCCACAACGGGTGGGGCGACTGAGCCGCCGCTGACTTCGCAGGCCAGCGGTCTCCACAACCCGCCGACCTGGCTGCGGGACCGCGTCGTTCGCTACGTGGCTGCTGTCGAAACGCCTGCGAACGATCCCCTCCCCTTCCGCGACAACCCCCAACCCGGCGCCCCCGCCGACATCGAAACCACCGTCTGGGCCCTGTCCGCCCTACGCCAGGCGGCCGCCGAGGACGCGATTGAGCGCGCCCGTCCCCGCGCCCTGGCCGCCCTGCGCGCCGCCTACAACCCCGACCTGGGCATCTACCAGCCGACTTCGACCCAGATCGGCGGTGGACCCGGCACCTGGCGCATGCACTTCGACGCCGTCGTCCGCATCGGCTTCGAGCTTCTGGACGAACAGCCGCGACTCTTCCCGCGCGGCCTGAAGCGCCTGTCCGCCTTCCCCTGGGCGCCCGTCGGCGAGGACGCCTGGCGCCCCTGGCTTGACCGGATCTGGGACGAAGACTCCCGCGCCGCCGCCAAGGCCGCGTTCCAATTCCTCTGGTTCTACACCCGTCTGACGGGCGCCAACCAGGTCGACGACCTCGACGATCAGGCCCGGCAGGTCCTGGCCTACTTGGAGTCCCGCCGCGATCCGGCCACCGGCTTCATCGGCATGGGCCCGGACGTAGACCTGGGCTGGGCCATGCGCGGCCACCGCAATCTCGCCCTCAACCTGCTCTGGCCCCTGGGCGTGCAAGAGCCCGCTGTCGAGCGCCTGATCGACTCCACCCTGGCCTGCCGGCGTCCCGACGGCCTCTTCCACGACGGCGGCATGTGCGCCAACATGGACGCCGTTCACCTGCTGGCCGAATACGCACGCCAAACCGCCCACCGCCGCGCCGAGGCCATCCAGTCAACCCGCCGCTGCGTCGCCGCCATGTTCCGGAATCTGGCCTCGCCCGACGGTGGATTCTGGTTCGATCTAGCCGAACGCGACGCTACCAACCCCGCGTCCATCCACACCACAAACGGCCTGGCCTTCGCGCTGTTCACGCTGAATTACTGGCAGGCGCTCGACCCCGACGCTCGCGGGAATCTGGAGGCGGCGCTGGAGGGCGCGGAGTCCTAGAAGCCTGGCAGGTTGCGCAGGCCGGCGGGCATGCGGCCTGAGCTCATCATCTGCATCATCTGGCGGGCCTGCTTGAACTGACTGAGCAGCTGGTTGACTTCCTGAACCGAGGTGCCGCTGCCAAGGGCCACGCGGCGGCGACGGCTGCCGTTGAGAATGTCGGGGTTGGTGCGCTCGGCCGGGGTCATGGAGAGGATGATGGCCTCGAAGCGACCGACCACGTTGCCGTCCAGCGCGGCCTGGACCTCGGCGCGGTTGGCCATGGCGCCCATGCCGGGCAGCATGCCCAGCACCTGGCTAAGCGGGCCCATCTGACGCACCTGGTTGAGTTGCTCCAGGAAGTCGTCCAGACCGAACGTGGCCTTGCGGAGCTTGGTTTGCAGCTCCTCCGCGCGCTCCAGATCGACGACCTCTTCGGCGCGCTCGACCAGCGTGACTACGTCGCCCATGCCCAGGATGCGGGAGGCAATGCGGTCGGGATGGAAGATCTCGAGCGGCTCGATTTGCTCGCCTGTGCCGACGTACTTGACCGGAATGCCGGTGACGGATCGAATGGAGAGGGCGGCGCCGCCGCGGGCGTCGCCGTCCATCTTGGTGAGGATCAGCCCGGTCAGCGGCGTGCGGGCGTGGAAGGCCTGGGCGACGTTGACGGCCTCCTGGCCGGTAGTGGCGTCGGCCACGAAGAGGGTCTCGATCGGCTTGACGGCGCGGCTGATCTCTTCGATCTCGTCCATCATCCGGTCGTCCAACTGGATCCGGCCGGCGGTGTCGACGATGACGTGCGAGTGGGCGTTGCTGACGCCCAGTTCGAGGCCGCGCCTGGCGATGTCGATCGGGCTGGGCTTAGTGCCCTGCTCGTGCACGGGTACGTCGATCTGCTTGCCCAGCGTCTGCAACTGGGCGATGGCAGCCGGGCGGTAGGTGTCGGCGGCCACCAGCAGGGGCCGTCCGCCGTCCTTGCGGAACGCCAGCGCCAGCTTGGCCGCGCCGGTGGTCTTGCCCGAGCCCTGGAGTCCGACCATCAAGATGACCGACGGGGGGCGTTGCGCCGTAGCCAGGCGGGCGGCTTCGCCGCCCAGCAGTTCCACCAGGTTGTCGTGGACGATTTTGGTGACCTGCTGAGCCGGGGTGACGCTCTGCGTGACCTCCCGGCCGACCGCGCGCTCGCGCACGGACGCGACGAACTGGCGGGCGACCCGGAAGTTGACGTCGGCTTCGAGGAGGGCCATGCGGACTTCGCGCAGGGCGGCGTCCACGTCGTTTTCGCTCAATCGGCCGCGACGGCCGAGGTTGCCGAAGACGCCGGAGAGTCGCTCGGTCAGGCTTTCAAACATGAGAAGTCGCTGTCATGCGAAGGTCTGCTTCGATTGTACGGAGCGCTGGCGGCGGGCCAGGGTGCCGCAGGGTTTCGTAGCATAGGCGGCGTCGGACTTCGGTCCGCGCGGGGCATTCGTCTAGCGGCCTAGGACACCGCCCTCTCAAGGCGGAGATCGCGGGTTCGAATCCCGCATGCCCTACCACTAGGTACTGTATTCATAACCGGGCTGCCGAGGGCGACCTCGGCGGCGTCCGCGCCGCGTATGGGACTATCGTCGGGCGTGGGGATGGTGTAATGGATCGTCGCCGTCCCTGGCCGGACCGCGATCTCCTTGACGAAGGAACGGACAAAGGCCTTGGTCTCGGTGACTTCGCTGGTCATGAGGAAGTTGCTCAAATCCCGGGCGTAGGCCGCAATGGTCTCCACCTTGCCCAGCATCACCCGGCGCTCCGCCAGCAGCGCCCGAGTCTCTTCCGCCGCGTCTTCCAACCGTCGCTGACGCTCGCGGTGCGCCCGGATGCGCGCGGTGGCGTCGGCGAGTTCCAGGTCGGTGGTCTCGACGATGTGCCACACCCGATCCAACCGCCGGCGCACCTCCGCCCGTTCCGCCTCGATGGTCGTCAGCTTCTGGCGCTGCTCGTGCGCCACGCCGTCCATTTCCTCGTCCACCAGCCGCACCAAGTCGCGGATGTTGCGCTCGGTGAGGATGTGCGCTCGGAGCTGCTCGACGATGAGCCGCTCGAAGCGCTTGGCGTTGAGTCTGGGAGTCTCGCAAGTGCCCCGACCTCGCTTGAGCAGGGAGTGGCAGACGTAGTAGGTGTATTTCCCGCTCTTGGCCTCGGCGGCCGTGAGGGCCTTGCCGCAGGTCTCGCACCTGACGAGTCCGCTGAGCAGATAGGGGCTGGCAGCCCGCCGAGGATGAACGCGCGCGGGTGCGCGGGCGCGCAACCGTCGGGCGACGCGGCGGAACTGCGGCTTGGAGACGATGGCAGGGAAGGCATCCTCGACGCGCACGGGCGGAGCGCCGTCCTTGGCGCTCACGCCCCAGACCAACGTGCCCGTGTAGGCCTCGTTGGTGAGCACCCGGTGGACGGTGGTCTTGAGCCAGCGTTTGCCGTGGGCGCTGGCGACACCCTCGGCGTTGAGGGTCTTGGTGATGTCCAGGACGCTCCGGCCCGCCTCCGCCAGGGCGAAGATGCGCCGGACCACGGCATCGGCGGGCGGGGCCAGCGCGAGCTTCGGGCGTTGCTTCGCGCCATCCTGGACCGAGACCTTGCGGTAGCCGTAGGGCGCGTAGGTGGAGACCCAGAAGCCGCGCGACGCGGCCTCCCGCATGCCGCGGGTCACCTCCTGGGCCAGATTCTCGCTGTAGAACTCGTCCACGCTCTCGATGATGGCCTCCATCAGTTTGCCGGTCGGGGAGTCGTCCGCGTGCTCCGTGATGGAGACGACTCGCACGCCGCGTCGTCGGAGCATGGACTTGAAGGCCACGGCGTGCTCGCGCTTGCGCGTGAAGCGGGAGAACTTCCAGACCAGGATCTCTTGGAAGGGGGCGTCGGGCCGGCTGGCCGCCTCCAGCATCCGACGGAACTGTGGCCGATCGGCGACGCGCCCGCTCTCGGCCTCGTCGACGTACTCCTGGGCCACGACGTAGCCGTGCTTCGCGGCGTAGTCGCGCAGCGCCCGGAGTTGGGCCGCGACGGACAGGTCCACGTCCTGGCGGTCGCTGGAGACCCGGGCATAGAGGGCCACTAGTCGGATGTCAGGCGGCTGCGTCATGCGGTTGTCCCCTCCTGGTGCGACGTCACGGGGTCGCGGCCACGCGGATCATCGAAGTCGGCGCCGGCGAGTTGGGGCCGAAGAGCGGTTCGGTCGCGATAGGGCACGGCGACGAGCGCTATCTTGGCCAGTCGTCCGTGCCAGACGACGGGCCTGGCGACGATGGCGACATCTCCCGTGCCCAGGCCTTTCCCGCCTGGCTCATCCTCGGCATAGCTCGCCCGACCGCTCCGCACGACCTGCGCCACCAACGAGTCCGCTGCTGGCGGGCGGCCCCGACGGGGCATGCCGCCCCGTGAGCCGCAGAGGATGCCCGCGTGGCGCACCCCGAATCCCGGCGTCCGCGCCACGACGGTGGCTCGAAAAGCGCCGGGCGTCGGCCGCTCGGTCCACGCGGCGGGTGCGCCTGAGGCCCTGCGTTCATCGAGCACCGCCAGCAACGGCTGCTGGCGCAGCACTTCGGCGAGCCGCAGGGTCACGGAGGCGTAGGACCGGCGGTAGCGCTGCCGCAAGGCCAGCACGTCGAGCCCGGTCGCCACGGCCAGCCGGGTAAACGCCGCCGGCTGCATGAGGACCGCCGCGGCGAATCGGTCGGCTTGTCGACAGAGATGCCGGGCTGGCGCGGGGTCTGCGGCGCGGTCCTGGAGCATCTCGTAGATGATCTCGTAGGTCTCGTGGAGCACCGTGTGTTCCCAGGCGCCCGCCCACTGGTCGGTCGAGTAGTGAATGGTGTACGCGCCTGCCGCCAACACGCAGTGAAAGCCCCGCAGGCCGTCGGGCAGGTGGGTGGCGACGACGGCTGCGATCCCGGCGTCCCGTAGGACCCTGGTCACCTCGTCGAGGGTTGGACGCCCCGAGAGGCGGAAGTACCTGACGAAGGCGTCGGCCAGCGCGGCCGGGCCCAGCCGCCACTGGTCGGGTTGCTGGTCCACGAGGCTGTCGCAGAAGTCGTCGAGGGTGCGCGTCATTCCAACAGCCGCTTGCCGGTGAGCGTCTCGTACATCTCCACGATGAAGCGCTTGGCCGCCAGGCTCAGCGGCCCGTCGGGCCGCGTCCCGAACCGGAACTTGGGATCGGCCAGGACGAAGTCGAAAGCCCGGTCAACGTTCGCCTCCGCATCGGCTCCAGCGTCATCATCGCCACCGAGGTGCCCGGCCCGCTTGAGCAAGTCGTGCGGCGACACCCCGTAGAAGGCGGCCAGCTTTTGGAGGACCCGGGGGCCGGGGCGCCGATGCCCCTTCTCGATGTTGGACAGGTAGGGATCGGAGATGCCGGTGCGACGGTAGATCTCGCGCAGGCTCCGGGTCCCGCGCAGGTCGCGCAGATAGGCGCCAATCCCCGACCCTGGTTGCTCAGCGTCTGTCATGCCAATAGCATAGAACACTTTGCTAGATGCGAGCAAGCATTCTCCCGGACATTGCAGGGATATCGAGCCAATCCGTACCTATTCAGCCAATCTGTTGCTACACTTCTGCATAGCACAAATCCGCACGCACGACCGATAGCCGGTGTGGTTCCGGCGCCGCGTCGCACACCCGCGCTGGGACCGCGGCTTCCCCTCGGAGGTCTCGATCTTGTCCAACCAGCCGCGGCTCAGCAACGCCCAGGAGGAGATCCGGCTGCGGGGACTGCGCCTGCTGGCGCGGATGATCGTCCGCGCCTACCTGAAGGACCGGGCGACCGCCGACGGGCCCGTTGGCGGTGCCACGCCACCCGACGTCCTGCCGGCGCCTTCGCTGAGGGCCGACCGACGTGGCCGGTAAGCGCGCCCGGCCGAAGGTCAGGCTGAACCCCTATGCGGTCTGGCGTCGGCTCGACCGGGCCAATCTCTCGCAGAATGAACTCGCCCGCCGGATGGGCATCAGTTCGGGCTACCTCTCCCAGCTGATCACCGGACAGCGCTGTCCCTCGCCCCGGATGCGGCGGCGGCTCCAGCGGGCCCTCGACATCGCTCGGTTCGATGATCTGTTCATCGTGGACGGCGGCGATGCGCCGTAAGTCCATGCCCCCGCCGCACCTCGTCGTGGGCCTGCCCTTCCTGCCGCCGGACTTCCCGCGGCGGCTCGCCCGGCTCAAGATGGCCACCGGCCTCTCGTGGGAGGGCGTAGCCATGTGCCTCGGCGTGGACGTGCGCCAGGTGCAGCGCTGGCGGCGAGGCACGGAACCCTGCGGCGGCGCGCTGTTCGCACTCTTCCGGCTGGCGGACCACGTCCCCGATGGCCTTGACCTGCTGCTCCGAGGCGACGGCAGCGGCCCACCTAAGGATTGCTAAGGTCATGGGTCGCCAGCGCTATATCCATCGCCCCGTCGCCCACGCCTTCCCGCAGGACTTCCCCGCGCGGTTGGAGCGGTTCAAGACGGCCGGCGGGTTCTCCTGGCGTTCCCTGGCCCGCCGTCTCGGCGTGACGCCCTATCGGCTCCGGGAATGGCGGCGGGGCACGGTACCGAGCTCGACGCATCTCTTCGTCCTGCTGGCCCTCGCCGACCAGTTGGGGCTTCAGGAACTGCTGATGTGTCCTGATCGGGACATGCCGCAGGATGTCGCGACGCCGGACGGACCGCCGACGCCCTGAGCATCAGCCGCGTCGATCCGACGCTCCGTTTCGTTGGTGGTCAGTCTCTAGGCACGGCGCGGCAGGGTCGCGTCTGTCCCCGCGCTTGCGGGGGTACCCGACTCTGCGAACTCCAGACGTACCAAGCAGATTGAAGACACACCGCCTACTTTCCTAGCTACGCGCTGTTGACGACTGATATCGCACAGGTAGACCCTTACGCGACGGTCAGTCTCAAGTGGCGAGCCTCGCCCTCACGCATCCTTGCGACCCTAATGGTCGTGTCTACTGGATACCTGTCGCGGGTGGCGAACGGTGGCGGGCCCTGGACGCAGACGATGCGGGAGAAGGCTATGGCGGCGCTGGGAGAGGTCCCCGGCCAAGGCATCGTCTACCGTCAGGGCGGGGTCGTGACCGCAGAGAGCAGCTTCATCCGGGAGCGCTTCTTCGCCTTGGGTATGAGTATGAAGGACTTGGCCGAGCGGGTCGGGGTGTCCGCCAGCTACATGTCGCAGGTGTGTCGCGGCCGCCGGAACATGGGCGCGAGAGTCCAGGCTTTGGTCGAGGCGACGCTGGGGGCTCAAGCGACGGTGGCATCAGCGCAAGCTTGCCTGCGTCGCCCCCCCCGCGTCCTGTGGGACTGGACGGACGCTCAGGGGATCAGCCAGAACGAGGTCGCCCGGCGCACCGGCATCAGCTCCGCTCACCTCTCCCAGTTCATAAACGGCAAGGCCAGCCCGTCGGCTGGCGTGCTGAAGCGGCTGCACGCCGTGCTGTTCCACCGTATCAAGTCGGAGGAGCGGGTCGTGCCCGCCGAGTTAAACGTACTGGGTTGGAGCAAGGGCGATCGCAGCGGGATGGTGGTGCACGGCGAGGGAGGACCCGGGCGGCGCGGCTGTCGGCGATGGATAGGAGCGGCTGGTGGTGAAACGACGGGCGATCAGGTTGCTCTGGCTGCTACTCGCCGGCGTGGGCGTGGTGACCCTCGCCCCATGACCGGCTTCGGCCCCTATGAGATCGTGCCGTTTCTGCTTCTGCCCGTGCTACTGATTCTGGCCGAAACGTCCGTCGCGATCATCTGCAAGGAGGACGCCACGGTGGAATGGGTGCTGAGCGCGGCGTTACGGGCCATGCTGGCGACGGGACTGTAAGTGCTGGTCGTGGAGAGCGTATTCACGCTGGTGGCGCGGTGAGATGGGGAAGGACTCGATAATGCGTGAGTATCTGTGGCCAGAGTCGGGCGACGATTTATTTCGGGAAGGTGGTGATTGGTGGCATACGGCCATCATTCAAAATGAGGTCCATGGGGAATACGTGATCGCCAGAAGCTTCAAAGAGGCTGGCGATCGTCTCGTCGCGTATGTTTCTGATAAGAAAACAGGACAAGATGTGCTGGTGTTTCCGATTATGTTTGCATACAGGCATCACCTTGAGCTCATGATCAAAGCTGTCATCAAAGAAGGCCGTCGGCATCTCGGCTGCACGGGTGACTATAAGTACACTCACGATCTAATGGAATTGTGGTCGAAATGCAGGGGGATTCTTGAGGCAATATTCCCTGATGAAGATATTGAGCCGCTGGACGCCACGGAACATATTCTGGCGCAGCTGGCAAGGGTTGACCCGAAGTCGCTATCATTTAGATATCCGGCAAATCAAAAGTCGCAGGCTCAGATAGATCATCTGCGAATTCCACTTGCAAGTGTTGCACGTGTGGTCGAAGGGGCTGGGAATTTTCTGGATGGTTCGGTGAATTGGATTGTAGAGCAGCGGCAATTGAGCACGGGCGAGGGTGAGGAAGGCTATTTCTGACGAAAATGTTCGCAAGCGTCTGCACGCGCTTGAAGGGGGGAGCTCGGCCTGGGAGATTCGTTCACCGTCCGCTATCGGCTGCTGCGGCCACCGCCTACCCGCACCGGTTGAACACCACGCAGGCCACCAGCACTCCGAACGCCATCGCCGCAATCGCGTGGGTTGATGGTTGGCGACGGGGCTGCTAGAACCGCTCGCGAGGGTCGCGCAGATACCAAACCTTGAGCGGGATGCCCACCAGCAACGCAACCAGTGAGTCGGCGAAAACCACGTAGATCACCTCGCGTGGACCGAGGGCGGCAGGCATGTTGGAGCCTCCACGAGATATGGTGTGATGGTCTGTGCCTTGTACCAGATATGGTTGGGGGCGTGTCAATCAGCGCTTGACAGGCGGCTGACGCCTCACGGGGGCCGCGATCGGCCTTGTGGACCACGTGGTACGGTGCCGCCGCCGAGGAGGGATGATCCGCGTGACACCCCGAGACACCGGCCCGTATCGCGCCCACGTCCACCGATCGAAGAGCCAGACCAACGTCCATGCCGTCGGCTGCCGCGACCTCGGCCAGCATGGAGGGCTGCGGCCGGGCCATTCCGAGAACTGCCGATACTCCGACCACATTGACACGTTTGAGGTCGCCTGGGCGTGGGGGTGGCGGCAGAACAAGCGGGTGACCCACGCCTGTTCGATCTGCCTCCCGGACCGTCACGACCATCGGTGGGTGACGCGGTGATCCTCGCCCTATGACCGGCGTCGGCTCGTATCAGATCATCCCGCGGCTGCTGCTGACGGTGCTGCTGATCCTGGCCAACACGTCTGTCGCCATCATCCACAGGGCCGATGCTGCGGTGGAATAGGTGCTCGCCCGGCGTTGCTGGGAGCGCTGGCGATGGGAGGCTACGTGCTGGTCGTCGTG
>LXNI01002769.1_pt1 | contig 11379 bp, 13 predicted proteins | sample 809091 | NCBI WGS metagenome assembly LXNI01 (sample SAMN04870527, study PRJNA318959) | sponge metagenome | biome: 01000161; feature: marine sponge reef; material: water | host: Sarcotragus foetidus | place: Greece: Milos, Mediterranean Sea | collected 2013-05-29 | depth 5-7 m | reverse complement strand
GGGTTGTCGAGGGTGCCGACCCTAACGAAGCAGATGGCCGGTCCGAGGCCGCCGTAATGGCTCCACAGGGTGGTGTGGCAGCGACGGCAGCGGGCGATGGTCTGTCCCTTGCCGCTGGGGGTGATGTGGTTCATGGTGTCGGTGCGGGATCGGGGTCGTGGATCATGTCAGCGGTTTGACGGTTCACCGGGGGATTGCCTGACGGTGCTGTGACCGAGTGTCGCCGAGTCTTGGGGCATGGGCCAAGTCGAAGGGTGGGCGTATTCCAAAAGGATGAGAAACAACGCGTGATATCGGTTGAGATACTGGGTGGTTGGAGGCTTTGGCAAGAAATATCTGAAAGGCATTTGAAAGTCAGGTTGTATAATGAGACAGGATTTATTAATATTTGCCCGTGCATTTCAGAAATGAATGTGCTTGATTGCAGTGACAACACCTAAATCTGGAGATATAGATATGATAAAAAAAGCTGCTGTGATCACGCTGTTGACCCAGTTCTTGTTCGTGGGCTCGGCGCTGTTCACTGTTCCATCGCAGGCGGATGATGCACTGATCCAGAAAGGCAAGGAACTCGCCGTGGATCGAAAGATGGGGAACTGTCTGGCGTGCCATGTGATGGACAATGGTTCACTTCCAGGAAATCAGGGGCCACCGCTCGTTGCGATGCAGGCGCGTTTCCCCGACAAGGCAAAGCTCAAAGCACAAATTTTCAATCCCCTGGAACTGAACCCCGACAGTATTATGCCGCCTTTCGGGCTGCATAATATTCTAAGTGACGAAGAGATCGACGCTGTTGTCGAATACCTGTTAACACTCTAAAGGGGCGTAACTGATGATGAATAGAAGAGAATTTAACAAAACACTGATTGCTGTTTCCGGATTGGGGGCTGGCTTGTCGCTCGGTATTTTTTCCGGATCGGCGATGGCTGCCGCCTGGCCTACGTCGGCCTTCGAGGCTGAAACCGTTGAGGACGCGGTGAAGGGGTTGTATGGTACTGCGGAGGCCGAAGTCAGTGAAGCGATCACTTTCAAGGCACCGGATATTGCTGAAAACGGCGCGGTTGTGCCGGTCAGTGTGTCGGCTGATATTGCGAATGCCGACAGTGTTGCACTGCTGGTTCCTGAAAACCCTGCACCGCTGGCGGCGACCTTTGAATTGGTCCAGCCAGGCAAACCGAGTGTCAGCACCCGGATCAAAATGGGGAAAACCTCTCCCCTGATTGCGATGGTGCGAGCTGACGGCAAGTTATATACCGCGACCAGTAAAGAGATCAAGGTAACCATTGGTGGTTGCGGCGGTTAGAGGAGGACAGAAAAATGACGATAAAATGTAAAGCTAAAATGGTCGGTGAGGTGGTTGAGGTCAAGGCGCTGATGCGACATGCGATGGAGACCGGGTTGCGCAAGGATTCTAAAACCGGTGAACCCATTCCCGCGCACTATATCAGTGAAGTCAGTTGCTCCCATAATGGAGACGTTGTATTCAAATGCAATATGGGACCGGCCATCTCCAAGAACCCATATCTTTCCTTTACGCTCTCAGGCCCAAAGAGTGGTGATTCTCTGCAATTGGCATCGGTTGATAATATGGGCGAGACGGATTCTGGAGAGACAGTGATCAAATAGGTATTTCGTCCATATCACAACGATACAAAAAAATCGGAGTCATTCTATGAAAAAACTAATTGTTGCATTCACCGCGGCACTGATGTCTCTTGGGGGGGTCGCACTGATCAGTGCAAATCCCGAGAGTGATCTGGCGGCGTTCCAGAAATACTTTACGGAGCGTTTCCCCGATACACCAAACGAGGATTTTATCAACGGGGTGTATTCCATTGATCCACCATCCCGGGAACAGTGGGTAGAGATTGAGGAATTTGCGCCCTACGAGTTGGCTATTGATGCAGGCCAGACGGAGTGGGAGAAGCCCTTTGCCAATGGCAAGACCTATGCGGACTGTTTTGGAACGGCGGCGGTACGGGGCAATTATCCCTATTGGGACGGTGAGCGTAAAGAAGTAATCACCATGGAGCTTGCGATCAATGAATGTCGTGTTGCGAATGGTGAAAAACCCCTTAAGTATAAACGGGGAAAGATCGCCAATCTGTCCGCTTACATGTCGTATCAGTCGAGAGGGCAGAAGATTAATGTCGTGATTCCGGATGACCCGGAAGCGTTACAGGCTTATGAGCGCGGCAAGGAGTTTTATTATAGCAAGAGGGGCCAACTGAATTTCTCCTGTTTTGATTGTCATGGAGGGGGATCGGGGAATTATGTGCGGGCGGACAAGCTCAGTCCGGCACTGGGCCATGCATCCCATTGGCCGGTTTACCGTTCGAAATGGGGGGGAATGGGAACCTTGCATCGACGTTTTGGCGGTTGTAACCGACAGGTCAGGGCAAAAGCCTTCAAGGCACAGGGTTCGGAATATCGTGAACTTGAGTTCTTTTTGACCTATATGAGCAATGGGCTGGACTACAATGGGCCGGGTGCCCGGAAGTGAGGAGTATGATCATGTTAAAGAAACTGTGTTTACCTGCTGTCCTTAGCGTCGGATTACTGTTCTCAGCCGTTGGTCATTCAGATAATTTTGCTGTCGCTTGGGAGGCAGCGGACCAGGCTCGAAAAGAGGCCGGCAAAGTCGGTTATGAATGGCGTGATACCGCCAAATTACTGAAAAAAGCCCAGGCGGCGGCAGAGAAAGGGGAGATGGCGAAAGCCATGAAGCTTGTCGCCCAGGCCCATGAACAGGCGGAAGATGGCATTGCACAGGCGGCACGCGAGTCTGAATTGTGGATGGCGAGGGTGCCTCAGTAGTCGATGATGTGTGCAGGGGGTGTTCATTGAACACGTCCCTTGACGCGCTTTTTGTTCCGTAAACAATGGAACCGCTTACTGATTGGCGGCAGGTCTCCCAGCAGGCCCGGGTCGGACAAATTCCGATTGTTGTGATGGTCGATCAGAGTGATTGTCCGTATTGCCGTCAAGTGGAAAGTGAGTACTTTGCGGCCCTTCTGGCAGGGGGCAAATTTGATAATGAAGTGCTTTTTGGCAAGATTTCAATTGACGAGGGAGAAACCATTTTGGTTGAAGGAAAGTCGGTCTTGACACGGGAGTTTCTGGCCGGCTTGGATGCGGACAAGCTGACGCCAACCATTTTGTTTCTGGATAGCGAACGCCGCGAATTGGTTGAAAAAATGGTTGGTTTCACGACACCGGATTACTATGGATACTACTTGGAAACCGCCATTCAAAAAGCAAGAGAAAAAGTGAGATCCCAGCCGTAGTGTGAGGTGACCATGATGTTTGAAATTGATCATTAGTTCGGACAGTTGATGAAAGCAATATTCAGTGATGCCGATTTTCCCAATGCCCCTCACGACTGGAATATGCGGCAGGCGACTGAGCGGGCATCGGCGGTGGGAATTGAATTAACTGACGATCATTGGCAGGCGATCATCGGTTTGCAGGAATATTTTTCCAAACACACCTGGGGAAACCGTCGCGAACTGACCGATGCGTTGAATGAGAAATTCTATGCCAAGGGCGGCATGAAGTATTTGTACCTGCTGTTTCCGGGCGGGCCGGTTGCGCAGGGATGTGTGATTGCCGGGCTGACACCGCCTCCCGGCAGTATCGACCGCTCGTTTGGCAGTGTTGTCTAGATGGCCCGCATGAATCGGTTTTTGATCTGAACGGCCTTGAGGGGAATTTCAATGCCGGTTCGATCATTTCCCGCTTGAATCAGGTAGTGAATAAACGGATTTTTTGCCTGTATCATCTCAATCAGTTTTTCAGATGAGTCGGTTTGTCCGGTGCGAGCAATACCAATGGCATTGGCAACGGCGGACAGATTCATCCCCTGTGAACTGAGCGTTGGCTGATTCCCGGTGGAACCCCAACTGCCGTTGTCCAGGCAAATAACGGACAGGTTGGGGAGTTGGTGGTGATGCAGGTCAAACAACTGGTTCGGACTGAAAAAGATAGATCCGTCACCGTCAATCACGTAGATATGTCGGTTGGGTAATTCCATGGCCAGACCGATACCGACTTCGGTGGCCGACCCGAGCGCGCCCAGCATGTAAAAATTGCGATCCCGATCGGCACTGTTGAACAGTTCCTTGGCGGGGAATCCAATCTGACCGATGAGAACATCCTCATCGTTGATGGCCTCTATAATGACATCAATAGCGCCTTTGCGATTCAGTGTCGGTTGACCACGATACACCGGTTGATCGACTTTGACGGCATTGAGAGCCGGATGCCCGAAAACATGGTAATCAGGGCTGTTGTGTTCCCATACTTCCGGTGAAAGAAGGAAGACCTTGACTTTGTTTTCCTTGAAACACCGGGCAATATCGACATTGATCTCCGTCAGGTCCTCGGCTGATTTGATGATGCAATATTCCACCTCAATGGCATCCAGCAGTGCTTCCACCTTTGAGCCGAAGATTATCTGTGCCTCAATGGGTTCCTGATAATAACCCCTCCAAGAGACAAAAATCGGTAACGCTTCGTGATACAGTTTCTGCAGGGCGTACAGTTCAGTGATCAGGTTTCCCAGTCCGGTATTTTGAATGAACATGGCAGATCGTTTCCCCGCCAGACTGCGACCGAAGCAAAGCCCAAGTCCGGCCGATTCTCGGGTAATATCGAGTACTTCAATATCATCTGGAACGCGCCTCATGATGGTGTTTAACTTGTTACAGGGGAGATAGACGACTTTCTGTATGTCGTTTTCGATCAGTGATTGCCAGATTTTTTGTGTATTGTTCATTTGTGCTTGAAACTGTATTCAAAAACCCATTGCAGGTGCCCCCTTACCGGTCCCCGATGTTCATAGGTCCTGTCGGACCGTGAATCGATGGTGGTCTGTTCCACTCCCTGTACGTGGCGAGGTCGTGATCCGTGCAATGGTGAGACATGCTCCGTGATGACTGAACGATATCAGATTGAAGTCTGGCTGTCAGTAACTTGGCGACGAACCAAATAGACCTCACCGGCGTGATCTCGATTTGTCTAGCCGACCTGAAGCCAGTATGGTTCCCCTTCTTCGGCTGATCAACCATCAAAATCCGTACCATCATGAGTGCGGTATCCACAACAAAAACGGTAGCCTTCCGATGGGTCGCAATCGATGGGCAGGCCGGATCTCTGATCGACTTGTCATAACAAGAAAATTTGACATCCCGTCCCTGTCGTTGACATGAAAGACAGGGTTGTTTGACAAAGCGGTTCCAGGGAATTGAGTGCCAATCATCAATATCCGACTGATCGGGCATCGCTTCTGTGGTATGGTTGCGTTTTTGCATGCCAACTCAAAATTTGAGTGGTTCCGGTCCCCGCTGTTCATTATTGTAAAAGCAGGCAGCAACTGTTGAGTAAAGAGTGATGTCCGAAATCATTGAATCCATTCCCGCTCATTGGTACTACGACAAGCGAATTTTCGATCAGGAACTGTCCCATATTTTTGCCAAGCAGTGGACCTTTGTTGCACCACTGTCTCAATTGTCAGTCACAGGGGCGTATGTAACGGCGAATGTGGCCAACCGTTCGGTCATTGTCATCCGTAATCAGGCGCGGTCACTGAGCGGTTACTATAATCTTTGCAGGCATCGGGCCGCCCGGTTATGTGATCAGGATCACGGTCAGGTTTCACGCTTTGTCTGCCCCTATCATGCCTGGTGTTATGGGCTGAATGGCGAACTCATCAGCGCACCTGGCTTTGATATGAATCGCCAGCTGAATCCATCGAAAATGGGGCTTCTTCCGATTCGGGTCGACAGCTGGAATGGATTGGTATTCGCTAGTCTTGATCACAATGCGCCTGACCTGCTGGATTGGATGGGAGAGATTGTGTCGATTGCCGCTGATTATCCGGGTGTAGAGGAAATGGAATTTGCACAGCGTCTGCATAATCATGGAGACGTCAATTGGAAAAATTACTGTGATAATTCAGCCGAAGGATATCATCTTGCCACGGTGCATCCGGGACTGAACCGGGCACTGGTCAAGGACAGGACAGATATACGACCCTATGAAAAGGGCCAGTTTGTCGGTTTCAATGTGACTTATCGGGAGGACGCAACTGGGGAATCTTCGGGATTTTGGGTGTGTAAATTCCCCGGATTGCTGATGCACTTTTCCAAAGCCAGCTTTAATATTGAAAGAATTACCCCGGTTGGTTCCACTCAAACCCTGATTCAACGGTGGTTTTGGTTTGTTCCTGGTCTCTTGCCAGCAGAACGCAAGGCAATGATGGCGCTTTCAGACCAGGTCATGCGAGAGGATATGGCGATTTGCGGAAACGTGCAGAAAAATCTGCAAGCGGGTGTCTACACCACCGGATTGCTCTCTTCGACGCGGGAATGCGGGACGATTTTTTTTCAGCAGTGTGTTCGAAAGGCGCTTGGTAGAGCAAATAATGAATGAAGGGTCGGGACACCAGATGAACGGGCCGTTGAATAACGTTGTGGTACTGGACCTGACCCGGGTGCTTGCGGGACCCTATCTGACCATGGTTATGGCAGACATGGGGGCCCGGGTGATCAAGGTCGAATTACCCGATTTGGGCGATGATGCACGCCATTTCGGACCCTATATCAATGGACGGTCCGCTTATTTTGATTCAATCAACCGCGACAAGGAAAGTATTGCCCTGAATCTCAAGTTACAGGAAGACCGGGCCATATTCGAACGTCTGGTACGGCAATCTGATGTATTGGTCGAAAATTATCGTGCCGGAACGATGGAGAAATTAGATTATGGATGGGGACGTCTGCAGGGAATCAATCCGCAATTGATTTATGGAGCGGTTTCGGGATTTGGCCAGACCGGGCCTTATCGACATCGCGCTGCTTATGACATGGTGGTTCAGGGAATGGGTGGCGTGATGAGTCTAACCGGAACCGACGATTCCGGCCCCGTGCGGGTGGGGACTTCGATTGGTGATATCACCGCAGGCCTGTTTGGTCTGTCCGGAGTGCTTGCTGCCCTGTATGCCCGAGTAATGTCAGGCCGGGGAATGATGGTCGATGTAGGGATGCTTGATTGTCAGGTCGCGATCCTTGAAAATGCGATCAGCCGCTATTTTTCCAATGGAGAGGTGCCGGGCCCGCTGGGGATGCGCCATCCTTCGATCACCCCCTTTGCCGGATTCAAGGCAAAGGGCGGGGAATCTATTGTGATTGCAGCCGGTAACGATATCCTGTTTCAAAAGCTCTGCGGTGTGCTCGATTGTCACGAACTCATTACGGACTCCCGATTCGCGACGAATGACATGAGAACGGTGCATTTTGAACCGCTCTTTGAAATCATCGAGAAATCGTTATCTCAAAAATCGGTCGGTGAATGGCTCGTTTTGCTCGAACGGGCCGGTGTTCCCTGTGGGCCGATCAATAATGTTGAGCAGGTGGTCAAAGATGAACATGTCCGTTCGCGAAACATGATTGTGACCGCAACGGATACGGATGGGACAACCATGTCGATGTCAGGGAATCCGGTTAAATTCTCGGGCTATGAAGATCATGCAAAGCGTCGAGCGGCACCGGCACTGGATAGTGACCGGCAGGATATACTGGAGTGGCTTGTGCAAAGGGAGCGTGAGGCGGTACGGACACATTGAACGGTTGCGTGAGTGGACGCAGGTGAACCGGCCTGTCCCAAAGCACAGGTAACGGCGATTTGCTGATCAGTCCGTGATGTCATCCAGCATGAGTAACACCGGCCCACATTCGTGAAATGCCCCGGTCAGTGCTTGACCCAATCGATGGGCTCCCGAAACGATGTGCGCTTTCCAGTGGCAGGCTTTGGCCAATGAAATAAAATCAGGATTTTTCTGGAAAACACCGATCCGACTGATTCCTGCTTCATCCATATCATCGCAAATTTGTTGTAACGCATTGTTATTCCATAATAAGATGACAATATTCAAGGCCAGCTCTGATGCCAGCGTCATCTCCTGAAGGGTGTACTGCAATCCCGCATCACCGACGATGACCAAGGCTCCTTTGCTTTCATCGGCCAATACCGCACCGATTGCCGCGGGCAGGGCATAGCCCAGACAGCCATACCCGGTCGGATGAAGCCATTGGTTCGGTCGCGACATCGGGAGATAATCGACGGCAGTATAGGCGAGTTGGGTCATGTCGCTGACGATGGTGGTATTGATGTCAACATGCTCATTGATAATGCTCAGTACGGCCCAGTGCGCGCGTTCCTTTTCGGTCAGGTCAGTGTGCACATTTTGTCTTGCACAGGCACATAGATTGTTGACAGTACGGATGGTTTCCGGGTTGGGTTTGGGTAATTGGTGGACAATTTTGCCTGCCACCTCAGCACTGTCGCCCCGTATCAAAAGCGCATTCTCCCGATGTTGCAATACGTTCGGACAAAGATTGATCCAGATTTGTTTGCCCGGCAGACGCAGTGTGTCATTCCAGTGGTCGGTTTGTGCCAGTTCCGTACCGATAAATAGGGCCAGATCGGCGGTTTCAAGAAGACGCTGGACAGAGGGTGCTCTGAGCTGTGCGCCAATTGTCAAGGCATGTTCTGCCGGGAGAATGCCGCGCCCGGCAACGGTCATTATCACGGGACAATAGACGGTTTCTGCCAGTTGCCGTAACTGTCGGTTTGCACGGGTAGCCCCGCCCCCTGCCACAATGATCGGGTGTTTTGCCTGTTTGATCCATTGTGCGGCCTGCACGATGCAAGCATCGCCGACCGTGGGGATGGTCACAGGTGCCTGCCGCTTCCACGGCGTCGAGACGCGTTGAGTAATCAGCGACAACGGAAGACTGATATGTACCGGACGAGGTCGTTTGCTGGTAAAGATGGTAAAAGCCTTTTCGATGAGCAACGGAATTTCAGCGACTGTCTTGGCGGTAACACTCATCGCTGTCAATGGGGCCGAGACAGCGGATTGGTTGGTGATTTCATGTAATCGACCCCGATTAATATCATCCGGATCGGGGTCATTGACGGGTGAGATGACAAGCAAAGGCACTGAGGCCATATAGGCCTCACCCAACGGTGTGGCGAGGTTAGTTACTCCGGGACCGGTAATCACAAGACAGACTCCCGGTTTACCGCTGACCCGGGCATATCCATCGGCCATGAATCCACCACCTTGTTCATGGCGTGGTGAAATATGCCGGATTTTTCCGTGCCCCAACCCGCGATACAACTCGATACTGTGCGTGCCGGGAATCCCGAAGATCAATTCCACGCCATAGTCTGCGAGCAAATCGATCAGTGCCTCGCCTGCGGAATAGTGCTTCCCGGACGGTTCAGACGACACCATGATTTCGAATCTGTTGTTTGCGCATGGCGATATAATGATCGAGTCGGTCGGTGGCTGCTTGAGCCATCATCGGTTGCTGGTAATTCTCAAGCAGTGTTTTCCAGATTTCATTTGCCCTGACCGTGGCGGTCTTTGCGCCTGACTCGTGCCAGTTTTCGAAATTCTGCCAATCGGAAAGGATGGGTTGATAAAAGGCGGTACGATAGCGTTCCATGGTATGAGCGGTTCCAAAAAAATGACCGCCATGACCCGCTTCCCTGATCGATTCGAACCCAAATTCCTCATCGTTGATTTTTATTGGGGCAAACGCTTCGCACAGTGTCTGCAGCATTTCGGCATCAATGATGAATTTTTCCATGGAGGCGCAGAGTCCTCCCTCCATCCATCCGACCGAGTGGTTCACAATATTGGCATGAGAGAGAAAACAGGCCCAGATGGACATCGCGGATTCGTAGGTTGCCTGGGCATCGGCGCAGTTGGACGCGTTGACATTGCTTGAACGGTAGGGCAGCCCATAATGCCTCGCAAGTTGTCCTCCAGCCAATACGCCTTTGATATATTCCGGTGTGCCAAAAGCCGGAGAACCGGATTTCATATCAACATTTGAGGTGAATCCGCCGAATACCACCGGGCAGCCCGGTCGAACCATCTGGACAAATGCAATGACGCCCAGTGCTTCAGCGGTCTGTTGGGCCAGTGCACCGGCCAGCGTGACGGGACTCATGGCGCCGGCCAAGGTGAATGGCGTGACGATACAGGGCAGGCCATGATGTGTCATTTCCATCAAGCCTGCCAGCATTTCCTTGTCGACCACCAATGGAGAGTTAACATTGATCACAGTGATAAGCCCCGGTTTGTCAAGCATCTGGTCAATAGATATCTCCCGGGCAATACAGTTCATCTCGACAGCATCCCGGACACGTTGTTGCCCGATGGCACGGGCATTCCACACCTGATCACAGTAAATGATCTGTGCACGGTAAAAGTCAAGGTGGCGTGTATCGGCGGGCAGGTCCATTGCCTCCACGGACGACCCACCTGCGAGATGAACCACATTGAGACAATGAGTCAGCTTGATCAGGTTGCATTGATCTTCATACTTACCGGGGCGTCTGCCATGATCCAGGTCGGAAATGTTCGGAGGGCCGCTGACCGGGGAAAAATTAATATAATTCTCACCGACAATCACATTCTTTTCGGGATTACGAGCATGCAGTGTAAAGGAATTCGGTGCATCGGAAACATGTTGCCGAATGATAGTCGGATCAAATGTCACCAATCCACTCTCAAAATCCACATCGGCACCGTGTTCGCTCAAGATTTCCAGTGCATGTGGGTGCTGAAAACGCAATCCCTCCTCCCTGAGGATGCGCATCGCCGCAAGATCGATCAGATGGATTTGTTCTTTTGACAATATGTCAAACGGGGGGTAGGGGTTTTGAATTTTTTGCCATGGCAGCTGGTCAATCCCGGAAGTGCTCTGATCTGGGAAAACTTGTGTCGCCTCAGCACGTCTCCTGTTTCGGTTGCGCCTCATCGTGTCGAATGTCAAAACGGGTTGATCTGTTGTCTATTATAAGTGTACCGCAAAGCGATAAAAATAATTTTGTCAAACGATGCTGGTGAGATCGTAATCTAAAGCGATTCACTTTCATGGACTGTGAGATAGTTGGAGATGGAAAGTGGCACGTTACCTTGCACGGACATGATGCCGGTACGGCGGAACACAATAGACCAAATCTCCCGGATAGTTTCAGGTAAACACCGACAGCGCCCGGCCATCGCTCTCAAGGTGATCTCAATCGGATACCATCCTGTCAACCGCTCCTGATCACAAGTAACTTCATCCCCTTCAACTGGGGCGAAGATGTTTGCAGGGGATCACAGCCAAAATCCGGAGCAGGATCAGTTCACAAAACCGTAAAAAAACCATTGCAACACCGACGGGTATTACCCTACAATCCATCCGTTTGTCCGTGTCGCGTTGCGCCCGGGTGAACGGAACCCTCTGAATCGAGACAGCAGGTAAAGAAAGCCCATGCGCACCGACCGATTGACCGACAGGCCGGCCCTCCGGT
>LXNI01002768.1_pt1 | contig 11379 bp, 10 predicted proteins | sample 809091 | NCBI WGS metagenome assembly LXNI01 (sample SAMN04870527, study PRJNA318959) | sponge metagenome | biome: 01000161; feature: marine sponge reef; material: water | host: Sarcotragus foetidus | place: Greece: Milos, Mediterranean Sea | collected 2013-05-29 | depth 5-7 m | reverse complement strand
TGCAACAGGCGCGCCGGGAACTCTTTATCACCATCCATGAACAGGAATACAAACGGGCTTGAGACCAAGGCAGAATCTCTCCCTCTACAGGCTCATTCCAGTATTGGAAAATACTTCCCCGTATCAAGTACGGAGCAGGCTCCAGACCAGCCAGAGACCCCCTAAAAAGTTGAACCAAAGGTAAACTGGAACGGCTGTGTTTCATCGCCTTCCTTGTCACCGATGGGTCTGGCTATACTAACACTTACCAGGCCAAAAGGTGAGATCCAGATACCACTTAAGCCGGTGGAATACCTCAGTTCACTGAATTCAAACGATTCATCGCTGGAGTAAACGTTGCCGCCGTCAAAAAATGCGGCAAACCTGACCTGTTTGAACTCCTTGAGAAACGGCAGCGGAAAGATCATTTCAGCGCCGCCCACCACCTTGATATTGCCGCCCAGCGGACGCCGCCTGGTGCCGCCCTGTACCGGCGTATCCTTGGGGCCCAAGGTATTTTCCTCGTAGCCGCGCACCGAACGCGGCCCGCCCGCATAGAAGTTTTCAAAGAACGGCAGTTCATCAGTGCCGAACAGGCCGTTTCCATAGCCGAAATCTCCCTTGACGGTAAATATGAATTCGCGCAACACAGGATGGTACCATTGAGTGCGGTAGCCCACCTTGAAAAACTCCAGGGAATTGCCGAATGAAGGCACGGACATTTCCGTACTGAACCGGTGCTGTATGCCCCGGGTCGGCAATATCGCCCGGTTACGCGTGTCATAGGAAAATGCAGCAGAGAGCCTGAGAATATCGAATTTATTTCCTTCCCGCTCAATAAAATCCCTGACCTGCTCTGCAAAGAACCGGTCTTCGGATAACGTGGTATTTTCGTAATTGAATGCGGTACTGACGAAATTATATTCCGTCACCGGCACGCCAAAACTGACGCCCGCCCCTATCACCCGGCTGTCGAACGCGGTGATGTTCGCGTCATACGCCTCGGTTTCCTGGTAATTCAGGTTAAATCCCCGGCTGATCCCGTCCACGGTGTAGTATGGATTGACGTAGCCCAATGCAAACCGGCGGTTGATGTTACTGTTGTTAAAGGCAAACTGCATGCGTTTGCCGGAACCCAGAAAATTATCCTGGGTGATGCTGGTCTGGAAGATCAACCCCTGGTTCTGGGAAAACCCCAGGCCGGCCAGGAAGTTACCGAACGGTTTTTCCGTGACGGTATAATTCACGTCAACCTGGTCCGCGGAACCGGCGATGGCCGGTGTCTCCACGTTCACCTCTTCAAAGAAGCCCAGCCGCTGCAGCCTGATCTTGCCCCGCTCCACCTTGGGCGTGGAAATCCAGCCGCCTTCGTGCTGGCGCATCTCCCGTCTCAGCACCTCATCCCGGGTCCTGGTATTGCCGGAAAAATTGATGCGCCGCACGTACACCCGCTTGCCCGGGTCCACGAAAAACGTGACCTCTACCGTATTGTCGTCTTCATTGATATCGGGAATGGAGTTGACGTTGGCAAACGCGTAACCGGACCCTCCCAGGCGCTCTGTCATGCGCTCACTGCTGTCAGTCACCTGCTTGCGCGAGAACAGGCTGTCCCGGGTTACGCTGATGAGGTTGTACAGCCGTTCCTCCGGCAGGATAAACTCGCCCGCCAGTTTCACTCCTGAGACCGTGTACTGCCCGCCTTCGGTGATATTGATGGTGATGTAGATGTCCTTCTTGTCGGGCGTGATCGTTACCTGGGTGGAATCGATGCTGAAGTTGACATACCCCCGGTCCAGGTAATAGGAACGCAGGGTTTCCAGGTCGCCGGACAGTTTCTGGCGTGAATACTGGTCGTCCTTGGTAAAAAAGGAGAGCAGGGTGGGGCTGGATAACTCAAACCCGTCCAGTAATTCCTCTTCCCGGAAGGACTCGTTGCCGACGATGTTGATCTGCTTGATGCGCGCAGCCTTGCCTTCCGAGATGTCGATGGACACCGCGACCCGGTTATTGGACAGCGGCGTTACTTCAGAATTGATGTTTACCGCATATTTGCCCGCGGAGAAATATTGCCGGCGCAGTTCCCGTTCCAGGCCGTCCAGTTGCGACTGGTCGAACACCCGCCCTTCGGCAAAGCCGATCTGGTTCAGGCCGTCCAGCAGGTCCTCGGTTTTGATATCCTTGTTGCCGCTGATTTCAATGCTGCCGATGGCCGCTCTTTCCTTGAGCACGATAACCAGTACGTTGCCGTCCCGTTGCAGTTGCACGTCATCGAAAAACCCAGTCTTGAACAAGGCGCTGACCGCTTCGGCAGACACTTCCGGGTTGAATTTGTCACCCACTTCCAGCGGCAGGTAGTTGAAGACGGTGCCCGGGGTCAGACGTTGCAGGCCTTCGACGCGGATATCCCCGATGGTGAATTCCTGTGTGTCAGGTTCCTGTGATACAGACTCCTGAGCGGCCGGTTCCTGTGATACAGATTCCTGGGCGGCGAGTCCGGGCGCGGCGCCGGCAAACAGCAGCGCCACCAAAGCCGATCTATACAGGTAAGCTTTCAATCTCTCCGGCAACATGTTTGCTTATACTAAAGCACTCCAGTTGAAAAATCCATATTCCCATTCCGGGCCAGGTATATATTTTGTGGTTCAGCTTGCAAGAGACTAAGCCACAAGCCTGAGAATATCATTGTAAATCGCCAGCGCCATCAGGCAGAACAGCAGTGCGATGCCGACGCGTTGGCCCAGCAGTTGTGCGGACAGGGACACCGGACTGCCCTTGAGGAATTCCACCAGGTAGTAAAACAGGTGGCCGCCATCCAGCAACGGGATCGGCAGCAGGTTCAGGATTCCCAGGCTGATGCTGACCAGGGCCAGGAAACTCAGGAAGGCGACCAGGCCCAGTTGTGCGGTCTGGCCGGCGTACTGGGCAATGCTGACCGGGCCGCTCAGGTTCTTCAGGGAAGCCTGGCCGCTGATCATGCGGCCCAGTATCTGCAGGGTCATCACGGACATGTCAACGGTCTTGCCGACTCCCTTCAGCAGGGAGATATGCGGCGCATAGGCTTCGGTGGCAAACAGGGACGGGTCGCTACTGAAATCCGGGGCCAGGGAGGCGCCGATGAAGCCGAACCTCTCACCCTGCTCAGTGGCCTTCGCCTCAGGCGTCAGCGCCAGCGCCACAGTGGCGCCATCCCTGCTTATGTCCACGACCAGGGAGGTGTCCGGCGCACCCCGGACCAACTCGACCCAGTGTTGCCAATCCCTGACCGGCGCGCCGTCAACGGCGATGATTTCATCGTCTTCCTGCAGGCCGGCCTGCCAGGCCGCGCCCTCACGCACAACCTGGCCGATCACGGCGGGAACCCGCGGGCGCGCCGGTTCAACCCCCAGCAAGTCCAGCAGGTTACCCTCGGCCATGGAGTCTATGGAGATAGCCCCCAGGTCCAGCGCCAGCGCCCGTTGCCGGTCTTGCGCATCCCTGACCGTGAGCGTCGCCACGCTGCGCTCAACCACGCCGGCCACCAGACGTTCCAGCGCGGTATTCCAGGTTGGCGTTACCTGGCCGTCAATGGCCGTGATCTCATCACCGGCCTGCAACCCGGACTGCGCGGCCGGCTTGCCCTCCTGCACCGTGGCGAGCGCCGGTTTGAGCCCGCTGATGCCGATCATGAAGATCAGCCAGTAAGCGATGATCGCAAAGATGAAATTGAAGATGGGGCCGGCCGCGACAATAGCCACGCGCTGGCCCAGTGGTTTGTTATTGAACGCGCGTGCGCGCTCCGCCTCGGGCACCGGGGCTTCACGCTCGTCCAGCATGCTGACGTAGCCCCCCAGCGGTATGGCGCCGACCACAAATTCGGTATCGTCGGCGCCAAACGTCCTGCGCCACAATGGGCGTCCGAAACCGACCGCAAAGCGCAGCACTTTCACGTCGCAGCGCCGGGCGACCCAGAAGTGGCCGAACTCATGAAATGTGATGAGCACGCCCAGGGCAACAACAAACGCGCCCAGCATCTGCAACAGGTCAATCATCCGGATAAACTCCGGCAGTGCGCCTGTGCACAGGCGCGGGCCTCGCGGTCCGCGTCCAGGATCTGCTCCAGCGTGTCCGCCGCCCGGATGGCAACGCGCTCCAGGGTTTGCTCAACCACGCGGGCAATATCCGTGTAGCGGATACGGCCGTGCAGAAATTCGTCCACCGCCACTTCGTTGGCGGCATTCAACAAGGTGGTGCCGGCGCCGCCGGCGGCGAATGCCCGGCGCGCCAGGCCCAGGCATGGAAACCTGTCCGGGTCCGGTTTTTCAAAGTTCAGTTGCGACACGTCAAACAGACTCAATTTTTTTACCCCCGCGGCAATCCGCTGCGGCCAGGCCAGGGCATAGGCGATGGGGGTGCGCATATCCGGATTTCCCAGTTGCGCCAGCACCGAACCATCGGCATATTCAACCAGGGAATGTATGATACTTTCAGGATGGATAACGACTTCAACGTCATCTGTGCCGGCATCGAACAGCCAGCAGGCTTCTATCACCTCCAGTCCCTTGTTCATCATGGTCGCAGAATCCACCGATATCTTTCTTCCCATATCCCAGTTGGGGTGGGCGCAGGCCTGTGCAGCCGTGACCGCCCGCAAGGCTGGCAGCGGCGTGGTCCGGAACGGCCCACCCGATGCGGTCAACAGTATACGAGTAACACCTGCCTGTTGCAAATCGCCGGCGCGCGCGCCCGGCATACACTGGAATATGGCATTGTGTTCGCTGTCAACCGGCAGCAGCACGGCGCCGTTTTCCCTGACTGCGTCCATGAACAGTTTCCCGGACATGACCAGCGCCTCCTTGTTGGCGAGCATGACCCGTTTGCCGCTGCGCGCCGCGGCCAGAGTGGGCAGCAGGCCCGCGGCGCCGACGATCCCGGCCATGACGTAATCCGTCTCGGCACAGGAGGCGACTTCCTGCAAGCTGTCCGTCCCCGCCAGCACTTGCACCTCCGGCGCGGCGCTCCGCAGACCATCCTGCAGGCGTCCGGCCGCCTGCGGGTCGGCCATCACCGCATACCTGGGACGCCATGCAAGGCATTGTTGCAGCAAGGCTTCAACATTGGTGTTGGCCGTCAGCGCAACCGGCGCAAACCGGTCCCGGTGCCTGGCCATCACGTCCAGCGTACTGATGCCGATACTGCCGGTTGAGCCCAGGATGGTAACGCCGATCACGGCATTCACTCCAGCAACAACACGCCGGTAAAAAATACCGGCGCGGCCGCAGTCAGGCTGTCTATCCGATCCAGCGCGCCACCGTGGCCGGGCAGCAATTCGCCGCTGTCCTTGACCCCGCCGCTGCGCTTGATCATGCTCTCGGCCAGGTCCCCGACCACCGACATGGCAATCGTGACCAGGCACAGCAGCATGAACAATGCCAGTTTGGCCGGCGGCACCTGCAGCACTTGCAGGGCACACACCCACGCGGCAAGCAGGCCGGCCAGCAGCGCGGCCAGCAATCCCTCCAGGGTCTTGCCCGGACTGATGTGCACGGCCAGTTTGCGCCGGCCCCATCTTCTTCCCGCGTAATACGCGCCGCTGTCCGCGGCCCAGATCATGATAAACAGGCAGCTTACCAGCAGCGGGCCGTCGAGTTCAGAACGGGTGTGCAGCGCCACCAGGGCCACCCAGGCGGGAAGCAGCACGAGCACGCCGATACCCGCCTGCAACACCGGTCCCGGGCTGAATTTGCTGCTGCCGCGATAACGCCGGATCAACACCAGCGCCGCGCCCCACCAGAGCAGCGCCAGACCCATGATGACGAACGTCACCCTACTGTCAATATGGTAATAACAGAGCGCCAGCAGCAATACGCCCAGCGCCAGCGCCAGCACTTTCCGGCGCCGGCGGCGCGGTTCCGTCAGGCTGGCCCATTCCCAGGCGCCGGCCAGCACCATGAGCGCGCACAGACCGGCAAACAGTTCACGGCTGCCGTACAGGGTGATTCCCAGCACCAGCGGTATCAGCGCCAGGGCGGTGATGATGCGCGCCGCCCCCATCAGCCCAACTGTTCCGAGGTGCGCCCGAAGCGGCGTTGCCGACCGACGTAGGAATCCAGCGCCTGGTCGAACTCGGCGGTGTCAAAGTCCGGCCAGTACACGTCGGTGAAGTACATTTCCGTATAGGCCAGTTGCCACAGCAGGAAATTGCTCACGCGCACCTCGCCACCGGTGCGAATGAATAAATCGGGGTCATGCGGCAGGTCCAGGTAGGGGCGCAGGCTCTCTTCACTGATGTCGGACGCGCACCCGCCCTGTTCAAGCAAGGTGGCAAAAAGGTGTTTGCAGGCAGAGATGATTTCGGCGCGCCCGCCGTAATTGATGGCGACCACCAGGTCCAGCCCGTCATTGGCCGCAGTGCTGCTCCTGGCCTCGTGAATCGATTCCTGTAATTCATCCGGGAACACCGAAATGTCCCCGATAAACGTCAGCCTGACGTTATTCCGGTTCAACTCGTCCACCTCGTCATTCAGCGCAGTGATGAACAACTCGAGCAGCAAGGCTATTTCCGCATCCGGGCGCTGCCAGTTTTCACTGCTGAAGACATACACGGTCAGCATCCTGATGCCCCGGCGGATGCTGTGTTCAACCGTCGCCCGTAATGCGTCAATACCGGCCTCGTGACCGGCGCTACGGGGCAGTCCCCTGCTCTTTGCCCACCGACCGTTGCCGTCCATGACGATGGCGACATGCGCCGGTAAGCTCAAATCTCCATCAACTCCATTTCCTTGTCCTTGAGTATCTGTTCCACGTCCTTGACATGATCATCTGTGAGTTGCTGTATGCGCCCCTCACTGCGGCGCTCATCATCTTCGGTAATGAGCTTTTCTTTCAACAATTCCTTCATCTGGTGGTTGGCATCGCGGCGGATATTGCGCACCGCGACCCGGGTGTGTTCCGCCTCGGCCCTGACCAGCCGGGTCAACTCCTTCCTGCGTTCCTGGGTCAGCGCCGGCAGGGGCACGCGGATGACGTTGCCGGCCGTCACCGGGTTCAGTCCCAGATCGGAATCCCGGATCGCTTTCTCGATGTCGGTCACGGTGTTCCGGTCCCAGGGCGTCACGCCCAGCGTGCGCGCATCCAGCACGCCGATATTGGCTGCCTGATTCATCGGTACCTTGCTGCCGTAGTAATTGACGGGAATGTGCTCCAGCAGGCTGGGGTGGGCGCGCCCGGTGCGGATCTTCGCCAGGTCGCTCTGCAACGCCTTGAGCGACTTGTCCATACGATCATCAGCGTCTTTGATAATGTCTTCGATCATTTTTCGGTTTTCAGTTTCCAAAAACTCAAAAACTAACCAACGTGCCTTCCGGCAACCCCCTGGCGGCGCGCAGCAGGGCGCCGGGTTGCATCATGTTCAACACGCGCAAGGGCATGTTGTTCTCACGGCACAGTACGATGGCAGTGGTATCCATGACTGCCAGCTTTCGTTCAATAACGTCATCATAACCCAAAACGTCATAGCGTATGGCTGATTTATCCTGCATGGGGTCCGCGGAATAAATGCCGTCCACCTTGGTCGCCTTGATCAGCAGGTCCGCATTGATCTCGACCGCGCGCAGGCTTGCGGCTGAATCCGTGGTGAAAAACGGGTTGCCGGTGCCGGCCGCAAAAATCACCACGCGCCCTTTTTCCAGGTGGCGCACCGCCCGGCGCCGGATATAATCTTCACAGACCTCGTTGATCTTGATGGCGGACATGACCCGGGCAAAGGCGCCAAGCTGTTCCAGGGCATCCTGCAACGCCAGCGAGTTCATAATGGTGGCCAGCATGCCCATGTGGTCGGCGCTTACCCGGTCTATGCCGGCTGCGGCAAGCCCCGAGCCGCGGAAAAAATTACCCGCGCCCAGCACCAGCGCCACCTGGGCGTTGTTCAGGCTCAGTTCACGAATCTCATTCGCCAGGCGCTTGATAGTGGCAGGGTCAATGCCGTAAGCGGCTGTGCCCATCAGCGCTTCGCCGCTCAGCTTTATCAGGATGCGTCGATAGCGCAGTTCCGCAAGCTCAGGCAAGGTCTTGTTACCCCCCGCTCAACCCGGCCTGTTGCATGACTTCGGCCGCGAAATTGTCTTCTTTCTTTTCCAGCCCTTCCCCTACCTCGTACCTGATGAAGCCGTTCACTGTCGCCTGGTGTTGCTTTAACAGCGCCGCGATGGAAACGTCCGGGTCTTTTACGAACGCCTGCCCCAGCAAGGTATTTTCCTTCAGGAATTTCTTCATCCTGCCCGCTACCATCTTCTCGACGATGGCGGCCGGCTTGCCTGATTGTGCGGACTGGACCAACTGGATCTCCCGCTCCTTCTCCAGCACGTCCTGCGGTACGTCCTGTTCAGCCACGCACAGGGGGTTGGCGGCCGCGATATGCATGGCGAGGTCTTTGGCCAGCGTGGCGTCGTCAATGGATAAATCCACGATCACGCCGATGCGGATGCCGTGCACGTAGATGCCCAGCGCGCCGCCGGACGTTTTTCGTACCCCGGCATGGCGGCGGATACTGATGTTTTCTCCCAGCTTGGTGACCAGTTCCTGCCTGCCTGCCTCTACCGAGCCGGGTCCGGCGCCGTTAAGCGACAGCGCCGCGAGCGCGTCCGGCGCTGCCTCGTCCTGCCCCAGCAGCGCCTCAGCAAGCCCGCGCGCGAAATTCTGGAAATTTTCATCCTTGGCAACAAAGTCTGTTTCGCAGTTGACTTCCAGCGCCACTGCCTGGCCGGCGCCCTCATCCGCAGCGATGACTATGGTTCCTTCCGCGGCGATACGGCCTGCTTTTTTCGCCGCCTTGGCGATGCCGGACTTGCGCATGGCCTCGATCGCGGCTTCGATATCACCGGCGGTTTCCTGCAACGCCTTCTTGCAATCCATCATGCCGGCGCCGGTGCGCTCTCTCAATTCTTTTACCATGGAGGCTGTAATTTGCATTTTTTTCCTGGTCCTGTCTTGTCTTACTGTTGGCTGTTAATGGTGTGCGTCACAAATCACCTGGTTGCATGGGCGTCATAGACCTTGTCCAATTCTTTTTTCCAAAACTTCTCTTTCTTCTCCTCGGTTGTGCCCACGCCCTGGGTAGATTTATAAAATCCGGCGCCAGGTGTTTTTTCTCTCTGGCGCACGACCACGGCGCTCAACATTCCCCTGCCGGCCTCGAGCTCGCGCCTGTTGATTGCGTCAAGCATGTCATACATTTCGTTACTGTTGGCTTTCACAGAATGGCCGGTTTCACCTTCAATCCACCTGGATAACTGTGTATAGGAAACAAGCTCCCTTTGGCTTGCTATTTCGGCAAGCCTCCGGATTACGGCGTTATGAAATTTATCCTCTTCAGATACTGCCGTTTCATCTTCCTGCCCTGTGGCCGGCGCAACGTCTTCATGTTCCGTGTCGCTATCCGCCTCGACCGGCTCTGCCTTGGCTGGCTCTGCCTCGGCCGGCTCTGTCTTGTCTGACTCTGCCTCGGCCGGCGCGGTTGGCTCTGCCTTGGCCGGCTCCTCCTTTTTGGTCACCTTGCGCGCGGCTTTCTTTTTCACCTGGACTTTTTCCTTTCTTTCCTGTTTTTCCTGCTGTTCCTTCACAATAGGCGAGCCCTCGGCATCGAGTTCGATAAACTCCTCCTTATCGCCCCCGTCACCGAGGTGTGCGACGGAATCCCTGCCATCGATAATGGCGTCGGCTACGGCTTTCGTGTACAGCCTGATGGAACGGAGGGCGTCGTCATTGCCCGGTATCACGTAATCGACGCCGGTCGGACTGTTATTGCTGTCCACCACCGCGACCACGGGGATCTTGAGTTTTACCGCCTCGCTCACCGCGATGTCTTCGTAGCCCACGTCAATGATGAACAAGGCGTCGGGCCAACCGTCCATATCCTTGATGCCGGACATGTTCCGTTCCAGTTTGTCGAGTTCCCTTTGAATATGCAGCGCTTCCTTCTTGCTCAAGCGTTCCAGCGCGCCGTTGGTCTTCATCTCCTCCAGTTCACGCAGGCGGTTGATGGACTGCTTCACCGTCTTGTAATTGGTCAGCAACCCGCCCAGCCAGCGCAGGTTGACATACGGCATGCCACAGCGCTCGGCCTCTTCCCGGATGATCTGCTGGGCGGCGCGCTTGGTGCCTACAAACAGTATGGTTCCCTTGTTGGCGGACAGCTTGCCGATATAATTCAGGGCTTCCTGGAACAGGACTTTGGTCTGCTCCAGGTCGATAATATGGATTTTATTGCGATGACCGTACAGGTAAGCGGCCATTTGCGGATTCCAGTAGCGGGTCTGGTGCCCGAAATGGACGCCCGCTTCCAGCATCTCGCGCATGCTGATATCTGACATAAATAGACTCCGAACAGGGTTAAGCTTACGCACATCACGCATACTACCCGAACAATCGGGACCCCGGTATGCGCTCAACAATGTGCGTGTGAATTTACAACACTTGTCTTTACGGCATGCGCTTTATAACATACAAGCCTCCAGATAACAACTTTCCCCCGTTTTTTTATGGCAATTTCGCTGAAAACCCCGGATGAAGTGGACAAGATGCGCGTCGCCGGCGCGTTGGCCGCATCCGTCCTCGACATGGTAGAACCCCATGTCCAGGCGGGCATCACCACGGCCGAACTGGACCGGACCTGTCACGACTTCATCACCGGGGAACTGGATGCAACGCCGGCGCCGCTGAATTACCGCGGGTTCCCCAGGTCCATCTGCACCTCGGTCAACCACGTGGTCTGTCACGGCATTCCCGGCAACAAACGCCTGCGCAACGGTGACATCATGAATATCGACATCACCGTGATAAAAGACGGCTATCACGGCGACACCAGCAAGATGTTCTGTGTCGGCAAGCCGTCAGTGCGGGCACGCCGGCTGATAGACGCCACGCGTGAGTGCCTGCTGCTCGGGATCGGGATGGTCAAGCCGGGCGTGCGCCTGGGGGACATAGGCCATGCGATCCAGTCCTATGCCGAGGCCAGGCACTTCTCGGTGGTGCGGGAATACTGCGGCCACGGCATCGGCCGGGCGTTCCATGAAGACCCGCAGGTGCTGCACTACGGGGTGCCGGGCACCGGGGTAATGCTGGAACCGGGCATGACGTTTACCATCGAACCCATGATCAACGCCGGCAAACGCCACGTGAAACAACTGCCCGACAACTGGACCGTGGTCACCAAGGACCACTCCCTGTCCGCACAATGGGAACATACCATCCTGGTCACGGACACCGGTTATGAGGTCCTCACCCGCCGCCCGGAAGAGGAGTTCTAGTGTAGTGTCTCACAAATAGATTGTATTTATTGAGCTATGATGTTATTCTCCTCCACTCCATCAACTCTGGAGGGTCTCTCATGCCCCGACCGATAAGCATTCTCGAATTGACTCCGCA
>LXNI01002767.1_pt1 | contig 11388 bp, 11 predicted proteins | sample 809091 | NCBI WGS metagenome assembly LXNI01 (sample SAMN04870527, study PRJNA318959) | sponge metagenome | biome: 01000161; feature: marine sponge reef; material: water | host: Sarcotragus foetidus | place: Greece: Milos, Mediterranean Sea | collected 2013-05-29 | depth 5-7 m | reverse complement strand
GCGATAAGGCGGAACCATTGTCTTCACCCGGTTGGTGACGACCGCAAGGGCGCGTTGCTGACACAACCCATTGTAAAAATGGCCCAACCGGGGGCTCAAACTTTTTCTGATCGCCGATCAGGGTCTCGCCAGAGCGCTTGACGGCCTGTATTGAAGCCGCTGCGTGCCGCACCGTTTCGGAAAGGAGCGCGCCCCCTCATGCCAGCATTGAAACAGGGCCGCCGCGCCGGTTATCAGGACGTGCTGAACGCTCCTGCCCACATGGTCGCCGAGGTCATCGACGGCGTGCTGCAAACGCATCCCCGGCCGGCCCCGCGCCACGCCTGGGCAAGCTCGGGGCTTGGAGCAAGGATCAATCCGCCCTTCAATTACGGCGACGGCGGTCCGGGCGGCTGGTGGATCGTCGACGAACCTGAGTTGCACCTGGGCGAGGACATCCTTGTGCCGGACCTAGCCGGGTGGCGGCGTGAGCGCATGCCGGACTATCCCGACACCGCCTGGTTCGGGATCGCGCCCGACTGGGTCTGCGAGGTGCTCTCTCCCGGAACCCGCAGGATCGACCTGTATGAGAAGCGGCCGATCTACGCCCGGGAAAGCGTCCCCTATCTGTGGCTCATCGATCCACTTGTCCGCGGCCTGGAGGCATTCGAGCTTCGAGACCGTCAATGGGTGCTGATCGCAGCGCTCAGGGATGACGACGCCGTAAGTGTCCCGCCCTTCGAGGCGATCACCTTCAGCCTGGCCGACCTTTGGCCCGACAGTCCCGCAGCGCGCTGAGCCGGTCGGAAGTGAGCGGACAAAGCCTGTAGCGGGTTTCGGGAGTGGCTCCGCGGGTAGGATTCGAACCTACGACCAATCGGTTAACAGCCGACCGCTCTACCACTGAGCTACCGCGGAACAGGCCCCAAGGCGCGCCCTTATAGCGGCGTTCGCACCGCTTGGCGAGAGGCTGGAGGCGCGGACCGGATTCGAACCGGTGTAAGCGGATTTGCAGTCCGATGGATAGCCACTCTCCCACCGCGCCGCCAAGCCCCCACATAGGCCGGAAGCCGGGCGCGGTCAATCCGCGCGCGGCGTTGACGCCGAAGCGCGGGCCGGCCCAGACTGGCGGCAGAGAGAGGCTGGGGAGGTCCTTGTCCATGAGTCATGAGAGGCCCTATGCGGGGCTGCGCGTCGTCGATCTCAGCCAGGGAATCGCCGGCCCCTATTGCGCCATGCTGCTGGCGCAACATGGCGCCGATGTCATCAAGGTCGAGCCGCCGGAAGGCGACTGGGCGCGCGTGCTGGGCGCGCGCCATGGCAGCCATACCGCGTTTTCCGTCATCGGCAATCTCGGCAAGCGCAGCATCGTGCTGGACCTCAAGCAGGAGGAGGACAAGGACAGGCTGCGCCGGCTGGCGCGGACCGCGGATGTGTTCATGGAAGGCTTCCGTCCCGGCGTCGCCGCCCGGCTCGGCTTCGATTTCGAGGCTGTGAAGGCGCTCGCGCCCGGCATCGTCTATGTGTCCGTGTCGGGCTTCGGCCAGACAGGGCCGCTCGGCGCCAAGCCCGCGATGGACCCGGTATTGCAGGCTTTCACCGGCTTCACGCTCGAAAACAAGGGCCATGACGGCATCCCGCATCGCGCCAACCCGATCATCGTGGACATGTCCACCGCGCTCTACACCCACCAGGCGGTAGCAGCGGCGCTCTATGCGCAGCGCGACGACCGCCGCGCGCGCTTCATCGATTCCAGCCTGATGGCGGCCGCGGCCAATCTCCAGGCGGTGCGCATGACGGCGACGTTGATGGAGGGCGGCCCGATGCGCCCGCCGACCGCGCCCTCCGGCGTCTTCCGCACCGCCGATGGCTGGATGCAGATGGTGGTGCTGAAGGACAGCGATTTCCACGCGCTCTGCGGCCTCATTGGCAGGGAGGACCTGGCTACGGAGCCGTGTTTCGCCACCTCGGCGGGCCGCTCCGCCCATGCCGAGTCGTTGAATGCCGCCGTCGGCGTGCATATCGCGGCCGAGCCGACCGCCTGCTGGCAGGCCCGGCTGACGGAAGCCGGTATCCAGAACGAGGCGCTTCAGGACTACGAGCAATTCGCGGCGCATCCGCAGACGGAGGCGGTGGGGCTGATCTCCCGGCTGGCGCAGCCCGGCAGCGACCGCCTCTGGCCGGTGCCCAACCCCGCCGGCGCGCCGCCGCTGGTCTCGGGCTCGCCGCAAGCCACCGCGCCGGCCCTCGGCCAGCATACGGAAGAGGTGTTGCTGGAGCTGGGAGAGACGGCCGCCGCCGGCGGCCTGCGGAGCGCCTCGCACGCAAACGATTCATAGCGCCCCGATCGGGAAGCAGGAGCGCTGTCGCGCCTGGTCCGCGCGCGCCTTTGCCGCTTCCGCCGGCGGCCCCCCAACCCGGCCTTTCTCGCAGGCGGGGGGAGGAGGCTTCCGGCGGCAATCAGCCGAGGTTCCGGTCAACGACCGTTGATAGGAGATTCCAGCCCTTCGGCCCGTTCGCCTCACGCAACGCGCCGGCTGGCCGCGCCAACGGAACGGAAATCCCGCTTCCCCGCGCCGGCCGCGCATGAGAAGCTGGGACATGCTGAAAGATCAGGTTTTCAGAATCGCTGACATCTACATTCCGGTGAAGCGGCGCCGCACCCTCGATCCCGCAGCCGTCGAGGCGATCGCCGAGAGCATGCTGGAAGAGGGCCAGCGCACGCCGATCTCGGTGCGCCGGGACGGCGAGCGCCTGGTGCTGGTCGAAGGCCTTCAGCGCCTGGAGGCCTGCCGGTCCCTGGGCGAGGAGACCATTGTCGGCATTCTCGTCCAGGCGCGGGGGCGGTAGGCCCGCCGAACGTTATTGCGCCCTATCCCTCCTGGCGGCGGAAGCGCGCAAGGAAGCTCCTTGTGCGGGGATTCTGCGAGTCGGCGAGCACCTTGTCGGCGGCGCCCTGCTCGATCACCTCGCCCTGGTCCATGAAGACCACCCGGTCGGCGACATCCTGCGCGAAGGCCATTTCATGGGTCACGACCACCATGGTCGCGCCGCCCTGGGCCAGCTCCTTCATCACGCCCAGCACCTCGCCCACCAGTTCGGGATCGAGGGCGGAGGTCACCTCGTCGAACAGCAGCACTTCCGGCCTCATGGCGAGCGCGCGGGCGATGGCGACGCGCTGCTGCTGGCCGCCGGACAGCTCGCGCGGCAGCCGGTCCTCCATGCCCGCCAGGCCGACGCGGGCAAGGTGGTCGAGCGCCAGACTCCGGGCGTCTGACCTCGGCGTTCTCCGGACCACCACCGGCCCGATCATCACATTCTCGATGGCGGTCTTGTGGGCGAACAGGTCGAATTGCTGGAACACCATCCCGAAGCGGGCGCGGAACCGGGCGAGATTGCGGCCGGTCGGAAGGCTGCGCCGGTCGGCGAAGTCCAGCTCCCGGTCGCCGACGCGCAGCGTGCCGCCGGTCGGCTCCTCCAGCAGGTTCAGGCAGCGCAGCGTCGTGGACTTGCCGCAGCCGGACGGGCCGATAATGACCACCACCTCGCCGGCATGGACATCGAGAGAGACGCCGCGCACCGCCTCGACGCTGCCGTAACTCTTGCGCAGATTGCGGACCGACAGCATCGGCCGGCCATCTCCGCCCTCGCGGGTCGCTGTTGCCGGGCTACTGGTCACGACGCGCCTCCAGCCGCTTGCCCCATTGCGTTACCGGGTAGAGCAGGACGAAATAGGCAATGGCGACCCCCGTATAGACCTCCAGCGGCCGGTAGGTGTCGGCCACCACCAGATAGCCTGTGTACATCATGTCCGGCACCGCCACGACATAAAGCAGCGCCGTGTTCTTGAACTGGATGACCGACTGGTTGACGAAGGGCGGCACCATGCGGCGGATGGCCTGCGGCAGGATGATGTGCCGCATCATCTCCGCATAGGTCATGCCGATGGCCCGCGCCGCCTGCCACTGGCCCTTGTCGATGGAGATGATGCCGCCGCGGAAGATCTCGGTGGCGAAGCAGCCCATATAGAGGGTGAGCCCGATTCCGGCGGCGAGCCAGCCCGGCAAATCGACCTGGATGATGATCGGCAGGGCGAAGAAGAACCAGATGATCTGCACGAGCACCGGCGTGCAGCGGAACAGCTCGACATAACAGTGGATCGGGGCGGTCAGCCACCAGCGGTTGGCGAGCAGGCCCATGCCGCAGACGACGCCGATGATGAGCCCGCCGACCACAGTGCCGATCGCATAGACCAGCGTGACCAGCAAGCCGTTCAACCACCATCCCTCATAGCCGATGAAGACGGTGTAGAAATCCCAATTATGCTCCATGGCGTTTTCTCTCCGTCCCTGTGTCCGCCCCGCCTCCGGGGCGTGAAATTGCAGTTTCGCACGAGCCCTCCCGGCGGTCTCTCGCTAGCGGCGGACGGGCGGACGCCATGCCGGCATGTGCAGCGGCCGGCCCGTTACGGCTCCGTCCCTGGCGCTTCGGTTTCGGCCGGCGCGTCCCCGCCGCCTTCGGGAAGTTGTTCCGCGGCGATGGTGAGCGCCAGGTTCGCGGCGATCAGCGCGGCATGCGTGTGCGGGCGGCATCCGGCGGGCGCGAGCGCCCCGGCCAGCATGGCGGCCGCGAACGCCGCCCGGCGGCGCTCCGGTATGACTTCGCCGTCCTTTCGCATGGCCCCGCTTCCGGTGCTGCGAGCGACTGCCATGCTATCATGGCGGGAAACAAACGGATAACGGGGAAATCCCGTCATCGCCCGTGAGGGGTTGGTTCCGAACCCGGGCTCAGAACCTGTCGGGCCGGAAGGGCGCGAGGTCCACGCTGGTCGGGCGGCCGGCGGCGAGTTCGGCAATCAGCCTGCCGGTGATGCCGCCCATGGTGAGGCCGAGATGATCGTGGCCGAAGGCGAACCAGGCATTCGGATGGCGCGGCGAGCGGCCGATCACCGGCTTCGAGTCCGGATGCGAAGGGCGCGGCCCGACCCACTCGGTGACCCGGCCGCCTTCCAGCCCCGGAAAGAGCGCCTCTCCATGGCGGCGCACGCGCGCGGCGATCCGGGGGTCCGGCGGCGCTTCCGGCGGTGCGAATTCGGCGACGCCGCCGACGCGCACGCCCTCCGCCATCGGCGTCACGGCGATATGCCGGTCCACGGAGATGATGCCGCCGTTCATGGCGACGTCCGTGCCGCGGAACATGGCGTGGTAGCCGCGCTCGGCCTCGAGCGGCGCGCGCGTGCCGAGCATGGCCGCGAGCCGCCTGGACCAGACGCCGGCCGCCACCAGCACTTGCTCGACCGGCATGTCGCCATCGTCGGTCCTGAGCGCCCGGACGCCGTCCGGCCCGATGTCGAAGCCGCGCACCGTCCGCCGCTCCAGCCGGCCGCCGCGGCGCTCGAACAGCCCCGCCAGCGCCTGCACCAGCCGGAGCGGGTCGAGCGTGTGCGAGAAATCCGCCACCCGCCAGGCGCGAACCACGGCGGGGCTGAGCGCGGGCTGCACCTGCCGCGCCTCGTCGCCATTGAGCAGGTCCATCTGCACGCCGTTGCGCCGGCGCAGGTCGAAGGCATAGGACGCCGAGCGGAAGGCCTCCTCGCTCTCGAAGGTGAACATCAGCCCGGTGCGGCTCATCAGATGCGCGGCGCCGGCTTCGGCGATCAGCGGATCGACCGCCTCATGCACCTTGTCGAGCAGGCTCTGCCTTGCGGCGGCGTTCGCCTCGACCCGCTCGCGGCGGGTGTTGGCGATGAAGCCGAGGAACCAGGGCAGGGCCCTGACGGCGTGGCCCCAGCGAAGCTTCAGCGGCGCGTCGGCATCGAGCAGCATGCCCGGCACCTTGGCGAGAATGCCCGGCATGGCGGCCGGTGGGCAGGACGCTACCCCGAACCCGCCGAGATTGCCGAAAGAGGCCTCCTCGCCCGGCCCGCCGCGATCGACCAGCGTGACGTCGAAGCCCTCATTCTGCAGGTGAAGGGCGCAGCATGTGCCGACCATGCCGGCGCCGATCACGGTGAAGGACGGTTTGCTGGCCATGTTCCCGGTTCCGGTCCCGCGCGAGAGGGAAGCGTCGCATATCGCGCAGCGGGAACCAATGCCGTGCGCCCGGCGGCTCAGGCGATGCGGTTGCGGATCTCGCCGCGCGCCCAGGCCTCCAGGCCTGAAACCAGGCCCTCGACAAGGGCGGCCATGGCCGATTGGCTCGCCCAGGCGACATGCGGGGTGACGATGACATCGCGCCGTCCGGCAAGCGCGGGTATGGGGTGGCCCTCCGGCGGCGGCTCCACTGTCGCCACGTCGAAGGCCGCGCCCCGGATTGAGCCCCGGTCCAGCGCCTCGACGAGCGCGGCTTCGTCCACGATGCCGCCCCGTGCGGTGTTGATGAGGAAGGGCCGGCGGCGCATCGCCCGGAATTCCTCCCGCCCGATCAGGCCCCGGGTGTCGTCATTGAGCGGGCAATGGATGGAGATGGCGTCCGCGCTCGCCAGCATCTCGTCGAAAGCCATGCGCCCGGGGCCCGGCGCGGCGCCCCGGCGCGCGGCGAAGACCGGCTCCATGCCGAGCGCCGCCGCCTTCCTTGCGACCGCGGCGCCGATCACGCCCGCGCCGACAATGCCGAGCCGCCGCCCGGCGAGGTCCAGGATCGGGTAGTCGAACAGGCAGAACTGGCGCGCCTTCGCCCAGCGCCCTTCGGCCACGGCGCGGTCATAGGCCGGCACGGCGCGCGCGAGCGCCAGCAGCAGGGCGAGCGCATGCTCCGCCACGCTGTCGGCGGCATAGCCGGTGACATTGGTGACCGGCACGCCGGCGGCCCGCGCCGCCTCCTTGTCCACGCAGTCCGTGCCCGTGGCCGAAACCGCGACGAGCTCCAGCGTCGGCGCGGCCGCGAACACCGAGGCGTCGATGCGGCATTTGTTGGTGACCGCGACATGCGCGCCCTGGAGCCGCGCCGCCGCCTCGTCCGGCCGGGTTTCCCCGAACTCGACCCATTCATGCGGAAAGCCGGGGCTGCGAATCGGCACACCCGGCGGGAAGGAGTTGCGCTCCAGAAAGACGATCCGCTTCATGGTCCCGCCCACGCCCCATCGACGCCCTGCCGTTCGCCACCATAACATGACGCAGCCGGGTAGCGGGGAGGGAATACGGCGACGGTCTGGAGAGGCCGCTTCGGCTCGACGGTCCTGCCGCCATGCCCGGGCGCTCGCTGCGGTCATGCCTACCGTATGCACACCTTTCGTTTGTTCGAAATTAAGAAATAATACTTATCATGTCTGGACTTTTCGAACATCCGTGGCCATATGGCCACGGAGGAAGGGGCCGCAGAACCGGCCCGGAGGAGACCGCATGCCGAAAGCGCCAGGCCGGGAAAACCGGGTATCCCGTCGTAACGATCAGCCATGGGAAAATCCCGCTTGACGACCGCCCTGCTAGGGAAGTCGGAATGGCAAGAAATGAGCGGGGCGGATTTCGCCCCAGGGAACTCAGGGTATTGCCGGCGCTCGCGAGCGGGACGATGAGCGAGGTGAAATGCCGTGACCAGGCCGTGTGAAAGCGATGTGCCGGCGTCGGTGCATGAAACGGCGCTCGGCATGGCAGAAGCGAGCGCGATGTCGAAGCGCACCATGAAAGAGTTCGACGAGATGTGCCTGACGCCGGTCGAGGACATGGCGCCGGAACGGATCCGCGAGCCCCGGCTGAAGGAGAATGCGAGCCGGGCGGTGTTCGCCCGCCATCTCAATGTGACCGTGGGACTGGCGAGCCAGTGGGAGCGCGGAGAGAAGAAGCCGCGCGGCGCCTCCTTGAAGCTGTTGACGCCGGTTGCGAAGAAGGGCCTCGCAACGCTCGCCTGATACCGGTGCCCGGTAGGGGGTCGGTTCGGTCTTTGCCGGAGGCCGCCGACGGGCGTGCTATCCTCTCCGGCAGGCGCGCTGCCGACCGTCGCCGTCGGCAGGGTCCCGAGGAGGTTGCGCGATGAGCAATGAGAGGCCTCCGGTTCCGCCGGACCTCGAGGGCTTGGCGGCGTTTGCGGAGCGGGGCGACCGGGAAGATCCGCTGTTCTTCGCCGGGCGCGGGCGCGAGATCGCTGCCGTGGAGCGGGTTTGCGCCCTTGCCTTGCAACGGGTCCGGTCGAGCGGGGCCCTCAAGGGCGCGACGCTGCTGTTTCAGGGCGCGCCGGGTGCGGGCAAGACGGCATTGCTGTCGGAGCTGTCGCGGCGCTGGCGAGAGGGCGAAGCCCGGGCCCGCGCCCAGGACCCGTTGGGCCGGCCCCGTGGGACGCCGCTGGCGGTGCAGGTGGAGTGGGACGACCTGCGTTCCGAGGAGACGGTGGCCCAGCGTATCCTAGCCCGCCTTTCTCACCATGGTCATGGTCTGCGCGGTGCTGTCGGGCCGGCAGGGAAGGAAAGACGCGAAGCGCATCGTGCGTTGACGCGCGTGGGCGCATGGAGCGGGGCATCGGGCAAGCGGCTTGACGCACCCTGCCGGCCCGACAGCGCCGCCCTTCGGGTCGCGCCCAGGCGCCCGTCCGCGGCGGCGCAAACGCCGCCAACCAAACAAACTGCCGCGTTATGCGCGGCGGCGCAAACGCCGCCAACCAAACAAACTGCCGCGTTATGCGCGGCGGCGCGGGCCTCAAGCGTAAGCTCTGCTACGCTTTTCGACCCGCTCCTTGCGGAGCGAACCCCTGGACGCGACGCAGGCCGTGACCCTGGTGAGAAATGCGGGCTAAAGGCGTCCGACGCCGAGGCGGAGGCGCGCTCACGCCGTTCACGGACCCGGAGCGCCTCAGGGGGCGTTTCGGCGGGGGCCTTGCGGGCCGCCTTCCGCGTCGGCCATTCGACCGCTGCGGCGGGCTCCTCGACCACCTGGTGCATCGCGGCGCCTTGCAGCCAGGTCCGGGACCGGCCAGGCTGCATGTCTGCCCGATCCCGTCCTTCCGGCGCTATCTCATCGAGCGGGCGGGCGGCCCCGAAGGCGAGCCCGACGCCGACAGCGGCATCCCCGAACCCTGAATCTGAACATTCGGCACCGGGCCCCGGAGGCGGTCAAGGCGGTCAATTTCGAGGCGCCATGATCGGAAACATGATGCCGTCGGCAAATCCGTGGTAAGCTGTCCCGTGCGGGGCGGTGCGGGTTCGCCGCCGGGCGGCTCATGACAATTCATGACATAACCTGACAGTCCCGGATGTCTTCGGGGCCGGCATGGGCATGGGCAGGGGCGAAGGAGAGGGATCGATGCGGGCGGCCTGGTATGAACGCAAGGGGCCGGCGCGGGACGTGCTGGAACTCGGCGAGATGGAGACGCCGGAGCCGGGGCCGGGGGCGCTTCGCGTGCGGCTGGCGGCGTCGGGCGTCAACCCGGCCGATGTGAAGCTGCGGGCTGGCACAAGCGATTACGGCTTCCAATTCCCGCGCGTGATCCCGAACAGCGACGGGGCCGGGACGGTGGACAGCGTGGGCGCCGGCGTCGATCCCGCCTGGGTCGGGCGGCGGGTCTGGCTCTATAACGGCCAGCGGCTCGGCCGCGCCTTCGGCACGGCGGCGGAATATATCGCCCTCGATGCCGGGCTGGTGCATGCGCTGCCCGACCGGCTCGGATTTGCCGAAGGGGCGACGCTCGGCATTCCCGCGATGACCGCGCATCGCTGCGTCTTCGCGGACGGCTCGGTCGCCGGCAAAACGGTGCTTGTCGCCGGCGGCGCGGGCGCTGTCGGCCATTACGCGGTGCAACTCGCCAACTGGGGCGGCGCGCGTGTGCTGGCGACGGTGAGCGGCGAGGCGAAGGCGGCGCATGCGCTCGCCGGCGGAGCAGACGCCGCGATCAACTACCGGCATGAAGACGTCGTCGCCCGGGTGCGCGACCTCACGGGCGGCGAGGGCGTGGACCGGATCGTCGAGGTCGATTTCGGCGGCAATCTCGCCATTGTGATGGGCGCCTTGAAACGCAATGGCGCCATCGCGATCTATGCCAGTGACGGCGAGATGAAACCGGAGATCGATGTGCGCGCCCTGATGGGCCTGAACGCCACGCTGCGTTTCGTGGTGCTGAACAGCATTCCGCTGGAGGCCCGCCAGCAGGCGCAGCGCGATGTGACGCGCTGGGCGGCGGGCGGCGCGCGGCTGTTCCCGGTCGCGGCGCGCTTTCCGCTGGACGGAATCGTCGCCGCGCATGAACTGGTGGAAAGCCTGGACAAGCTCGGCACGGTCGTTGTCGAGCCATGACCGAACGAGGAATGCCCATGGACCTGCCCTGCACACTGGTCGAACTGATAGCGGCGCATCCCGCAGACCGCATTGCGCTTGCCGCGCCGGGCCGCGCATCCCTGACATTCGGGGCGCTCGGCAAGCTGGTGGAGACCACGGTCGCGTCTCTCAACGCCTTCGGCATCGGCCGCAATGACCGGGTCGCCATCGTGCTGCCCAACGGCCCGGAAATGGCGGCGGCCTTTCTGGCTGTCGGCGCCGGGGCCACGGCCGCGCCGCTCAACCCCGCCTACAGGGAAGACGAGTTCCACTTCTATCTGGACGATCTGTCCGCCCGGGCGCTGATTGTGTCCGAAGCGGAGGAGGGGCCGGCGATCGCTGCGGCGGCGCGACTCGGCATGCCGTTGCTGCGCCTCGTTCGCGAAGAGGAGGCGCCTGCCGGTGCCTTCTCGCTGTTCGCGGAGGGCGCGGGCGCCGAGAGCGCATCGGTCAAGGGATATGCGGGCGCCGCCGACGCCGCGCTGGTGCTGCATACCTCCGGCACCACCTCGCGGCCGAAGATCGTGCCGCTCAGCCAGGCCAATGTTTGCGCCTCGGCCGCGCATATCGCGGAGACGCTCCGACTCGAGCCGGCGGACCGCGGCATGAACATCATGCCGCTGTTCCACATCCACGGGCTGATCGCCAATGTGCTCGCCCCGATGCGCGCCGGCTGCTCCGTCTATTGCACGCCGGGCTTTGATGCGTTCCGGGTGTTCGAGTGGTTCGCCGATGCCAGGCCGACCTGGTATTCCGCCGTGCCGACCATGCACCAGACGATCCTGGCGCGCGCCCGGCGCAATGCCGAAGTGGCGGCGGCCATGCAATTGCGGTTCGCGCGCTCCTCCTCCTCCTCCCTGCCGCCGCAGGTCATGCGAGACCTGGAGACCCTGTTCCGCTGCCCGGTGATCGAGAGCTACGGCATGACCGAGGCGGCCCACCAGATGGCCAGCAACCCGCTGCCGCCGGCGGAGCGGCGCGCCGGCTCCGTCGGCGTGGCGGCCGGGCCGGAGATCGCCGTGATGGACGAGGCGGGCCGCCTGCTGGCGGCGGGGGAGACGGGCGAGGTGGTGATTCGCGGGCCGAACGTCATGGCCGCATATGAGAACAATCCCGAAGCCAATGCGAGCGCCTTCGCGGACGGATGGTTCCGGACCGGCGACCAGGGCGT
>LXNI01002766.1_pt1 | contig 11388 bp, 12 predicted proteins | sample 809091 | NCBI WGS metagenome assembly LXNI01 (sample SAMN04870527, study PRJNA318959) | sponge metagenome | biome: 01000161; feature: marine sponge reef; material: water | host: Sarcotragus foetidus | place: Greece: Milos, Mediterranean Sea | collected 2013-05-29 | depth 5-7 m | reverse complement strand
GAGGACGTCGAGCGCTTCCATGTCCATTTCCTGCACACGCCCGCCTCGGTCGCCCGCTATGCGAGCCTGATGACCGGCCTGCCCTGGTCCTGCTCGGCCCATGCCAAGGACATCTGGACGACGCCCGAATGGGAGACGCGCGAAAAGCTCGCCGAATGCGACTGGCTCGCGACCTGCACGGCGGCCGGCGCGGCGCATCTGGCGGCTCTCGCGCCCCGGCCGGAGCGGGTGATGCTCGTCTATCACGGGCTCGACCTCTCGCGCTTCCCCCCGCCGCCCGCGCGCGGGGCGCCCGATGGCAGCGACCCCGCCCGGCCCGTGGTCATCGCGTCGGTCGGCCGCGCGGTGGAGAAGAAGGGCTATGACACCCTGCTCGCCGCGCTCCGCCTGCTGCCGCCGGAGCTGCATTGGCGCTTCGTGCATATCGGCGGCGGCGCGCTTGCCGGGCAGCTGGAGCGGGCGGCGGCGGGCCTGCCGGTCCGGTTTCTCGGCGCGCAGCCGCAGGACAGGGTGGTGGCGGAACTCCGCAGGGCGGACCTGTTCGCGCTCGCCTGCCGGATCGCCCCCGACGGCGACCGCGACGGCCTGCCCAACGTGCTGATGGAGGCGGCCTCGCAGGGCCTGCCGGCCGTGTCGACGCGCGTGTCGGCCGTGCCCGAATTCGTGCGCGCCGGCGAAACCGGCCTGCTGGTCGAGCCGGAGGACCCGCAGGCGCTCGCGGCGGCGCTCGCGGCGCTCATCCGCAATCCGGCGGAGAGGGCCGCCATGGGCCGGGCGGCCTCGGCGCGCGTCCGCACGGCCTTTTCCTTCGAGGCCGGCATCGACCGGCTGGCGGAGCGCCTCGGGACGCCGACATGCGCATTGCGTTCTATGCGCCGCTGAAGCCGCCCGACCATCCCGTGCCTTCGGGCGAAAGGCGGATTGCGCGGCTGTTCCTGCGCGCGCTCCGGGCGGCGGGCCACGAACCCTTCCTCGCCTCACGCTTCCGACCGCTGGACAAGCGGGGCGATCCCGGCCGGCAACAGCGCCTGCAGGCCCTCGGAGAACGGCTCGCCGGGCGCCTGGACGCGCGCCTGCCGGCCTTCGACGCCTGGTTCACCTACCACCTCTACTACAAGGCGCCGGACTGGCTGGGCCCCCGCCTGGCGGCGGCGCGCGGCGCAGCCTACTGGGCGGCGGAAGCCTCGCATGCGCCCAAGCGCGCCGGCGGCCCCTGGGATATCGGGCACCGCGCGGTCGCCGACGCCATTGCGCGCGCCGACCGGCTCTTCTGCCTCAACCCGAACGACCGCGCCTGCCTCGCGCCGCTCACCGCGCCGGACCGCCTGACCGACCTGGCGCCGTTCCTGGACGCCGCGGCATGGCGGGCGGCCTCCTGCCGGGGCGACCCGCCTTTGCTGGTGACGGTCGCGATGATGCGCGACGGCGCCAAGCTCGCCTCCTACCGCCGGCTGGGCAGGGCGCTGGCGGCGCTGGACGACCTGCCCTGGCGGCTGCTCGTGGCGGGCGACGGGCCGGCGCGCGAGCAGGTCGAGGCGGCGTTGCCGGCCGGGCGCACGCGCTGGCTCGGCCGCCGGAGCGAGGCCGAATTGCCGGCGATCCTGGCGACCGCCGATATTTTCGTGTGGCCGGCGGAGCGCGAGGCCATCGGCATGGCGCTGTTGGAGGCCGCAGCCGCCGGCCTGCCGGTCGTGGCGGCGGCGACCGACGGCGTGCCGGCCGTGGTGGCGCATGGCGAGACAGGGCTGCTCGCCGCGCCGGGCGATGCCGCCGCGTTCGCCGCTTGCCTGCGCGCGCTGCTCACGGACCCGCCGCGCCGCCGCGCCATGGGCCGGGCGGCCCGGGCGCGCGTGCTCGCGCGCCACGACATCGCCCAGGCCGCGGCGGCGCTGGCGTGACGCTGCTCGCCGTCATCCGGCACGGGCCCACGCCATGGAACCGCGAACGCCGGCTACAGGGGCAGCGCGACATCCCGCTCGACGCCGAGGGCGTGGCGGCGGTCGCGGGCTGGACGCTGCCGCCGGCCTTCTCCGCCTTTGACTGGGTGGCGAGCCCACTCGCCCGCGCGCGGCGCACGGCAGCGGTGCTGGCCGGCGGCGCGGTGCCCTCTGCGCCGGCGCTCATCGAGATGGACTGGGGCGCATGGGAAGGCCGGCGGCTGGCGGAACTCCGCGCCGAACTCGGGCCCGCCATGGCGGCGAACGAGGCGCGCGGCCTCGACTTCCGCCCGCCCGGCGGCGAGAGCCCGCTTATGGTCCAGCGCCGCCTCGCCCCCTGGCTTGCGGACATGGCGCGGCATGGCCGACCGACCGTGGCCGTCGCGCATCGCGGCGTGCTGCGCGCGCTTTACGCCGTCGCGGCGGGATGGGACATGCGGGAGCGCCCGCCGCGCGCGCTCTCCTCGCCCGCGGCGCATCTCTTCGAGGTCGCAGCGGGGGGCCGGCCGCGGCTTCGCAGCCTCGATGTGCAGGCGTTCCGATGAAGGTCTTCTTCTGGGTCCAGCATCTGCTCGGCATCGGCCATCTGCGCCGCACGCTGTCGCTGGCGCGGGCGGCGGCCGAGGCCGGCATCGAAACGGTCGTCGCCTCGGGCGGCCTGCCAGTGCCCGGCGCCGATCCCGGCCGAGCGACGCTGGTGCAGCTTCCGCCGGTGCGCGCCCAGGACCGTTATTTCAAGCAATTGGCGGACGAGCGCGACCGGCCGATCGACGATGCCTGGCGCGACCGGCGAAAGGCGGCGCTGTTCGAGGCGTATGAGGCGGCCCGGCCGGATGCGCTGGTGACAGAGCTCTTCCCCTTCGGGCGCCGGCAATTGCGCTTCGAGCTGGAGCCGCTGCTGGCGCGGGCCAAGGCCGATGGCTGTGCGGTCGTCTCCTCGGTGCGCGACATTCTGGTCGAGCCGGACAAGCCCGGGCGCATCGACGAGATGCTGGAGCGGGTCAGGCGCTGGTACGACCTGGTGCTGGTCCATGGCGACCCGGCCTTCGTGCCGTTCGATGCAACCTTTCCGGGCCTTGACGAGATCAGGCCGCTGGTGCGCTATACCGGATATGCGGTGGATCGGATCGCGGCCCCGCCTTCCGGCGACGGCGCGGGCGAGGTGCTGGTCTCCGCCGGCGGCGGGGCGGTGGGCGAGCCGCTGCTGCGCGCCGCGCTCGCCGCCCGCCCGCTATCCGCCGCCCGCGACCGCCGCTGGCGCTTCCTGGTCGGCGAGGGACTGCCGGACGCGGTGTTCTCCGACCTTGCCCGGGCCGCATCCCCGGGCGTCATCGTCGAGCGCGCGCGGCCCGACTTCCAGGCGCTGCTCGCCCGCGCGCATCTCTCGGTCTCCCAGGGCGGCTACAACACGGTGATGGAGGTGCTGGCGGCCGGGCTCCGCGCCGTCGTCGCGCCCTATGCGGGCGGGCATGAGAGCGAACAGACGCTGCGCGCCCATGCGCTCGCCGAACGCGGCGCGCTCCAGGTCGTGGCCGAAGACAGGCTGGCGCCGGAGAGCCTCGCCGCGGCTATCGACCGGGCGCTTGCCGGCCCGCCGCTCGCCGCGGCCGGCATCGACATGGGCGGCATCCCGAGGACGGTCCGGCTGTTGCACGACCTTGATGGCCGCTGACCCCTGGCAGGCGCTGGCCGATGAGCTCGACCTCTGGACGGCGCCCGCCGGGTTCTGGTGGCGCGATGATGACGCCGCGGCGTGGACGCCCGCCCTGGAGCGGCTGGTCGCGGCCCTGGAGGGCGTTCCGTTCGCGCTGGCGGTCATTCCCGCAGCAGCAGCAGCCGACCTGCCGGGCGCCGTCCTCCAGCATGGCTGGCGGCACCGGAACCATGCCGGCCCGGCGGAGAAGAAGGCGGAGCTCGGCTCGCACAGGCCGCAGGAAGCCATGCTGGCCGAGCTGGAAAAGGGCCGCGAGCGGCTGCAAATCCTGTATGGCCGGCGCTTCCTGCCCGTGCTGGTTCCGCCCTGGAACCGGATCGACCCGGCGCTGGCGGCGCGGCTGCCGGCCGCCGGCTGGCGGGGCCTCTCGGTCTTCCGCCCGCGCCGGAGCGCCTTCGAGACCAACGCCCATGTCGATCCGGTGGCATGGCGCGGGCATCGCGGATTTCGCGGCGAAGCCGGTGTGCTGGCCGACATCGCCGCCCATCTCCGCGCCCGGCGCCTGGGAGAGGCAGACCGGGACGAACCGACCGGCATCCTCTCCCACCATCTCGTCGCCGATGAGCCGGGCCTCGCCTTCTTCCGCCGGCTTGCCCGCTTCATCGCCGCCCATCCCCGCGCCCGCTGGCGGGACCCGGCATCGCTCTGGCCGGGGTAACGAGGCTGCCGGCGTCACTCATCGCCGGCGGCCCCGGACCGGCGCGTTCGGGAAGCCTCCCCCCCCGACATGCCATGTTGTGTCATGTTCTGTCATGATCCGCATGCTAAGGGCGTATATCCCATGAGTTTTTCATCATAGGTTCTTTCTCGCCACTCCCTTCTGCGAGATCCTGTTGGCGCCCGCGTGACGGGGTAGCAGCGGCTTCGTGGACACTGACTCCTCCTCGTCCCATGTTGTGACGGATTTCGCGGAGTCAAGCCCATTGGGGAATTATTTCCAATGCAGAGACTACAGGGCAATGTCCCGGTTTGACCCTTGGGAAGGGCACGGGGGTCCGGCCCCTCTCGCCGCGAAGGGGGTAGGCACTCAAGGCCGCCGCTGTCGGCCCGACAATTTCGCGGTCCTATCCCGCTCTTGCGATGACGAAGCGGTAGGGCGCATCCGCCTCCTGCGCTTCCACCATGTCATGGCCCTCGGTGGCGCAGAAATGGCGCATGTCGATGGGCGAGGCCGGGTCGTCGGTCAGCACCTCCAGCCGCGCGCCCGGCGCCATCGCCTTCAGGCGTTTGCGGGCCCGCAGCACCGGGATCGGGCAGCGCAGGCCGGTTGCGTCCAGCCGCTCGGCCATGGCTCAGAAGGCGTTCAGCGGAATCTTGAGATAGGCGCGGCCATTGCTTTCCGGCTCCGGCAGATCGCCGCCGCGCACATTCACCTGGATCGACGGCAGCAGCAGCGCCGGCACGCCGAGCGCCCTGTCGCGCTCGGTGCGCATGGCGACGAAGGCCTGCTCGTCGATGCCGTCGCGCACATGGCGGTTCGCCTCGCGCTCCTCCGCCACCGTCGTCTCCCAGGCGACCTCCCGCCCGCCCGGCGCATAGTCGTGCCCGACGAAAATCCGCGTCTCGGGCGCCAGCGCCAGGATGCGCCGCGCCGAGCGGTAGAGCGCGGTTGCGTCGCCGCCGGGAAAATCGCAGCGCGCCGTGCCGAAATCCGGCATGAACACCGTGTCGCCGGTAAAGGCGGCATCGCCGATGACATAGGTGACGCAGGCCGGCGTGTGGCCCGGCGTGTGCAGCACCCGCGCCGCCACCCGCCCCAGCCGAAAGCGCTCCTCGTCGCCGAACAGCCGGTCGAATTGCGAGCCGTCGGCCAGGAACTCCGGCGGCAGGTTGTAGATGTCCTTGAAGACCGCCTGCACCTCGACGATATGCCCGCCAATGGCCGTGCTGCCGCCGAGCGCGCGCTTCAGGAAGGCGCCGGCGCTCAGATGGTCGGCATGGACATGGGTTTCGAGAATCCAGTCCACGACGAGGCCGCGTTCGCGGACCCGCGCCGCCAGCCGCTCCGCGAAGACGGTTTCCGTCCGCCCGGAATAGATGTCGTAATCGAGCACCGGATCGACGATGGCGGCCCGGCCCGTTTCCGGGCAGGACACGATATAGCTCACCGTCGAGCTCGGCTCGTGAAACAGCGCCTCCACCAGCGGTCGGTCGGCCAAGAGTCGCCCTCCCTTGCGGGGAGGCGCTATTCTACATCGGATTTGCAAACGGGAGAACGCATCCGTGAGTGCGCAGTTGATCGACTACCGTTCCGAAGACGGCATCGCCACGATTACGCTCAACCGGCCCGACAAGATGAATGCGCTGTCGAACGGGCTGGTCGCCGAACTCATCCAGGCCTTTGAACGATTGCAGGATGGCGATGACCGCGTCGCGATCCTGACCGGGGCCGGCGAGCGGGCCTTCTCGGTCGGCGCGGATTTGCGCGACCCGCCCGGCGACCCGGAGCTCTGGGAGTGCATGCCGGGGGTGGGCGTGATGGTGGACAAGCCGATCATCGCCGCCGTCCACGGCTATTGCGTCGGCGGGGCCTTCTGCCTGGTGGAGTTCTGCGACCTCGCCGTGGCCGACGAGACTGCCGATTTCTTCTATCCCGAGGCGCAGATCGGCTTCTGCGGCGGGCTGATCGCCGGGCTGGCGGCGCGCATCCCGCACAAGCTCGCGATGGAGTTCATGATGACCGGGAAGCATTTCGATGCCGAGCGCGCTGCGGAGGTGGGCATGGTCAACCGCGCCGTGCCGAAGGGCGAGCTGATGGCCGCGGCAAGGGACTACGCCACGATCCTGCGTGACAGCGCGCCGCTCGTGCTCAGAACGGTCAAGCGTTTCGTGCGTGACACGGTGGTGGCGCGCGGCCCCTCCGAGCTTCAGGCGCTCGCCCGGCGCGAGCTGCTCTCGATCAGCCGCAGCGAGGACCAGAAGGAAGGCGGGCGCGCCTTCCGCGAGAAGCGCGCGCCTGCCTTCACCGGCCGATGAGCGCGGAGATCGTCTTCGACGTCAGGGACAGGGTTGGCCTCATTCGGCTGAATCGGCCAGAAAAGCTCAATGCCTTCACCAACCCGATGCTGGAGGACTGGCTGAGGGCGCTGGACGAGGCGGAGGCCTGCGAGGATGTGCGCTGCATCGTCATCACCGGCACGGGTCGCGGCTTCACCACCGGCGGCGATGTCTCGACGATGGGCGGCGGCCGGGACAACAGCCCCCGAACGACCAAGGACCGCATTTGGGAGACGATACAGGCCGTCCCCAAACGATTGGCGACAATGGACACGCCGACCATCGCCGCCGTCAACGGCGTCGCCACGGGCGGCGGGGTCGATGTCGCGCTCGCCTGCGATATTAGGGTCTGCGCCGCCTCGGCGCGCTTCGCCGAGACCTATGCTCGGCTCGGCCTCATCCCCGGTGCTGGCGGGGCATACTTCCTGCCTCGCACCGTAGGCACGGCCCGTGCGCTGGAGTTGCTCTGGACAGCCGAGTTCATCGACGCGGAGACGGCCGAGCGCATCGGGCTCGTCAACCATGTCTATCCCGACGAGAGCTTTCTCGACGACGCGATGGCGCTTGCGGGGCGCATTGCCGCCGCTGCGCCGCTATCTGTGCGCTACATCAAGCGCACGGTCTATCGCTCGCTCGCGACCGACATGCTGACCAGCTTCGACCTCGTGTCCTCGCATATGACCGTTGTGCGCTCGTCCGAGGACCATGTCGAGGCCGTCGCGGCCTTCCGCGAGAAGCGTGCGCCCGAGTTCAAGGGCCGGTGACGATCCTCGCCTGCGGCCGCACCGAAACATGACAATTCATGACATCCCATGACGCCTCTGCCCTTCCGGCGTTCTCCGGCGCGGGGCATATTGCCCCCTCCGGTTGCCGCTTCCATCAGGAGAACTGACCCTTGTCCAAGTTGACCGCAGAAGACCTCGCCGCGCTGCGCGCCCTCGACACCCCCACGATCTGCAATGCGCTGGAGGTCGTGGCCGGCGGCCGGCTGAACACCGGCTTCACCGTGGAGCCGCTGGTCTGCCCCTTCCCGAACCTGCCGCCGATCGTCGGCTATGCGCGCACCGGCACGATCCGCTCGCAATTCCCGAGCGCCGTCACCGGCGATGACGCCGCCAAGCTGCGCGTGGCCTATTATGACTATGTCGCCCATGGCGGCCCCGCGCCGCAAATCGTGGTGCTGCAGGACTTGGACGGTCCGCGCGCCGGCTTCGGGGCCTTCTGGGGCGAGGTCAACTCCAACATCCACAAGGCGCTCGGCTGCCTCGGCGTCGTCACCGATGGCTGCATCCGCGACATTCCGGACTGGGCTGACGGCTTCCAGGCCATCGCCGGCTCGATCAAGCCCGCGCACGCTCATGTGCATGCGGTGGATTTCGGCGGGCAGGTGAGCGTGGCCGGCATGGTCGTCAATAGCGGCGACCTGGTGCATGCCGATCAACACGGCGCGGCGGTCATTCCCATCGACCAGGCGCGCGAGGTGCCGAAGGCGGCGGCCGAGGTCGCGGCCAAGGAGAAGGTGGTGCTCGATGTCTGCCGCGGCTCCGGCTTCACCTTCGAGAAGCTGAAACGCGCCATGCTCGGCCCGGAGGATGTGCATTAGGCGCGAGATCGTCCGCAACGCTCCTTCGTCGCCCCGGCCCGGCCGCCTGGGCGACGAAGGAGCAGCAGTCCTCGCGAGGCGCAAATCGGTTTCGCTGATATAGTGGGTGATCTGTCGTACGATAGCGGGGCATTTTGTTGAATTGCGTAGAGATCGAGCAAGTTACTGGCAACTCTTGTTGGCTCAAACGCCTCGCGTAGTTCTGGCAGGGGTAGCATTGGCCGCGATATGCTTGAGTCGCCCCGCGACAGCCGCAGAAGAAATGATCCCGGACTCGGATCAACTCTTGACACAAGCAGAGCTTCGCTGGTGCCTGTTCGAGCAAATCCGAATGGAAGGTGAGGGAAATGAATTGAATCGAACCGAGAAATGGGAAGTGGATAGATTTAATGATATTGTACAATACTACAACGGCAACTGTGTGAGCAAAAGTTATACAGGAACGGACAAACAGATTGTAGAATCTGAACTTACACCGATGAAGCAGGAATTCCTCCGTGAGGATGGTGCAATTCGACTCATAGCAGCAAGAGCCAACCGGGAAGCTAGGCGAATGCACGTCAAGGAGGAGATCGCTATCATTCGAACCAGCCCTATAGATAACGCGGGGGAAATTGAGCGAGTCCGTCGTTGGGGAGATCTGATTGCAACTGGAAAGACTAAGGGGCCTTGGTATGAAGTGGAGTGGAGTGATCCATCACTCGACAATGTACTTCGCTATGGATGGGTACTTGGTGGATTGCTTGAAAGAGGATCGGGGAAATTGGCAAGATTTGAATATTGCGAAAGCGTTGCAGGACGACGAGAAAACCATAACGAAATTATAAGAGGTGGAGAAAAAATAGACTCAAGATCTGCAAGGTCCCTTAGCGTCAAAAATGGAACTGATACAGATTCTTACATCAAAATCATCGACAAACGGTATCCTGACCAGGCAGCAATCACGTTTTTTGTCGAACGGGGACGAACGGCGGAGATAAGCGGAATACCGCGGGGTTCATATGAACTTGTCTTTGCAGGAGGCACGCTATTCAGTAGGGGATGTGACACCTTCTCCAGACCGAAATCAGCGAAGCGATTCTCGGAACGATTCGACTTCGAACCGGATGGTGTCGGCTGGACAGTTACGTTGTACACCATGACGGAAGGAAACACGAAGGCATGGGAGATGGATTACGATGACTTTGACAAGCTATGAGCAACTTATCTGGCAAAGCGAGAGCAGACGAGGGTCTGCCCCAATCTACTGAAAGGACGCAGCGCCCATGCGCCTCCCCCTGCTGCCGCTGGCCGCGATGGCCGGGCTGGTCGCGCTCTCCAATGTGCTCGTCCAGTATCCGCTCAATGACTGGCTGACCTGGGGCGCGTTCACCTATCCCGTCTGCTTCCTGGTCACGGACCTCACCAACCGGATGCATGGCGCGGCGGTGGCCCGGCGGGTCGTCTATGCGGGCTTCGCCGCAGCCGTCCTGCTGTCCATCGCGCTCGCGACGCCGCGCATCGCGGCCGCCTCGGGCCTCGCCTTCCTCCTCGCCCAGCTGCTGGACGTCACGGTGTTCGACCGCATGCGGCGGCGGGCCTGGTGGCAGGCGCCGCTGGTCTCCTCCATGCTGGGCGCGGCGGTCGATACAGCGCTGTTCTTCTCGGTCGCCTTCTACGGCACGGGCGTTCCCTGGGTCACGCTCGGCACCGGAGACTTCCTCTGGAAGGTCGCCTTCGCGCTCGCCATGCTGCTTCCGTTCCGGCTGCTCATGCCGGCAACAGCCGGCCGCGCCGCTCAATAGTGGGAGACGCCGCCCTCCGCCGGGATGACGGCCCCGTTCACCATGCGCGACTCGTCCGACGCCAGGAAGAGCCCGATATTGGCGATGTCCTCCGGCTGCCCGACGCTGAAGGGGTAGTTGTTGAAGACGGCGAATTGCCCTTCGTTCGAGCGCTCGTGACCGGCCGGCAGGCGCGCCAGGATGCGCTCGGTCAGGATGAGGCCGGGGCAGATGACATTGGCGCGCACGCCCTTGTCCGAATAGGAGCCGGCAAGCGAGCGGGTGAAGGAGATCAGCCCGCCCTTGGCCGCCGAATAGACATGCGAGGGAACGAAGCCGCGCAGGGCCGCGACCGAGGAGATGTTGACGATGGCGCCGCCGCCGCCCGCGACCATATGCGGCACGACATGCCGGCACATCAGCATCGGGCCCTTGAGATCGAGCGGGATGGTGCGGTCCCAGACGGCGAGGTCGACTTCATGGATCGCCGCGTCCTCGGGGACCGAGCCGCCGGCGCAGTTGAACAATATGTCGATGCGCCCGAACGCGGCCGTCGCCGCCGCCGCGCAGGCTGCGGCTGAAGCGTCGTCGGTCACATCGGTGCGGTGGAAGGAAGCGCCCGTCGCGGCTGCCGTCGCCGCGCCCGCCGCCTCGTCGATCTCCGCCGCCATCACCGTCGCGCCCTCGCGCATGAAGATGGCGGTGGCCGCCCTGGCGATGCCGGTGCCCGCGCCGGTAATGATCGCCGTCTTGCCTTCCAGCCGTCCCATATCCTGCCCTCCTCTCAGTTGCCGCCGCCCGTCAATAGGCGGAGATGCCGCCTTCACCGGGGATGACCGCGCCGTTCACCATGCGCGACTCGTCCGACGCAAGGAAGAGCGCGATATTGGCGATGTCCTCCGGCTGCCCGACGCCGAAGGGATATTGCTCGAAGGTGCCGATCGAGCCTTCGCGCGGGCGCTCCTCGTTCGGCTGGCGATAGCGGGCGCGGACGCGCTCGGTCAGGATGAGGCCCGGACAGATCACATTGGCGCGCACGCCCTGGTCGGAATAGGAACCCGCGAGCGAGCGGGTGAAGGAGATCAGCCCGCCCTTGGCCGCCGAATAGATATGCGCCGGATGGTTGCCGCGCAGCGCCACCACCGAGGAGACATTGACGATGGCGCCGCCGCCGCCCGCGACCATGTGCGGCACCACATGGCGGCACATCAGCATCGGCCCCTTGAGGTCGAGCGGGATGGTGCGGTCCCAGACAGCGAGATCGACCTCATGGATCGCCGTGTCTTCGATCACCGAGCCGCCGGCGCAGTTGAACAGGATATCGATACGCCCGAACGCCGCCATCGCCGCCGCCGCGCAGGCTGCGGCTGAAGC
>LXNI01002765.1_pt1 | contig 11389 bp, 10 predicted proteins | sample 809091 | NCBI WGS metagenome assembly LXNI01 (sample SAMN04870527, study PRJNA318959) | sponge metagenome | biome: 01000161; feature: marine sponge reef; material: water | host: Sarcotragus foetidus | place: Greece: Milos, Mediterranean Sea | collected 2013-05-29 | depth 5-7 m | reverse complement strand
CCACCTCATCGACCGCTACCTCCTGCCGTTCTTCGGCAAGATGCGTGTCTCGGAGATCGACCGCACCGCCGTGCGGCGCTGGTTCGACTCCATGAGCGGCACGCCGGGCAACGCCAACCGGACGCTGCCCGTGCTCTCCGTCATGATGCGCCAGGCCGAGCTTTGGGACATCCGGCCCCAGGGTTCCAATCCCTGCCGCAACATGCGGCGCTACAAGATGACGCCACGCGAGCGGTTCCTGTCGCTTGAAGAACTGAAACGGCTCGGGTTCGTGCTCGACAACGCCGAGGACGAACAGGCCGCCGCCGCGATCCGGCTGCTGCTGTTCACGGGTGCGCGGTCGTCCGAGATCACGGGCTTGCAGTGGGATTGGATCCGCGGCACCCGTGCCGTGCTGCCGGACTCCAAGACCGGGCCGAAGACGATTCAGCTGCCGCCGCCCGCCCGTGCCGTGCTGAATGGCCTGCCGCACACGGATCCCTTCGTCTTTCCGGGCAAAGAGGCCAATGCCCCAATGAAAGATCTCGGCCTGCGCTGGCGGAAGCTGCGCCGTCTTGCCGGGCTCGATGATGTCCGTGTCCACGACTGTCGGCACTCGTTCGCAAGCCACGCCGTAATGAGCGGGCTCGACCTGTACACCGTCGGACGCTTGCTCGGTCATGCCGACACAGGCTCCACCGAGCGCTACGCCCACCTCGCCGACGAGCATGTCCGCGAGGCGGCGGGGCGCATTTCCGGCATCGTAAACGACGCCATGACGGGAACCGTAAAGGAGGGCGCACGATGAGCTCGACCACGCACCGAACCCGCCTCAGCGTGAAGGCCATCGCCGCAGCGAAGCCCGAATCGCGAGAATACACCCTGTGGGACAACCAGCTGGCGCATTTCGGCATTCGCGTGCTGCCGTCCGGCGTCAAGTCCTACATCCTCCAGACCCGTGTGAATGGCCGGATGCGCAAGATCACGCTCGGGCGTTTTTCGGAACTGTCCCTCGAAGCGGCGCGCCGTGAGGGCGCGTCGGTCCTGGCCCGCCTGTGGGGCGGCGAGGACGTGACGCCCCCGCGCAAGGCGATGGCGCCGCTGTTCCGGACTTTCGCGGCCCGCTACCGCAAGCGCCGAAGGCACCGGTGGAAGCCGTCCACGCTCAAGACGTTCGACATCTACCTGCGCAACCGCCTGATGCCGCATTTCGGCAGGCTCCGGCTCGACGCCATCGACCATGTCCGCGTGTCGGCCTGGTTCGATGAGGCCAGCGCGGACAAGCCCGGCGCGGCCAACCGTGCGTTTGAGATCCTCCGCGCCATGCTGGTGTCCGCACGCCAGTGGGGAGAACTCCCGGACCACGTCCCGAACGCCTGCGCCAACATCGTGAAGAACCCGCGACGGCCCGTCGCCCGCTATCTCGATCATGCCGAATTGCAGCGCCTTGGTCGTGTGCTTGACAGGCACGGGCAGGAACACCCTTGGCGGGTCGCCGCCATTCGATTGCTGACCCTGACCGGGGCGAGGCTCTCCGAGGTCCTCAACCTCAAGTGGCGCGAGATTGGCGAGTTGAGCGAGAACGGCACGAGCGTCCGCATCGAAGACTCCAAGACCGGCCCGCGCACGATCTGGTTCGGCCCGGAAGCGGCAAACCGTCTCGCGGAATTTCCGCGAGACAAAGGGGCGGTGCGGGTGTTCCCGGAGAGCCTCACGACGGGTCGGCTTTATTTGTTCTGGGTCCGAATCCGCGAGGAAGCGGATCTGCCCGGACTGCGAATCCACGACTGCCGGCACACTTGGGCCTCGCAGGGCGTGATGAACGGCATCGGGCTCACCACGGTGGGCCGGCTGCTCGGGCACCGCCAGCGCGAGACCACGGCGATCTACGCCCACCTCGACGATCGTGCACTACGCGAAGCTGCCGCGCAGGCGGCCACTGTTATCGCTGCGGCAATGGGATACAAGACCACCCCACCTGCGCTGCCTCAAGAGACAGCCCCTACACGGAACGCCGTAGATGCCGCTGCGCTTGATCGGTCCGGCGATGTGCAAGACCCACCGATCCAACTGTCCCATGTGGATCGATCAAGTCAACCGCAACGCGAAACAGGCGTGACTTACCCGACCGGGAACCATCGGGCAACGGAGCGGGGGAAGTCACCCGGTACCGGGACCTAATCGATTTGTAACAACTTACGATTCGTACACGGCTTTCGGGGACACCACTCAGATTGCCCTGTCAATTGGATTCCGAGTTCTCAAGGCCGATGAACGACTTCAACGCATTGTATGGGACTCAATGACCGCATCGGGCTGTTCGGTGAGCGCCGACAGCCCATTGTCGCCGTGGAACAGCGTGCGGTTATTCCAGTTAGCGTTCACGCTCGTTAATCTGCGCCAGTGTGCATTCGACCTTCCGCCCCCACTCACGGCATTTGTCGTGCATATCGGCGCATTCGTCTCGGCGTTGCTTTAGCACGGTCATGCTCTCGGAGTGCCGCTCCATCAACTCCTGTTCGGCTTCTTCCAGCTCGGAGTACCGTTTATCGAGGCGACGACCCACATGTGCAAGAGCCACGTGAACCATGACCCATAGGGCAAGCGAAAATACGAGCAGGTATATGACAGTTTGTGCTATTTCTCCCAAGCCGAGGCGGTCGGATACGGAAAAATATAATTCAAATCCGTAATTCAAGACGCCCAAGACCAGCAATATCCAGACGAGGCACACCATGAGATGCGCCCCGGTCCTTCCGAAGAACTCCTCAACCCGGTCCAGCAATGCGCCGAAACCGAAATCCATCAGCAGAGCCGTCCCGATGCCATGCGGTCCCAGCCTCCAGCTACGCACCGCCCTTATACTATTCGAGAACATCATGTGAATGGAATGGACGCCGCCCACCTTGACGCCGTCGGCCGGGAAGAGGGAGCGGACCCTCGCGGGCCAACGGCATCATAGTGCCCGGTGGGAAAGCATCCGCTTCCCATGCAAACCGGAGGGTCCGACATGGAGAGTAGCAAGACGATCGTGGGTGTGGATACGGCCAAGCGCGTTGGGTGGAGCAGGACACCGGGGAGGAGCACAACGTGCGCCTCAGCCGAGCGAAGTTTCTCAGGCATTTCGCCAATCGAGTGGCCTGCCTGGTGGCGATGGAGGCTTTCGGCGGCAGCCAACACTGGACACGGCAGCTGCAGGGACTCGGTCACGAGGTCCGGATCATGCCGGCCAAGATGGTTCGGCCATTCGTTCGTGGTAACAAGAACGACACGCATGACGCGCGGGCGATCTGGACCGCGGTTCAGCAGCCGAGCGTACGCTACGTGGCGGTGAAGACCGAGGAGCAGCAGGCGGTGCTGGCCTTGCACCGTACCCGACGCCGTGCGGGCATGCCCGTAGAAACCGTTCGGTTAAAAGGCGACGAATATGAGAATGACAATGGTAATACCGCATTTTTCCGAGCATCCTCGGCGTTTGCCCCTTTGCATCATCCTTTCCATCACCGCTTGACCGAACGATTACTGCCCGTAAGCAAGCTTACGGGCACCGGGCCGCAGGCTTGAAGAGATGGAACGTAGAGGCGGCGCGCTCGCTGACGAAGCGGCTGGTCAATCATGCCCGAACGACCGACGTGACCGAAGGCTACCCCGCAGACTGGACCGTGGAGCAGCTTCGCGAGCCTGCGCAGCGAATCGCCTAGCGGATCGATGAACTGATCGATCCGGAGGGCTCTGTGGTCGCAGTCTAGGCTAATAGTCCTTGGCGCTATGACTGCGATACAGCGCTTGAACGTTGTCATTGTGACTATTGACAGCTTCCCGAGCACTCGGGTCGGTGAGGTCCAAAACACGCAGAACGCCGTCTGCCATGCGTGCGACCGACTCGATCCGATGGAATGAGGCGCTTTGGCCTTCGGCGAAATCGGCCAAACCTCGCAGCTTGGGAAGCGCATCGGCCAGATGGTGGCCATGGGGATCGACAATAGAAGCCACGATGTTCTGGCCTACGGAGTGGAAGAAGACGAAGTCGGGGCACATCCGACGCCAGTGGCCCTGGGTGCTGCGATAGGCGATTGCGAGAGCGTCGCTTGATGGGCGCTCAGGATTCCGGTACCAAGCCACAAAACTATCGCGGTCCATTTCCCTGTCCAGAACTTGGGTCTCCCATTCGTTCAGGGACGCGACGGGGAAGTTGCCGTCGGGGTCGGACATCAGGTGCCCGATCCTCACGTCAAGCTTCGTGCCTTCCTCGTCCTTGGTTTCCTCGGTGCGAACCCTTGGCCGTTTGAGTTCCGTAGTCTGGGGCTCGGGGGACAACCCCTTGATCTCATCGTAGACTGTTTGGCGTTCGTCCGACTGCCCTTTGATCGCCACCCGGTAGGCGTCGAACCACCGCGTGCAGAGTCGATCAGCTTCCCGGTCGAGTTCCTCTGACACGCCTTCTACCTGCGCCAACGCGGCGATCTTGACGTGTGCGTCGAACAGCCCATCGTCATCCTCGACCGCTTCCGCAAGTTGGTCCGCGTACAGGCGCGCGATGTCCGCAGTGAGCACACGAGCCGCGGCCCGGAAGTCGGCTTCGACGGACTGGGCATCAGCCATCTCGATGAAGAAATCCTGATCGCGGATCTCACCTCCAACGACCCGTGCGACGAGGGTCTCGCCTTCGACTTGCAGAATGCCTTTGCTGGCGTCTGCAATCTTTTGCTTGTGCTGAGCCATCAGGCCATCGAGTTTGCCGAATAGCCGCCGATAGGCGTCGGCGCGGGCGTTCGCCCGTAGTCCATCTTGCGACAAGGCCAATGCCAATTCAGACAACCTTCGAACCGGGCGCGCCGCCCGGCGTGGCAAGGTCTGGGAGGGCAGTCGGTCGAAAGCTTCCCATACTGCTTCCGGAATCGCGGGGTTGGCGATCATGTCCACTCCCGCAAACAATACGCGACGCCCCGCCCCTCCACCGGTCCCATCAACGTCCCGGTCGCGTTCGCCAAGCATGTTACGTGCGATCTTGGCGGCCGTAGCTCTGTCGAAATGCGGCAGCACGCAAGTTACGGAGTTCAGCAAATCGTTGCCTGGCACACGTCGCGCCAAAGGGGCACGGACCATGCGGCCGAGAAGCTGCGTGATGTGCGTTTCGTCCTTGGCAGGCCGGAACGACACCAACACTTCCGCACGTGGGCAGTCCCAACCTGTCGAGATTGCGTCCTTGGCGAACAGCACGCGGACGTGGGTACTGTCCTGTACGGTTTCGGGGGCGATGTGGCGGACACTGAAACCGCCAAGATCAATCGTTGCGTGGTCCCCAAAGACGTGAGCCATGGCATCGGGTTCGAGCCCCTGCCAGTTTTCGTGAATGGTGCGAAAGGCGGAAACGAGGAGGACATCCGACGGCGTGTTCGGTACTTGCACGACCAGAAGGGGAACCACCACCTCGATGCGCTCTCCTCTGGCGTAGGCGCGCCAAAGATTGGTCGCTTCCTTTGCCTTGCGTGTTGCTCGGGCCAGCAGAACCGAGTCGAAACGACCCGCCTCCGCAGGGAAATCGAGCCGGATGTCGTCCTTGAGCAGCCCCGATTCCTGCACCTTCGCCGGGTCCACAATCACCGGCGGGTAGCTGGTCCGGTTCAGGGCCTTGGCCATCGAGTCGTTGAAGCGCTCCACGGTGGCCGATATCCCCCACACGATCGGCACCGGCGGCACACCGTCGGAGCCGTTGACGAGCCGCTGCACGATGGTGGCCTTCTCGGCGCGATCCCCCCGGCTTGGCGGCCTCATGCCGCGGTGGGCCTCGTCGAGGATCAGATAGAGAGTAACGTTTTCGTCGGTAATGGTGTTCGTGAGGGTATCCCACATCGTGAACGCTCGCGCGTCCGGCATCGGGAGAATAGACTGGTCACTGTCGCGATCCCGGCCCGCTGCGCCCCGGACCAAGAGCGACTTCTTGCCGAGCTTCTGGGCGTTGAGAAAATAGACGTTGCCGGGCTGCAGCCTTTCCTGGTTGAAGGTGTTCTCGATGACGACCAGGTGCGAGGGCGTAATGCGGTCGGCGGCATCGAGCAGCCGGAACCGGGTCTGTTCGTTGAGTGATGGATCGTCGGTGAACCAAAGGACCACGGCACCGGGGTCCGGGTCAAAATCATGTTCCGGAAGACCGCCGAATAACGCCTCGATCACTGCCCCCGCCATGACGGTCTTGCCGGAACCAGTGGTAGCGGTGAGCGAGAACGCTCCCGGCGACCCCTGCAGATGCCAATCGCGACGGGCTCGCGCAAGCCGGTTCAGGACGTTTGCAACGGCGTCTTCCTGGTAATCCTTGAGCGAATACCTCACAGCTAATCCCGGCCGGTATTGATCGTGAAATTTGTCAGGTACGATGCGTACAGGCGCACCGATTTGACGCGAGACGGAAGTTCACCGCTTACGGTCTGAAATGCTCGATCATCGTCCGTGACAATGAACGCGATTCGAAGAGATTCAGCTTCGTCAAATGCAGCAAGGAATGGCCTCAGGGCATCGAGGTCGAACAGAACCGCGTAGGTGTCTGCGACATCAAAATCGGGCGCTGCCTTCTCGATCCGACGTCCTTGTGCTCCGGCCTTGAGCCAGAGCAACGGCGCCACGGCCTCGAAGGCCCGGTTGTGCGCTATTGTGCGTGGGGGCTCGTAGGTCATCGTGAAGAACTCAGCGTTCTCGTGGAATCCGTCCGAAAACGGAAGGTGATCGGTGTAAGCGTAACTCCCTTGGATGATTTCACCGTCCGGCGTGAATCCCGATATTGCAGCCTCCAGACGCGCTTTCGTGATGTGTTCGCAGATGCCGCGCCGCTCCCACTCTGGATCGCCCGGACGGTATCCCTGACGGCGAAGCTCCCGCTCTTCTGCAGGCGATACTTCGTTATTCGTGACGCTAATGCACTGCCTCCTCCCTCCATCCTGTTGATTCAGGCGCATCGTGGCATGGGCTGTCGTTCCTGACCCCGCAAAGAAGTCCAAGATCACAGCTTCCGGCATATCTGCCAGAAAGAACCGCATCATGTCTTCCACAGCGTATAGGGATTTGGGGTACGGGAAACGCCTCTGAGGAATAAGTTTCGCCAGGATTCGGGTTCCTCCCATCTCCGCGTTATGAGAAGGCACATTCCATACGCGCTTGGGTGTAGGCGTTTCCTCGTCGATTGGCTTAGAGCCGATCACGGAACCGTCTCGAGCGCGTCCAGTTACCGTTATGGTGCCCTTTCGGATTTCCGAAATCGTGCCCGTTTGGAGATATTGGACAGTTCCCCGTTTACTCACCCGAACGTAGCCTTGTCGGAGATTCCGGCGTAGCGCGTCCGGGGTTAGGCCCCATAGCATCTCCGTCCCATCCGGCTTTAGCGGCCAAACAGCATAAGTACCCTCGGGCGCGTTTATGGAGTCCTTGTCTACGCCGTCCTCCACCGCGTCGCCAATAGAGTGGATGGAGTTGGTGTGGGTGTTCAAGAAAATCGGATAGAACTGATTCGGTCGTGCCCCTCTATGGCTAGTTGGCTCCCGACGGCGTAATCCAAGCCACTCAAGACCGGCTGTCTGGCCCTTATCGCCCTTGATTGCGTCGAGCATGTTGCGGAACCATGGACGAACCGCAGCGTTACCAACTGTGATTACAAAGAGATGTTCTTCGATTCGTGAAAACCTGCCGGGGCGCACTACACCCTTAGCGCTAATAACGCTCGTAATCATCTCGACATCAGCGTTCTCGAATGTCTGTTCAAGGAGCAAAGCAAGTCGGTGCAGTTCCCGCTCGTCGATGGCGATGATCAACACGGATTTCTCAGGATTAAGAAGCCGCTTAGCAAGCCTCAAACGTCGTTCCATCATCGCAAGCCACTTGGAATGGCGATAGCCATCGTCGGCATCAACGTAGTCGTTGTTATATCTCCAGTCCCGCGCACCCGTGTTATACGGGGGATCAATGTAAATTGCGTCGATCTTTCCCTCATGTGTATAGAGAAGGAGCTGCAATGCGTGAAAGTTCTCGGCATTTATCACCGTATGGAAGGGCTTATCGCCACCACGCTCGATCTTGCCGATAGATATCAGCCCAGGATAGATGGGATCGCGGAACTCGGCGACTACGACCAGGTCGTCTACGGCCCGACTGGCAGCTTCGGTGCGATTTTCTGGGTTGTTTCACCGAACGAGGTGGGCTTGGCGACCGTCTTTATTCTGAACAATTCTGTGAACGTACCAGATTCGGCTGTCGATACGTTGCGCATTCTGACCGCGATCGGGCAGAAACCTGACCTTGTCGCCTCGCCGCACGGGCCGATTGGGAAGTTCGACCGTTTCGGGAATGTGGCGTTCAAAGTTGAGCCCGAAGGAACGGCGGCCAGACAGCGCCTCGACCTCTCGTTTCAGGTCGGCGCCAAGCTGCGGATCGAGGGCGTCTACCCGGCGAAGCAAACTGCTCAACCTCGACACGAGTACCCTCGCCTCTTCTGAATGGACTGAAGAGTTTTGGCAGGGACGGTAGCAGCATATTCTGATCTTGAGGGCACCGGCTCGACGCAGCGACAAGAGCCCGTAGTGCTTGACGGGATTGCGTCCCGCCCGTCGTTTTTCGTAGGTGTCAGCATGGATCAACCAACCATGGGTTTGCGATATTCACTTCTGTGCCGATGAAATCCCGCACGTTGCGGGTGACCAGGTGAGCGCCAAGGAACCGTTTTCGGCCTCCCGTTTCCCTCAAAATGTGCTGCGATCCGATCAACAAACTCTCCTTCGTATCCAATATGCCTCAACAGCAACAGTTCCACATACCGTAGAGCCAGTTGCGCGGCCTCATGGTAGGTACCATCTGAGGCGGTCGAATCCGATTGCCGATGAACGAGGCTGTTACGCAGGTCCACAATTGCACGCGGGCCAAGTTGATACCGACCATTCAGGAACTTCGTCAACTTATGGCAGGCCGTGGGTAATCCGGGATTTACACTGGCCATTTCGAGTGCTGCACAAATCCGTCTGCCAGCACCCCGCTTGCACTCGTATTTCTTCCAATCCTCCTTTGACAACGATATGAACGCCAACCTCTCAAGTGCAGCTTGGGCCAACACAATAGACGTGGGCGGATACCTGGATTCGTTTGCCGCCAAGTACCACTGCAGTGTCGGGCGAAGTGGGTCTTCGTTGAATGGTCCATCGATTTTCAATGCGCGACAAAAGCCGGTGAATGCTTCGGGCAACCACAGATGAATGTTTTGCCGAGGAAGACAAGCTGTAAGTCCGCGCCAATGGAAGGTAGAACGGCAACCCCACTGTTTCCACGCAGTTTCTCCCTTCTCGTCGATTCCTGACGCGAGACCTACGCCACAACTTCCACCTCGCGCAAAGGACAGGAACCACCATAGCACCAGCAACAAACTTTCGGCATCGTCTGCGGAGAATGTCTGGCCGTGCAGGCGCGTAACGGTTCCCACATGTGTAAGGCTATATCCGCCATCGGATTCCAGTTGCTTGACGATCTCGCGAAATTGCTCGCGTGGTTTGATCTCGATTTGCCATGGCGCGGCGGTCAATGTCACGGAATCGTACAGAGTCGGGAAGTTGATGATGTCGAAACGCACGGACAAGAGGTCTTTGCCGGTCTTGAACACTGCCACGGGCATCTGCAAAAGCCTGACCGTACTCGAGGCCGACTGACCCAGTTCGACCCTTACGGTCCTTGCCCGAAAACCAAGGCCGCCAGGAAGGCGAAGCAGCGTTTCTTGTCCAGGGCCGTAGAGACTTGAGACAACGGCTGGTGGGTTTTCGGGAAAGGTCAGAAACACGCTTGGCGTTGGCGACAACCGCATTTCGGCTCTGACGTACCCTGGGATCCAGAAATCGCTTCCCGTCCCGACATTTACCTCCACTTCACCTTCCATCAATGGAATTGCAGCATTCACGCATTGCATGATCTCACCATCCGCAGCCAGAACCTTGTCTATTGCGCCGTCAAGCCACTGCACCCAAGCCGTTCTTAGCGACCAGCGTCAGTAGTTTCAGCGAGGCTCCGCGCGGGCGCTTTTCGCCGCGCTCCCACTGGCTCACCAGCCCCGTGGTCACGTTGAGGTAGCGCGCGAACACAGCCTGGCTCGCGTTTTCCCGAAGCCGCAGCGCCCGAATGTCCTCCGGGGACATCGCCTCGACGGGCGTCAGGCACATTTCGTCGAACACGCGCATGGTTTTCTTGGACATGACGCCGGCCTCGGCCAGACCGACCGCCGCCTCGTGCGCGGCCGCCAGCGCCTCACTCTTGTACTGCTTGGTCATTGCATTTCACCTCGATAATCGCTCCAACCGCCTGCGCCGCCGCAAGGCCGGCTTGATCCAGCGACAGATATTCGTCGGCCAGCAACCGGAAAGTCGCCAGTTCGTCCCGCCGCATGTTGTCCCGGTCGCTCTTGGCGAAGCCGTAGGCGAAAAAAGCCAGTTCGCCCTTGCGAAACAGCACTATTGTCCGGAACCTGCCGGACCGCCCGCCGCCCTTTCGGGCGATTCGTTGCTTGATGACGCCTCCACCCAGGTCGGCATCGATCAAGCCTTGCCGAGCACGGCGAACCGCGTCGCAAAGCGCGTCGTCCTCCAGTCCCTCGCGGTTCGCGAAGCGCGCGAATGCCTTGGTCTTGAACGTCTGCAATTCCGATCTCGAGAGTGCCAGCCATCAGTGCAATTTTATAGCACCGAGTGTTTCGGTATCCAATTCAGATAACAACCCGGTCGCAGGAAATCCATCCGCCCTGTCGTGCATTGATTCTTCCGCGACATCGCGTCCATTCGCTGACTGCACCGTCCGCTTCGTTCGTCGACGCGCCCCTATCCGTATCGCCGCCAAAGCGATCTCGCCGTGCCTGCCCGTTGAAATCGGCTGTCGCCGCGGAAAGGGCGAGTTTGGCCGGAATCGGGGTGGCGGTCGACTCTCCAGAGAGGGCGCGGCCGCCGTTCCCTTTCACCTGACCCAGGAGACGGCACGATGCAGGCGGCACTCGCACCGCGCGGCGACTCGCGCACCTGGCTCACCCATTTCGTCGGCAGCGGTCTCGACGACGACCGCTACGTTGTCCAGCGCTACCTGTCCCGGGCGAACGGCGACATCGTTCCTGTCGACGACGACGGCGCCCGCCCGAAGGTACGCCGCAGGGCCCGCCCCGGAATCGTCTCGCGGGAGGCGCTCGATAGGCTTCCTCCCGCCTGCGATGAAATCATCATCGCGACCGGCGTGAACCTTCGCCATTGCGGCATCCAGCTCTGGGGCTGGCGCGCAATGGGCATTTTCGTCGAGCGCCGCCAAAGGGGCTGATCGGCCCGTTCCCGGACGTCCCGCCGGCCCGCCGCCGGCCGGTCGTCCGCCGTTCCGACTTCCACCGAGACAGGAGACGCCCCGATGCCGTTCA
>LXNI01002764.1_pt1 | contig 11391 bp, 15 predicted proteins | sample 809091 | NCBI WGS metagenome assembly LXNI01 (sample SAMN04870527, study PRJNA318959) | sponge metagenome | biome: 01000161; feature: marine sponge reef; material: water | host: Sarcotragus foetidus | place: Greece: Milos, Mediterranean Sea | collected 2013-05-29 | depth 5-7 m | reverse complement strand
CTCATCGTGGCTCCCATAGCCGTCCTTGCGGGGGCATCATTCGTAGCCACCCGCGTCGTGCGCCATCGACTGGACGACTACGAGGAAGAGCCGACGTTCGTGCGCAACATCCGCGTCATGGGGGCCGACGGCATGGGAGTGCCTGTCGTGCGGCTTGGAGTCGTCGTATGGCGTGGCGCGGATGTCGTAGGTGGTGGCGAGGCGGGCGTCTCCAAGGCCTACCTGTCGCTTGCTTGGCTTGTCGCTGGGCCACTTGTCGCTCGATTCCACTCCCCGCAAGCGTCCGTGGATGCCGTGGACGACATGCAGCCGCAGAACAGACTCAGCGGCGTCCTGCGAAAAACATCGAATGCCGTCCGTGGCGCACGGACACTTGCCGTCGGGTGTCGGCTAGAGCACTCGAGATTCGAAGTGGCCGACGGCCGAGAAGCTGATCTTCCGCTGATAGCGGGAATCGCACGCGATTAGCTCAGCCAGTCCCAGGTTGTCGAGTCCGACTGATGGCTGATGCTGTTGGCCACAATCTTCTGTAGGCGCCGACAATGGGACGGTCCGACAATGGAAGCATTGCTTGGATGCTACTGGCACCATCTGACGAGAGACCCGCAATCGCAACCCGTTCCAGGGTCTCTTGCCTGAACCGAATACCAGTCTCCTTTGGCTGCGGACGAATCCTCGGATGGCTGGGATGATCAATCACTCGGCGGAAAGCCAAGGTCCCCGCATTAGCTCGGCATAACTGACGAATTGCTGACTACCATACGGCTGCAAAGCAAACTCCAGTGACGCGGCTGGCAGGCAACCAATCACAAACAGCCATATGCCCAAGTTAGAACAACGAGCTACATGACTCAATGCGTGCTCTTCTTCTGAGAAGTCTCCACTTCGCTGGCGAACGTACTGCTGATCACTATTCAAAGCGACATCCCACAAGTGAGAGGAATGCGACGGCCTCTTTATGTCCAATCTTCATAGAAGTATCGGACATTCCGTTCTTCGCAAGGCCTGTCACGGAGACGGCGTCCGCCACTCCGGCGTTCAAGGCGTGCATAGAATCCTTCGCTTGTGCCGACCGATCCTCGTCTGACAACGAGGTCGACGCGCCTACCGCCGCTCACACCGACGACTCTCGACACAATGGGAATTGGTGATTGGCAGGATGTGGATCTGTCCGTGTCCGACCAACTGGGGACGCTCGAGGACCACGCCGGGGCCAACAGCCGTTCCGTGGCTCGTGAGCAAGTAGGCGAGGACGAGATCGGATGCGTCACCAGCAGGTCCAGGTAAGGAAACACGGTCGAGGAGGGGGCAAGCCCAACGCCCCCTTCAAGTTCGCTCTTGTACGGCGTTTCGGCCATCGCCTCAGGATTGCGAGCACGCCCTGGCTATCGTGCCATGTGCATCGACGATGGAAGCAGGCCGAGCAAAGGATGTGTACCTGCAACTCCTGACGTCGTGTGGACGCATCAGCAACTCGAGCGGCAGTACTTGCTTACGGAGTCCTGTCTTTCTCTCCGGATCCATGCCTCGGCACCCTGAGCTAAGAACACTCGTTCACAGAGACGAGTCAGATTCCGCGGGGCGCTGCCACGCCCGTCTCCGGAGGGCGACCAATGCACCTCACACCCCGTCGCGGCCGCCGGTCATTCGCCGCGTACGACCGCTGGGTCGACGACGCCCTGCGGCACCGCGCGGACGGCTATCGACTCCTCGACTCCCCGCTGGTCGGCCTGCCGCGCGTGCAACGGCTGGCCCGCCGGCGCTCTCGCCGGAGTGCCTTTGGCGATGTGCGCACCGCACGGGCGCTCCTGCAACGAGCCTCAGAGCGGGCGTCGGAAGTCCTGACCCCGCGGCAGGTCCTCGCGCCGCAGCTGTATTGCGAGGGGGCACCCATGACCGCCATTGCGGCCCGGCTGGGCCTCCGCAGCCGCCAGCACTTGTGGGCGGCCTACCGACATCCGGCGGTGGAGGCGGTGACGCGCGAGTTCCTGGCACTCACGCAGGCGGAATTCCCCCCGAATTAGGGTAGAATTTCCCTGCCATTGTTCCTGGAAGGGGGCAACGGCCTGTAGATCGGCCCTGATGCCGTAACAGGTTTGGCGCGGTTCTCGGGCGGTGCTTCCGACCGTGGTTCTTCTAAGACGTAAGAGGGGTCCAATACCGCGCCCACAACCACGCCCGCTGGGGTGCGTCGGAGTCGGCGCTTCGGGCGGCAATTAATGCTGCAGCCACCCAAGTGTCGTGCGAGTGAGCGCGACGACTGGACGGTCTAAGCACTAACGCACACGCTGAGCTGCAGGCACCAGACGTACCTATCGAAGAGCCTCGGTTTGTCGCCTGACGCCCGCGCTGTTTTGGGGCGCGCCATCGCGGACTACCGCCGCCTGGTTGCTGCCGAGTCTGAGCATCCCGCTCCAGCGGACTTGGCCGAAGTGCTGTACCGCATGAGCCTGGCTGCCCGCTCCCTTGCGGCTGGCGCGCTGGGCCTGACGCCGCTGCTCGGCACGCCGGAACTGTGGTTGCTCGATGCGCAGATCGCGGCCTACGGCCGGCACCCGTCGCAAGGCCACGCGGCCGAGATGCTCGAGCGTCGCATCGAGACGGCAGGTGGCGCAGTGGCCACGTTGGCCAAGCACCTGGGCATCCTCGGCACATACCCACCGCGGTGCCATGCCGTGCTGCCCGTTGGGGTGCTCACGCCGGCGATGCTGGCCTATCCCGCGACGAGGCCACTGCGGCGGACGCGACGGAGCGCGACCGGCGGAAGGTGGCGCCGCTTGACCTCCCGGCCTATTTGCCCGACGAACGCGAACACCTGCACGCTGATGCGCTCCGTCCCGCCGACTGCTTCCGGTGCGCGGGTGTCGGCGACGCCTGCCCACTGGTTGCCGATCCCTCCCAACTGGCGGGCCTGCCCCCACGCCCACACCTGACGGTGGGTGGTGTGCCCCATCCCCGCGTTCTACTGTGATCCATTGTCGAGCACTTCGATCAGCGGCCGCCGGCGTTGCCGCTCATGGCCGACCTGTTCAATGGAAAGCCGATGCAGCCGCGGCTCCTCTAAGAGGTTGCGCCGCTAGACTGACCGCCCGTGTCCGACGAGAGGCCCCGCCATGCCGTACGAGGTTTACGTTCACACGCGCAAAAGCGCCGCCTACGTCCACGACATCCGCTGTCGGTTTCTCCGCCAGCATGGGGGCATTAGCGTCTCGAACCCGCCCGCCGGTAAGTACTCCGGGGTGATCGAGACACTGGACGAAGCCTGGGAGGTCGCCCGGGCGGCCAACAAACTTGAGACCCGCACCTGCACCGTCTGCATCGGGAACAGGAACCCGAGCGATCCCGCCGCGTGAGCTGACGACCCGGCGGCCAACGCTGGCGGGCGAGCTGCGGGCGGAGGGATATGAGACCTGGCTGAGCGGCAAGCTGCATCTGGCGCCGAAGCACAAGCGCTACGGTTTCGACCGGATGTCACTGGTTGACAGCACGCGGGGAAGCGAGAACGACTACCAGGGCTGGCTGCACGGGGAGATTCCGTTCAATCGCTGGGCGATGGCGGGCGGGGCCACGCCGAACGGGTGGATCGAGCGTCCGAGTCACCTGCCGGAGGAGCGGACGCACGCCTGTTAGTGCGTGTCGGAAGCCACCAACTTTCTGAAGCGGCAGGACCCGAGCGCGCTGTTCTCTTTGAAGGTGTCGTTTATCGATCCGCATCCGCCGTTCCTATGACCGCAAAACGTGGACCTACCGCGCTTCCGACCAGCGCGACGCCATGATGGGGCGCCGCGACTACTTCACCAACCACTGCGGCGATCCCAGGTTCGACGCCAAACGCCAGTCTGCATGTCGAACACATAGTCGCGCTGAAAGAGGCTGCGGACAGGGGGCTGTGTCTTGTAGCCCGCGACTCCATGAAAGCGCTCGCACGTGACTTCGCCAACTAGGTGATGTCCATGCCGTCGCTCAATAGCAGCAATGGCGCGACGGACGCAGCGGAGTGATTGCCGCCAGACGAGTCGGCGTGAACATGGTTCGCTCAGACTGTGCTCGCGGTGATACGCGCCAAGGGGTTGGGCGTCGATCTATTGGAGGCCGCGTTTCTCTACGACCCAATGCAGTGAACGAGTGCTCCAGCGCTAACTCACCAACACTGATGAAGGTCTGTGCATGAACCGTGCCGAGATCAACCGACGCATACTTCGGGGCATTGCCGCGCTATTGATGAATGCGCTCGTGCCCGCTTTGCTGATAGGTTTCATCCTGCTTCTTGGGATGCAGGGACACGCCTGACAGAAAGGGAACGGTGATCGATGAGTTCATTTGAGGAGTGGGAGAAGCGCCAGCAATCCAAAGGTCGCCTGCCGCGTCGCAGGCCATCAACGAGTCATTCGCGACCACGTACTGAGCCGACGCACACTCGAACTTCTCCTGTCACGGTTGTGCTGCCAGGACGCAGTTTTGGCGATTGGGTCTTTGCTGGCATCGGTATTGGCGTAGGGCTATGCATCGTCAGCGTCGTAGTTGGGATCGTCGTCGGGATATTTTCGGTGTGTGTGGGATTCTCACTCACGGTGTGATAGGTCTGGCGCAAAGCGTTAACGCTTGGATTACGCTGGCGCGTGCTATCAAGGACACCGGCCGGATCCTCCGGTCCTAGTAATGCCGAACGCTGCCCAGGCCGACGGGACAAATGGCCTTAGTTGATATGTGGCAGGTACTCGTCCACCCACCTCTGAGCGGGATTTGGGGTCGGGCCTTGATCATTCCTCATGCAAGCGACGAAATGTCGTTCGAACCGTTCGACCTCTCGATCCACATATTGATTGATCCGCAGGCCGTCGTTCGATTGGTTACACGCTTGTCCAAGAAACCATCGCTGACTTCGAATGATGACTTTCGCCTTCTCCGCTTCATACATGAGGTCAATGCGTTGCACTTCGAGATCATCGATACGTCTAAGAGCTTCAGCCAGACGAGGATCAATGTCACTCGTCGAGTCTTCTAGGCGCTCAATTCGCTCGCGCAGAATTTGCAGCGTACGGAGCTTTCTGTAGCAAGCGCTCACCAGAACACAGAGCCAACGCCAGAGATACTGTCCAAGCTGATTCGCGCCACTCGGTAATCGGCGAGCCAAGCGCGACAGCGGAGGGATAGCAGCCTTCGCTATCGCCAAGGCGACGGCGCTCACCACCAAACCAACGATCCACCAGACAACGTTCTGCGGTAACTCATTCACTGGTGACCATCTGGCGCGTGTCGCAATATCCGCACGTCGCCTCTCCTCGCTACTGATGGTGCTGAGTGTAGGATGCCCGCTTCACGGTGCCGCTTGACTGGTATTGGCCTAGTTTGACTTTGCTGCGGGCGGCACGCACCCCGAAAGCGCCGTGGTAATCCGCTCGCGAACACCGACGAGCGAGCCCCGCTTCTGGCTGGCTTATGCGCCGTGCCGCGCGCCGGCGTGCCTGTGGAACTCGGCGATGCGGGGATGGATATGGACCGCCCGCGCCAGTCTGCGCCGTCCGCGACGAGATCTTTGGCGTGATGCAACAGGTCGGCGGCGGTAAAGCAGGAGTGAGAACTCTGTAGCTATGCGCCACCGCCGATTTCGGCAACCTGGGTCAAGGCCGTAGTGGCGCGATTCATGGCGTCTACTGCGCCGCGAAACAATCCCACCAGCCGCTGCTGGTCATTGGGAGTGTCGGCGGCATCCGCATGGCTCACAAACATTCCGGCTTGAGCGTCGCGGGTGGTCCTCGGGGATCCCGTCGCGCGCAGGGGCCTCCGCGCCCTGCGTGACTGCGTACGGAATCCTGCCTTCCTCCCGGATTCTTGGCTCGGCACCATGAGGTACGAATGCCAGTGCATCAAGAGGAGTCGGATGCCCCAGGCCGCGGCCTCGCCAATTTCCGGACGGCCACGGGCGCACCACCCGTCGCGTCGCGGCCGCCGGTCTTTCGCCGCCTACTATCGGTGGGTTGACGATGCCCTCCGCCATCGCGCCGACGGCTATCGGCTCCTTGACTCCCCACTGGTTGGCCTGCCGGGCGTGCAACGGCCGGCGCGCCGGCGCTTTCGCCGCAGTGCCTTTGGCGACGTGCGCCCCGCACGGGCGCTTCTGCAGCAAGCCACGGAGCGGGCCTCGGAAATCCTGACGCCGCGGCAGGTCCTGACGTTGCAGCTGTATTGTGAGGGGCAGCCCATGACCGCCATTGCGGCGCGGCTGGGCCTGCGCAGCCGCCAGCATCTGTGGGCGGCCTACCGGTGCCCGGCGGTGGAAGCGGTCACCCGCGAGTTCCTGGCGCTGGCACAGGCGGGATTTCCCCCGAATTAGGGTAGAATTTCCGTGCCATTGTTCCTGGAAGGGGGCAACGGCCTGTAAATAGGCCTTGATGCCGTAACAGGTGTGGCCTAGCTCGAATTCGGCGGATCCCGCCGTGGTTCTTCTAAATGCTTGGCTGCGTATTTCGAGTGTCGTGAGGCCTGCCAGCAGCGGCTGCGCCGACCACGGGGATGCTGCTGCAGAGGGCGGTTATTGGATCCTTCGCGTCGGGACCTGGGCAAGCAGTTGGACACGCCACAGCCTGGCGACGGCCGGCCGAGTTTGAGGGAGCGCCGGTTGGATTCGTGTTCTCCAGCGAATGGAATTGGCCGATTCGTGCACATCCGACCAGGCACTACGGCGGCAGTACCGGCGCCATGTGTCCCCACGGGGGATCCATGTCGCCGGCGCGCTTGGCACCCCGGTGGTGGCGGCCGGCGACCGCGTCGTTGCGGCCGTGGGCTGAGATCCCGACGGCTATGGGCGCTACGAGTTCCTCACGCACGGCGACAGCTGTCACACGCTCTATGCGCACCTGCTGCCGCCTAGCAGCAGCGGTCTGCAGTTGAGTCTCAGCGATAGCGTCTGCGACGGCGATCCAATTGGTGGTTTGGGGGCTTCGGGCGCATCGACGGGCCCGCATCTTCACTTCGAGATGCGGCGCGATGGCATCCGTGTCGATCTAACTCAGGTGCTTTGGAGCTAGGTCGTAAGTGTCTTGACCCGATCAGGGCGCCGTGATGATCGACACCGACGGATCTCGACAGCGGCGGGCACGATAATGAATGGCCGCACGGTCGTCCCGGCCGAAGGTCCGTGACTCCCGCGTCAGGTCAATGCCACGCCATGTAGCTGGGAAGACGTTAGCCTTCGCGCTAATGGGCGGGAGAAATCGGTCTGCCCTGGCGGGTACCCCGTCGATTGACGTGGACGAGTCATTTGCCGGCTCCTACATCAGGCACCGGTTGGGCGAGGTGTTGGGTGACCGGCAAACTGGATCGGTTCAACCTGGCAAACCACTCGCCAAGCTCCGGCTTGGCGCGCCTTGGCGTGACCGAGTGGTGGCACGCGTTCCCGAACGGGGGTGATGGGAGCTCCCAGATTCCCGACCGCACTGCGCGAAAGGACTCGGTGCCACAATCGGGAGGAGCAAGGCTCTTTCTCGATTCTTCACAGAACGTAACGGAAACTTGGGCGACTCGTAACGGTTTGGTTATGCGCAGGTGGCGATAATGCTCGATGCTCCGCGACGCGGGAGATGGATTTGGGTGTCGCGTGACAGACATCGCCCAGCGCAAGCACGAGTTGTTCGGCCAGCAGGAGAGCCGGTGCGGGGGCTGCGAGTACGACTTCCCGTTCCGCATTTTCACGGTGGACCACATGATTACACGGTCGAAGGGCGGCACCGATCACTTGGGCAGTCTGCAATTGCTCTGTGCCGTGTGCAACAGCCTGACAGGTGACCGGGCGCAGGAGTGTCCATTTAGCCGCCTGATCGAGCAGGGCACGCTCACGCCAATGGGGGCACGGATTGGGTAGGCACTATCACCTTGATGTTGGAGGGTATGCGATGACGACTGAGCAGCGGCTGCAGATCATTGAGGGCACGTTCAAACATCTTACGCGCCGCGCCTTTCGGCGCGAAATGAGCGAGTTGATTGCCGAACTGGAACTGACTGTCGGATATAGTGATACAACTAGGCGGCGGTTGCTACTATTCCGAGATATGTTTAGGTTTCAAACTTTTGCTCAGTTGCAAGGTGAGCGACATGAAGTGCGAGAATTGATTACGGAGATGCGATTTGTTCATAAGAACAAGGGTGCACCCGAGGTTTATCACCGTTTCGACGGTTGTGATAAAAGTCCGAGAGAGGGCGTTGATCGTGCGCTCGGAACAGGCACGGAGCTACGGCGTTGCTCGAACGCATACTGTGCGTGCACGAATCCAGACTGCGACAATAAATCGTATTGTCAGTGCCATTAGCCTGGTCCGAAGTGCATATGCTAGACATTGAACGGCCCACCCTCTGGCCCCACCCCGATCCCCCGCTAATCTCCATCCTCTTCGCCAAGCACACGGGCCGCACCTACCCGCAGGCCGTGGCGATAGCGCGGCAGGCGCGGGTATAGCGCAAACAGGTGGAGGGGCGGGCTGTGCATCATTTCGCAACATTCGAGCTCACGGCGCAAAAGGCATCGACTGCGACGGCGTTGGTACGGCTGACGATGGACCGGAAGTCGTCGGTCGTGCCGCACGGCGCCGCGCTGATGGTGCCGAGCACCGACGCGGCCATGCAGGTGCTGGACTGCTACCGTCAGGCGTGTTTGTGTGACGACCCGCTTCGGCAGCGAGGGCACTTCGGGCTGCACGACCTGGACGACCGACAGGCCGACCGCTGGGTGCTGCCGTGCCTCCGGATCAACGCGTCGTACCTGCGTTTCGACGCGCATCACCCAGCAAGTGCCAGCGTGATTCGGGCGGCGGACATTCGGGCGGTGATGGCGGCGCGAACTCTTGAAGGGGAGTGACGATGACGCTCAATTCCAAGGCGCTGGCACGCGTTGGCCAGCTTTGCTTAGAGGAGGCTGTGCTAGCCACGCTACGGCGCAGCCCACAACGATGGCTTTGGCCAAGCGATGTGAGCGGGCGGTTAGGTCTGCGGTACGACCCAGACAGCCGAATTGTCAGGCCTGTATTGGAAGAGCTGAAACGGCGGGGCAGAGTCCGATATGACAACAGGCCGGGACGTGGATATTGGAGAATCGCATGAGACGGCAAGTTCTGGCAGCACTCGTGGCCCTGATGCTTGCCGTGGCCATTGCTGGTGGTGCCGTCGCCGCGGACGGTATCGCCGAACTTGGGGTGTTTACGAGAGGCACGGGCACGCTCAACGCTCGCTTGACGGAGGTTGAGGATTTCTTGGTGGTCAACTCTCGAGGCGTAAAGGCGGAACTGGGTCGCATGCAGGGCGAAATTGACGCGCTCGAAGATACGCCGACGCCGACCATAGCGGACACGTTGAGGCCAGCGCATGCGGTACCGATCGAGACTCTGACCGCGACTGATTTCTGGCAGTCGTTTCAGGACAATGAGTACGCGGCTAGAGAAAAGTATGCGAAGCAAGTTGTTCAGGTGAGCGGCGCGATAGCCAGGATTGCTTACTATGAATCCTATAAGGACTTATTTGTTCACCTTGATATTTCCGGCGAAGCCTCCACTGTCAGCTGTCGAATGCTCGCAGCGCACGATTCATGGGCCGCCAACCTATCCGAAGGCCAAGAGGTCGCTGTGATTGGATACTACGCGGACTATGGGGGCGGTTGGATTGCTGATGTCCAACTAAAGGACTGCGCTCCCGCGTGACCACTTGGCAGGGTCGCTTGAACCGCTGGCATTGCGTGACGCTCGACTCATGCGAGACTTCGCGCGAAAGGCCCGGCACGTCGAATGGCTGTAGTGGGTGGCTGGCTTCGTGGCAGGTAGCCCGACCGTCTTGCCGAGCTTCTAGGTGGCTGGCAACCTCCGATGGCTGATGGGAGGCTAGTGGGCGCATACCGATGCTGTCACCGCCGGGCAAGCCGCGCACGCTGAGGTGAGGGGTTGTCTCGAAGCCGTCGGCTTCGTGATTGTTGTCCTTTTGACTGTCGTGATCGGCGTTGCTTCCCGCATGGACGCACGCACGACCGACGACGGTGCAGCCACCTTGGCGAGACCAGCGGTCGCGGCAAGCCAGGGGGCGAAACGCACGACACCCGCGCAGCGGACTCGCACCGTGACCGCACGCGCGGATACCACTAGGGTTTCCTCGTCCCCGACGTTATCGCCCAGCCCCACACAGCGGCCACCGAAGTTGGCACGCACTTCCACGCCAACGCCAAGTCAGACAACGGCACCAGCGCTCACCCCTGACCCAACGCCAAGTCCCACATCAACGCCAACGCTCTCCAACGCCCCAACGCCAACGCATAGTCCGGCACGCCGGACCCCGACGCCAGCACCTTCCCCAACACCGGAGACACCTATCCCGTCACCAGTGCCATCGTCACAGAGTTACGTTGTTCAATCCGGCGATACATTGCGAACCATCGCCGAGTCCTTCGGCACGACGATCCGGCTCCTGATGGCAGCAAACGAAATCTCGGACCCTCATCTGATCCGCGTGGGCGCGACGCTCCGGATCCCAGATTCGGCTGCGACACCGGCGGACCGTGCCGCACCCACGCCGACACTCGAAGTTTATGCAAGCTGCGCAGCAGCCGAGGCTGCTGGCGAAGTCCGCCGACGCGGTTCGGTCGGCACCGGCCTTGGCTTTCCGGCACGTAGCGTCCCCAGCGCGCCCAACGGCGACGGCGACACCATGGTCTGCGAAGTCGAACCCACGCCAGCGCCATTACCGGAGCCGACGCCTACGGCGCAATCATGAAGGAGAATTGAATATGCTGATTGACGTGCTGCTGATTCTGCTTCCTCTCAGTTATGTCCTCGGTGTCATTGTCTTTAGGAAGCGCGATGCTCGACACAGAATGGAGCTGCGGCAAGTCGAGGAAATGCATAATCATAATCTTAAGAAACTCAATGGGCGATATAAGACAGAGCTCACACAGAACAATGTCAAGCATTCAGGAGAGCTTGGAAGCACGAGGAATGAGCTTGTAAGCATGAAACGTGAATATGCAGAACAGCTTAGACTGATGAAGGAGAGGCTCGAAAGCATGAAGCGTGAACATGCAGAAGAGCTTGGAAGCATTAGGCGTGAATATATCGAGTACCACGGTGAGCCGCTACATATCATTGATCCACACCAATATGAGCGGGTAGTTGCTGAAACGGTCAAGCGCGTGTGCGAATACGAGCATGTCGAAGTTACAGGCGGGCCGGGAGACAGAGGGGTTGACGTAGTGGCGTCGGGGCATACTGAAACCGGGAGTCGAAGGTCGGCTATCGTTCAATGCAAGATGTACGCTGACGACAACCGAGTTGGCTACAACTACGTTCGAGATCTTATTGGATCAATGACGATTCACAACGCTGATGTAGCGTATCTGGTCACAACATCGGACTTTGCGAG
>LXNI01002763.1_pt1 | contig 11400 bp, 10 predicted proteins | sample 809091 | NCBI WGS metagenome assembly LXNI01 (sample SAMN04870527, study PRJNA318959) | sponge metagenome | biome: 01000161; feature: marine sponge reef; material: water | host: Sarcotragus foetidus | place: Greece: Milos, Mediterranean Sea | collected 2013-05-29 | depth 5-7 m | reverse complement strand
GACATCAACGCCATCCGAGGCCAGCGCCTCCGCTTTAGCGACGCGCTGGAGCAGGCCGCCGTCGTGGCTGCCGGTCAGATCGATGCGCATCACCTGGCGGCCACCGGCGAGGTTCGGCTCGGCAGCCAGGCGACTGCCGTCGCGAGAGAGTACGTGCGCTTGAACCTGCGATCGCTTAGCGGCCTCATCGCGGGTTCGTCGGCCGACGACGTGGCCACGTCGGCCCGGATCGCGGCTACGGCGCCAGGCCACGTTGATTCCATCCGCCATCGAACTGTGGCCGCACCCACCGTATCCATCCGGGCCGACGTCCCGGTGCGAACCGGGCTTCTCCGGCTCGCGGGTCTCCCCGCCATCCGCGCGCTGCCGATCACTGCCAGCGCGACGACAAGGAACTGATGCCATGCGTAGTCCAATTTATCGATCGATCGTGGGGCGCCACGTCCGCCTCCCCATCGTCCTCACCGTCATACTTGCGGCCGCGGCCGTCGGCCTTGGCGGGGCGATTGGCCTGCTGATCGCGACCGCCGGCGGGGACTCGACCCGTACGACCGTGGCCGCGGCCGTAGCCAACGAAGGCAGTCCCGTTCGTCCCATCCCCACCGGGATTTCGGTCACCAATCTGACCGTGGCCGAAGGGGTCGACGAGCCGCTGCGCCTGAGCGTGGGTGAAGCAACGCAAGTGCACGCCCGGGTCGCCCTGGCCGACGGGACAACGCGTGGGGACGCCCCGGTGCGTTGGTTTTCAAGTGACCGCGCCGTGCTGACTGTTAGTCCGGAGGGCCTCGCAACGGGCCAGGCGCCGGGCCAAGCGCGGGTGCATGCCGTCCTTCCGCCGTTTGACGCATCGGCGACGGTCGTTGTTGGACGGCCCGGCCTCACGCACCGGCAGGACGCAGCCGCCCAGCCTGATCCGGACCACCTCGTCGTGCTTGAGCAGCGCCTCCTCGAGTGGGTGGCCTGGAACCGGGCGCGCCAGGGCATCACGGCTGTTGCCGTCGATGAGGCGCGACGTGGCGCGCTGCGCGTTCTCGTCGCCCACGCCCTCCGACAGGGTGGCATCGACCAGGTGCGGGTGAATGGCCGGCAGTTCCAAGCCGCTGCGGCGGGTGGATGGGACGTGCGCGTCTGGTCGGTCGATACGCCGGCCGCCTGGGATTCGGTGGAAATGGGTGAGCTGCGGGCCCTGATCGGTGAGGAGGTGGCTGCGGTGCTCACCGACCCGTCGATCGCCCGGGTTTCGGTGGGCCTCGCGTTTGACGCACAAGCCTCGGACCAGCTCTGGGTCGGGGTTGGCGTGCTTCAGGTGACGCCGTAGCCGATGTGGCGTATGGAGTGGTGGCTGGCGGCTACCGTCGGCTTCGTGTTGACCATGTGCGCTGTCGCACAGGCACGCGCAGATCATGGCACCTGGGAGACCGAGAGGGTCTGGGTCGAGCCCGTGGTCGAGACTCGCAGCGTCTGGATTCCCGGTCGCTGGGAGGATCACAGCGTCTGGGTGCCGGGACGCTGGGACACCCAGACCCGCGTCGTTGAAGACCGGGTCTGGCAGTCCCGGATGGTGTGGGTGGCCTCGGGCTACCAGGAGGAGCGCTGGCGCTGGGTGGAGGGCGGCTATTGGAAGGAAGTGTGGGATGCCCACGGCTTCGAGGTCGACTACGTCTGGGTCGACACCTCGCACTGGGAGAGCTACGAGGTGTTGGTGGACACGTCGCACTGGGAAGACCACGGCAGTTGGGTCACGCTGCACCGCGAGGAGGTCACCTCCGTCTGGGTGCCCGGCCACTGGACGACGAAGCGGCGCTGGATTAAGGGCTACTACGAGACCCGGCGCGTCGTCGTGTCCCCGGGGCACTACGAGTCCCGTCGTCGTTGGGTCTCCCTTCCTCATCCCACGCCGACGCCCGCGCCTACCACTCGGCCGGCCACCTCGGCGCCGCACGTTCCAGGGGCGACGCCCCGTCCGAACTGCCGGATTCCAAGCGGCATCTACAAGGTGACTGACTACTACGCGGGCACATCGGTGGAAGAAACCGAATCCGGCATCCGCTACGGGACCAAAACCGACAATCGGCCGAACGATCTCTACGCCGTTGATCTGGGCAGCTACAGCAAAGGCGTGAGCAGTCCATACGACGGGGCCGCGTTCAACGGCCGCAAGCGGGACGTGAACGGCAAGCTGCTCGCTGGCACGTTCTACCGGAACTACCGTAAGCGCAACGGCTGCTTTGTGCCAACGAGCATCGTCTTCTTCCAAGACGATCGTGTGCGCTTCACCACGGGAGCCCTACCTACGCCGACGCAAACGCCCGCGAGCAAGGCCAGTCCGACCGAAACACTGGGGCCAGATGAGCCGGTCGCAGATCCTGTGGTCGGAAACCCGGTAATCGCCGATTCGGACCTCGGGTCGCCGCCGGACGGATCCGACGGCCCGCAGGTCGATCCAACGCCGACGATCGATCCGGGACCCGAGTCGACGCCCACCCGGCGACCGGAGCCTATGTCGACGCCGACATCACAGCCAACCGCTCGACCGCCGGGCGGGCGGCCATTCCCGACGGAATCGCCCACCCCGGCCCACGATCCGCCGACAGGCACCTTTCGAGCAGCGCCGGTGCTGGCGGGATCGGCCATCGAAGCCGACGGCACGGGCTTTCGGTCTATCGAGGTGCTGCGGGGTGCGCCGATGGACCTCTGGGTACGACTGGATGTCCAGCCACCGGTCACAGACCCGTCCGCGAGCGTCACGCTGGAGCGATGGACTTTTATTCGCGGGGAGAACGATCGACCCGGTGGTACCCGCCCCGGCGACACTGGCGGGCCTAGCGACCGTCTGCGATTCCAGTGGAACGACGTGACGCCCGTCGTGCATGGCCGGCTCGACCCGTACATGATTCACCTTCGTGCTCGAATCCGCGTGACCTATAGCGACGGCGTCGTCCAGAGCTTCGACCTGAACGAATCGATTGCGGTCACCGTGCGGTTTCAGGGCGCGACCACGTGGGAGAACAGACGATGAGACGGCATTGGTTTCTGGCGGTGGGTCTGGTACTTGGGATCGTCGCCGGCGTCCTGGTGTATCAGAACATGCAGATTGCACCCGTCGTGGTCGCGGCTCGGCCACTCGCGTCGGGCGACCGACTCACTCCAGACGCGCTGGAACTCCAGAACGTTAACCCCGCGGCGCGGCCCTCGGGTGCCTTTGCCTCGGTTGAAGCGGTCGCCGGGGCCTATGCCACGGGACCGATTCCCGAGGGTCAGTACATCGTGGACGGACAATTGGCCGATTCGCGCCGCGCGGCCCTGTTGGCGCATGCGGCGCCGATTCCGCCCGGCCACGCCCTTGTGGCGATTCCGGTAGACGCCGTTCGCGCCCTAGGCGGCGTGTTGCCGTCATCCCAAGCTGTCGATGTCCTGGTGGCCAGTCCCGACCCGGCGGCTGGCGATGGGGCATCGGCGTCGACGCCCCACCAGGTGGAGATCCTCGGCCGCGGAGTCCTGCTGGTTGAATTGCGCAGCGACCGTGGCGAGCCGCTCCAGGCCGAACCAGAGGGCGACGGGCTCAACCGTCGGGCGGCCGTTCGCATTGGTGCTGCCGTGCTGGCCGTGCCGGCGATTGACGTTCCGCGGTACGTGGCACGAATTCCTACGGGCATCTTTGTGCTCACCCAGCGACTTGACGAGCCGCCGAGCAGCGAACCGGCCATCGGGCGCCAGACCGGACGGTTTAACCCATGAGTGGCACGAGCGTACGAGCGCTGGGCGAGCCCCGTGCGGTTGAGCCGCCATCCGACCTGCTCGGCGATGCGTCGCTCCTGGCCCGGGTGCGCGAACGACTCGTGACGTCGCTGGACCCGCAGGTGCTGGATCCGTTCAGTCCGGTGCCCGATCGGACCGCGCGCATCGAGGCGGTCATCCATTCCGAACTCTCCGAGATTTCCCCCCCGCGCAGTACCCGATCCGGGTGTGGTTCGGCGTCTCTGCGACGAGTTGGCCGGGCTCGGTCCGCTCGCGACGTTGATGGCCGATGACGAGGTAACCGACGTACTCGTCAACGGGCCGACCGACATTTGGGCGGAGCGCCGGGGCCGGCTCGAGGCAACGCGGGTTCGATTTCGCGATGTCCAGCACCTTGCGGGGCTCATGGAGAAGATTGCGGCGTTGGTGGGACGCCACCTCTCGCTGGAGAGTCCGTGCGTGGACGCGCGTATGGCCGACGGCAGTCGGGCCAATCTCGTGATCTCACCCGTCGGCGGCCCCTGCCTCTCCATTCGCAAGCACCGGCGGGTGCGCCTGGCACTGCGCCGCGAGCATGCTGAGTCTCCGGGGCTCGTCGAGCTCGAGGCGGCGCCGGCCGACTGGGTAGCCGCAGGCGGACTGAGTGAGGCGATGGCAGCGTTCCTGGCCACGGCCGTGCGCGCCCGCCTGAACCTGCTAATTGCCGGCGCCACCGGTGCCGGCAAGACTACGCTGCTCGCCAGCCTGCTGGCGCTGATTCCGTCGAGCGAGCGCGTGATCATCATTGAAGACACGACTGAGTTGGCCGTGCCGGAGCGCGGACACACCGTCCGCCTGCAGTGTGTGCACGGCCACCGGGCGGTTGACTACCAGGACCGCACGGTCTCGGTGGCCGATCTCGTCGCCAATGCGCTTCGTATGCGGCCCGATCGACTGGTGGTCGGCGAAATCCGCAGTCCGCGCGAGGCTTACGTGTGCCTGGAGGCGCTCAATACAGGGCACGCCGGATCGGGAACGACGATCCATGCCAACGGCGCGGCCGATGCGCTGATCCGCTTGGAGACGCTGGTCCGTCGCGAGTATCGCGATGTGACCATTCCCGAACTCCGGGAGCCCATTGCCCGCGCATTTGATCTTGTCCTGCACGTTGGGCGTTTAGCCGACGGCCGGCGCGTCGTGCTTGAAGTCTCGGAGCTTGCCGGAATCTCGGCCGACGGGACCTACGACCTGCGGCCGGTATTCACTGCCGAACGAACGCTAGGCGACGTCGGCGTGAGCTTTCGGGCTATAGATGCCTACGAGCCGGGATCCACGGTCAAGACCAAGCTGCAGCTGCAAGGTGTCATTCAATGAATCCTGCCCTCATCGCTGCCGGATCCGTTGCGGCCGGGTTTGTTGCCGTGGCGCTGGCATTCGCCCCTGCGGCGAGGCACATGGCGACGGCGAACCCGGCTTCGGGAAATCGGCGTCTTGTTGGACTTGGCGCCCAACTACAGGAGGCGGGGTTCCGGATGGCGCCTCAGACGTTCGTACTGCTGAATGTCCTGGCCGCGGCGGTCGGCGGACTCATTGGCGGGCTCGTGGCGCTGCCGGCGGCGTTGCTAGGCGCGACTGCCGGGACGATAGTTCCCGGCCTCGTCCTCCGCGCAACTCTTGCGAGCGCCCGGGCCCGTGCCGATCGCGAGGCGCTGGTCCTGCTGCGCCTCTTGAGCGCGCACCTGCGCACCGGCGCCACCTATATCGAGGCCCTGCGGTCGGCGAGGGAGGGCGTGACCACGGCGCAAGTCCTCGAAGATCTTGATTGGATCACAAATCGCTTTCGGCTTGATCGCCCGCTGCATGGGTCGCTCGCCGTCGTAGCGGCACGAACGCCGGGCCGCAACCTTCGTTTGGCCTATCGCGTGTTGGCCCGCGCCATCGAACACGGCGTCGCCGGTCGGCGTGCGGTGACGTCTCTTGAAGGGCTCGAGGGCACGATCGCCGCCAACCTGCGCGCGAAGGACGATCTGCGGGCCAAGACCCGCGGACTGCGGATTCAGATCATTGTCGTGGCGCTGGCTATTCCCATCATTCACGTGTATCTGCGTTGGACCAACCCGGCGTCCTTCACGGTTATGGATCAGCCGCTCGGGCAATACGTGCTGCTGCCGGGTGCGGTGGGATGTGAGCTCTGCGGTCTGCTGCTCTGGCGCCGCTTTACCCGGGGGCGGCCGTGATGAACTTGCCGACGATTGCCGCTGTCACGGCTGCAAGCGCCACGACGATTCTTGCAGTCACGATGATCACACTGGTTGCGGATGCCCTTGGCGGGGCCCGCCACCGGCGTGTGGTCCGCCTAACGCAGTCCGGCTCGGGCACTTCGGCTCGAGCCCCGACCGGATCGTTGGGTGCGGCCGCGATGCTGCTTGAGGCAATCGGGCGACGAATCGGTCACTCTCACCTCCTCGTACGTGCCGAGGACCTGCGTGACGCCGGCTTTGAGGCTGCATGGGTCACGCCCGGGACCGTCGTCGGGATCAAGCTGGTCGCTGGTGCGTCGGTCGCCGCGGCGCTAGCCCTACTTATTCCCTGGATTCCGGCCATGACGGTGGGAGCGCCCATTGCCGGACTTGTGGGGTTCGTGCTGCCGACTCTTGTCATTGACGCCCGTAAGTCGGCGCGGCGCAGGCAGATTCTGGCCGAAGTGCCAGACGTGATCGCGGAGTTGCGGGGACTCATCGGCACCGGAATGGGCGTGGAGCGTGCCCTCCACGTGCTCGTGGAGGATGTGGCGTCGGACGTGGCTTCCACCGCGCTCGTCCGCGAGATCCGACGCTCCATGGCGTCCTACGGCCTGGGTGTACCGTTGACGGCAGCACTTCAGGAGGCAGCCGACCGGTTAGGATCGCCGGAATTCGAGGCCTTTGTCCTGGCGCTCAAGCAAGCCCGCCGCTTGGGTGCCGAGCTCGATGCCGTCCTGGATCAGCACGAGGTCGGGCTGCGGGCGCAACGCCAGCACGCCATCGACGCTGAAGTGGCGTCGCAAGAGGCAAAGGCGCAACTCGTCATTGCGGTCTGTTTCCTGCCGGCGTTCATGTTGCTGATCTTCATTCCCATGCTCGTGAGCATCGCCGATGGGCTCTTCGGCTGATCCTGGCTGGTTGGGGGTGCTCGTGGCGCTGGTCGCTACGGGGGCGGCGGCGGTGCCCGATATTCGTGAGCGTCGGATCCCTAACGCGATAGTCGTCGCTGGCCTGCTCGTCATTGCGGTGCTGGCGATTGGCGGTGGCCGCTGGGTCGATGCTCTGGCCGGTGGTGCGCTGGGCATGGCGCTGGTCGCGCTTCCGCGACTGGCTGGTCCCGCCGCCGTGGGCGGCGGGGACATCAAGTTGGCCGCGGTCGTCGGCTCGGCGCTCGGGATACCGGGCGTCGTTGTGGTGATAGGTCTGGCCGTCGCGGTCGCGACGCCGGTGGTGGCAGTCCGGGCTTTTCGCCGCGGTGAGGCTCGTGACCGGACCCTGCCGTTCGCGCCGTATCTCGCGCTCGGCGTCGTGGGCTATGCCGCCGTCGTGCTCGCCGTCGGCGTGGAGTAGCCGCGGCCGGAGGTCGTTAGCTGGTCGGTGCGACCGCCGGCGGGCGAGGCTAATGGTCGCGCCGAGCGAGCGCGCTTTCAGCGTGTATCTGGAACCGAGCGACCAGACTTGCCGAACGATGGCGATCCGCGACTTCCAGCTTGGCGTCCAAGCAAAAGTGGCTAGGCTGTCATCGGTCCGCGCTACCGACGGGACCACGTTCACCGAAATGTGTTCTGGCCGGGTCCGGAATCGCCGCCACTGACGACTGTGGTGGGGCGAACCGCTATGAGATGAAGCGTCAGCGGCCTGTGGCACGCTAGATGTCCTAGGAAATCCATTTGCTATTGATCGCCCGGCTGCACCCGATGACGGCATCCGATGGCTAATGCTCGCCCAGCTCAAAGTGCCTGGGCCCGACGGCTCAATCGTGCTACCAATTGGACGAACTGCGTTCCAGAGGCCATTGGCGGCGTTTTTGGCTTTCCGACAGCCGGCGGATACTGCGAGTGACGCGCCAATCGAGTCCCATTGGATCTAGCATGTCTGACGTGGATGCATCTGCTGCTGCTTCACCGAGCATAGCCCCACCTGGCGCCGACCTATGGATTGCAGAGGTTCGCGTGTCGAACTTCCGAAATATTGTCGCCGCTCAAGTCCCTCTTGAGCGGGGAGCGACATTCCTTGTAGGGGAGAACAACGCCGGTAAGTCCTCTTTCCTGCTGGCCATGGCAGTCGCTTGCGGCGTCCATAGGGCAACGCAGGACGATCTACATCGCACCGAGGAAGCAGCGGCGACGGACGCTACTGTCGACCTAATCATGCGCTCGTGCGGTGAGCAGTTCAGCGACGTTGTGGCACAGCGCTTGAGCGGGAACTTTGGCGATGGTCCAGAGGCAGGCGAATGGGCAGCAATACGTACAAGTCTGACGGGGAGCCTTGAGTCTTCATTTCTAAACGCAAGGAGGAGTTACCTAACTTGGGACGCGCGTTCACGTACTTGGTCGGCGACGAGGCGTGCGCCAACTCGGCAGGCGCTCGACTTGGTCGCAGCGCATCTCGTCGAAGCGTCCCGTGACCTTTCGGCCGAAGTCCTAAACCGCACTTCCGATTGGGGGCGCGTTTTGTCAGACTTGGGGGTAAGCGCAACCGATCGCCAACTCCTGGAAGATAGCCTCACGGCCCTAAGCATCAATCTGCAGAGTGCAAGCCCAACTCTGAGCAAGCTCTCGCAGGAATTGCTGAAGATGAAGGACACTCAGTCGGGTATTGAGGAAGTACAGCTTCGAACACTCCCCGGCCGATTGGAGGACTTGGCGCGCTCAGTGGATATCCTTGTGGGAGCTGGTAGCGGAGCCGCGGTCATTCCCATGCGTCTCCAGGGACTCGGTAGCCGAAGCCTCGCAGCACTAAGGGTTTTCAACGCTCTGTGCGAACTACGGATCGGTATGGATCAGGGGGTGCGCCCGCTCCTGATCACCTTGCTTGAGGAACCGGAGGCACACCTGCATCCGCAAGCGCAGGCGGCAGTAAAGCAATTCATTAGGGAGTTGCCTGGACAGGTAGTTGTCGCAACGCATTCAAACGTTCTGATAGGCGAGGTCGACCTCAAATCAGTACGAATATTCCGAGCAAACGAGGAAGGGACACAAGTCCACGCCCTTGAGCGCACAACAGCAAATAAGGTCGCTGTATTTCGCCGCTATATCTCCCGTCCTCTTGGAGAGCTTTTCTTTTCGCGATTGGTCATTCTCGTAGATGGTGCGGCCGAGCGGATCACGCTTCCAGTTCTGCTAGCGCCGTTGCTTGGTCGAGATATAGCGGGGCTCGGTGTGACAATCCTAGATATGCAGGGCCAGGGCAAAGAGTGGATTGCGAAAGTGATTGATGCACTTGATGAACTCGCCGGTATTCCCTGGATTGCATTCGTTGACAATGACTCCAGCGGGATGAACGCAATCTCAGCGTGCACGGGTACGGATGGGGCGTTTCTATCTCCAGAACATCCACAGGTGGTTATGAGCGGCAAGAAGCAGCTGGAACAGCTGTTGATTGACGCCGGATATGGCCGAGAGATCCAGTCGGTTGCGAACCTCTACGCACCCCGCGTCCGACCGGATCCTCGGGTAGGCGAGCTTCGCCTCCCACCATATTCTCTCGGAGTTGAGTCGGAATATATGGAATTCCTGAAGGGTTCGAAAGGCTGGGCTGGCGAACTGATCGCCCTCGAGGCAATGCGGAATGGCAAGAGTCCACCCGGTGCCGTTATCGAGTTATCGCAACGTATTCGAGAGACTCTGAGACTTGGCGATGCCGCGGCTGTCCAGAACAAAGCGGCTTCAGTGGGAGAGTGAAGATGGCGGTCCCGAAACGGCTCACACTAGACCAGAAGGCCGTTGTAAACACACCGGCACGCATCTGCCTGGCAATTGCTCCAGCAGGCAGCGGTAAGACTGAGGTGCTGATCCGCAGAATCGAGCGCTTGCTCGATGAGAGTCCGGGTGAGTCTTTTCGACTATTGGCGGTCACGTTCACTCTTAAGGCAGCAGACGAACTGAATTTTCGCGTGTCCCGTTCGATCGGAGAGGAAGCCTGGAGGGTTGATTCGAATACGATCCACGGATTTGCGCTTGACTGGCTACAGCGCTCCGGTCAAGCGGTTGGCGTCTCACCCGATGTCGTTGTCTACGCAGAACTGCGCGATCGGGTGAACTTGCTAAGGCGTTTCCTCGATTCCGTGGAGGAGTCACATCTCGACGATCTAGTCTTGCGCGACACTCTGGATAAAATCGACAGTTTGCGAACGGATCTTGTGAAGCCCAGTGAGGCTCCAGACGAATCAATCAGCGGGTCGTCGTTTCATCTGCGCGAACTCTATGGGGCTTACCTTACTGCACTCGACGACGTGGGCGGGATTGACTTTCCAGGTATGCTCGTAAAACTTCTAGAGCTCTTTGAATGTGATCCCGCAGTACTTAGGAGGATGCAACGGACCTACCGACAAGTCTTGGTCGACGAAGGGCAGGATTTAACTAAGGCTCAGGCAGAGCTATTGCGCAGGATCGTGGGGGATTCGCTGGAACTGTTCGTTGTGGCTGATGATCGGCAGTCCATCAACGGCTGGGCGGGTGGTGGAATGCAGTGGGCTCGGATGCTCGTTGGCCCGGACAGTGAGCGACTTGAATTGCGACATAATTTTCGGTGTGCAACCAGTATCCTATCGCTCGCACGTCGAGTCGCGCACCATTTTAACCCGCCACGAACAGATGCAGAAACGCCGTCTGGTGCACCGAAAGGTCTAGTGCTCGCTCAACCTACAGGAGACTCAACTCAAGAGGCGCGCAGCGTCGTCGACTGGATCGAGCAACTTGAGACGACCGGACTCGATCCGTCGCTCCTAGTACCCGGTGAAGAGCCTCGTGTCGTCGCTGAGGACATTGCGGTTATTGCCCGAACGCGTTACGGACTCGATGCCGTGCAGGAGGAACTACGTCGGCGCGGCCACCCAGTGTCAATCCAAGTTGACGCTGGCAGCTTTCTTGCAAGCTCCGAAGCGAGGCTGTTCTACGCTCTTCTCGAGGTACGAGTGAATGCAAAAAATCGCCCGGCATGGCGCCGGATAGAGGAAGAGCTATTCAACCTAATGGGAGACTCCCGGAAAGCCTCTGGTGAGCTTCGGGGCTTTTCCGATCTACTTGCGGCACTCTCTGGGACTTCAAGCTCCGACATGGTTGAACTCGTAAGCCGCACCACTCTTGACGCTGACGGTCTCGACGGGATCATCGCGCACTTGAAGGAAAGTTTGTTCGTTGCCGAGCCAGACCTGGGGCAGTTCGTAGGCTGGTGGTTGGAGTACCGGGCAAGCACCTCGAATCAAGAGAGGGACGGAATGGGGTTCCTCAGATTCCTACTTCGAGTTCAGCAGACTAGACCGGATCAGCCCGGTATCCGGCTGATGACGACCCACCGTTCGAAGGGCCTTGAGTTTCGGGCAGTGGCCGTTGTCGGGCTCACGCAAGGCGCATTTCCAGATTACCGTGCGCTAAACGATGAGCGAGCGATCCAGGGCGAGCGCCGGACTTTCTATGTTTCGGTCACGCGAGCCTCGCGT
>LXNI01002761.1_pt1 | contig 11407 bp, 10 predicted proteins | sample 809091 | NCBI WGS metagenome assembly LXNI01 (sample SAMN04870527, study PRJNA318959) | sponge metagenome | biome: 01000161; feature: marine sponge reef; material: water | host: Sarcotragus foetidus | place: Greece: Milos, Mediterranean Sea | collected 2013-05-29 | depth 5-7 m | reverse complement strand
CCTAGGAGGCTGCTGAGCAATTGGGTTCGGGGTGCTCGCGTTGGTTGTGGCGGGGTGGGAGAATGGTGGGTGTGCAGGGCATGGCGGTGATGGATCGGGAGCTGTTGGACGCGGCGGCGGTGTGTGGGCATCTGCTGTCGGCGGGTTCGGTGCATGCGTTGTTGGCGCAGCATCGCAGCCGGTTGTTTCCCGATGAGATGTTCGGGGACTTGTTCGAGTCGGGGCGGGGGCGTCCGTCGGTGCCGGGCGAGGTGGTGGCGGCGGTGATGGTTCTACAGGCTCTGGAGGGCTTGTCGGATCGGGGGGCGTGCGCGAGGTTGCAGACTGATGTGGCGTGGAAGGCCGCGGCGGGGCTGGCGCTCACTGAGGAGGCGTTCCATCCGACGGTGCTGGTGTTGTGGCGGAACCGGCTGCGGGCCAGCGACAGGCCGGATCGGATCTTCGACGCGGTGCGCGAGCTGGTGGCGGCGGCGGGGGCGGTGTCGGGCAAGGACCGCCGGGTGCTGGACTCCACGGTGCTCGATGACGCGGTGGCGCGCCAGGGCACGGTGACGATGCTGCGGGTGCAGATGCGCAGACTGCGCAGGATGGTGCCGCCGCTGGAGGATGTGTGGGTGCGCGAGCACAACCTGGATCCGGCGGGCCCCGAGGTGGACTGGGAGGACCCCGGCGATGTGGAGCGTCTCGTCAGCGAGCTGGTCGACGACGCGTTGGAGCTGATCGGAGCCTGTGAGGACGTCGACCTCGACGACGCGCAGGCCGACGCGTTGGGGCTGCTGGCGCTCGTCGCGGGCCAAGACACCGAGCCCGCAGGCGCGCCGGGCCGGTGGCGCATCGCGCGCCGCGTCGCGAGGGATCGGGTGGTGTCGGTGGTCGATCCCGAGTCTCGCCACGCCCACAAGAGCGCCCACAGCTACCGCGACGGCTACAAGGCCCACATCTGCGCGGAGCCCGACACGGGACTGGTCACCGCGGTCGACCTCACCGCGGGCAACACCGCCGACGCGGACGCCGCGGCGGGGCTGCTAGAGGACGAGCCCGCGGGCACCGTGGTGCTCGCGGACAGCGCGTATGGCACCGGCGCGCTGCGCTCCGAGCTCAAAGGCCGCAAGATGGAAGCGGTGATCAAGCCGCCGCCTTTGCGCACCGCGGTCGCGGGCGGATACAGCATCGACGATTTCGACATCGACACCGCCGCGGGCACCGCCACCTGCCCCGCCGGGGTCACCGTCGACATCACGCCCAAAGGGTCAGCCCGCTTCGGCGCCAACTGCCGAAACTGCCCGGTGCGCTCACGCTGCACCACCGCCGCCAACGGCCGCACCATCAAGCTGCACCCCCACCACGACCTGCTCGCCGCAGCCCGAGCCCAGGCCCGAACCCGCGAGTTCCGCGACGCCTACACCAAGCACAGGCCCATGGCCGAGCGCAGCATCGCATGGCTCGTCCGCAACAACCGAAGATGCCCCTACCGAGGCACACAAAAGAACCGCCACTGGCTGGCGCTGCGCGCCGCCGCAGTCAACCCCACACGCCTCACCAGCCTCGGCCTGCACCACAACGGCACCCGCTGGGCCATCGCCTGACCCGCCCCGGCGGTCCCAGCCCCCGCCAGCCGCCCCGAACCCGCACAACACCCCAACCAGGCCCCACACAGCCCCCCCAGCCCCCCACCGACACCGCCGGCCAGCCACAAACACACACCCACCAGCACCCAGACCGCCGCCGCCACAGGCACCTTGCTCAGCAGCCTCCTAGGCGCATTTCCCGCCTCTGAACTTGATGGTGGTCAGCCCGCGATGGCTTGGGAGATGGAGAGGTCTACTCGGCGGCGCTTGCGGTCGACGGCCAGGACCTTGACCCAGACCTCTTCGCCGGGGAGGACGATCTCCTCGGGGTGGTACACCCGGTACTCGGCCATCTCGGTGATGTGGACCAGGCCCTCGATGTCGTCGTTGACGGCCACGAAGGCGCCGAAGTCCACCAGGCGGGTCACCCGGCCGGTCATCACCGCTCCTACTTCGAGCTCAGCCAGCGGGTCGGCTGTGAGCTTCATGGTTAGGTTTACCCGCTGTTTGGGCTTTTGGATCGACTTGACCCGCACCTGCACCTCGTCGCCCACGCTCACCACCTCGCTGGGGTGCTGCACCCGCTTCCAGGCCATCTCGGTGGTGTGGACCAGGCCCCGCACGCCGTTGATGTCCACGAACGCCCCGAAGTCCTGAAGGTCCACCACCTTGCCGGTGAACTCGTCGCCCGCCGACATGGTCTCCATGAACGCCTTGGCCGCTTTGCGCTGCTCAGCCCGTACCACCGCTTTGCGGGACAGCACGAGACGGCCCGACACCTGATCGGCCTCCACCACCTTGCACTGAACTTCCCGCCCGACCAGCGCCTGGAGGTTCTCCACCGGCTCCACGTCGATCAGCGACGACGGGATGAAGCCTCTTACTCCCACATCGCACGACAGCCCGCCTTTGACCACCGCGGTGATGGTGCCGGTGACTGCTTCGTTGGCCGCGGCTGCTCGGGCAACGTTCACCCAGGCGATCTGCTGCATGGCCCACAGCCGGGACAGCACAATGCGCCCCTTGTGGTCTTCCCTCACCAGCACGGCGGCGTTGACCACCTCGCCCAGCACGCACTCCCTGGTCAGATCGACAGCCGGGTCGTCGCCCCAGTAGCGCTGGCTAATCACCCCGATCCGACCGCCGCCCAAATCCAGTTCTATCTCATGGGTGGCCTTTGTCTTGACCGACCCCGAGACGATGGTCCCCCCCGCCAACCCGTCCACCGTGGCCGCCGCCGGCTCCCCCGGTGGGGCTTCAGGCTTGGGCTCTGACGCTGTCTTTTCAGCTTCTCCCGCTGGTTCGGCTTCGGCTTCGGATTCTGCGGCTGCGGCTTCGGATTCGGGTTCTTCGACTGGCTCGACCTCTTCGGCTTCGGGTTCGGGTTCAGCCTCGGCCTCTTCAGCCTCGGCAACTGGCTCGGCATCTTCGGCTTCGGCTTCGGGTTCTGCGGCTGCGGCTGCGGCTGCGGGTTCGGGTTCTGCGGCTTCGGCTTCGGGTTCGGTGGTCTCTGGTTCGGGTTCTTCTACGACAGCTTCAGGCTCCGCGGCAGGTTCCGGCTCAACCTCAGCGGTCTCGGATTCCAGGGTGGTCTCCGCCTCAGACATAGGGGCATTAACCCTAATGGCCTCAATCAGAGCATCGACAAGGGAAAGCCGGTCAGGTTCCCGCCAGCCGGGCCACCACCGGAGCCATCTCCTCCATGGAATCGGCGGAAAGGCCGATGTAGCTGATGCCCAATTCCTCCCGCTGGCGCACCAGCTTGTCCACTACCTCGCTAACCGTTCCGATCATGCTGTGGGGCGAAGCCAGGGCCTGATCGGTGTCCAACCCCATGGCCGGAGCTAATGCCTCGGCAAAGCCTCTTCCGTCGTCGTTCTCCGAAGCCACGTGGACTCGGCTGTGCAGTTCCAGATCGCCGAACCGGTCGCCGGCCTCATCCCGGATCCAGTCGATCTTGGCCGCGGTGGCCTCGGCGGTGGCCGATGGGCCCACCCGCTCGTCGATGACCCCGGCGGCCATGTTGGGATTGACCCCCACGATGTCAGCCGTCCTCGCTGCCAACCGCAGCACCCGCTCAGAGCCCCCGGCCACAAACAGCGGCGGCCCACCCGGTCGCACCGGCTCGGGCAGCCCCTCAAGCCCGTCGAAGGTGTAGTGCTGGCCCGAGAACGTGACCGTCTCGCCGGCCAGCAATCCCTTGATTATGGCCACCGCCTCGCTCAGCCGCTCGATCCGCAGACCCGGCCGATCCATTGCAATGCCAGTGCGCTGGTAGTCGGCAGTTTGCCACCCGGCTCCTATGCCCAAATCGAACCGCCCGCCAGAAAGCACATCCAATGTGGCTGCCTCCTTGGCCAACGCTGCCGGGTGGCGGAAATCGTTGGCCAGCACCATGGTCCCCACCCGCAACGTGGTGGTGGCCTCGGCGGCAAAGGCCAGCGCCACCATAGGGGCCGGTCCCCGGTCGAAGTGGTCGGGCACGCACAAGATGTCGTATCCCAAGCCTTCAGCCCGCCGGGCCACCTCCCGCCACCCCCCAGCCTCCAAAGGCCCCCGAGCCTGCACCCCAAATCGAAACGCCCGCATCGCCGCGGACCCTACTCTCAATCTGACACGGCCCCTCGGTAGTGTGGCCGGATGCCTTCGACCGCGCTCACCGAGGGGCTGAACCCGGCCCAGATCGACGCGGTCACCCACCCGGGAGGCCCGATTCTGGTGGTCGCCGGGGCGGGCTCGGGCAAGACCCGCGTGCTCACCCACCGCATCGCCTACCTCATCGACCAGCAGGGCGTATCCCCTTTTGCCCTCTTGGCCATCACCTTCACCAACAAGGCGGCCCAGGAGATGAAGCACCGGGTGGGGGCCCTCGTCGGGCCGGTGGCCGACAAGATGTGGGTGAGCACCTTCCACTCCGCGTGCGCTCGCATCCTGCGCTACGAGCACGATGCCATCGGCTTCCCCAACAGCTTCACCATCTACGACCAGGCCGACTCGGTGAGGCTGACCCGCTACATCCTCAACGATTTCAAACTAGACCTCAAGAAGATGCCGCCCCGGTCGATCCATGCGGCTATCAGTGCGGCCAAGAACGAGATGATCGGCGTCGCCCAATACAAAGACCGGGCTTCCAACGTGTTCGAGCGCCGGATCGGGGAGGTCTACGGGGAGTACCAGGAACGCCTGCGCCGGGCCGGGGCCATGGACTTCGACGACCTTCTGGGCGCCACCGTGGGGCTCTTCCAGCGAGACCCCGACGTGCTCGATCGCTACCGCCGCCGCTTCGAGCACGTTCTGGTAGACGAGTTCCAGGACACCAACCGGGTGCAGAACGAGCTGGTGCTGATGCTGGGCGAGGAGCACCGCAATGTGTTCGTAGTGGGCGACGCCGACCAGTCGGTCTACCGATTCAGAGGGGCCGACGTCCGCAACATCATCGACTTCGAGCGGGCCTTCGAGGACGTCACCGTGGTGCTTCTGGAGCAGAACTACCGCTCCACCCAGCGCATTCTGAGCGCGGCCAACGCGGTGATTGCCAATAACCTGGGCCGCAAGCCCAAGAACCTGTGGACCGACCAGACCGGGGGCGACCCCATCGTCTGCTACCAGGCGACCGATGAGTACGACGAGGCCCGCTGGGTGGTGCGGGAGGCGTACCGGCTCCACGACGACGAGCAGCACCGCTGGGACGAGATGGCGGTGTTCTACCGCACCAATGCCCAGAGCCGGGCAATGGAGGAGCTGCTGATGGAGGCGGGCGTTCCCTATCAGATAATCGGCGGCACCCGGTTTTACGACCGTCGAGAAATCAAGGACTCGCTGGCCTATCTGCGGGTAACCGTCAACCCCGATGATGCCGTCAGCCTGAGGCGGGCGCTGAACACACCCAAGCGGGGGGTGGGCGACGGATCGGTGGCCAAGCTAGAGGCATGGGCCGAAGCCCACGGCCTGACGTTGATGGACGCCTTGGTGAACGCATCCGAGGCCGGGGTGAGAGGGAGGGCACTAGCTGGTATCGGAGCCTTTTTGAAAGTGATTGACGACGCCCGCGGCTTGCTCGGCGGCGGCCCGGCCCTGGTTTTGGAGCACATGCTCGAATCCAGCGGGTATCTCGACCAACTAGAGGTCGAAGCCGCCGGGGAGACCGAGGTTGGCGTGCAGGCCCAGGGAAGGCTGGAAAACCTCGACGAGCTGATCAGCGCGGCCTCAGAGTGCGACGACACTAACGACTTTCTCGAACAGGTCAGCCTGGTGTCGGACACCGATGACCTGGCCGATGACTCCATGCTGACGCTGATGACCCTGCACTCGGCCAAGGGTCTGGAATATCCCGTGGTGTTCCTGGTCGGCATGGAGGAGGGCGTGTTCCCCCACTTCCGATCGCTCACCGAGCCCGACGAGCTCGAAGAGGAGCGCCGCTTGGCCTACGTGGGCATCACCCGGGCACGCCAGCGGCTGTACCTGACCCACGCCTGGCACCGCACCATCCACGGAACCCCGATGTACAACCCGCCATCGAGGTTCTTGGAGGAGATCCCCGAAGAGCTGGTGAACAACCGCGGCAGCAGCCGGAACCGCTCATCCCAGTCCGGCTATCGCCGGGACGCCGACCGCGCCACCGGCTCGTTCGCGGGGCGAGAACGCCTGGTAGATGACGCCCAAGCCCCCCGTACTCCGGTGGAGGCCGATCCCGATCCGGCACGGGTGGTCGTAGGTGACGACGTGAACCATGCCACCTTCGGCCTCGGCGTGGTCACCGACGTGAAAGGGACGGGCGGCGACGCCGAAATCACCGTCAACTTCACCACCGCCGGCTCCAAAGTTCTCATGGCCTCTTACGCCCGACTCGAAAGAGTCTGACAGACCCCCGTGCTGGATAGGCGCAATAGCCACCCCTGAAGTATTGGAAGCTTCTCGTAGACCCGATTGCGAATACCAGCTCAGGAATAAGCTGAGTCGCGGAAGCCACCGTCAATGTCACCACTGGCAGTTCCCAAGCGCTTCTGGCCTCCTAGGCCCTACTCGAAAAGGGGGGACCTCAAAGGAGTCTTCGCTTGTGCATGGTCAGCGCAGTGAGAGCCGCGAGAATGCTTGCAAACCATAGGACGTTGTAGCCCAATCCATTGTGTCCAAATAATGAATCGTATTGTCCATAGACGACACTGAAGCCCAGCACTAAGGTTGCTACCACAAGGCTGCAACAGATTGCCGTCACTTTATCCATCGCCAATTGGGAAAGAAGAATGACTATGGGAGTTGCGGAACCACCAACTATAAATATCAAGAGAAATGGGATATCTTCAAACGAAATCTTGTCATATTCAAATGTGGATCTGTTATTTACAGAACCATAAATGAGAATTTGTCCTAACACCCCGCCAGCTAGAGCCCCAGCGTAAAGGTAAAAAATTTTTCCCTTCAATGATAAGAGTTGCAAATTTCGACATGAATCATTAGGGGTAGGCTGAATCAACGGGGGAGGCACAAAGCGATCACGATTCACAGTCAAGAAATCCATTATAGCAAGGGCAGCAACACTTCCGCCGAACAACAACATAACCATATGTGCTGGCCAAGTAAGAGACCCCTCAGAGTGTGCCGACTGGAAACCGAGCATAAACATTCCGATGCCTGCAACGACACTCACAGCTCCAAGTAGACTTTTGCTCATTGGCGTGAAGCATAATATGATCAACATGGGTGTAGCTGGACCTTGAACTATCCATGCCCCCCTAAGAGGTTCGCAGCTCCAAAGACCAATCCTGCAAACCTCAAACTCGCTAAGGGATGCGCCGACCAATGCGCTAGAATACAGTGCAACAACTTTCGATTCGATAGATGGCATTATTCGTCACTTCTCTCGAAGAACACTGGTAGTCTTAATAGCACCAATTCTCTCGACATCCCCGTACAACAGCATAAGCTCCTCCGGCGATGAACTTGCATAGAGGTCTGACATGAAACCGACGCTTAGTGCAGTCATATTTCATATCTTCGTGCATTATATTGTCGCAAGCAGACTTGCTCACATTGTTGTAATTTAGTCTATCTGAGTGCCCAAGGTCATAGCAGTAGTCGTGGGCCTGACAGGCTTGGTGGAAGTCGTAGATGACTCCGAAGGCCAAGGGGTATGTCCGAGAGAGCCCCAAAGCGATTAGGATGTCAATAATGTCTTGGGGATCCCAGGTATCCAAGCGTTCTGGAATCCCGGTGCAGTCGCCGTTTGCTTTGCCGACTCTCCAGCGGTCGAAGTGTTCGATCCATTTGGGGTAGTAGCCGCGGGCGATGATGTCGGCGTATCTGGGGCATTTTTGGCCGTTGAGGTATTGGCTGGCGGTGGCTGTGGTGGTGACTTGGTGCTGCGAGTGGCATCTGAAGGTGTGGTAGGTGGGGTCGGCGATGACGGGCCAGGCGGTCACGCTGCTGGTGTCCACTGTGATTGTGATTGCGGTTTTGGCGACTGTCTGGGTGATCGGCACTGCTTGGCCGTTGGCGTCTAGGGCCCAGGGGGCGAGTATTGAGCCGATCACGAGGTTGTTGTCGTTGACGAACACGGCGCCGCCGTTGTCCAGGGCAACTGCTGAGTTGTTCTGGTCGAGTTGGAGTTTCACGGTGTAGGACTTCGGTGCTTGGGCGTTCTCGAGGACGGCCATCATCCTGTACCCTCGGCTCCCTTCGAGGCCTTGCACGAGCCAGCGGGAGTTCTCGTCGATCTGGAGGCCTGTCATTCCGACGGCGCCGATTTGTTTGTGGGTGCCTTCGAGTGTGAAGGCCACGCCGCAGTCAGATTCCAGCCTGCCCTCGACGATGGCCGGAGCGTCGCTGTCGGACTGGCCCAGCAACTATGTGTGGTCGTCCAAGATCTTCAGCGCAGAGTCATCATAGATTGAGTTCTCGGCGACCTGTCCCACAGGTCCATTCGTTGGACCAGAGCTGTCGTCGAGCGGCCCTGCTGGGGTTGTTGCGCTCCCGGCGCTGTTGGTTGCGCTTCCGACGCTGCCGCAGCTGGGCGCTTCGTCCAAAGCGGGATCCGCAAAAGCCGCGGGAGCCAACATCGCGGCAATCAGGCAAAGAGCGACAACGGCAATGGCCTTTGCCCCGGCTTGTCGGAAGTGGTAGCGGATTCTCATATCTTCCTCCTTCGTTCTGGCTGTTCGGCGGAACCCTGCTGGCAGGATTCCGACCAAATGCACCTTCCACTTGAAGTTACCGATAACCGGGCTCGCATGGGAGCAAAACCAGTGTCAAAACATGACAAGTCCTTGTCATGTTTTGACACTTGACAAAGTTGATGTCAGGGCATACAAGCAGCGTGTCTTGCGGACCTTGCTCAAGGGCCGTCGTTGGCGTCTGGACTTTCGATGATGTGGGCGGCTTGGGTGGTTGACTTCTCGCAGTGGTGGGCGCGGGATGTGATTTCTCGGCGTAGTGTTTTCACGATGGGCAGGTTGGCCTTGTCGGGGGGGAGGGTTTCGATGGCTGCGCCGAGGGCGGCTGGGATTCGGGAGGCGAGGTCGGCGGCCCGGTGGGCGGTTGTTCCGGCTTCGAGTCTGAGTTGCTCCGCGGTGCGGATCAGCGAGGCGGGCTGGTCGGCGCTGGCGATGGTGTAGTCGTCGCCCATTCGCATCGCCAGGCGGAAGATGCCGATGGGCTGGCCCTTGCGGTAGGGGAGCCAGCTGTTGGCGTCGTAGACGGGGGAGAGAACGGCGGTGCCAGCGGCGGGGTGCATGAGGCTGTAGTTCTTGGCGTGGGCGTCGATGCTCGCGGTGATCCACATGTAGAGGAGGCTGTCTCGGAACCTGGTGATGTTGGCCTCTGCATTGGCCGGATCGGCCCGCTGCAGGAGTGCGGCAACCTCTTCGGGGCCGGGCCCGCCCTCACCCTGGTACTTCTGGTCTGGCCGGTAGCCGAGTGCCGATGAGGACGGCCAGCTCCATCTCAATCTCTCCGGCGCAGTGCTTCCAGGTGGGCGTCGATGTCGAATTCCGGCTCGGGCCGTGGAGCGGCGCGGAGCATGTGGCCGAGTTCGCGGAGCGCGGCCATTGCCAGCCCGACCTCAATGGTGGGTTTGCCGTTCTCGGCTTCGGACAGCCATTTGCGGGACACGCCGAGGCGGGCCGCCAGCTCTGACTGGGTGACCCCCTGGCGCCGCCGCTCCGCCCGGATGAAATGGCCGAAATCGGCAGGGCTGAACAAAGGGGCATGGTCGGCGGCTTCGCGTCCGGCATCTCCCATCCCACCAATGTACAACCGTTCGGTGACATCAGTTGCTTGACACCGTTCGGTGATATAGCCGGTCTGCGGTCGAACGGTTACCAGATCAGGCATATCGGCTCCATCAAGAAGACCTCCAACATCGCCGGGGAGTGCTACGCGGGCTTCATCACCGCCGGCGGCAGGCATCGCCGAGGCACACAGCCTGGGCCAAGGGCCCGGTGGGCACACCGACATCTGGTGTTTGGAGTTTCAGCGCAGGGCTCAAAAGGTGTGGAAGGAGACCCTGCCGCCGCAATTCCAGCGGCAGGCGGCTGGCTCCTATGGGCACTGTGTCCAGTTGATGGGCCTTGTTTACCCCAGTGAATCGATCGCTGGCGATTGGGAGAGTAAGACTGCGCGCAACGGCCGCATCGGTCGCGCACTACTGTCGGTCCAGCTCGTCAATAGTGCCCGATGAGATGCAGGTTGCCTGCCTGCAAGGTCTGGCCTACGGCGTCGCTCAAAACCTGTTCAACGTGCATCGCGACATTGCGTAGAGATTGCATCCTCCTTGGGGATGCGCTTTGCAGAGTAGTTCTGCAAAGCTAGTGCGGCAAGAGCGGTGACAATTCCTGCAAACCAGAGGCCAAAGTACCCTAGCCTATAGTACCCAAACAATGAATCAAATTCTCCATATATGAGACTCAACCCTAATACGAAGGAAGCAACTAAAGAACTCAACAAGATCGTTCCGGTTCTATACAGGTTGAGTTGTGAGAGAAGTATTACCACTGGAGGTGCGCTGCCGCCGACTATACTAATCAAGAGTAGCGGTAAATCCCCCGTTGAGATTACGTAGTAGTCCCATGACGATCTGTTGTTTTCGGAACCACGAATCAGAAATACTCCCAAAATGCCTCCTGCCAATGCGCCGACGGAGAGGTAGATCATCTTGTCTTTCAGCGAAAGTAGTCGTGGAATCGAAGAACAAATGATTGACGCCGGAGGATTCAAAGATGCAGGAAAGGGTCCTGCTACTTCCTGATTAGATGAGGACCAGGCCCAAGTGGCCACCGCGCCACCAGATCCAAACAAGAGTAATATGACATGGTGTCCTGCCCAAGAAAGTGACCCTTCAGAATGAGCAGACCTGATCCCAAGTAGCAGTAAGGCGAGCCCGACAGTCAAGCTGGCTAATGCAAGTAGTCTCTTGTGCATTGGAGTGAAAGTCAAGATGACGAGCATGGGTGCCGCTCCCCCGACAACTATCCAAGCCCCTCGAAGCGGTTCGCATCCCCAAAGACCAACCCTACAAACCTCTATTTCACTCAAAGAAGTACCCATCAAGGCACTGAAATAAAGAGCAATCAACTTCGTTTTTATGGATATCATTGTTAATGCCCAAGGTCATAGCAGTAGTCGTGGGCTTGACAGGCTTGATGGAAGTCATATACGACACCCGGAATTCTCGGTATGGGTGTTGTTGTAGTGATAAGCAGAATAGTTAGGACAGCCTTAACATCTTCTGGATCCCATGTATCCAAGCGTTCCGGAATCCAGCTGCAGTCGCCGTTTGCTTTGCCGACTCTCCATCGGTTCCAGTGTTCGATCCATTGGGGGTAGTAGCCGCGGGCGATGATGTC
>LXNI01002760.1_pt1 | contig 11414 bp, 8 predicted proteins | sample 809091 | NCBI WGS metagenome assembly LXNI01 (sample SAMN04870527, study PRJNA318959) | sponge metagenome | biome: 01000161; feature: marine sponge reef; material: water | host: Sarcotragus foetidus | place: Greece: Milos, Mediterranean Sea | collected 2013-05-29 | depth 5-7 m | reverse complement strand
AGTGCGCCCGTTCCGGCGACATGGACGTCAACGTGAGCCGCAGCAAGAAGCTCACCAACATGCGCGCCGCCGCCGCCGACGAGAACGTGCGCCTGGAGCCGCCCCGCCGGCTCACGCTGGAGCAGGCGCTCGACTTCATCGAGGACGACGAGCTGATCGAGGTCACCCCCGACGCGATCCGGCTGCGCAAGCGGGAGCTGAACGTGAGCCGCCGGCGGAAGGCGGCGAAGGCGCGGCGGGAAGAGGTGCCCGTGAAGGGGTGATCCGGTAAGTTCACCACCATGACACCTACCACACACCCCACCCGGCGCCCCACCACCCCCGCCGCCGAGGAGATCCTGGGCGGCTACTTCCCCGTCCTCGACCACGGCTTCGTCGCGCTCGTCGACTACATGGGCACCGACGATTCCGTCGAACGCGCCGCCCGCGTCAGCTACGGCTACGGCACCCGCAAGGTCTCGGCCACCCGGGGCCTGATCCGCTACCTGCGCCGCCACCTCCACACCACCCCCTCGGAGATGGTCGAGTTCAAGTTCCACTGCGCCATGCCGATGTTCGTCGCGCGGCAGTGGATACGGCACCGGACGGCCTGCCTGGCCGAGGGCACCGAGGTGTACTTCGATCTTCCAGGCGCGGAGGCCCGAGGCCGTCGCCAACTCTACAAGCTGCGGATCGAAGAGATCTGGCGACGCTTCAAGCCCACGCGGAACATGCGCCGCCCGGACAAGCAGCGGAACCCGTTTTTTCGCCGTGACCGCGTGAAGCAGATGAAACTCAGACAGGCGAACGAAGATACCCTCGCGCTGCAGCACACCCGCATCGTGGACGTGTACCGAAACGGTGCGAAGCCGGTTTTCAGGATGGTTTTGGAAGACGGCAAGTCGATCGAGGCCACGTCGGATCACCGGTTCCTGTTTGCCGGGGGTTGGGATACTCTCCGAGGGGCGACCGGACTACGGGAGACGGGTGGGCGGGCAGTGTGGGAACAGGGCGACTACTTCGTGCATGTAAACGGTGCGGCGGAGAAGCTGGATTGGGACCAGGTCCGCTACAAGACCAGGCTCGTCCGCGTCTCCCGCTTCGAGTACGTCGGCGAACGCGAAACCTACGACCTTGAAGTCGAAGGCCCGCATCACAACTTCGTCGCCAACGGCATCGTCACGCACAACTCCGTCAACGAGTACAGCGGCCGGTATTCGCTCATGCCGCTCCTCTTCTACAGCCCCGAACAGGACCAGTTCTCGCTGCAGAGCGCGACGAGCAACCAGGGCCGCGCCCCGGGATCCGTCACCCCCGAGTTCTACCGCGAGGCCATGCGCCGGTGGGAGGAGGTGCGTTCGCAGGCGGCCGGTGATTACGGCTGGCTGGTCGGCGAAAACGTGGCCCGCGAGCTTGCCCGCATCGACCTTCCGCTCTCGACGTACACGCAGTGGTACTGGAAGATCGACCTGCACAACCTTCTCCACTTCCTCACGCTGCGCGTCGACGATCACGCCCAGTGGGAGATCCAGGAATACGGCCGCGTGATGGCGGGGATGGTCAAGCGCGTCGCGCCGCTCAGCTATGAGGCCTGGGTCGACTACCAGGTCATGGGCGACAAGCTGTCGCACGGCGAGATTCAGGCGCTGTCGCGGCTGGTGGCGGTCGATGGGGAAGGGCTCGCCGCGAGGTCGGGGGCCGGGCTGTCGAACGCCGACCTGGCCGGGTTGGGGCTTTCGGGACGGGAAATCCGCGAGTTGAAGGAGAAGCTCGCGCCGCGCAAGGTGCCGGACTACGAGCTGGATCTGTCGACCATGCGGGATCCGCAGGTGGTGGCGGCGGAGATGGACAAGGCGGTGCCGGAGGTCGACAGGTAAACGACAGTTTACATTATGGAAAGTGCAGATGACATTCCTGGCTGTCCGAGATGCCTTTCGGCCCCGCGCTTCCAGGGGCGAACCCGTGAGGGCGCGGGATCGGCTTCAGTGACGATGAAGCTCATGGGCAACCGCCTGCACCGCAAACACCCGTGTCGCCCGGCCATGCTGGCGGTCGTCCTGGTTGCATTCCTGTCCGCCTGCGCCGACCCCGCCCCTCCTTCCCCCGCCCAATCCTTCCTCATCCAGGGCGCCACCATCGTGGACGGCACCGGCACCCCAGGCTACATCGGTTCCCTGCGCGTGACCAATGGCGTGATCGCGGAGATCGCCCCCGCCGACGCCGACAACGCCCTCTCCCCCACCCAGGGCGAACCGGTCCACGACGCCACGAACCTCGTCCTCGCCCCCGGCTTCATCGACACGCACAGCCACCACGACGGCGGAGTCCTCGAAGAACCCACCGCCCTCGCCGCGGTCAGCCAGGGCATCACCACTATCGTCGCCGGACAGGACGGCGGCTCCCGCTTCCCGATCGCCGATTTCTTCACGGCCCTCGACTCCACCCCGGCCGCCGTCAACGTCGCGTCCTACGCCGGGCACGGAACCCTCCGCCGCCGCGTGATGGGGGACGACTTCCGCCGGGCGGCCACGGAGGCCGAGGTCGCCGAAATGCAGACACTCCTCGAAGGCGAGCTGGCCGGCGGCGCGCTGGGCCTCTCGACCGGACTCGAGTACGACCCGGGCATCTACTCGACGACGGACGAGGTGGTCGCGCTCGCAACAACGGCCGCTGCGCACGGCGGCCGCTACATCTCCCATATGCGGAGCGAGGACCGCGCCCTACTCGCGGCCATCGAGGAGACGGTCGAGATCGCGCGCCGCGCCCGCCTTCCCGTGCAGATCTCGCACTTCAAGCTCGCCGCGCGGGGGCTCTGGGGACGCACGGCGGAGATCCTCGCGCGCCTCGACGCGGCCCGCGCCGAAGGCCTCGACATCAGCGCCGATGTCTACCCGTACGAGTACTGGCAATCCACGATGACGGTCCTCTTCCCGGAGCGCGACTTCACCGACCGCGCCGCCGCCCGCTACGCGCTGGAGGAGCTGGTCGCGCCCGACGGGATGCTCATCGCCCGCTTCGGCGCCGACACCACCCTCGAGGGGAAGACTCTGGCGCAGATCGCGACCCAACGGGGCACCGATCCCGTCACCACCTACATCGACCTGATCGCGGAGTCGAGGGCTGCCCGGGCCGAGGGCCGGGACGGCGGCGAGAGCATCGTCGCGAGCAGCATGGCCTTCGACGACATCGCCACCCTGATGTCCTGGCCGCACACCAACATCTCCTCCGACGGGGGACTGCGGGGCGCCCATCCGCGCGGCTTCGGCGCCTACCCGCGCGTCCTGGGGCGGTACGTGCGCGAGGAGGGGCGCCTGGGACTGGAAGAGGCGGTCCACAAAATGACCGAGCTCGCCGCGCGCCACATGGGACTTGTCGGCCGGGGCGTGCTCAAGGTCGGGGCGGCCGCCGACATGGTCCTCTTCGACCCCGCCACGGTCCTCGACCGGTCCACCACCACCCAACCCCACCTCACCGCCACCGGGATCGCACGGGTGTGGGTGGCGGGCACCGTCGTCTACGAGAACGGCGCGGTCGCCGGGGCACTGCCGGGGGTGGTACTGCGGCGACAGTAGCTACCGGCGGCGGCCGGACACTCCCATCACCAGCGGCACGCCCGCCAGATGCGCATCGATGGCCTTCACCACACCCTCCGGAACCCCCAGTTCCTCCTTCGCTTCGCCCCAGACCTCCATGAACCGTTCGACCGTGCGCCGGGCCGCCGTCACGACCGGCACCTGGGCAACCCGCGCCGACGCGGCCAGCTGCCGCAGCACCCCCTCCGACAGATCCGCGAAACCACGCACGCCACTCATCCACTCGAGCGCCATCCGGTCGTCGTCAAGGAACGCGATCGTCGACACGAGGTCGTAGGCCGGCGCCAGGGCGGGGGTGCGCCCGTCGGGGTAGATCAGCGCCCAGTTCTTGAGGTGCGCGTCGCCGTTCCCGATCAGGGCGCAGAAGACGAGGCGGCGAATCAGCTCCCACACGGCGTCGTCGCCGACCGCCCGGCCGACCACTTCCGCGATGTCCCCGTATCCGGCCCCCGCGTACTTCTCCTCCGGACGGGCGCCCAGCACCTGCGCGAAGGCCTCGACGTGGACGGGGGCGCCGTCGTGCGCGCGGTCGAAGCGCCGCACCGCGAGGGCCATCTTCCCGCTCGTCACCCCCATCCCGCGCGGCAGATTCGAGATCGAGTCCACCGGCACAAGGCGCGTCTCCGGGACATCGATCCCCACGCGGGCCGCCAGCGTCATCATGGCGTGTTCCTGCTCGGGCAGTCCCGGAAACGCCGCCGAGGGCAGCTTGACGATCCAGGATCCACCGACGCCCTGCGCCGGGATCGCCAGCCTTCCCTTGGCTGCCATGGTGGCGGACAGTTTGAGCTGGACGCCGGGCAGTGAGAAGCGGAAGGGCGGGGATGGGGCGGCAAGAGGAGCGCGGACCGAGTCCGGTGTCCCGCGGGAGCGGCTTTGGCCGGCTGCCCGGGGCCGCGTGCCGGCACCGGCCGCGTGGCCGGCAGGCCGGCGACCCGGGGGTAGACCGGAGCGGGATATGGGGTCCGGACCGGCCTCCAGCGGAACAACCGTCACTGCACCGGGCAAGTCCTGACCCAGTGCCGCAAGCAGCGGAAACTCCCGCCGCGGATCGATGCCCGCCGCCAGGGCCAGGTACTCGCGCAGCGGACCCTCGGGGAGAAGATTCGAGAAGAACGGCGGCGCCGACGTGCGCGTGGGAGGGATGTCGGTGACCAGGTGGCCGAAGGGATCCTGGAAAGAGAGGCTGAGCGTGGCGCGAGCGGGATCGTCGATGTACCCGGGATCGAACGCGAAGACGATCCTGTCACGGCCGAGCCGGGTCAGGGTCCCGACAGACTTGCCATGGAGCCGAACGTCGAGGACCTCGTAGTCAGCCATCGGCGCGGTTCCCGGGCGTCGAACCGTGGCTGGGTCCGGCAAGGCCGAGTGCCTGGACCGCCGGAACCCGCTTGCGCGGCACCAGCACGATCTCGACCCCCAGACCGCGCCCGAGTTCCACGAGGCTCGACACTCTCAGGTCCGCCCGGCCACCCTCGAAACGGGAGATCTGCGTCTGGGTGAGCCCGATTTGCTCACTCAGTTCCCGTTGGCTTACTCCGCGGGCCACACGGGTCTCGCGAAGGTGGCGGGCGATTTGCTGTACGGTAGGATGCATGAAACGACCTCTGTGATATATGATCATATATGAAGATAACCAATCAATATATCATATTATATGAAACCGGCACTTCCAACGCTGAATTTCTGCCCGCCGCGTCAATGGCCGTTGGACCGGCAGGCCGGGTCTGGCGAAATGAGCGACGGGTCGACCAGCGGGCCGCAGAGAGCGGGCGGGCATGCCGCATAGCCCTTACCGCTCCACCCTCACCGTCTTCACATTCACGAATTCCCTCACCCCGAAGTCCGCCAGCTCCCTCCCGACCCCGCTCTCCTTCACCCCCCCGAACGGCAATCGCGGGTCCGACTTCACGAAGTCGTTCACGAAACACGACCCCGCCTCGATCCCGTCCCGCGCAATCCGCTCCCCGCGCTCCAGGTCCTCCGTGAACACCGCCGCGCCCAAGCCGTACGCGGTGTCGTTCGCGATCCGCACGGCCTCCTCCTCCGACCCGGCCCGGATGATGCACGCCACCGGCCCGAACATCTCCTCGTCGTAGGCGGGCATCCCCGGCCCCACCCCCGTCAGGACCGTGCACGGGTAGTACCATCCCGGCACCTTCGGGACCTCGCCGCCCAGCCGGCACACCGCGCCGGCCGCGATGCTCCGTTCTACCTGCCCGGCCAGGTGGTCGCGCAAGTCCTCCCGCGCGAGCGGCCCGACATCGGTCATCGCGGCCATCGGCTCGCCGACGCGCACGCCCGCCATGCGCGCCACCACCGCCTCGGTGAACTCGTCGGCCACCGCCTCGTGCACGATGAAGCGCTTGGCCGCGACGCAGCTCTGGCCACCGTTGATGAGGCGGCCGGTCACGCACGCTTCGACGGCACGGGGAAGGTCGGCGTCCTCGAGCACGATGTAGGGGTCGCTGCCGCCCAGCTCCAGCACGCACGTCTTGATCTGCGCGCCCGCGAGCGCGGCGACGTGGCGGCCCGCGCGGGTGCTCCCGGTCAGGGTGACGCCCTGGACGCGCGCGTCGCGGATGAGGTCGCCCGTGGCGTCAACATCGATGAAGAGATTGGTGAAGAGTCCCTCGGGGAGCCCGGATGCCGGGCCGAAGAGGCGGGCCAGCTCGAGGGCGCAGCCGGGTACGCTGGGGGCGTGCTTCAGCAGCACCCCGTTGCCCGCGATGAGCGCGGGGACGGCGGCCCGCACGACCTGCCAGAGCGGGAAGTTCCACGGCATGATCGCCAGAACAAGTCCCAGCGGCTGGAAGGTCACGTAGCTCCGATACGCCTCGGTTCTCACCAACCGATCCTTCAGGAACCCTGCACCCTCCCGGCTGTAGTACTCGCATCCACCCGCGCACTTCTCTACCTCGGCCAGGGACTCGGCCATGGGCTTCCCCATCTCCATCGTGACGATTTCGGCGAGGTTGCCCTCGTCGGCGCGGAACTGCCGGGCGACGCCGCCGACGATGCGGGCACGGTCCTCGGCTGGAACGCGCCGCCACAGCCGCTGCGCGTCGCGGGCCGCCGCCAGCGCGCTCGCCACCTGGCTGGCGCTCATGAACGGGTACATGGCCAGAAGCTCGCCGCTGGCGGGGTTCAGGGTCGTGAAGCCGGGGTTGATTGGGGTGGATTCCACAGGCAATGGCGGTTCGGAGGAACGAAAACGAATGTCCAGAGCCACCTTACCCGGTTGCGGTATCCATGGCCAGACTGTTGCCTCTCCGCCCGGCTTGCCGAATCAACTCACTGTCCGCAACTTTCCCCGATGATTGCACCAGCCCCGGCCGTACCCCTCACCTCCCTCGATCAGCTCTGGTTCCAGGTTGCCGGGACGGTCTGCAACCTTCGTTGCACGCACTGCTTCATCTCGTGCTCCCCCGACAACCACTCCTTCTGGTTCATGACCCGGGAGCAGGTGCGTACCGCACTGGAGGAATCCGCCGACATGGGGGTGAAGGAGTACTACTTTACCGGCGGCGAGCCGTTCATGAACAACGAAATGGTGGAGATCCTGGACGACGCGCTGCAGTACGGCCCGGCGACGGTTCTCACCAACGCCACGCTGCTGCCGCCCCGCACGGTCGAGGAACTTCGGCGCATCTCGGAGGGCCGCTGCTATCCGCTGGAACTGCGCGTCAGCATTGACGGCCCGACCCCCGAAATCAACGACGCGATCCGCGGCGAGGGCAGCTTCGAGCGCGCCATGAAAGGGGTGGGCGCTCTCGTGGCGGCGGGCTTCCGTCCGATTATCACCACCATGCAGAGTTGGCCCTGCGAAGAGATGGCGTGCACGCTCCAGCGCTTCCGCGACGGGCTGGGTGCGGTGGGGTATGCGGACCCGAGGCTCAAGGTGTTGCCGCCTTTGCTGATCGGCGAAGAGGCCGAGCGCAACCGCGGCTACCGGCCCGACGAGCGCATCACCCACGAGATGATGCACGGCTACGACCTGGACCAGTTGCTGTGCACAAGCGCGCGGCTGGTCACGGCGGACGGGGTCTATGCCTGCCCGATCCTGCTCGACTACCCGAGCGCGCGTCTGGCCGACACACTGACCGAGGCTGTGGGCATGAGCGCGAGTCTCTGCGAGTCGGCGTGCTACACGTGTTATGTGAATGGCGCGATCTGCTCGAACGCGACAACGGGGACGGGGGAGCCGGAAGCGTGCGATGCGGGTGCTTCGTCGTGCGACTCGGCGCCTGCCGCCTGCGACGGCGAGCCTGCGGCCCTCGATGCCGAGCCGACGGCCTGCGACGCGGCCCCCGCCGCCTGCAACGGCGCCCCCGCTTCGAGCATTCCGGAACCGGTCGGCTGTCAGAGTGTTTCGGGGTCGTAGCCCAACCGCTCGACCGTAACCCGGGGACGGTCCACCGCCAGCGCCGCCTCGGCACCTGAAGCGCACGAAACCGCGCCGATGTACCAGCGCGCCGGGTCCTCCGGGAGGCCCTCCACCCGCAGCAGACCCTGCCCGGCCCCGGGCGTCGGGTCCACCGAAAAGGTCCTGAGCGGATGGGTGAGTCCCACCCCGACCGCCTTCAGAAACGCCTCCTTGCGGGTCCAGAGCCGGAAGAAGAGCTCCAGTCGCTCTCTTTCCGGGGCCGCGTGAAGACGCGCGGCCTCGTCGCCGCCGAAGTTCTTGTCCGCGATGCCGAGCATGTATTTCACCTCCCTGATCTCCTCGATGTCCACGCCGAGCCGCCCCTCGGCCGCCACCCCGATCATGATCCGGTCCTCCGAGTGGGACTGGTTGAAGGACGGGCCTCCGGGAAGGAACGGCTTGCCGTGCTTCCCGAACTGGAATTCGATGTCCTCGGGGCGGGTGTCGGTGAGCCCGGCGAGCACCCGGCGGAGATGGGCCTGCGCGACGGTGTAGCGGCGCCGGTGGCGGTCGTAGATGAAGCGGTCGGCCCGCTTGTGCTCGTCGTCTGACAGCAGAGACCGGGCGGTGGCCGTGACGGGGTCGGGGACGTCCAGCCGGCCCTCCCAGATGTATACCACGCCGGGCCGCAGGTCGGCGTGTCGCGTTGTTGCCATCTGTTCCCCCGGTGACGGATTCGATACCGTGGGGAATGCTGCGGCGTTACTGCAGTCGGCAGCGAATCCCCCGTCTCTACTGAAAACTGAGTCTGGAGACTGCGCCTCATGTCCGACAAGTCCAGAATCGCGTATGTGGACGGCCCGCGGCTCCGGCGGGCGCTGCTCGCGGCGTGTCGGAGCGGGCGGCGATGCAAGGCCGAACTGAACCGTATCAACGTCTTTCCGGTGGCCGACGGAGACACCGGCACCAACCTGAGCCTCACCCTGGAGGCCGTCGCGGGGGATTTGGCGGGGTCGCGGGAACGGCGGGTGGACCGGGTGGCGGCGCAGGTGGCGCGGTCCGCGCTGCTGGGTGCGCGGGGCAACTGCGGGATGATGCTGTCCCAGTTCCTGCTTGGGTTCTCGGGGGGACTGGAGGGCCGCGCGCGGGCGTCGCTGGGTGAGTTCGCGGCGGCGCTGAGCGCGGGGGCGCGGTCGCTGGATGGTGCGGTCGGAAACCCGGTGGAAGGCACGATTCTGACGGTGGTGCGGGACTCCGCTTCCAGGGCCGTGGACGAGAGCGGCGCGGAGGGGACGGGCGACTTTGCCGATGCGCTGGCGGCGATGCGGCAGACCGCGCGGGAGTCGCTGGCGCGCACCCCCGATCTGCTTCCCGTGCTGGCCGAGGCCGGGGTGGTGGACGCGGGGGCGCAGGGGTTCGTGGAGATGGTCGAGGGGGTGGTGGGGCTGATCGAGGAGGGGGACGGGGGGGTGCAGGTGGAGGTGGAGGAGGGGGACGGGGAGGATGTGCACCCGGAGTGGTCGCCGATCGGGGCGGCCGAGCATCCGTTCACGCACGGCTCGCGCCGCTACTGCACGGAGATCCTGGTCGAAGGGCCCGATATGCCCGGGGAAAAGGTGGTCCGCGCCGCGCTGGCCGAGGGGTCGGAGGAGCTGCTCGTCATTCGCAGCGAGGAGATCCTCAAGATCCACCTCCACACCGACCATCCCCGCGGCGCGATCGACTACTGCGCCACCCTCGGCACCGTGGTCGCGCACAAGGCCGAGGACATGCTGGCCCAGTTCGAGGCGGCGCGGGATGCGCGCGGCAAGGCGGTTCGGCGCCCCGTGGGCATCATGGTCGACTCGGCCTCGGACCTGCCGGACGCGGTGGCGCGGGCCCACGGGATCCACATGGTCCCGCTACTGCTCATCGACGGCGACCGCACCCTCAAGGACCGGATCGACATCACCGCCGAGGAGTTCCACGCCCAGCTCGAGAGCGGCGGCCCGCTTCCGACAACCTCGCAGCCCCCCCCGGGAGACTTCATCGCGTCCTTCGAGCAGGCCTCCACGGAGTCGGAGGTGGTGGTGGCGATCCTGGTGGCGGCCTCGCTGTCGGGGATCTTCCGCTCTGCCGAGAACGCCAACCGACTGGTCCCCCACCTGGACGTGCGGCTGGTGGACTCCAGGGCGGCCTCGATCCTAATCGGACTGCTCGCGCTCAGGGCGGCGGAACTGGCCGAAACAGGGATGCCCCCCGACGAGATCATCGCCGAGGTCGAGAGGATCCGGGGGCAATCGGGCATCCTGTTCACCGTGCGCAACCTGGATCGCCTGATCGCGTCGGGGCGCGTGAGCCAGTTCGCGGGGTGGCTGGGAGGCGTGCTGGACCTCAAGCCGGTTCTGGGGCTGGCGGGCGACGGCAAGGTGCAGGCGTACGGAAAGGCGCGGGGAGCCGTGCGGGCAAAGAAGATGATCCTGGACACGGTGGCGGCGGCGATTCCGTCCGGCGCGAAGAGGGTTGCGGGGGGAGCTCGCGGCGCGGTACGAGGGTGCGGAGATCATGGTGGCGCCGATCACGCCGGTCATCGCCACCCACCTGGGCCCCGGGGCGTGGGGCATTGCCTATACGGTGGAGGATTAGCCGCTCTCACGCCCTCCGACCCTGCACGAGCCAGTTGTAGGCGGCCATCTGCGCCGCCGACGGCTCCGGCGGCAGCCCCACCAGCACCGCCCGCCGGTTCCGCGCGTCCGGGAGGTGCAGGATCATGTCCTCCGTCTTTCCCGGGGGCTCGAACGGGTGCGAACGGCCGGCGGAATCCACCGCCACCGGACGGCCCGCGGCGGTCCATTGCGCAAGCTTCAGCCCGAACGACTGCCAGGCCCGAAGCGGATCGGCGTCCTGTTCAGCAATGGACGTGACCAGCGTACTCTGGTAATATGCGACGGCGTCGGCGTATCCCCGGGGGTTGGATTGCTTCAACTCCCGCAGCTGCGATCGGTAGTAGTCGCGGGGGTCGCGGGCGCCGGCGGCGGCAAGAGCCGCTTCGAAACGGGCGTCGGCCTTCCTATGGAGGTCGTCGGTCATGTTGGAATTCTACAGCGCGGAGAGGAGCAGACAAATGTTGAGCCGTTCCTTCGACCAGCGCGACATCAGTCCGTCCGAGGACTACCTGGAACTTTCGTGGGAGATGTTCGGAGAGCTCTGCCGGGCGCTCGCCCTCAAGGTGGCGGCCTCGTACGACCCCGAGATCATCATCGGGGTGGCCCGCGCGGGGGTAATTCCCGGCGCGGTGATTGCCTCGATCCTGCGGCGTGACTTCTTCTCGCTCAAGATCACGCGGCGCGAAGGCGGCCAGGTGGTCCGCCAGCGTCCCTCGATCCTGTCGGGCGCGCCGCGCCAGGCCCGAGGCAAGCGGGTCCTGATCGTCGACGAGATCACCACCTCCGGCGAGACGTTGCGCCTCGCGCTGGCCGCGGTGCGCGACGTTGGCC
>LXNI01002759.1_pt1 | contig 11417 bp, 7 predicted proteins | sample 809091 | NCBI WGS metagenome assembly LXNI01 (sample SAMN04870527, study PRJNA318959) | sponge metagenome | biome: 01000161; feature: marine sponge reef; material: water | host: Sarcotragus foetidus | place: Greece: Milos, Mediterranean Sea | collected 2013-05-29 | depth 5-7 m | reverse complement strand
GTCAATCGATGGACTTAAGGCAACTCTCACTCGTTAGCTAGGTTGTCAGAGGATACGAAGCAACAACAGGCTCACCTCAGAACCCGGAAGGTTGCGCTCACGTTAATTAAGAACTGCTTGACGGACTACAGCGACATAACAGCAATCCCTAAGTGCTTGTTTCCTTGATCAAAGGATCTAGAGGTACTTATTCCGATTGGTATTCTCCGACGACTTTTAAAAGCATTACCTGGCGACAGTAAATGCACCGAAGACTAATCAGGTAGGTCTACTTGCGTCGCTGTAGCAACCCCAGTTTCGGTATCGTATTCGATGCGGTAGAGCAGACCAGTACAACCATCGAAGTGGTAGCCCTCGCGGCTTGCTATTGCGACTGTATCGGTTCTTGGAAACACAGGTGACGCAGGTGAAGTAGGAAAGCCCGTACCACCGCCTCCACCGCCTCCACCGCCTCCACCGCCTCCACCGCCAGCACCAGCAGCGGACGTATGGATAGGATCATGTTTGAAATTCCACCCACAATTTGCCAGTTCCATCTCTTCGTCGGCAGTTTGTCCGACAACCCACCACGATCCGAGAAACAGAGCGATGACTGTGAAGAAGGCAACGATTTTGATGCTGTTATTCATGGTTTTCGTTTAGCTTAGGAATTGAGTCAAGAATTTGCGATTATGACACTCACCTCGTAGACACCGTGAACATTTCTCGTCTCGCGAAGATATGATCCGGCAGTGCCTTACAAGTGAGTCCTGTAGCGGTAGCCTCAACGAGCCGCGCGCGAAATACCTAACGCGGCTCCGCAAGGAAAACAAACTGACGCTTTGGATAAGTTGATTTTCGAAGACCGAGCGGTCTTGTTGGCAAGCCGTCGCATTGATAGGTAGACGAGGTTCTCACCATCGTTCGATTTGTACATACGAATTGAGCCCGTTAGATCTTTACCGTCACGACGATATACCGAGTATTCAAGTCGAACCGACGCGTCTATTACGCCAGCGCCAGTGCCATTCCAGCGTGGTGCTCGTGTCGTCCGTTAAAAGCAAACGATAAGACCGAATCAACGACCGATTGATGCCTAATATTGCGGCAAACACGGGACAAAACGCTCGACTGTTCGCACTACGCAGTAGTGTCCAACGCTCCGTCGCCCTCACAATTATCGATTCACAAAGGGACTGGGGATTCAAGGTGACGTGCACCGCGGTACCTGTTATATCAGGCGCCTGGTTCACCGTTCCTATGGCGTGCATTACAGGGTTGTCAGTGAATTTTGTGCTTCGGCAGCATCTCACCAGTCAGTGATATGTGATGGGACAGAAGTGCCGTTGCGCTGCGGCGTGGGATGTCTGAGCGTGGGAAAAATGTGCGCGATACGACAGGCGATAGATTTAGAGGCGACCGTTACGACTAAGGAATATTTGATTCGTTGTTCGTCACCCTTAGGACCGCGTCCTTGCTAGGTCGCATGTTCTGGACGTTGGAAGGCGGATAGCGCTAGATCCTAACATATAGCAAAGTCGATAAAGCAGCGTATACATGCACGGAAATCTTGGTTACCAATCGACACTTCGCGATTATTCATTCGTGAGGAGACAAATCGATTAATGTATAAGACATGAGTGTGGGTGTATTTTTGGGAACACGACAATTGCCTAAAGATATTTGGTTTTTTTGATGAATAACCGAGCTCGAGAAGTTGACAAGCGCTTTCGTCTCTGCGTCTCGATGGTTAAGTTTGTGACTCGCTTCCCATTGAGCGCCAGAATGATGGATTATCGAGGCGAGTTAGCTGGAAGTTGTCGCATGTCTCCGACAATGATCAGTGATGACTAACGAACACGTTGAATCCGCGATTACGCCGTACGTCGTTCTGGATAGCAACGTGTGGATCAAGGAACTTGCGCTGCAATCCGCCAAGGCGTCCGCTGTTCGATATTTTCTTAAGACCGGCGGAGCTAAATTGGTTGTTCCCGAAGTCGTTCGTCTCGAGGTCGAGGGGAATCTACGCCAAAAGATGATCGACTGTCGGGAAGAGATCAGACGAGCACATCGCGAGCTCCTCCAACTCTTTGGCTCCCAGAAAGAGGTTTCGCTGCCGACAGATGCTGAAATAGAAGGTGCTGTCAAAGCACTAATAGACAGAACCGGTATTGATGTCCTTAATATAGCTCTGACGCTTGATCATGCGAAATCGTCTTTCGCCAAGATTCGTATGAAGCAACCTCCGTCTCACAAGCGGGAACAGTTTGCAGACGGAGTCATCTGGGCGCACTGTGTTGACCTCCTTGATGAAGCAGATGTATATCTGGTGACGAATGACAAGGCTTTCTATCGGGAGAACAATGCGAATACCAGCACGCTCGCGCCGAATCTCTATCAAGAATCTCGTGACCGCGAGAATCAGCTCACCATATATCCGAATCTAGAACGGCTGATGGACGACATACGCACCGATGTGAAGCCTGACGACGACGTTCTTCTTAGCGAATTCCGAATACTTGGAGACGCTGAAATCTGTGCGCTTCTTGAGGAGCACCAGTTTGCGCTTGGTCCCGCCAAGGTCCTTGAATGCGATGCATTCATCACAGAGACCGCAGACCAGCTCTACGTCCAGGCTACCGTTTGTTGGCAGCCGCTCGTAGACGAAAGCGTAGAGGAAAGATCCGATGCGAGATTGAGTGTCGTCGCAAATGGCAAGTTTGAGACAGATCGCACATTCTCTGAAGGGCGTCTCGAAAATGTGACGATCGACTACACTGACACATCGGGCGAACACATCCACAGACGGAAACTCGTCGTTCACCTATCGTCGTTACTTACTCTTGGTGGACCGTCAACAGAGAGACACTCATTGCGCGTGAACGTCCAGGATGTCTAGTATGTTTTGACATCAAACTTGACGGATATCGCGTCCTTGTTAGGCTCCTAGATCGGGAAGCGGTCAAGACATCTTCGTTCTAGGAAACGGTGTGCGTACTAGAGAGATGTAGCCAGACGACGCGTATCTGTGATTCGACTTTGAAGCAACGGTAGAGGAAATTCAGTAGCAATGGCAACAATCGACCGATCTGACATGCAAAGAAATGAGAAACAATCACCCATAGGAATTGACGAATCCAAATTGTGGGATGCCGCGAATGCGATGCGGGGTTCAATGGATGCTGCTGAGTACAAGCACGTTGTACTCGGGTTGATCTTTCTCAAATACATTTCAGACTCGTTCGAAGAATGCCACGTGGCCGTCCTTGAAGAGTGGGGACCAGAGGCGGCAGAAGATCGCGATGAATACGCAGCAGAGAATGTGTTTTGGGTTCCTAAAGCTGCGAGATGGGATCAACTTAAGACTCAAGCAAGACTACCGACTATTGGTCAGATCGTGGACGAAGCCATGGTCGCAGTCGAGCGTGACAACCCTTCGTTGAAAGATGTCTTGCCAAAGGATTACGCAAGACCCGCACTCGACAAACAACGGCTTGGACAGTTAATCGACATGATTAGCAATCTCGCGGTAGGCGACGAGGACGCTCGGTCTAATGATGTTCTTGGTCGAATCTACGAGTATTTTCTAGGACAGTTCGCGGGCGCAGAAGGTAAGAAAGGAGGTGAGTTCTACACACCTCGGTGCGTCGTTCGTCTGCTTGTTGAGATGATCGAACCATATTTCGGACGCGTCTATGATCCGTGTTGCGGCTCGTCCGGCATGTTCGTGCAGTCGGTCGAGTTCATTGACGCGCACACATCCGGCAATGGCGATGGTGGAAAGGCACTAGGGGATATTTCGATCTATGGTCAGGAATCCAACTACACGACATGGCGTCTTGCAAAAATGAACCTTGCTATCCGAGGTATCGAGGGGCAGATCCGTCACGGCGACACTTTTCACAACGATCTACATCCTGATCTGCGAGCTGATTTCATCCTCGCCAACCCGCCTTTCAATGTGAAGGATTGGGGCGGTGCGAGTCTAGTCGACGATCAGCGTTGGAAATACGGCGTACCGCCGAAAGGTAACGCCAATTACGCTTGGGTGCAACACATCGTCCACCATCTAACACCAGGTGGTGTCGCGGGTTTCGTGCTTGCCAACGGGTCAATGTCCTCTAGCCAAGGAGGGGAAGGCGAAATTCGCAAAAATCTTGTCGAAGCGGACCTCGTAGACTGTATGGTGGCTCTCCCCGGCCAACTTTTCTACTCGACTCAGATCCCTGCATGCTTGTGGTTTCTTGCGCGTGACCGCTCCGATGGCGGCTTGCGTGACCGCAGAGGCGAGGTGCTATTTATTGATGCACGTCAGCTCGGAAGGATGATTGATCGGACGCATCGCGAGTTCACCCAAGAGGACATTTCACGAATTGCAGACACCTACCATAACTGGAGACGCAAGGAAGGAGATTACGAGGATCAGGCAGGTTTCTGCTGCAGCGTAAGTTCAGGCAAACTTGAACAACACGATTACGTTTTGACACCTGGTGGGTATGTAGGAATACGGCTAGCGGAAGACGACACTGAACCGTTTGATAAGAAAATAAACCGGTTTGCTGATGAGTTTCGAGTCCAACAAGGGAAAGGCGCGGAAATCGATGCTGCGATTAACGCGAACCTCGATTTACTCGGTTTCCGCGTCGGTCAGAAGTGACGACAGCGCGATTCGTTAGTCTGTCGCAGTGTCCATAAGATTGAATAGGTTTATTTTCTGTTAGTGTGGCAAGTTTCAAGACTAAACTCATTCCGTTTGAGCGATTGTTCGCGTTTAGCGTCCTGAGTGCTGGACACCTAGGATGGTTCGTGCTTACGTCGGAGATTAGTGGAGAGTAAGTTGTGTCAACCCCGCGCGATGTCGCAGATCCAAAACGAGACCTTGCAGAATCAGACACAGTCAAACTTGATCTAGGAGCGTGGCGAGAGTGTGCGTTCGGTGAACTATGTGACATAACCCGTGGCGCTTCACCCCGCCCGATTCACGAGTGGATCTCGAGTGACGGAATTCCGTGGATCAAGATATCAGATGCGTCAGGTTCTAAGACTCGTGTTATTACTCAGACGAAAGAAAGGATACGACCCGACGGTCGAGCTAAAAGTGTTTCAGTTGCGCCTGGGGATTTAATTCTTAGCAACAGCGCGACTCCGGGTATCCCGAAATTCGTTGGAATAAATGCCTGCATTCACGATGGATGGCTTTTGCTCCGAAACCTACGGGACATAGACCCCTTGTTTTGTTATTACCTCCTCCTTTTCGAAAAATCACGAATCGTTAGGCGAGGAACAGGTTCGGTATTTACTAACCTCAAGACCGATATTCTTAAGAGCCACAGTGTTCGAATTCCTTCGTTGGGAGTACAGCGCGCGATCGCTCGGGTCTTAGGCGCACTGGACAATAAGATTGAGTTGAACCGGTGTATGAATGAGACGCTTGAGGCAATCGCTCAAGCTGTTTTCAAAGATTGGTTCGTCGACTTTGGTCCTGTGCGTGCGAAGAAAGACGGTAGACAGCCATATCTTGCTTCTGAAATATGGCACGGCTTTCCGACAGAGCTTCGTCAATCTAATGAGTTTCAAGTACCGAATTCATGGAGTTTCAAACCACTTAGAGAGTGCTTTAACTTGACAATGGGTCAGTCGCCGCCAGGAAAGACCTACAACGATGTCGGTGACGGTGTGCCTTTTTTCCAAGGAAGGAAGGATTTCGGATTTCGTTATCCTGAAAACCGGCGCTACTGTACTGCTCCTTCTCGTATCGCTCGATCTGATGACACTCTGGTTAGTGTCAGAGCGCCGGTCGGAGACATAAACATGGCGTGGTCAGATTGCTGCATAGGTAGGGGAGTTGCGTCGCTCCGACACCACTCGACTTCAAGCTCATATACGTACTATGCCATTCGAGCTATTAACGGTGACATAGCGGAATTTGAGCACTCAGGCACCGTATTCGGCGCAATCACTCGCAAACAGTTTGAAGATCTACGGATCTTGGAACCTGATCTTGCGACAATACATGCGTTTGATGCTCTCGTTTCGCCATTGGATAACCGGATTAGATTAAATGTAGCAGCTTCGCACGATCTAACGGTTGTTCGTGATACATTGCTTCCTAAGCTTCTCTCGGGTGAGATTTGTATCACCGACGCAGAGAAGGTTGATAATCCCATAACGTGAACCGAGCCCCTGTAAATCCAGCGCTGCTGGTATGGTCTCGAGAGCGAGCGGGACTAGCGAAGGAAGACCTAATTCGGAAATTCCCAAAGTTTTCTGAATGGGAGTCGGGAGCGCGACAACCTACATTTAAACAAGCTGACGATTTCGCGTCCAGAGTCCATGTACCAGTCGGTTATCTATTTCTATCTGAACCGCCGACAGAGTCGATGCCGATACCTGACTATCGCACGATTGCGGGAACGAATGTTGCAAAGCCGAGTCCCGATCTGCTGGACGTAATTCGTGACTGTCAGGACCGGCAAAGCTGGTATCGAAACTTCGCGCGTACAGAGGGACATGACGTACTTTCGTTTGTCGCGAGCGTAACGCGCACTGAGCCGCCGGAACAAACCGCGTCCGAGATGAGGGATTTGCTCGGTTTCGACGTCGAGGCTCGCCGTTCTTCTGCAACATGGGAAGCAAGCTTGTGGGTGTTTCGCAATGCTGTAGATGACATCGGTGTCCTCGTTATGGTCAGTGAGATCGTTGGGAGCAACACTCATTGTCTGCTTAACCCAAATGAGTTTCGCGGTTTCGCGTTGAGCGATCCGCTTGCACCGCTTGTATTTCTCAACGGCGCGGCCACTAAGGCGGCACAAATGTTCACGCTCGCTCACGAGCTAGCGCATTTATGGCTTGGTTCTTCAGCGCTATCGGATTGCGAAGCAGCGCCGCCGACCGGTCTCCGAGACGAGGAAGTTTGGTGTAACGTGGTCGCAGCAGAATTTCTAGTACCGCTTGCTGCGCTGCGAAGTGAATTGCGAGCTAAGGAATCCCTTCGGGATGCTCTTCAACGCCTCTCTCGCGCATTCAAGGTCAGCAGTCTCGTGATACTGCGACGTCTTCTCGACGTTGGTTGGCTTAGTCCTTCGCGATTCGAACTCGCTTGGCGCGCGGAGACCGAATTTCTGCGATCACTTGCACAGTCGGGAAGCCGGGGTGGTGACTTCCATCGTACGACCTTGTCACGGGTTGGTTATCGGTTTTCGAAGGTACTCGTTGTAAGCACATTAGAGGGGCAAACACTCTATCGAGATGCATATCGCATGCTTCGCCTTCGCCGTGGAAGCCAATTCAAGGAGCTTGCGCGACAGGTCGACGTTGTCTCGTGACACGATACGTGCGTGGCGCTTGGCTTAACCTGCGTGTCACATACGAAATGCTAAGGCGTGAACTGGCTAGACGTGTGCTAGCAACAACTGGGACGAGCATTGAGCACAGGTAACTTTTCCGAATACGTCGTCGAAGACGCGACGCTTGAATGGCTGACGGAATTGGGTTGGAAGTTCGTGCGTGGTCCAGATATTGCACCAGATTCGGCGGCAAGCGAGCGCGAGGACTACAGCGAAACCATCTTGCCATTGCGTTTACGTGATGCGCTGGTTCGCCTAAACCCTGAATTACCACAGTCAGCGCTTGATGACGCATTCCGTAGACTGACTCGACCCGAAGGCGCATCCCTTGAGACGCGAAACCGAGCGTTCCACAGAATGCTCGTTAATGGTGTAACTGTCGAGTATCAGCACGACTCGGGTATTCGCGGCGCGCAAGCGAGAGTGATTGACTTTGAGACCTCAACGGCAAACGATTGGCTGGCGGTCAATCAATTCACGGTTATCGAGAACAAGCACGAGCGTCGTCCCGATGTTGTCTTGTTTGTCAACGGTTTCCCGTTGGGTGTGATTGAGTTAAAGAACCCGACGGACGAAGATGCAACGATTAGGAGCGCATGGCAGCAGCTGCAGACCTACAAGAACGAAATCCCGGCCTTGTTCGCCACGAACGAGATTTTGATCGTCTCTGACGGTGTGGATGCACGCATCGGTTCGCTCACGGGTGGTTTTGAGTGGTTTAAACCTTGGCGAACAATTGAGGGTGATGACCTTGCTGACGGTTCTTCGCCTCAGCTTCAGATCATGTTACGAGGAGCATGCGAACCATCCCGTCTTCTGCGTCTATTGCGGGACTTCATAGTCTTCGATGACGACGGTGGCAATCTGACCAAGAAAATGGCTGGATACCACCAATACCACGCGGTGGAAGTTGGCGTTACTGAAACACTTCGTGCCGCAAAGCTATTGGACAGTTTAGAGACGAAAGATCAGAAGCCACCGGGACTCAGTACCGGCGACATTGGCGACCATCGTATCGGCGTGGTGTGGCACACGCAAGGTTCAGGTAAGAGCTTGACGATGGCGTTTTACGCGGGTCGTGTGATTCGCGAACCCGCGATGTCAAATCCGACTGTAGTCGTTCTGACTGACCGCAACGACTTGGATGATCAGTTGTTCGGCACCTTCGCTCGATGTAGCGACTTGCTCCACCAGTCACCAGTACAGGCGGTAGATCGGGCGGATTTGCGCTTGAAGTTAGCTGTCGAGGCAGGTGGCGTTGTCTTCACGACGATCCAGAAGTTCTTTCCGGACGAAATAGGTACAAGGCACACATTGCTGTCTGATCGCCAAAACATCGTAGTGATTGCGGACGAGGCGCACAGGAGTCAATATGACTTCATTCGAGGCTTTGCTGGCCACATGCGTGACGCGTTACCGAATGCGTCATTCATAGGTTTTACAGGTACTCCGATCGAAAGAGAGGACGCCAACACACGTGGCGTCTTCGGCGATCACATCAGTATTTACGACATTCGCCAAGCCGTTGAAGACGGCGCTACAGTGCCGATTTACTACGAGAGTCGGCTTGCGAAGATAGCGCTAGACGAAACGGAACGACCTACGATCGACATTCAGTTCGAGGAAGCGACTGAAGGTGAAGAGATTGAACGCAAGGAACGTCTCAAAACGAAGTGGGCGCAACTTGAAGCCGTCGTTGGAAACTCGAAACGGCTACGTCTCATAGCTGAGGACATCGTTTCCCACTTCGATGGTCGAACTGAAGGGATGCAAGGAAAGGCGATGATCGTGTGTATGAGCCGGCGGATCTGCGTCGACCTTTACAACGAGGTCATTCGATTGCGACCGGAGTGGCAAGATGACGACGATACAAAGGGACGCGTGAAGATCATCATGACCGGTTCGGCGTCTGATTCGGTAGACTGGCAAAAACACATTCGCAATAAATCGCGTCGCGAAGCATTAGCGAACCGATTTCGCGATCCGAACGACAGTTTCGAGATCGTGCTAGTGCGTGATATGTGGCTCACTGGTTTTGATGCGCCTAGTCTTCACACGATGTATGTCGACAAGCCTATGCGGGGTCACGGGCTTATGCAGGCGATTGCTCGCGTTAACCGCGTTTTCAGGGATAAACCCGGCGGTCTCGTGGTGGACTATCTCGGCTTATCCGAAGAGCTCAAGCGAGCACTCGCGACGTATACGAGTAGCGGTGGGACTGGGGAGACTGCTGTAGACAAATCGAAGGCTGTCGCGGTCATGTTGGAAAAGTACGAGATCTGTGCCGGCATGTTGTACGGCTTCGACTATGTCCCGTTTCAGACAGGTTCACCAAGTGAGCGACTCGCAGTTTTGCCGCCAGCTCAAGAACATATCCTCGCCCAGAAAGACGGCAAAGATCGATTTGTTGCTGCAGTACGTGATTTGTCTAGAGCTTATGCATTAGCTGTGCCCTGCAACGACGCGACCAGAATACGTAGCGATGTGGAGTTCTTTCAGGCCTTACGAGCCGTACTTACAAAAAGTGGTAAAGGCAATGGCAAACCGGAGGAAGAACTTGACAAAGCAGTACGCGAAATAATCACGCGTGCCGTTGCACCTGAAGGTGTTATCGACATTTTTGCAGCAGCGGGGCTGCCAAATCCAGATATTTCGATTCTGTCTGACGAATTCCTCGAAAACGTGCGTGACATGAAGCATCGCAACCTCGCAGTTGACCTTTTGCAAAAACTCCTGAAGAACGAACTAGTGATACGTCGACGAAGCAATGTCGTACAAGCACGATCTTTCGCGGAGATGCTTGATGCAACGATTCGCCGCTACCAAAACCGGTCGGTCGAGATCATTCAGGTAATCGAGGAACTCATCAAAATCGCACGTGAGATGCGCAAGGCGGGTGAGCGAGGGGAGAAACTAGGACTCACTGAGGATGAAGTTGCGTTCTACGACGCGCTTGAGACAAACGACAGTGCTGTCCAGGTTCTTGGGGACGAAACACTATGTGTGATCGCACGCGAGCTGGTAACGACGGTCCGTTCGAATGTCACAATCGACTGGACCTTACGCGAGAATGTGCGTGCCAACCTTCGACGACTTGTGAAACGGATTTTGCGGAAATATGGATACCCACCAGATAAGCAGGAAAAGGCCACGTTGACGGTTATTGAGCAAGCTGAGGTGTTATCGGCTGGTTGGGCCGCATAGGCCTGTGCGTCCTCGATATAGAACGCGCATATTTACGCGAATACGGATAAATGTTCACTTTCGACGTCGCCTAGTCAAAGAAAGCGGCTGACGTAGCGCATCTTGTCCACCCTAATAAAGCCGAGTTAATTCGTAAACATTTTGAATTCGCTTGCAATGACTTCCGTCAAAGATCTTGTGCGCGGTTTAATTTGACGGTTTGAGAATACTCAAGCACCATGGAGAGCAGCAATAGAAGCTAGGTGCTTTATCGGTATCTCTAAGTGCAGACCTGGCTTCTCGTATCTAACGAACTATGGCTAGACTCGTCGAATAACAGCAGCGTGTTTCACTTTTTCAATCAGTTTACGTAACAAGGAATCAATGTAAATGTCCGACGTACAACCGTCCGCAAAACGAATAGAGGGTCGCGCCCGCACCGTCCGAGAGCTACTTGATAAAGCTAAATACGCGATCGATTTCTACCAACGCGAATACGCGTGGCAAGAGCGGCAGGTTCGCGAATTGATAGATGATCTTACTGGAAAGTTCCTAGACTCATTCGACGCTATTCATTCACGTCACGAGGTCGAATCCTATGGTCACTACTTCCTCGGGTCGATCGTCATCAGTCACAAGCGTGGACAACGTTACGTCGTGGATGGCCAGCAACGGCTGACGACGTTGACGTTACTCTTGATTCACCTTCATCACCTGCAAATTGATGAAGAGGAAAGTGTAGACGTCCAAAACTTGATTTATTCAGAAAGGGGATTATTTACTTAACTACACGTGAGGATAGAACAACGACAATTGTTTGTTCGATAGGATAAATTCGTCGGTCCTGATTGGCCGAGATTGGACCAAGTACCGTTTAACGATAGATCGAGTTGCTTAGGACGCTATCGA
>LXNI01002757.1_pt1 | contig 11430 bp, 12 predicted proteins | sample 809091 | NCBI WGS metagenome assembly LXNI01 (sample SAMN04870527, study PRJNA318959) | sponge metagenome | biome: 01000161; feature: marine sponge reef; material: water | host: Sarcotragus foetidus | place: Greece: Milos, Mediterranean Sea | collected 2013-05-29 | depth 5-7 m | reverse complement strand
CTGAACGTGCTGGACTATGCCTACATGTTCCCGTCCCGCGCGGCGCAGTATCACTTCCTGTACTCGCCGAAGAGCATGAAGGTGCTGCGCGAGCCCATGCGCAAGCGGCATGGCATAGAATTCCTGTTCTCGCATGCGGAATTGCGCGGAATCCAGCTCGGCCTGAAGTGGAAGGACAAGCCGCTGGTCAAGAGCGTGAAAGAGTTGGCCGGCACGAAGAACCGCGTGACGGGTACGCAGCTAGGGCGCATCGCGATGAAGCTGATGAACCTGAACCCGACACCGATCGCCTGGGCGGAAACCCTCGACGGCCTGAAACAGGGCCTGGTCGACGGTGCCGAAACCTGGCCCTCCGCCGTGGCCTACGCCAATATGTCGCCGGTGGTCTCCCAGTGCGTCGACCTCGAATTCTTCTGTGGCACCGAACACACGGCAATGAGCAGCAAGACGTTCGACAAGCTGGGCGGCGAACTGCAGGATGCCGTGATGGAATCGGCCTATCTGACCCAGGTCCATGTCCAAGCGGCCAACGAGGTGTCGCTGGTCAACACGGTCGGCTTCTCCAATCCGCAACTGCCCAACACGCTGTTCGCCAAGCACAACGTCCGCGTTGCCTGGTTGAACGCCGCGGCGCGGCGCGAGGCGGAGGAAATGTGTTCGCCGGAATTCCAGCCCAAGCCTTGGGAACAATGGCGCGAACGACTGAACAAATGGTCCGGCGGCCTCGACACCTACAAGTACATTTACGACGTCGCACGAGAGATTCCGGCTAACACGCTGGCCGAGAATGTCGAGCCGCGGCGCTGGTGGAAGAGCTAGAGGCCCGTCCGTTCGGCAGAAGGCTACGGATTTTCGAAGGGGGCGGGCTTCGGTTTCGGAGCCCGCTTCCGTTTACGGCCGGCCGCCGCGCAGCCGCCGGTTCTGTGGACATCCCGAAGGGCAGGCGGCATGATCGACGCCCGGCGAAAACAGGCCGGATACGTTGTACGGCCTGTCGGCACGGGCATGGCGCCGGAGACAGAGCGAAGCAGCAGGGGGAAGTGCGATGCAGCTCTTGCGATGGATCGACGCCAAGATTGAGCGAATCATCATCCTGGTCGCCTATGTCTTCATGGCCGGAATTATCTTCGTCGAGGTCATTCGCAGATTTTTACTGAACGAGCAGGTCGCCTGGTCTTCGACTATCCCGATTTATCTCTTTCTCTGGGTCGTCTGGGTCGCCTGCGCCCATAATGTGCGAATTCGGGCGCATCTCAGTTTCGATGAACTCCGCACAAAGCTATCCCAAGGCGGGCAGTTGCTCTGCCTGATGCTGGATGCGGTCCTCTGGATCGTATTTTCGGTCATCGTCATCTACTACACGACCAACCAGGTCCTGCTGTCCCGGGATAACTTCGCCATCGTCCAGGGGACGGACGATGTCATGCAGTGGTGGTTCTATATCGCGACGCCGTTCGCCTTCGCCCTGTTGATCGTGCGCGTTCTGCAGAATGTCGCCAAAGACATTTCCGATTACCGTAACGGCCGGCCGCTGAAGGTTCAGACCGGCATGCTCGGCGAATAGGAGGCCGGCATGCAAACTTTCTGGATCATTCTGGTTTCCGGCGTCGTTACCGTCTTTTTCGCCGTCGGTGTGCCGATATTCCTGGTGATCGGCTTCTGGGTTATCGGAGTCAGCCTGGCGATCGATTTCACCCTCGCCAATCTCGGCGTGACACTATTCGAAGGACTGAATTTTTTCGGTCTCCTGGCGCTGCCGCTTTTCATCCTGACGGGAGATCTGATCAAGGGCGCCGGCATCGCCAAGCGGCTCTCCGAAGTTGCCTATTCGATTCTCGGCTGGCTGCGCGGCGGTCTCGGCATGGCGTCGCTCGGCGCGTGCGGCTTGTTCGCGGCGATCTCGGGTTCGAACTCGGCGACCACAGCCACCATCGGCTCGATCATGCATCCGGAGATGACCAAGGGCGGATACGACAGGAATTTCGCCGCCGCCACGATCGCCGCGGGCGGCACGGTCGGCATCATCATCCCGCCTTCGATCATCTTCATCGTCTACGGCTTCCTGATGAACCTGTCGATTTCCGACCTGTTTATCGGCGGTCTGCTGCCGGGCGTGCTGATGATCGTCGCCATGCAGTTCATTTGCTGGCTGATCTGCCAGTTGAATGGCTGGGGGCATCTGATTTCGATCGATCTCCGGCGCATCGTCAAGACGGCCATCGGCGCCTGGATCGGCTTCGGCGCCATCGTTCTGGTGATCTGGGGTATCTATTCCGGAAAATTCTCACCGACCGAGGCCGCCGGCGTGACCGCGGGCTTCTGCACGCTCGTCGGCCTGATTTTCTATCCGATTTACCGCTACGTACACCGGGATAAGGTCGTTACCCGGGAGCAGATCGAACAGGAAGAAAGTATGGCACTGGCGCCGGCCGACACCGCCGGCCGGGGCAACCTGGAGGCTGAGCGATACTCCGACAGCACCGGTTATCTGGAGCGGATCGTGATCCCCGGCTTCTCGATCCGCGAACTGCCGGACCTGATCATGCGATCCGGCCAGATAACCGGTGTTCTTGCGCCGCTGATCGCGATCTCCGTCGTGATGCAGCAGATCCTCACCCTGCTCGGCGCCAAGGAGTTTTTCACCGGTTTCGTCGGCGGGATGGGCGGATACTACGCCGTGCTGTTTGTCTGCATGGCGATCGTGCTGCTGGCCGGAACGATCCTGGAAAGCCTGCCGAACACCATCATCTTCGCACCCATCCTTGCGCCGATCGCCGCGCAATTCGGCATCGACCCGATCCATTTCGCGGTCGTGTTCCTGATCGGCGACGCAATCGGCTTCATCACACCGCCCTACGGTTTGAACCTGTATGTCGCCAGCGGCATCACGGGCATCCCGTATTTCCGGCTGCTGTATTATACGATGCCCTACTTCATTGCACTGTCGATCGTGTGGCTGGTGGTGGCCCTGGTGCCGGACATCTCGACAATACTGCTCGTGCATGAAGGGGCCGGAACTTATCAGCAATAGCGTAACGACCGGATAGAGGTCAGTTGAACAAGCCGTCACCGTCGCAGCAGGATCGACTTCCGGCCGGCCTGCGCACCCTCGCAGTCATTCAGGCGCTGCTGGAGGCCGGCGTTCCCCTGACACCGACGGCGATCAACGACCGGCTCGCGCTGCCGAAGGCAACGATCCATCGGATTTGCCAGCGCCTTGTGGATGCCGGCTGGCTGGTGCGGGACATGGACGGAAAGCGCCTGTTACCCGGCCGACAGCTGCTCGCGTTTACCGGCCGGGTGGCGGTCTTTTCGCGATATCTGCAGGCGCGGGTCGCCATCCTTCGACGCCTGTCGGAGTCGATCGGCGAGACCTGCAATATTACCATCCCGGACCGCCAGGGCATGGTCTATCTCGACCGTGTCGAAACGCGCTGGCCGTTGCGGATCCAACTGCCGGTCGGCGTCACGGTGCCCTTCCATTGTTCCGCCAGCGGCAAGCTGTATCTGAGCACCCTTCGCAAATCGCGGCAGCGCCAGATCGTCCGGTCTCTGGGACTGGACAGGCTGGCCGCCAATACGATCACCGATCCGGAAGCGCTGCTGGCAGCTCTCGACGAGATCAGGCGCATCCGGGTCGGCACCGACAACGAGGAACTGGTGCACGGCATGGTAGCCGTTGCCGTTCCCATCGAGGACGAGGCGGGCCGGCTGGCCGCCACTCTGGCCGTGCACGGCCCTACCCACCGCATGTCGTTCGAGGATGCACAACAACATGTCCCGGCGCTGCGGGCAGCAGCCGACGAGCTGCGTACCCTGCTCCTCGAAGGTTGCATTGAAGGTTAGTGCAAATCCCCCAAGGACGGACGCGCTCTTGTGGCTGCCTGCTTTGGGCAGAACCGTATCCGGAAATCCGGATGTTGTTCCGACGCTCACGGGTGTTGTTCGGCTCCGAACATTGACCCCTGACAAATTGGAGGAATCGACAACGTGCCAAACCGATCGGCGTCGAACGCGCGTGCCGATAACCAATTCACCCGAAACGTTCGCGAGAAAAAAATATTGCCATATATTTCAAAGAACTAAATGGTCGGAGCGGCGGGACTCGAACCCACGACCTTCTGACCCCCAGTCAGACGCGCTACCTGGCTGCGCCACGCTCCGGTCCGTAGCGGAAAATAGGTCAAGGCGCCGGCGGTTACAACGAGGCTTTCGCACCGCCGGACCGCCATACCGGCGCGGCCGGATTACGGCTCCGGCGGCGGACCGCGCAGCCGGTCGCGGATATCCTCCAGACTCTCGATCAGGCTGACCAGGTTCGCCTGCTCCAGGAAAATCCGGTTCGCCTCAGCCGGCTCCGGCGATTCGGGCTCCGAACCGGCGATGTCCGCATCGGACGCACGGGGCACAGCGTCGACCGGCGCTGCGGCTGACCCGCCCGCCCGGGCATCCCCAGCCGCGACGCCTGCCGGCGCCGCTTCCGGCGGGCGCAGCGCCGGGGGATCGGCAGCTGTAACCGCGCGTTCCGGAGCCGCCGGCCCTGCGGAGGCGGACCCGTCTGCGCCGGCCTCCGCCCGTTCCGCAGCGGCGGACGCACGGCCGGCCCCGGCAGCAGCCGCAGGACCGCCTTCGCGCAAGAGTTTCTGCACGCCCTTTATCGTGTAGCCGTCGTCGTACAGCCAAGCCCGGATCCGGTTGAGCAGCTCAATGTCTTCGGGCCGGTAATAGCGCCGGCCGCCGCCCCGCTTCAAAGGCTTGATCTGGCCGAATTTGGTCTCCCAGAACCGCAGCACATGCTGCGGCACGCCGACTTCCTCGGAAACTTCACTAATCGTGCGAAAGGCGTCCGCCGACTTGGTGCGGCGGCTCAACCCTCGATTCACGCTCGTGGAATCGTCGTTCGCGGACGCCATGGTGTCTCTATCCTGTCAGCGGTGCCCGTCCGCCCGTAGCGCGGCGGCGCTAGCCGTTGTCCGGCCGGTTCAGGCGATCCTTTAAAATATTCGAAGGCCTGAAGACCAGGACACGCCGCGGCGAGATCGGTACTTCCTCGCCGGTTTTCGGATTGCGGCCTGTCCGCTCTCCCTTTTTGCGCAACATGAAACTGCCAAAAGATGAAATCTTGACATTCTCGCCGCCGGCCAGCGCATCGCATACTTCTGAAAGAACCGATTCGACCAGTTTTGCCGAATCATTGCGCGACAAGCCGATCTCCTCATAGACCGCTTCGCCCAGATCGGCCCGCGTTATTGTGTTTGCTGCCATTGCCGCCTCCCCCAACAGCCGACTGATTTAGCCGCCAACCCTCCGAACCGTCAAGAAAATCGCCCGATTTCTTTCCATACGGCCCCGGATCTGTCCGCCCGTCGGGCTCGGGCTTCTGCGACGCACGGGATTATTGCGATATGTCGTGTGCGGCATAGGCCGCGCCGATTTCAGTATGGACCCGGGACGATGGCGCTACCGTCGACGAAGCGGCGCAGGCGAAACCGGTCGAGATCGTGGCCGGGCTGGCGTCCGCGCACCAGGTCCGCGGTGATCCGGCCGATCGCCGGCCCGATGCCGAAACCGTGCCCGCTGAAGCCCGTTGCGATCCAGAGCCCCGGTATCGCGTCGGCCCCGCCAAGCACCGGCACCGCATCCGGTGTTACGTCGATCATGCCGGCCCATGCGCCGGCAAAACCGGTGCCGGCCAGCGCAGGAACTTTCTGCGGCAGCCGCTCCCGGATGCGCCGGACCGCAACGGGCGACGGCGCGGGATCGAGCACGCGAACCCGCTCGAACGGCGTTTCCTCAGCCCCGGTCCAGCGCCGCGCGGTGCCCCAGGCGCCTGGATAGCCCCGTGGCGCCGCGGGCAGCAGCCGCAATTCCCGGGCCGACCGCTTCAACAGCCTGCGGTACCGCAACGCGTGGCGGAAGGACGGCGGTCCGATGAAATGGTCGGCAAGGCCGGTTGCAACCGTATATCCGCCATCGTCGCGCCGGCGCAGGGCGAGGCCGGTCAGCGACACATTGGGGTCGACGACCTGAGCGGCCGGCGCCGTGCGCATGGCCGTGGCCCGGACGAGAAGCTGGGGGATCCCGATCCCCGCATTGCCGGCGAAGAGGCCCGACCAGGCGCCACCGGCCAACACAACGCTATCGCAACGGACCCGGCCTCGCTCGGTGACGATACCAGCCAGGCGGCCGCCTTCCAGGTCGAGGGTCCGAACGGCGCAGTATTCGACGACAGCGACGCCCAGGCGGTGCGCAGCGCGGGCGAGTGCCGGAACCGCCAGCCGAGGCTCGCTCCGGCCGTCGGTGGGCGTCATCATCCCGCCGATCCAGTCGCCGGCAATGCCGGGGAGCAGTTCGCCGACCTCGGTCCGGGTCAGCATCCGCGTATCGAGTTGATACCTGCGGGCGGTTTCGCACCAGTTTTCGAACGTCGCGAGTTTCCGCCGGTCCGAGGCAACGTGGACGCAGCCGGACGGCGTGAAGGCGAGGCCGGGTTCGCCGGTTTGTTCCGCCAGGCCGCGCCACAGGCGGTTGGCCTCTATCATGATCGGCAGTTCGGCCTCGTCGCGGCCCTGCTGCCGGACCCAGCCCCAGTTGCGGCTCGACTGCTCCCCGGCAACCCGTCCCTTTTCGCAGAGCAGGACGGTTGCGCCGGCGCGGGCCAGGAACCAGGCCGTGGCCGTGCCCGCGATGCCGGCGCCGATGACCGCAACGTCGACCGCCTCGGGCAGGCGGTCGCGGAACGTAGCGGGCATGGTGTCGCCGATCATGGCCAATTGCGGTAGCGGCCGCCCGCCCGACGCGCAGAAAGGATCCTGGCGCCTACCAGCGGATGACGCTGGCGCCCCAGGACAGGCCGCCGCCGATGGCTTCCAGCACGACCAGGTCGCCCTTCTTGATCCGGCCGTCCGAAACGCCCTGATGAAGCGCCAGCGGAATCGAGGCGGCCGAGGTGTTGGCGTGCCGGTCGACGGTCAGGATTACCCTGCCGGGATCGATGCCCAGTTTTCGGGCGGTGCCATCGATGATTCGCTTGTTGGCCTGATGCGGCACGAACCAGTCGACATCGCCGGATTCCAGATCGTTGGCGGTGAGCGCCTCGCGCACCGCATCCGACAGTTTGTTGACTGCGTGCTTGAACACTTCCGGCCCCTGCATGCGGACATGACCGGTGGTCCCGGTGGAGGACGGACCGCCATCGACATACAGCAGATCGTAGTAGCGGCCGTCGGAGTGCAGGTGGCTCGACAGCACGCCAGTCCGGTCTGCGCCGTTGGACGGCCGGCCTTCCAGCAGAACGGCGCCGGCGCCATCGCCGAACAGTACGCAGGTCGATCGGTCGTTCCAGTCGAGCAGGCGCGTGAAGGTCTCGGCGCCGATCACCAGGGCTCTCGCGGACTGGCCGGCGGCCAGCGCGTTCGCAGCCACGCTGACGGCGTAGATGAAGCCGGCGCAGACCGCCTGGACGTCGAACGCCGCGCCTTGCGTCATGCCGAGCGCCGCCTGCACTTTCGTGGCGGTCGCTGGGAAGGTGGAATCCGGCGTCGTCGTCGCAAGGACGATGAGATCCAGCTCCGTTCCATCGACCCCGGCATCGGCAAGGGCGGCCCGGGCAGCCGCCAGGGCCAGATCGGAGGTCAGTTCGCCATCGGCCGCAACATGGCGCTGCCGAATGCCGGTGCGCGCCTGAATCCAGGCGTCCGACGTCTCGATCCGCATTTCGAGATCGGCGTTGCTGACGGCGTTTTCCGGCAGGTAGGCGCCCACCCCGGTGACAACCGCATCGATCCCGCCCGTCATGACGATGACACCGCCCGGGCGCCGATCCCCATGACGGCCTCCGGTTTGGCCGGTTCGCGTTGCCTGCCCGCCTCGGCAACGGCCGGGCCGTGGAACTCTGCAGCCATCCTGTCGATAAAACCGTTGCGGATCATGTCGCGCGCCACGCCGACCCCCGTCGCGAAACCCAGGGCATCCGAGCCGCCATGGCATTTTACCACGATGCCGTTGAGGCCGAGGAACGTCGCACCGTTGTAGCGCCGGGGATCAACCCGCGCGCGCAGCTTGATCAGGGCGCGGCGGGCGAACAGATAGCCGATCGCGGCAAGCAGCGAACTCTTAAAAGTCTGGCGGACGAATTCGTTGACCAGCTTGGCCGTGCCCTCTGCGGACTTGAGCGCCACGTTTCCGCTGAAGCCGTCGGCGACCACCACATCGACCGTGCCGGCGGCGATATCGTCGCCTTCGACGAAGCCGTCGTAGGCGAGGCCGCTCCCCTTCAGGATGGCGTGGGCCTCGCGCAGTTCTTCGTGCCCCTTCACCTCTTCGGAGCCGACGTTAAGCAGCCCGACGGTTGGGCGCAACGACCCGAGAACGGTGCGCGCGAAGGTTTCACCCATCATGGCGAACTGGACCAGATTGTCGGCCGAACACTCGATGTTGGCGCCCAGATCCAGCATGGCGGTCTCGCCACGCAGCGTCGGGAAAAACGAAGCCATGGCCGGCCGGTCGATTCCCGGCACGGTCTTCAGAACCACCTTTGCCATCGCCATCAACGCGCCTGTGTTGCCCGCCGAGACGACGCCGGCCGCCTCGCCGTTCCGAACCGCGTCGATCGCCTTGCGCATGCTGGAGTTCCTGCCGCTTCTCAGCGCCGTCGCCGCTTTCTCGTCCGACGCAACGACGTCCGGCGTGTGAACGATCGTCGACGAGCGCCGCACGCGGATCATCCGCTTCATCATCGGCGCCAGGCGCTCCTCGTCCCCGAAGATCAGGAAATCGAGCTCGGGATAGCGGCGCTTGGCGATGGTCGCGCCGCGCAGCACGCTCCTGGGGGCATTGTCGCCGCCCATGGCGTCCAGCGCGATTGTAACCCGCTCGCTCAATGTTCCGCCCGTATCGACTCATGTTCGATTGCGGCGGCCGGTTGTCGGTGCGGCCGCTCAACCGCCGACTGTTAGCACAGGCGCGCCCGAATTGTCCTAGGCTTCCGCCACGTCGGTGATCTCGCGATCCTTGTAATAGCCGCATGCGCCGCAGACGTGGTGCGGACGCCTGATCTCGCCGCAGTTCGGGCACTCGGCGACATTGGCCGCCCTGAGGCTGTCATGCGCACGTCGCATGTTGCGGCGGGACTTCGATATTTTCGATTTCGGTACTGCCATGATCCGGCTCACGAAAGACGCCCCGGCACAGGCCGGGGCGATGTCTGTCGACGCCGATACTTAGCGATTTTCCCGATAGGCGACAAGGACCAACGGTCGCACAACCGGCCCGCTCCTGCGCAGCGGCAGGCTATTCAGGAACCATCGTCTTCGCCCGATGCGCCTTTCGGCCTCTCCGGCTGCAAGCCCAGGCGTGCGCCCAGGCCGGCGAAAGGGTTATCCGGGTCGCCGGCGGCGGAATCTCCCTCGGTGCGGAAGGCAGCGAGAGCCCGGTCCGCGTCCGGCCCCCGCGGATAGGCCGCCATCGAGACCGCCAGAAACTGGACCGCCAGTTCCGCCAGATCGACCCGGCCGTCCGGAGCAATTTCGTAGTCCTGATCATCCGCGCCGTCATCCCGGTCCGCCGGCTCTTCCGCCAGGATCAGGCATTCGACCGTCCGGTCGACTGTCTCCGCCATCCGGTCGTCCGTAACGACGCAGCGTCGGACCAGCCGGGCCGAGAGCTGCCCCTCGACCGACATGCCGCCACGGCCGGGATCGGGCCGAAGCGTTAATTTCGCCGTGCAGTCCTCGACATCCGGAAGCTGCAGGCGGTCCGCAATAGCGCGCCGCTCTTCGACTCCTGCCGACAGGCGCACCGACATGCCGCCAGCCGGCACGGAAGCGAGATCGACCGTGGCCCCGGACCAGCGGTGCGGTGCGTTCACGACGCCGGCTCCGGGAAACGGACCTCTGCCCCCGCGATCGCGGACAGCGGCATACCGTCAAGCATCCGGGCCGCCGCTTCGATATAGTCCGCCGCCCAGGCGACATCGCCCTGGGCCGGTTCGAGCGTGCCGTAGAGGTTCCGCGCGACGGCCCGTTCCAAGGCGGCCCGGTCGCCGCTGTCGAGTGCCGCGGCGTAGGCGTCCCGCCGCCCGTAGAAGGCCCGCGCCATCTCCTTGACCCGCCGGCCGAGCGACGGATCGTTGACGCCGAGCTCGCGCAGGTTGACGTCCAGGTCTTCGATCATGGTGTCGAACAGGCGTTGCCCCGCTTCGGCGCCGGCCGCACCGTCGGCGGCCAAGCGGCGGCAGACCAGCACGGTGTGAAGCGCGACCAGTTCGAAACGGCCGTCGAGCGTATCGGGAACGCTGCGTATCCGATAGAAATTTTCGTGGCGCGCCGCTTCGACGATGCGGGCATAGAGCGCACGGGCTGCCGCCCGTCCGCGGCGCCGTTCCTTGCTGAAGATCGTTTCCAGGCGGTCGAACAGGGTCATGGATTCATGCTTCGGTTCCGTCCGGGTTGCGGCGTCGGTTCCGGTCTCGCCACCCGTTTCCCGGGCAGCCGGTGCGGCGGCGGACTCGATTGACTTCCCCAAACGTCGCGGCATATCGAACCGTCGGATACCGACAGGTATTTTCGCAAACGCGACAGGCAAGTCACCGGGCAAACCGGTCGCGCGGCGGCGGTGGCCGATCTGGGCCGGAACGGGGCGGATTGACAGGATGGCAGATATGCATGGCAGGCAGAACCCTGGGACGGCGAAGCGTTTGCTGCTGGCGGCCGGACTTTGCGCAATGGTGGCGCTGGCGGCCTGTTCGCCGCGCGTGGACATTCGCGGCAACTCTGCCGAGCAGGAAGACATGATCCGCATCCGCCAGGGGATTACTTCGGCATCGGACGTGAGGCGCGTCCTCGGTCCGCCATCGACCGTCTCGGCCTTCGACGACAGGACCTGGTATTACATCAGCAAACGTGAAGAAACGGTCGCCTTCTATGCGCCGGAGGTCAAGAAACAGCAGGTGATCGAACTGCTGTTCGACGACAAGCAGGTGGTCAAGCGCATCCGCACCTACGGGCTCGCCGACGCGCGCAAGGTGGATCGAATCCCGCGCACGACGAAAGCCGATGCCGGCGAACCCGGTGTCTTCCGCAGCATGATCGACCTGCTCGTGCGGCGCCGCGCCGTGACCGGCAAGAGCAGAAAATCCTACGGTCTCTGAACCGGTCCGCCCGCCGGACACGAAAAACCCCCGGCGCGGCGCACCGGGGGTTTTTCGTCGGAACCGCCCTGCGACGGTCAGTGCGCCAGCACGGCCAGCATGAGCAGGGCGACGATATTGGTGATCTTGATCATCGGGTTGACCGCAGGCCCGGCGGTATCCTTGTAGGGATCGCCGACGGTATCGCCCGTCACGGCGGCCTTGTGCGCCTCGCTGCCCTTGCCGCCGTGGTTGCCGTCCTCGATATATTTCTTGGCGTTGTCCCAGGCGCCGCCGCCGGC
>LXNI01002756.1_pt1 | contig 11436 bp, 8 predicted proteins | sample 809091 | NCBI WGS metagenome assembly LXNI01 (sample SAMN04870527, study PRJNA318959) | sponge metagenome | biome: 01000161; feature: marine sponge reef; material: water | host: Sarcotragus foetidus | place: Greece: Milos, Mediterranean Sea | collected 2013-05-29 | depth 5-7 m | reverse complement strand
GTCCCGCTGTATCAGCGCGCGACGACTGCCCGGCGTATTCGGCGGGCGAGCGCACATCGATCAGTTGCATGTCCCCCGCCGCCAGCCCCGCCTGAATCTCCTCCGCTGTCGCTTTCAGCCTGGTCTGTTCTTGCGCGACAAAGGTCCTGCGCTCAAATTGCCGGACAGCCGACGTGACGCGCCGACCCTCCTCCAGCCAGCGTTCCCAGCCGCCATCTAAAACGCGTACATCGTTATGCCCGTAATAGCGCAAGGTCCAGCGCATCCGACAAGCGAACATGCCGGCTGCGTTGTCATAGACGATCACCTGGTGGCCGTTGCCAATGCCCAAGCGCGACATCAGTCCGGAAAAACGCTCCGGCGACGCGATGTCATTGGAGGGCGAACCCGGTTCCACGATGTCGACCTGCCAGTCAACGAACAAGGCATTGGGAATATGAGACGCCAAGTATCCCGCCTTATCGGTAAGATAGTGAGGGGGAGGCTGCGTCGGCGGCAGCACTTTGCCGCGAAGTTCCACAATGCGCAGATTCTCATCACCTAAATGCGCTTCCAGCCAAGCAGTTGACACCAGTGGCGATTGCATAACCTTTATCCCAACCCAGACCTCAGTAATTTCCAATGATTTTACTTAGAATTGCGCGATCTAGCGAGAATTGCTGAGTTTTCACTTATCCGGCGTGTCAGATATAATGAGACAGGTTAAGATTTGCGGTCGCTAATCGGCGCTCTAAACCACGAAAGTCGCTGATGAAAAAACGTATTCGCGGACTTAAACGGTCCGTATTTCTGCTTGATTTCGACTTGTATCGCGTCAAAGTGCCGATACGGGACTTTCATGGCCAACACTTGAGCGTCATCGATCTGCATCCACAAGACATCGACTCAACGATTCTATTTCAGCACGGTTTCGCTGGCGTGGCTGAGTCCTGGGAGTACCAGCTCGCGCGCTTCGCCAGCCAATACCGCGTAATTGCGCCCGATCTGCGCGGCCACGGACAAAGCGACGCGCCCCACAGCCAGTACTCCATGTCCGAATTGGTGCAAGACATGCATGACGTTCTTGAAGCCATGAAGGCCCCGGAAAAGATCGTCCTTGCCGGCCACTCATTTGGCGGCGCCGTCTGCATTGAATTTGCCAACGCCTATCCAGAGCGCATCGACAAACTGATCCTGGTTGCTTCCGCCGGCGAGTATCCCTTGCCAAAGATAGCCTCGCTGCTCTTCAGAATACCCGTGCATTTCGCGCTGCCCTTCTGGCGCTACCGACGCAAATGGGATGCCGAATATCACGCGCTGAAGAACATGTTCTTGCACAGCATGTATGGCTGGCAGGCTTGGTCGCAACTGCGCAACATCACGATTGATACCTTGGTTATCACCGGCGAACGGGACAACTACTTTCCGCGTTACGTGTATGACGATGTCGCCAAGCTCATTCCCGGGGCGGTAGTAGAAGACGTCGGTTCAGCCAAGCACAAAGTGCAACTTGAGCGACACGATGCGGTAAACCGCGCCATTGAACGCTTCATCGAGACGTCGAAGCGCTCGTCCTGGCGCTCCATTTCGGCTGTTGACGCGCTTTCCAAAGGGCGGCCCTGGCTGGGGCACTACGACCAAGACACCGCCCATACCATTCCCATCCCACATCAGCCCTTGTTTCGCTTTCTGGAGAGCGCCGCTGATTGGGTTCCCCGGCGCATTGCTACAGTCTTCTACGGCAAGACCCTGACCTACCGCCAGTTGGAAGCAAAAGCCAATCAATTTGCCCGCGGCCTTCGCAACTGTGGCGTTTCAGCCGGCGACCGCGTACAGATCGTGCTGCCAAATACACCCCAGTTTATCATCGCCTACTACGCCATATTGAAGTTGGGAGCGGTGGTCGTTCTGTCAAATCCGGACGCCAATGCCGACTTGATCGTCAGCCATGCTCGTGAAACCGAAGCCAAGGTATTGGTCACCCTCAGCGCCTTCAGCGAACTGGCGCAGCTTTTGCAAGAGTCTTCTGATGTTCAGACGCTTATCTTTACTGGAATCGGCAAGCACGTTACGACAAGCAGCGATTCAGCCTTCGGCAGGCACAAACATCCAACTGATGACGACGAAAAACTGGCGCGCCGAATCGGGCAATTCATGTCAGAAATCATGGCCGATCGGCCTTCCGATCCGCCGGGCATTGAAGTATTGCCGAGCGATCTGGCCGTCATCTCGTATACCAGCGGCACAACCGGTCGGCCGCGCGGCGTCTGCTTGACGCATCGCAATCTGGTTGCCAATGCGCTGCAGACCCGCCATTGGATGAAGGAAATCGTCTATGGCAAAGAAATCGTTATGGCCGTCGTGCCCTTTGAACATAGCTATGGCATGACCGCCGCAATGAACCTGCCCATATTGATCGCGGCGAAGATCGTCATCATCTCGGTTTTTGAACTCAAGCAGGTATTGGAGCAAATCCGCCATTACAAGCCGACGCTCTTCCCGGGCGTGCCCTCCATGTTCACGCTCATCAACCAGGCGAAAAACGTGCGCAGCTACGGGCTCTCGTCCATAAAAGCCTGCATCAGCGGCGCGGCGCCCCTGCCGATTGAAGTGCAAGAGGCCTTCGAGAAACTGACGCGCGGCCGCCTGGTCGAAGGTTACGGGCTTACTGAAGCCGGCCCGGTGACCCATTCCAATCCGCTCTATGGCCTGCGGAAAGTAGGCTCGATTGGCGTGCCTTTGCCCAACACCGACGCCAAGATCGTTGATATCTTGACCGGGCAAGACCTGCCCGCCGGCCAAGTCGGCGAAATGCTGGTGCGCGGCCCGCAAGTTATGCAGGGATATTGGCGCGCGGACAGCGACGAAGAATCGGCCGTCAGGGATGGCTGGCTGCATACCGGCGATGTGGCTGTCATGGACGACGATGGTTATTTCAAGATCATCAGTCGCAAGCGGGATACCATCTTCACTGGTGAATTCAGCGTTTATCCGCGCGATGTCGAAGAAGTGCTCTACGAGCACAACAAGGTGCTGGAAGCGGCAGTCGTGGGCCTTGGTCATGAAGATGGCAAACAACGAATCAAGGCATTTGTCGTGCCGCGGCCCGAGAGCCGTCTTTCGCAGGAAGAATTGCTGGCGCTATGCAGACGACGGCTCGAGGCCTACGCCGTGCCTTGGGAAATCGAATTTCGCCAGGCGCTGCCGCGCTCTTTCATCGGGAAGGTGCTGCGTCGCGTGCTATTTGAAGAGGACGTCAACCAAAACAAAGAACCCTGGTCCTGCTAATACGCTGCTGGACGATCCGTCGCGGGCGCGCATCGTGCCAGCGACACTCAGTGTATGACAACTTGCGAATGAGTTATGATTGGGTTCACGAATCGCTACAGTGCATATACAGTAACGTTGTAATATGAGTTTTCTTCCTTTGTTTCCGCTCAATACTGTGCTCTTCCCCGGCATGCAGCTCAAGCTGCACATATTTGAGCCGCGCTACAAAACGCTGATCAACCAGCTAATAGAAGAGAATAAACCATTTGGAGTCGTCCTGATCAGGCACGGCGCCGAGATCGGGAATCAGGATACCGTGCCATTTGATGTGGGATGTACCGCCGATATCGGCAAAGTGCAGCGATTGCCGCTCGGACGAATGAACATCGTAACGACCGGGCATCGGCGCTTCCGCATAAACGCCATCGATCGCAGCCAACCGTACCTGGTTGGCGATGTAGATTTCTTTATGCCGGAAGAAGATCGACCCGGCGTCATTAAGGTGTACAGCAAGGTACTGCGCCCACTGCTGCTGCGCTATCTTGATATTCTGTCGTCCGCCTCGGACGCAAACTTTGATCCGGAGCAGTTGCCGCGACAGCCGCGGGCGATCGCGCAAATCGGGTCGATAATTCTGCAGGCCGATAATCTGCAGAAGCAGGAATTGCTGTCGATCGACAGTCTGTCCAACCTGCTCACAACATTGGTTGACATCTATCGGCTGGAGACGATGCTCCTGAAGGTACGGCTGTCCCCGCCCGGCGAAGACTTTAATATCGGCCACTTCTCTCGCAACTGAGCCGACCTCAACACTTCGAATTCGGCGTGATAATATGACTTGAGGCGCCACGACCGCCTGACGACGTAATCTGTGATGCGGGACAGCCACGGGACAAAAGGCTTGCAAACGCGCAAATCCCTAGTCATTCGAGCAGCAATACTCGCCCTGCTGACCCTGTCGGCGCTGGAACTTGCGTTTCAGCTAGCCTTCTCTCATCTGCCCGTGGCAATCATCGAGCAAATGCCGCAGTTTCGCGCGCGAATGGGATTCCGACTCGATGCCGAGCATGGCCTGCAAGAATACCCTGCCGGCGAGTTCGTCAACTACGAAATCTCGAGATCAAGCGGAGACCTTTTTAAGCTGACCTGTTTGTCGCCGGACGACGCGCCCCCCTTCGACTCATATCGAGTCTCCTTTCAAAGGGATGCGCATGGCTTTCGTAATCCCGAACCCTGGCCCGACAAGGTTCAGACCGTGATCATTGGCGACTCGTTTACCGCTGCGGAAGCGATCGTCGCGCCATACTGGCAGGGTCTGTCCGTTTCGCTGCTGGTGCTGGGCTTGCCGGGCAGCGGCGCGCTTCAGCAGCAGCGACTCCTGGAAGCCTTCGCCATGCCGCGCGAACCGGAGCTCGTCATACTGGCCTACTTCGCGGGCAACGATCTACAGGACAGCTTGACCTTCCACCGACAATCGCAAGCGGACGAAGGCAGTTCAAGCGCTACCGGCGAGCAGAGGAGTCCGCTTGACTATTCCGTGCTCTTCAATATCGCTTACGCCTTTCGCAGCTCAGTATTGCGTGAGGCCGAGGCGCCCTGCCACTTTCCTCAGCTGGCGCAGACCGAACCGCCGACGCCAATCGCCTTTTACGACGTATTCCTGTCGTCCTTTGCGCTGGACAGCAAGACATTACGAGAGAGCGAGATGTTTCGCATCACGCGGGAAGCCATCGGCGACATGGCGTCGACGCTGCAAGCGAGAGGCTCTCAGTTGATTCTGATGTATATACCTCAGAAAGCCGAACTATACTGGGAGCTTCTGTCCGACGAGAGCAAGCGGGTGATATTTTCCGGCAGCAAAGTATTCGACGCGAGCGTAGAGATGAGCGCCGTCAGTGCGAACCTAAGGGCGCAGCGCGATCTGCTGGCCGAGTTGGCGGCCGGATTGGGCATCGCCTTTCTTGATTTGACCCCGGCGCTTGACGATGCGGTCAGTGCTGGCGAGCAACCCTACTTTTTTGCCGATACCCACTGGAATCAAACGGGCCATAATATTGCCCGAATCGCCTTGCTTGACTTTCTGAATCAGTCTAACCTTGATATGTGATTTGGCGTTTACTCGCCATTGTTTTGCAGGAGGCATACATTTGAAACGCATTCGGGAAATCGCCTGGGAGCGATTTAGCATAAACTCGGCCGTGGTGGCCGATATAAATGGCCGATTCATTGCCACGCTTTTCTACTGCTCCGTTATGGTACCCTTCGGCCTGCTGTCTGCGCTGTTCATGGATCCGCTGCGCAAAAAGAAGTCGCTGGAAAATGCCTGGCTCAAGCGTGAGGCAGTGCCCGCGGACATGAAGTCCGCCAAAGAGCAGGGATAAACATGCACATTCTGGGCATTTCAGCCTTCTATCACGATTCTGCGGCCGCCTTGCTTCGAGACGGCGACTTGGTCGCGGCGGCCATGGAGGAACGATTCTCGCGCAAGAAACACGACAACGGATTCCCGAAACTTGCTGCCGAGTTTTGCCTCGAGCAGGCTGGCATCTCCGCGCGTGATTTGGACTACGTCGTATTCTACGAAAAACCGCTGCTGAAATTCGAGCGCATACTGCAGACGGCGCTCAACACATTTCCCCGCTCTGTCGGCTTCTGGCGAGAATCGATGATGACCTGGCTTAGCGACAAGCTCTGGGTGCGCAGCCACGTGGCCAGGGGCATCGGCGTGCCCTACGACAAAGTCTTGTTCTGCGACCATCACATGAGCCACGCCGCCAGCGCCTTTTACGCCAGTCCCTTTAAGGACGCCGCCATTCTCACCGTTGACGGCGTCGGCGAGTGGACAACCACCACCCTGGGCGTGGGCAACAGCACACTCGGCGAGCCGGTGGACGGCCCGGCAACAATTGAGCTCTTTGAGGAGCAGCGCTTTCCGCATTCGCTGGGACTGCTCTATTCTACCTTTACGGCCTGGCTCGGCTTTCGCGTCAATAACGGCGAATACAAAGTCATGGGCATGAGCCCCTACGGCAAGCCGCGTTATATGGACAAGATCAGCAAAGTCGCGTCCCTGGACGAGTCGAGCGGCGCCTTTCGCTTGAATATGGATTACTTCGACTTCCATCGCTCGACCACGCAAAGTTACAGCCGCAAGTTTCTCGATCTCTTCGGCGAAAAGCGCGATGCGGACGGCGAGTTCTTCACCATGGGCACGAATCCGGAACGATCCGCCGAGCGAGCCGCCATCGAGAGCAACCAGTATTATGCTGATGTCGCCGCCAGCATCCAGCAATTTACCGAGGACGCCCTGGTCAAAATCGCTACGTACTTGTACGAGCGCACGGGCAAAAGCAAGCTGGTGATGGCCGGCGGCGTGGCGCTGAATACCAAAGCCAATTGGCGGCTGCTAAACGAATCGCCCTTTGAGGAGCTGTGGATCCAACCGGCTGCGGGCGATGACGGCGGCGCCCTGGGGGCAGCGCTCTGGGCCTGGCACGCCGTGCTGGGCAAGCCGCGCAAATGGGTGCAGTCGCATGCTTATTACGGGCAAAGCTATAGCGATGCGGAATGCCGCGCCTTTCTCGACGGAGAGCAGCTGAGTTACGTGAGCTACGATGACGAGTCGAAACTGACCGAAGCAATTGTCGCCGCCCTGACGCAGCAACAAGTCATCGGCTTCCATCAGGGCCGCTTCGAATGGGGACCGCGGGCCCTGGGCAACCGCAGCATCCTGGCGGATCCGCGCGGCGCGGACATGAAAGAGATCGTCAACACAAAGATCAAATTCCGCGAGCCATTCCGCCCCTTCGCGCCGGTTATTCTGCGCGAACGCTCGCCCGAATACTTCGACTATCCGCAAGTAGCCGAGCACGACACGCCACGCTACATGCTGATGGTCGCTCCCATCAAGGAGGACAAACAGTCGGAGATCCATGCCGTGAATCACGAGGGCACGGGCCGGCTGCAGTCGATTGACCGAGACACCAATGCGCGTTATTACGACATCGTACGCACATTCGGCGACGCGACCGGCGTACCCGTCGTACTGAATACATCGTTTAATCTACGCGGCGAACCCATTGTGAATACACCGCGCGAGGCCTACAATACCTTCCGCAACAGCGATATTGACTTGCTGGTTCTCGGTTCGCACATCGTGAAGAAATCCACCTGAAAATGGGTAGCGAGGCTGCACAAGACATGACTACAGACATCAAAAACAAAGACGACTCGCCAAGCGCGTTGCAGGACTTCTTCGTCCGCTTGGGCGTCTTGGGGGAGTTGCTGGCGTTTCTCTGGAAGCGCAAGCTCTACTGGATGCTGCCGATGGTCATAACGCTGATTGTCTTCGCCCTGCTGATCGTTATTGGCGGCTCCAGCCCGCTGAGCCCCTTTATCTACACGCTCTTCTAAACAGTTAGCGCAGGCAGCGAAGATGGAACTATCGCAGATCAAGATGCTCGGATTGCTCGCCCTCATCGTCATCGCGCTGCGTCTGGGCTGGCTGGTGCATCAGCGCTCGATTGAGCGAAAGTCAATCCGCGGGGGCGGCATTTCGGAGTTGTTCAGCTTTCTGTCGGGGCTGTGCTTCGTGGCTATCTTGCCCACCATTCTCATGAGCATACTCTTGCTTCATCCCGAAGCCTTACAGTTCGCCGGCATGACCTGGCATCCGCTGATTCTGACGGTGGTAGCGCTCGGCCTGGGCAGTTTCGCGTTTGCTTTTTTGCACGCGCTGTTTGAACGCGGCCCCCTGGAGCGCGCGCTGCAAGCCGAAGCCTCCCGCCAGACGCTCGGCTGGACGGAAGAAGACGCCAGGACTTCCGGACTTTGAGCGCCAAAGGCCCAAACTAAATATCGAGGTTGCGCACCTGCTTGGCGTGCGTCTGAATAAAGCGGCGGCGCGGGGGTACGCTCGCGCCCATCAGCATATCGAAGATCTTGTCGGCATCCGCGGCATCTTCAATCGTCACCTGCAATAGCGTTCGCTCAGCAGGATCCATGGTCGTCTCCCACAATTGCTCCGGGTTCATTTCGCCGAGACCCTTGTAGCGCTGCACAGTAACCTTGTCCGGATTCTTGAAGTTTTTCATTTCCCGCTTGAGCAGTTCATCGTCTGTGGCGCCGGCTTCCGGATGGACGTATTGCATCTGCTTGCCGTTCTTCAGCAGGAATATCGGCGGCTGCGCGATATACAGATGACCGTGCTGAATGATTTGCGGCATATGTCGGAAGAAAAATGTCAGCAGCAAGGTGCGAATGTGACTGCCATCGACATCAGCATCTGTCATGATGATGACCCGACCATAGCGCAAGCGGTCGATCGTCATCTCTTCGTGGATGCCCGTGCCCAGCGCCGAAATCAGCGCCTTGATCTCATTGTTGTCCAGGATCTTGTCGATTCGCGCCCGCTCGGTGTTGAGGATCTTGCCGCGCAGTGGCAGGATCGCCTGGAAGTGCCGGTCACGGCCTTGCTTGGCGCTGCCGCCGGCCGAGTCGCCCTCGACGATGTAAATCTCGGCGCCATCGCCGCGTTCGGAGCAATCGGCCAGCTTGCCGGGCAAGGTGCTGCTCTCCAGCAGACTGGGCCCGCTGCGCACGAGCTCTCGCGCCTTTTTCGCCGCTTCGCGGGCGCGTTTGCTCGTCAGGCACTTGTCGACGATGCGGCGGGCATCACGGCTGTTGGTTTCGAGAAATTCGTTGAACGCTTCCGTCACGACCTGCGATACGGCCCCCTGAACCTCCGGATTCAAGAGTTTGACCTTGGTCTGGCTCTCGAATTGCGGGTCGGGATGCTTCACGCTCACAATAGCCGTCAGGCCCTCCAGCGTGTCGTTGCCGGAGAAGTTGCCGTCCTTGTCTTTCAGCAAGCCGGCTTTCCGCGCGAAGCGGTTGATCACGCCGGTAATGGACGAGCGCAAACCCGTGATATGAGTTCCGCCGTCGGGCGTATTGATCGTGTTTGTAAAGGCAAGCTCAGTCGTGGTCGCGACATCGGCGTACTGAAACGCGACCTCTACGCCAATCGTGTAAGGATTGCCATTGCGGTCGGCATATTCTATGTCCCGCTCCACATGAATGATCCGGTGGATCTCGCGCCGGTTGCGGTTGAGATAACGTACAAATGAGCGCAGCCCACCGTCAAAATAGAAGGTCGCCTCGCGCGGGATGGGTTCGGTCCGTTCGTCGCGCAACGAGATTGTCACCTTGCGCGTGACAAAGGCCATCTCACGAAAACGCGTCATCAAGGTGCTGAAGCTGAATTCGTTCTTTTCCATCACGGTGAAATCCGGTACGAAGCTGATGACAGTCCCAGTCTCTTCACCCTCTTTCAGCGGCCGCCCCTTCCTCACGCTCCTGGTGGGAATGCCTGCTTGGTATGACTGCCGCCAGACGTGACCATCACGGTAGATGGTCGCGGTCATATCCGCCGAAAGCGCGTTAACCGCTGAGACGCCTACACCGTGCAATCCGCCGCTGACTTTATAGGCTTCGTTATCAAACTTGCCACCCGAGCCCACCTCGGTCATTACCAGTTCCAGCGCAGATTTGCCACTCTCGTGCTTATCCACCGGAATGCCGACGCCGTTGTCTTTGATCGTAGTCCAACCGTCTTTGTGCAAAATGACGGAGATCTTGTCACAGCGCCCAGCCAGCGCTTCATCGATGGAATTATCAACCACTTCATAGATCAGATGATGCAGCGCGCGGGCATCTGTTCCGCCGACATACATGCCCGGTCGCCGGCGAATATGCTCGCGCGGCTCCAGCTTCTGGATGTTGCTCGCGTTGTAGACGCTTTCTTGCTGGGCGACCGTACTTCTGTCTTTTGCCATTTTGTCTCCTGACAACTGCCTCTACACGCCGCGCGAGCACTCTTCGCTAATAGTTGTCGCTAAGAAAAGGAATTGACGCGCGCGCTAACGCCAGCAAACGCAAAATCTCACCGCTATTGTACTACAGGATGGGACTTTGAACAATCCAAACTACTGCCAAAAGCCGCGCGAAACTATTGACAGCAGACAGCGCTGAACTTATGATTTGCTACGCTGCCTCTGTAGCTCAGCGGACAGAGCACCGGTCTTCTAAACCGTTGGTCGCAGGTTCGAGTCCTGCCAGGGGCGACTATTCCCTTTGTGGCTCAGAATCATCAGTCGGCTTCAAGCGGTGATTTCGTCGAAAAGCTGCCGCGTATCGGCGCCAAGCTTATGCTTGTTCACCTTGGCCCACTTCTCCAAATCGCGAAAATGGGCGACAGCTTCGGCGCGGCGCCCGAGCTTAACGTACAATCTCAAGAGCTTCAGATGAATCGCCTCGATTGAGTAGTCGGCATCGATGGCCTTGCCCAAGGTCAGCAGCGCTAACTCATCGTTGCCGCGTTCCGACCAGCTGTCGGCAATCTGCGTTAATGCTTCGGTATTGGCGATGCTGTACGCCTCGCGCCTTTCATCAATCCAGCCGTCACTGTGACCTTGCAGGAAGGGGCCCCGGTACAGTTTTGCCACATTTTGCCAATACTGAAACGCGTCCGGAGGATGGCCATGCCGGCAGAGCAGCAGCAACTCGACAAATTCAAAGGCGTCGAAATAGAAGGGAATATCAGGGTTAATGCGATAATACTTGCCATCGTGGGAAAGTATGTCCACGCCCAAGGCCTTGTGCAGTCGACGTTTCGTCACATGAAAGACGTTCACCGCCTGGTCGATATCCAGATTCGGCCAAAAGACTTCGCATATCTGATTCCGCGTGACTTCCGGTCGATCCATGACGAAAAACAGCAGCAGACGGGGCAGGTGCCCTTCCCAATTGTCGACCAGGCGATCGTCCAGAAACACATAGCCGGGACCCAGCGACAATACTTTGAGGCCCGCATCTTCGGCATTGCTATTCCCGTAAAAGTCCTCGCGTATCAATTCGTCATCGCGCAAGATCACTGCATGTCGTTTGGCTATCATCGATAGCCAGGGAAGCCGCGGCAACGACCTGCCGTTGAGCACAATCGTGCAGCGATCAGGCGCCAGGTGCGACAGGCGCTCTACAAATCGATGTATATCATCCGCTGGATCAGCGCGATCAAATTCATCAAACAGCAAGATAAAGTCGCCATCTTCAAATTCAGACAGCTCTTTAAGAAAAGTACTGAGCACCAGATCCAAGTGTCTGTAAGGATTCTGAAGCACATTCTGC
>LXNI01002755.1_pt1 | contig 11437 bp, 6 predicted proteins | sample 809091 | NCBI WGS metagenome assembly LXNI01 (sample SAMN04870527, study PRJNA318959) | sponge metagenome | biome: 01000161; feature: marine sponge reef; material: water | host: Sarcotragus foetidus | place: Greece: Milos, Mediterranean Sea | collected 2013-05-29 | depth 5-7 m | reverse complement strand
CCACTCGCGTCCACGATCTCCGCGCCTTCGCGAGCATCCGCCGCCAGGTCCTCGACCGGCAGGATACCGGCAATCACATCCCCCTCCACGACGATGGCCATCCCGGGGCGCGCCGGGGCACCGGTTCCGTCGATGACGGTTGCGCCCTCGAAAATGGTGCGGGTGGGAGCTTGTGCCCCGGCGGACGCGGCCTGGGCGTCGAGTGGAGAAGCCAGCGGGGCGGACGAGGCCAGCGCCGCCAGAAGGGTCAATCCGGTGTTCCGTTTTCTCATGTTCCGGCTTCCTCCCCGTGACGTTCGAAAAACTCATCGGCTCCCGCGGGCAGGAGGAGGTTGTCCGCGATGGCCGCGATCTCCTCCGCCTCCTTCCATGCCTGCTCCAGAAGCCACAGTTCCCCCTCCAGCGCCCGGCGCTCCTGCTCTTCGTGGAGCGCCATTTCGAGGGCGAGCCTCGTGCTGTGCGGAAAGCTCGCGATGTTCCCGGACCGGCCCCTCCAGTCCCGGTAGCCCAGTCTGGCAACATGGGTAACGAAACGCCCGGCGTGACCCTCGGCTTCGATTTCGTTCACGGCGCGCTGGACCGATATTCCGGACCCGCCCCATCCGTTGACGTGTGGCAGGAGCGCGGCGGCCACGCGACGGGCCCCTTCGCCCGGAATCCGGGCCTTCCGCATCCCCCTGGATACCTCGACGCTGAATCCCGGTTCATCGTCGTCGGGCAGCAGCCGGATGGAACGAAGGCTGTGACGGCTGAATCTGACGCCCTGATCCGGCACCGCGGCGCCCCCGTCGGAAATCCCCTCCAGTCGGACCTTTACCACAGGACGCAAGTACTCCCAGGCGAGAGCCGGATAAGCCCCACCACCAATCGCCGACAACACAACGAAGGGCACCGGAATCAGGCCCGAGCCGCCCAGCAGCACACAGCCTCCCATCGCCCCGGCCCAGACCAGTTGCTTGCGGAACCGCGTCCCGAACCGGTCCCCGTAGCGCCAGGCCGCGAACTCCCCGCGCGGCGGCTCTCCGATGCGGACCAGGTCCAGCCCCTCCCTGTGGCGCGCCAACCCGATGTTCTCGGTTGACGCGCGCATCGGCGTTTCACGGAACAGGCGCTCACAGTCCTCCACCGCCTCCCAGCGCTCCTCGAGCGGTGTCAGGTTCCAGCGTTGGCACTTCCGGCAGACCACCCAGAGGCGGCCCTTCGCCAAGTCGAAGGCGAGCCTGCGGCCAACGGGGAAGGTCTCGATGACCTCGTTCGATTCGAGAGGCTTCTTGCAATGTAGGCAGGTGGTGTACATGGCTGCGTCTCAACCTGGGCTCTCGCGACCGATTGGACCATCCGGGCCGTGCGGGGTTTCCCCCTCCCCGCTGCCGGGAATGACCAGCTCGGCCGCACGCTTCGGCAACAACAGATTGTCCGAGATCGCGGCGATCTCTTCGGCCTCCTGCCAAGCCCGTTCCAGCCGCCACAATTCACCCTCCAGCGCCCGCCGCTCATCCTCCTCGTGAACGGCCATTTCCAGGGCCAGCCGGGTTGCCCTGGGCATCTTGTGGACCCAGCCGGGGACTCCCTTTGACGTGTACAGCGACGGCTCTCCGATCGTTTCGCCCAGGAACCGTTCCGGATGCCTGTGGGCCTCGATCCGGGACACCGCTTCCTGGACCTCCCGTGTCCCACCTCCTCCGAAGTTGATCAGCGAGAGGATCGCGTTCATCGCCCGCCGCGCGTCTTCGCCCTCGAACCACTCCCTCTTGTCAGCCCAGAACCGGCCCTTGCGACCACTCAGATGCTTGCCCAGGTGGGTCTCTACGCGGAATCCGACTTCGTCGTCGGCGGGGGCCACTCTGGTGGCATTTCGAACCGCCGGAGTGAGGAGGACCCTCACCTTGCCGTCCGAATGGGCGAAGCGAGCGGTTTGTTTCGCGTTATACCACATCTGGATCGCTGCTGCCGGCACACCGGCGACGAGTCCCGCAAGGAATCCGCCAGCCAGGAAGCTCGTCGAAACCGCAACGCCTCCGGCGGCCGCCACCCCCGCGGATGTCCAGATGATGACCCGCCGCCGCCGCCGCCGTCCGAACTGGTCCCCGTACCGCCACGCTGCGAACTCGGGCCGCAGGGGCTCGCCGATCCTCACCAGCTCCAACCCCTCGGGGTGCCTGGCCAGTCCGATGTTCTCGGTGGAAGTGCGAACGCGCGTCCCGCGAAACAGCTTCTCACAGTCCTCCACCGCCTCCCAGCGCTCCTCGAGAGGGGTCAGGTTCCAGCGCTCGCAGTGCCGGCAGACGACCCAGAGGCGGCCCTTGGCGGCGTCGAAGGCGAGTCGCCGACCCACCGGAAACGTCTCCACGACCTCGTTGGCGCCGAGGGGCTTGTTGCAAAAGAGGCAGGTCTGGTACACGGGCTCTCCGTGGGGAGGCTGGCGGGGCATCGAAGGTGCCGGGTTCGGAAGATGAATCGGCGAAGGCGGTCCGGTCCAGTCTCGGTGTTCCATATGCGGTGTCAGGTGAGCCCAAACAGGGCCGATGCGTGTCACCGGTCGACGAGCTCGGCCGCGCAACCATCCAGCACCGAAGCTGGTCCAACCTGGTGAGACCAGTCACCAAGGGTACCCGCCAGTTCAGGAGACGCCACCGATGTCCACCAAGACCGTCACCACCACCATCGGTCTCGCTCTGCTCACCACCACCCTCCCCCTCCCACCCTCTCTCCCCGCTCAGGAAGTCATCGACCTCCCCGGCCAGGACCGGCCCCTGGACGCCGACTTCGAGGAGGTCTTCCGGGTTGGGGTGATGGACGGTGCGCCATGGGAAATGTTCGGCGGCGTGCGCTACGTCGGGTTCGATGCGAGTGGAAACCTCTACATTGTGGACGGTCTCGGCGGCGGCCGGATCTCCGCTGACGACCCGGACGAGAGGCTGGAAGCGAGGATGCGGGACTTGCGGGCAATGATGAGTGGCGAGGGGGTGCGTGTGCTGGTGTTCGACGCGTCTGGCAACTTCGTGCGCGAGTTCGGCTCCCCTGGAGAAGGGCCCGGCGAGTTCAAGTGGCCCACCGGGTTCGCGGTGATGCGCGACGGCACCATGGTCGTGAAGGACCTGCGGCAACGCGGCTACCAGCTCTTCGACGCCAACGGCGAATTTCAGCGCTCGGTTCGGGGAGTCCAGGGCTGGAACACCTTGCTCGCGGACCCTCGTGGCGGAGGCGTCTTCACCGGAGACCTTCGCGCGGTCACCGGCCGCTCGAGGACGTACACCACGTCCGGCCAAGCGACTCCGGCCGACCCCCCCACATCCCGTCCTGTTCTGTATCTGGATTTCGCCGGGGAAGAGGTGCGGACAGACACGGTTGTCGAAGGCTGGCTGCCCCGCAGCAGCGACCAGGACATCGACCTTCCGCGAAACACCAGGGTTTCGGGGAACGCCGACAGAGCGTTGGGAGCGGCCATGAGCGGCCTCTCCCCGCCTCCCGTTTTCGAGCCGCGGCTCCTGGCGGGCGCGCTGCCGGACGGGAGCATCGTCCACTCCGATTCGTCCGCGTACGCCCTGAAGATCACGCCTCCGGACGCGGGGGAGGTGGCACGTGTCATTCGGCGGCCCCTGCGGCCCGAGCCGGTGACGCCGGCGATCAGGCGGGAGTATTCGGGCAACCGGCGCTTCTACCCCGAAATCCCCGTCCTGCGGTCCCTCTCCACGACGTGGGATGGACACATCTGGGTGGCGCGCAGGGGTGAAGACCCGGACAGCACCGGGCCGATCGATGTCGTTTCCGCCGACGGGCGCTACGTCGGGACATTCGCCACCGATGCGACAACCATGCCCGACGCCTTCGGCCCCAACGGGCTGGCCGCCTTCATCGAGTTCGACGAATTCGACGTGTCCAGCGTGGTGGTTCGGAGGCTGCCCGCGGCGGTTCGCTGACCCCACGGTCCGCACCCCGGCTCCGCGAAGCGGGTCCAACTGCGTCGCTCCCCTCGCGGTTGGACCGGCCATGCCGTGGGCACGGTGATGTCTTGACGCCGTACCCGCGCCGGCGTCAGTTGCCGGCATGTCACCCCGCGCCGACTACGACCTCGACACCTTCCGCGGCGACCTCTTCGGCGGACTGACCTCGGCCGTCGTGGCGCTGCCCGTGGCGCTCGCCTTCGGGGTGGCGTCGGGGATGGGGGCGGCCGCCGGCCTTTACAGCGTGATCGCGGTCGGGTTCTTCGCGGCCGTCTTCGGCGGCACGAAGTCCCAGATCTCCGGTCCCACGGGTCCGATGACGATCGCGATGGCAGTCATCATCACGACGCACGCGTCCACCCTGGCCGAAGCGCTGACCGTGGTGGTGATGGGGGGACTGATCCAGGTGCTGCTGGGCGTGCTGCGGATGGGACGATTCGTGGTCTACACGCCCTACGTGGTGATCTCCGGGTTCATGTCCGGCGTGGGGCTGATCATCATGCTGATCCAGGCCCTGCCGTTCCTCGGCTTGCCGCCGGCCGCGGGCGGACCGATGGGGGCGATTCGGGCACTTCCGGAAGCGATCCAGGGGATGAACGCCAGCGCCTTCGGACTGGGCGTGATCGCGCTGGCGGTGGCCGCGCTCTGGCCGCGGCGGATGGCCCGATACCTGCCCGGCCTTCTCGTCGCCCTGCTGGCGGGCACCGCGCTGGGCGTGCTGTGGCTGACCGACGTACCCGTCATCGGGGAGATACCGAGGGGACTTCCTTCGCTGCAACTGGAACTTCCCACTCTCGGCTTTCTGGTGAAGTCGCTGCAGCCGGCGCTCATCCTGGCCCTTCTCGGCTCGGTGGACAGCCTGCTGACCTCGCTGGTCGCCGATTCCCTGACGGGGACACAGCACAAACCCAACCGCGAACTGGTGGGCCAGGGGATCGGTAACGTCGTGTCCGGGCTGTTCGGGGGACTGCCGGGTGCGGGCGCCACAATGGGCACGGTGACCAACATCCGCGCGGGGGGTTCCACGCAGGTGTCGGGTGCGCTGCGCGCACTGCTGGTGCTTGCACTTCTGTTGGGGCTCGGTCAGTTGGTGGAACCGATCCCGCACGCCGTTCTGGCCGGAATCCTCATGAAGGTGGGCTGGGACATCATCGACTGGCCGCTGCTGACCCGGATCCACCGCATCCGGCGGGAGCATCTGTTCGTGATCGCGCTCACGCTGGGGCTGACGGTGTTCGTCGACCTGGTGACCGCGGTGGCCATCGGGCTGATCGCGGCGGGGATGGTCCACGCGCGGCAGCTGGAGGGACTGGAACTCGACAGCGTGGTGTCGGTGCCGATCCTGGACCACGTCTTTTTCGCGGGACAGGAGGAGGCGCGTGCGATGGACCCGTATTCGGCCCGGACCGGCCTGGTGCGACTCAAGGGGAGCTTCACGGTCGCCTCGTCCCAGAAGCTGTACAGTGTGATCGGGGGGGACATCAAGGACCACGACGTGGTGATTTTCGACTTCTCCGGCGCCACCTATATCGACGACAGCGCGGCCATGATGATCAGCCGGCTGCTCGCGACGGCGGGCAAGGAGGACACCGAGTGCATCGTGATGGGACTTTCCGGCAAGGTCGCTCGCACGCTGCACGCGCTGGACATCCTGCGGGACCTGTCGGAGGACCATGTGGTGGACACGATGGAAGAGGCGCGCGGCGTGGCCATCCGGCTGCTCGAGGAGTGACCTGCTGGAAGAGTCACTTTCGCTTGTAGGGCTCGGTCACGAGCACTATCTTTGCCCGCATGTTGAGGATGCGCCGCGTATTTCGTAGCCGGAGGGCCGCCGCCGCGCTCTTGGTGCAGCTTGCGGCGATCTCCGGGTTGTCGGTCGTCGAGGCGTCCCACAACCACCTCGACCCACACTCCGTCGAGTGGCGCGGCCATACCGATGAGCAGCCGGACGGCGAGTCCGCCAACGCTCAGTGCTTTCTGTGCGGCCATGGCGGTACGTGCATGTCGATGGCGAATCGCGCCGGTGCCGTTCATGCACCGGCAGTCCACGGTGTCCGCGCCCACATTCAGCAGAGTTCCCGCGTCGTCGCGGTCGACGGCGGCTTCTCGACTCGGCCCAGGGCTCCTCCGGTCACCTGACGTCCTCGGAGCCCTGGCCCGGTCGGCGCTTCTCCAGCCGCTGGGCCACCCTCAACCGACGCGGTCGTCCAGGCGGAGACGACTCTCCGACCCGCGACGACCCGTCCGGCGCCCCGCAGTCCCGCAGCGGTCTCGGGGCGGGAATGGGACACCATGAAAAACTCTCTCGCGATAATCCCGTCGGGCACCTATCTGACTTCCGGATCCAGGCTGGCGGCGTGCGCCGCGGCCTGGTGTGGCCTGCACTGCGCGCTCACACCGTTCCTGGCGGTGGCAGCGCCCGCGCTAGCGCTTTCCGAAGGCGTCGAGCGAGCCCTTTGGGTTGGTACCGTCCTTCTCGGCGCGGCGGTACTCCTCATGGGCCCGGCCCGCAAGAACGCGGCGCTGATTCTCACCTTTGCGGGGGGAGCCGTGCTCTGGGCGGCCTCCCTCGCCGGTTGGCTCGGTCCGCTACCCGAAAGCGTGACATCGGCCGCCGGCAGCCTGATCCTCGCGGGCACTCTGGTGCGGACTGCCCGTGTCTGCCAAGTCGGCGCGTGCTCGGTATGCGCGGACGAGCGGCGTGCCCCCCGCCGGTGGACAAGAGCGAGCTCTCGGCGAAGGTGATCCGGCATCTGGCAACCGGAGTGCGGGTGCCGGGCGGCTAACTGCCGACCCGCTTGCCGGAATCCTCCACACGCCCGCATCTTGATCCGTCTCGTCGCAGACTTCACCATCCGCACCTCGCCACCCCGAGGCCGCCGCAAGGCACCATGAACTCGAACGCCGGCGCGTCCAACGCGGAGCGCGACAACCGGGAAGTCGCCGGTCCCCTCATCGCGCTGATGTGGCTCGTCCTCATCCCGTCGACCCCCACCCCCGCCTCCCCCCAGCAAACCGTCACCGCGGACCCCCCCGGCGCCCTCCCCTACGACCTCGCCTTCGCGATGTCCTCCTTCCCCTGGGACTCCCGCTGGTTCGTCTCGCCCGACGGCCGCTTCGTCGCCTACGGTGTCCACACGCCCCCCGACACCGCCATCAACCGCGACGAGCGCTACCAGCCCAACGGCACCCCGTCCTCGGCAGTCGGCACCACGCTGTACTACACCGAGATCGCCACGGGCCGGACCGTCCACGCCTGCCCGGGAGGCGCGTGCTGGCGCCCCGCCTGGTCACCCGACGGGACCGCGATCGCCTTCTTCTCCGACGCCGACGGTGCCCCGCACCTGTGGGTTCACGACATCGCCGCCGGAACATCGCGCCGACTCTCCAACGACCTCGTCAAGCCGAAGCTGTGGGACGGCGACGAACCCCGCTGGAGCCCCGACGGCGCGACGCTGTACGCGGGGTTCGCTCCGGAAGGCAAGTACCGCAGCCCGGTCCGCCCGCCCCAGGTCGAGGCCACGAACCCGGCCGGCGTGGTGGTCCTGCGCAGCGGCGGCGAAGAGGCGGCCGCCCCGCACGACGCCCCGCCCCCGACCCCCATGGAGGACCACTTCGCGCGCGAACACCTGGTCACCCTCAAGGCGGTCGATGTCGCCACCGGCCGGACACGCACCCTCGTGCCGCACGACGCCGAAATCTCGGCCGGCGTCGCCCGCCTTTCACCCTCGGGCAGGTGGCTCGCCTACCTGTCCGGTTTCCGCGCCGTCTCCGAAACGTCCCAGGAGACCGTGATGGACCTCGCCGTCGTGCCCACCTCCGGAGGCGACCCGATCGTAGTGGTGCGAAATGTCCCCCTCACCCAGGGCGGCTACTTCAACTACAGCTACAGCTGGCACCCCACCGAAGACCGGCTGATGTTCATCGAGGACAAGCGGATGTACCTGACCGATCTCCGCTCGGGCACGCCCACCTTCCCCCAGGCGCTCGCCCCCGAGTTCGGCTATGTCGCCGCGACCGTCTTCGGGTTCACGCGCGACGGCGAGTCCGCGGTCCTCGGAATCGACATCTTCGACGACCGGGGCTATCGCGATCCCCGGCCGCGCGGCCTCGCCCTGGTCCCGCTCGACGGCGGCGAGCCCACAGCGATCGCCTTCGACAACGAGCGCTGGGGCTACGACCGCATCCTCAAGGCCGACGAACGCACCCTGTGGCAGCCCGACGGCGCCTCGGTCTCGGTCCTGCTCACCGAACGCTCGACCGGCGAAAAGGCCGTGGTCCGCTACGACCTCGGCAGCGGCCGGAGCCGCATCCTGTGGAAGGCCCGGGGCAAGCTCGGCAACCTCACCTCGGGCGGCCGTCACGACTTCATGCTGGCGCAGTACGAGGACATGGAGACGCCGCCGAACATCTACCGCTTCGACGCCGACTTCGCCGCCCGGGAGCGCGTCACCCACATCGACCCCCGCCTCGACGACGTGGCGGTCGGCACCTCGGAGACCTTCGAGACCACCGTCCCCCTCCACGACGGCACGCTCGCGAAGGTCAAGACCGCCGTACTGCTCCCCCCCGGCGCCCAGCGCGGCGATCGTCTTCCGGCTGTCGTAACCATGTACCCCGGCGGCGACGTAACCCGCAGCGCCGCGGATTTCGGCGGCGGCAGCGTATTCACCGTCCCCAACCTGGTCTTCACCAGCCGCGGCTTCGCGGTCGTCCTCTGCCACCTGGCACTCGGGCCCAATGGGGAAGCCGGCAATCCCGTCCAGGAGATGGTCGATGTGCTGCTGCCCCAGGTCTTCCGCGCCGCCGAACTCGGCTACGTGGACCTCGACCGCCTCGCGATCACCGGGCAGTCGTACGGCGGGTACGGCACCGCCTCGATCGTCACCCGCACGAACGTCTTCCGGGCCGCGGTCCCCATCTCCGGCATCTTCGACCTCTTCGGCAACTACGGTCACATCGACCCCGACGGCGACGGGTTCTTCCAGGCCTGGAGCGAGGGCGGTCAGGGGCGGATGGGGACGCATCCCTGGGCCAACGTGCGCCGCTACCTCGACAACTCGCCCTACTACAACGCGGACAGGATCACGACGCCCGTGCTGATCGTGCACGGCACGGCCGACATGGCGTACCACGACGCCGGCAAGCTGTTCACGGCGCTACGCCGGCTGGGGAAGCCCGCGCAGCTGGCGTCGTACCTGGACCAGGGGCATGTGATCAGTCTGTGGAGGCGGGCGAGCGCGGTGGACGCGGCTCGGCGGATGGTGGAGTTTTTCAGGCGGCATTTGGGGGCTGGAGGCCCGGTCTCCTGACTTAGCCAAGTTAGTTAGCTAGTTAGTTAGTGTAGTGTCCTAAACATAATAGTTATTTTGAGGAAGCGGCGGCCAGCGCCTGCCGGGCCCGGTCCACTTTCTTGAGAATCTCGGTGGCCGGTTTGGTCCAGACCAGGGGTCTCGGGTCCTCGTTGTAGGTCTCGATGTATTCCTTCAGGCACGTTTCCAAGTGGTCCACGGAATGGAAGATACCGCGTCGGATGCGTTTCTGTGTCAGCGTGGAGAAGAAGCGTTCGACCAGGTTGAGCCACGAAGCGCTGGTCGGCGTGAAGTGCAGAAAGACCCGCTTCTGGCGCTCGATCCATTCCAGCACCTTGGCGTGCTTGTGGGTGGAGTAGTTGTCCAGGATGATGTGGATCTCCTGGTCCTTCGGCACCGCGCTTTCCACCTTGCGCAAGAACTTCAGGACCTCCTGGTGGCGATGCCGCTTGTAGGTCTCGCCGATCACCGAGCCCGAGGCGATATCCAGCGCCACGAAGAGCGACGTGGTGCCATGGCGCTTGTAGTCGTGCGTCATCGTCCCGCAGCGGCCCTTCTTTAGCGGCAGGCCCGGCTGCGTTCGGTCCAGCGCCTGGACCGAACTCTTCTCGTCGAAGCTGAAGACGGCTGCGTTGTCCGGTGGGTCGAGATACAGCCCCACCACGTCCTGAAGCTTCTCCTCGAAGCGCGGATCGGTGCTCAGCTTGAACGTCCGGACCAGATGCGGCTTCAGCCCGCACGAACGCCAGACCCGGTGCACGAAGCTGTGCGTTGTCCCCGCCGTCCGCGCCATGGACCGGCACGACCAGTGCGTCCCGTCCGGCGCTTCGGTCTGCGTCGTCAGCCGGATCACCTCGCGCCTCAGCGCCGCCTGGGCCACCGAGTTCTTCCCACCGTGGTTGCCACCCCGCGGACGCTCCTTCGCAATTCCGTTGAGCCCCTCGTCCGCGAATCGCCGCCTCCAGCGCCCGACCTTGTTCTGGTCCGTGCCCAGCTTCGCGGCGATCGCCTTGTTCGTCATGCCACCCGCGGCCATCAGCACGATCCGAGAACGCTCCCGCAGACGCATCGCCGCGCTCCGCGACCGCGACAACCGCTCCAGCCGCTGTCGGTCCCCTTCCGAAAGCTCGATCTTGACCGCCACCCGCATGGCCCCTCCTCTTCTGATGGTGTACGATGAAGAAGAAGGTAACCGAGTCTCACTCGATAATCAATAATTTATTCAGGACAGTACATTAGCTAACTATTAACCCGCCGCGCCTGCGCCCTCCCCATCCCGATCGACAGCACGATCCACATAGCGGCCAGCGGCCCGGTCGAAACCGCCACCCACACCAGCGCCAGCCCCAACACCGCAAAGAGCCCGTCGATCCCCGCGCCCGCGAGATCGCCGCCCCGGTACAGGAACACGTCGACGACCGGCTTGGCCTTGTACTTCTGCGCCGGCGTCACGACGCTGAAGAGTGTCTCGCGTGAGGGCCGCGAAATGGCGTAACGGGTCGCCCGGTGCACGGCCTGGAAGATCATCATGACCCCGTAGACCGGCCACACCGCCAACACCGCGAACCCGGCCATCGTCACAATCGGCAGGATCGCCAGCGTCCACCCCACGCCGAGCTTCCGGATCACGTGCGTGGTGATGAAGATCTGGGTGATCAGCGTGGCGACCTGCGCCATGTTGTCGAACTGCGCGAAGTTGCCGAGCAGCTGGCTGAAGGTGTCCGAGTCGCTCAGGATGATGTTCGCCTGGGTGAAGTAGATGAGCGTGTTGGACACGGCCATGAACACCACCCACAGGCCGACCCCCAGCAGGTATGGCGAGGTCGCCACCGCACGCGCGCCATCCCAGAAGGTCCCCCCGATCGCTCCGCCCGCGTCCTCGCCCTCACCAGCTTCCGTCCCCCCACTCCCCACCGCCTCCATCCTGGACGCCTCCGACTTGACCGCCATCCGCTCCAGCGACAGCATCACCGCAATCGCCACCGCAAAGAAACCCGCCCCGATCAGCATCAGACCCGCCGGCAGATACGCACTCTCGGTCCGGCCGCTGATGAAGTTGGTCGCCCAGCTTCCTACAATCGCGCCCAGCGTCCCCCCGATCCCGACGAAGGCGAACATCCTCTTCCCCTGATCTACGTCGAAGATGTCCACCATGAACGCCCAGAAGACGCTGGTGGTGAA
>LXNI01002754.1_pt1 | contig 11441 bp, 10 predicted proteins | sample 809091 | NCBI WGS metagenome assembly LXNI01 (sample SAMN04870527, study PRJNA318959) | sponge metagenome | biome: 01000161; feature: marine sponge reef; material: water | host: Sarcotragus foetidus | place: Greece: Milos, Mediterranean Sea | collected 2013-05-29 | depth 5-7 m | reverse complement strand
GTCGAGGAGCATCACGAGCGCCCCCCAGAATGCGAGCGACACGGGAGCGTCGAGTAGCACGAAGGCGGCCATTGCGGCCGGTTCGGGCGGTTCGCCGAACAGACGGTGGTCGAGGTGCGCGACGGCCATGCCGAACACCTGCAGCGCGAGCGCCAGCGCAACGACCGCCAGCCACGTGGCGGCGACGACGGCAAGCAGGTGGCCCAGCAGGAAGTCAAGGTTGGAGAAGGGTCGTGCCGCGAGCGCCTCGGCGACCCGCTCGCGGCTGTCGCGGTGGCGGAGGTCGAAGGTCAGGAAGACGACGCCCAGCAGCAGCACGTACAGCGTGAGCGCGCCGAACCCGGGGGTGGAGAACCGCGGAGCGGACGACTGCCCGAAGACGTGGATCGGTGCGAAGAAGTGGTACAGCACGAAGCCCGAACCGACCGCGAACACGATGAACACCCACGTACGCACGCTGCGCCGCGCCAAGGCCATGCCATGGAGCCAGAACGCAAGAACGTTGGTGACGGAAGCTTGCATTCGGGTGGTTCGGGTTGCGTGGTTCGGCGGCTCCGATTGGCGCCGGGCAATTGGTCGGTCGGGGCGTTGCAGAACGGCCAGCCCGCCAGCTGCCGCCGCCCGTGCGCGTATGCGCGGCGTGTTGGCCACCGACCGCATACGAGATCATAACGCGGATCGCGCGAGGGGCCGCGAGCCCGATGGGTCGAAACGCTGCTTGACGGCTTGGGCTCTAGATGCCTTGAGAGCGCCGGATGTTTACTGACAGGTTGCATGTTTCTGACGCCGGCGGGAGAACGCGTCAGCGTTCTCGATCGCGTCGCCGCCAGGCGACGCGCCTAGGCCCTGGTTGCTTGGCGACGAGTTCAGCGCGGCCGACGTGATGGTCGGCTTGAGCGTGCTCTTCATGCAGGGGTTCGATGTGATGCCGGACTCCGAACGCTTGTGACGGCGAGGCTGACGTGGTTGGTTTCTTTTTTGGGTGACGACCAGAACGGAAAGGATCCAGACTGCGGCCCAGCCGATGACGAGGGACCAGGTTTCAACCACGGGGAAGTTGCGGGCCGCGTCTTCTGCGCTGGTTCCGACCACATCAACGTAGGCGCGCAGCCATGGACCGGCAAGGGGTTGCGGTCGCGCCGGGAGTGTCGAACGCCAGGCGGTTCCACCACGGGTCTCCTCGGCTGACTTGGAATACTGGCGCTTGACCGCGCCACATCCCCTACCGATACTTCGCGGCTTTTTCGCCGGGCGGGCACGCCCTGCTGCGGCGTCGTGCCTGGAGGGGACATGAGCATTCGAATCCTGTGGCCGCGTGCTGGCCGCGACCACTCGGTGGAGGAAGAGGCCGTCGGCGACGGCATCGTCACGGAGTTCGGTCGCGGATTCGAAACGGTCACCGAGGAGCAGTGGCGCAACTGCGACGGCATCGTCGGTGTCGCGCCGCCGGTCGAGTACCTGCCGAAGCTCGACAAGTGCCGCATCGTCGTCAAGACCGCGGTCGGTTTCGACGACACCGACATCGAGGCGTACGGCAAGGCCGGCATCCCGGTGTGCAACTGCCCCGACTACGGTACGCGCGAGGTCGCCGACCACGCGATCGCGCTCATGATGACCCTGACCAAGAGCATCGCATTCCACGACGAGGAGTTGCGGGCGGACCCGGTCGGCAACTGGCGTCCGGCGCTCAACCCCTACGGTCGACGGCTGTCCGCGTGTACGTTCGGCGTCGTCGGCATGGGCCGCATCGGCACCACGGCCATGCGCCGCGCCAAGGCCTTCGACATGGACTGCGTATTCTACGACCCCTACCAGCCAAGCGGCCTCGAACTGGCGCTTGGCGTGCGCCGCGTCGACACGCTGGAGGACCTCATGGGTCAATGCGACATCGTGAGCGTCCACACGCCCTTGAACGACGAGACCCGCAACCTGATCGGCCCGCAGGCGTTCGCCGCCGCCAAGAAGGGCATCATCGTCATCAACACGGCGCGCGGTCCCATCATCGACATCGATGCCCTCCACGACGCGATGCGCGACGGCACCGTCCTTGCCGCCGGTCTCGATGTGCTGCCGGACGAGCCCGCGAACATGAACGCGCCGCTGATCGCCGCCTGGCATCGCAACGAGGATTGGATCAAGCACCGACTCGTCGTGACGCCGCATTCGGCGTTCTACACGCCGGAGAGCGTCCGCGACATCCGTGCCTTCTCGGCCAGAACCGCCGCCGTCTACCTGCGCGGCGGGCGCCTCAGGAATTGCGTCAACGAGCAGTTCTTGACGACGCGTCGCTGACGGCAAGCGTCATGCCGCACCGCCGACCGCGCGGATATGCGGCCCCGTTTTCCAGTCCCGCCCGTCGGTGGTGCAGCGCGGCGACGCGAAGTGGGCGGAGATGGCGCGCCTGAAGCCATCGCTGCGGTTGCGCCCCGAGCCGTGGATCAGGAGCGGATGGAAGAACAGCGTGTCCCCGGGCTGCATCTCGATGTGGACCCGTCGCTCCTGGTCGATACCATCGATGCCGTAGAACGCATGGTTCACGTAGTCCCAATCCGGGTCGCCGTGGGGGCGTAGTCCGCCCAGGTGCGATCCCGGCACCACGGCCAGGCAACCGGTTTCCCGGGTGCACGGTGCGAGCGCGGTCCATGCCGCAACGATGCCCGCGGGCGGACGGAGCCGGAAGTAGCGCAGATCCTGGTGCAGCGGGTGGCGGCCGTCCACGCCAGGCGGCTTGTTGAACACGTTGGTCGTGATGACGTACAGGCCGGAGTCGACCGGTGCATCGACGATTTGCCGCGCGATGTCGAGGACACGGGGATCCTGGGCGTAGCCGAACAGCACGGGATCGGCTTCGAAATTGAGTATCTTGTTGATCCCGTGCACCGGGGTCGGGGCCTCCACCGCGCCCTTGACGACCATCACGTCGCGCATCGCGATCATCCCGTCGGGTAGCGGTGCGCGCCCGTTGGCGATTTCGACGAAGCGGGCGTCGTAGCGAGCGCGGGCCTCGGCGTCGATGAGGCGGGGGCGCAGGAGGTACCCCGCATCGCCGAAAGCCGCGTGCTCCTGCGCCGTCAGCGCGGCCGGCGAGCGTACCGTCAAGCGATGTCCTGGGCCGGAGGGTGGTCGTGCCGAGCCGCCGCGTGCGGGCCTCGCTGCGCACCCGTCGTCAGATCCAGGAAGCGGCGCGCGAGGGCCGGTCCGGTGCCGGCGTCCTCATGCTTGAAGAAGGCGAAGCCCTGATTTGCGCCGGTGGCGGCGACGCGGTCCAGCCAACTCTGCAAGGCGGCGTTGTCGTAGCCCGGCTTGCGAAGGCGAAGGTACACCCAGTCGGTCGTCGTGAGGTGCTCGGGCAGCGGTAGCTTGCCGTCCTCGGAGACGCATAGGCACGTACCGTGCGCACGAAGCAGCTTGGCAGTCTCGATGTCGAACCACGAGGCGTGCCGGAACTCGACGGCCGCCGGGAACGAACTCGGCCAGAGCGTGAGGAACGAATCGAGTCGCTCCGGGTTCTTTCGCACATAGGGCGGCAATTGAAAAAGCACGCAGCCGAGCTTGTCGCCAAGCGTCTCGAGCCGCGACGCCAGGTAGTCCACCGGGCCTTCGCAGTTGGCCAGCCGGGCTTGGTGGGTGATCTGTCGCGGCGCCTTGATGACGAAGCGAAAGTCGTCGGGGACGGCTTGACGCCAAACGTCGAGCACTTCGATGCGCGGCATCCGATAGAACGTGTTGTTGATCTCGACCGCGGGCAGCTTCGACGCGTAGTAGCCGAGCATGGCGTCTGCTGCGATGTCGACCGGATAGAAGCTTCCTTTCCACGCCGTGTAGCTGTATCCGCTGGTCCCTGCAAGCCAGCGCATGGCACCTCCTTGGGTCTGCCGTCGTCGACGAAAACTGCCGCAACATACCAGCAGGGCGGACAAAGGTCACCAGCACGAGGGAGGCCGGTCGTGGATCGCTCAGAGTTCGTCGACGTCGACGTCGCCGCCAGGCGACGCGCCTAGATCGCCAGGGGCGGCTCGTCCAAGGCGGCGAGCTGCTCCTTGAGCGCAAGGATGTGCTCGCTCCAATACCGCGTCTCCCCGAACGCCGGAAACGCAACGGGGAACGCGGGATCGACCCAGCGCCGGCCGATCCACGCGGCGTGGTACAGCATCCGCAGTGCGCGCAGCGGCTCGATCAGTCGCGTGGCGCGCGCGTCGAAGTCGTGGAACGCCTCGTAGGCCGACACCAGGTTCCGCAATTGGCTCGCGCGCTCGGTCGCGTCGCCCGCCAGGAGCATCCACAGATCCTGGATCGGTGGACCGGTCATGGTGTCGTCGAAGTCGACGAAGTTCGGCCGGGCGCCGAGCGGGGCGTTGGCGTCGTCGCGCATGAGCAGGTTGCCGAGATGGCAGTCGCCATGGATGCGGATGCCCGGGGCATCCGCCATGACCGGTTCGATCCGTTCGACGAGTTGATTGGCCACGGCTTCGTAGGCGGCGAGGAGTTCGAGATCGACGAAGCCGCTGGCCACGAGGAAGTCCACGGACTGGCGGCCGAAGGTGGCAACGCTCAAGCGCGCCCGGTGTTGGTACATCCCGCTCGCGCCGACCGCGTGCAAGCGACCGAGCGCGTGGCCGAGCACCCGCAGCACGACGGGATCCTCGACGTTCGGCACTCTGCCGGCCTCGCGGGGGAACACGGCGTAACGGAAGCCCGCGTGTCGAAACAGCGTCTCGCCGTCGTCGCCAAGGGGAGCGACGCAGGGCACTTCGGCGCTCTTCAGTTCCTGCATGAAGGCGTGCTCTTCCTCGATCGCCGCATCGCTCCAACGTCCGGGACGGTAGAACTTCGCGATCACCGGGGCCGCGTCCTCGATGCCGAACTGGTAGACCCTGTTCTCGAAGCTGTTGAGCGGGGTGAAGCTGCCGTCCACGCGCAGGCCGATCGCCTCGATGGCATCGAGGAGCGTCGCGGGCGAGAGGTCGTCGTAGGGCGTGTCGCTCACGACTCGACCCCAAGCTCCGCCGTGGTGCGCACAGCGACCGACTTGATCAACGCGAGGACCCGGGTGCCGGGCTCGAGGCGCAGTTCGTCCACCGAGCGCCGGGTGACGCGGGCGAGCAGGCTTTGGTCGCCGCAACCGATTCGCACCAGCGCCGCTTCGCCCTCGGCGACGATGGCGTCGATCGTTCCCGCGACCCGGTTGAGGATGCTCACGTGGTCGATGGCGGCCGTCGACAGGCTGACGTCGCGGGCGGGAATGTGCAGCAGGATGGGCCCGCCGATGGCCGACAGGTCCCCGGGAACGAACAGCGGCGTATCGGCGAAGACGAGCTCGGACAGTCCGTAGCGTGCATCGAACGACTTGAACCGGCACGCGATCACCGCGCCGGCCTGGTCGTCGCTCATGAGCGGATGGTCGAGCGCCGTGGAGAACGCGGGCAGCGAATCCACGGGCGAAACCGACCCCGCGCTTGCGATCCACACCTGGTCCGCGATCGCGAGCACTTCCGGAAGAGAGTGCGAAACGTACACGATCGGGACGGCGTGGCGCCGGCAGAGGTCGTACAGGTATGGCGCGATGTCGCGGCGCGAGGCGGGATCCAACGCGGACATCGGTTCATCGAAGAGCCACAGCTTCGCGGGGGCGAGCAGCGCCCGGCCGAGCGCCACCCGCTGCCGTTGGCCGCCGGACAGTTCGTGCGGGTACTGCCCGAGCAAGGGCCCGAGGTCGAGGAAGTGCACGACTTCATCGAAACGGAGCCTGACGCCGGATCGCCGGCTGCGGGCGGCGAACTCCAGGTTGTCCCGGGCCGTGCAGTGCAGGAACAGACGGGACTCCTGGAACACGGTGCCCACCGCGCGGCGATGCGCCGGCACGCCGCGCCCCGGTCGGGCGGCGTCCTGCCAGCGCTCGCCGTCGACGTCCACCGTGACCGGCGCATCCGCCTCGAAGCCGCCGATCAGACGCAGGAGGCTGGATTTGCCGGCGCCGGACGCGCCGACCAGTGCGGCAACCCCGGGAACCTCGACGTCGAGGTCGATGCGCAGACGGAAGTCCGGCCCGCGCGTCAACTCGCCTTGTGCCTTGAGGCGCATCAGGTGCGCAGCCAGCGGTAGGTGAAGGTCAGCACGATGATCGCGAAGGCGAGCAACAGCGCGGCGATGGCGTGCGCGCCCGTGTAGTCGAGCATCTCGACCCGGTCGAACAGCGCGATCGAGAGTACGCGCGTCTCTCCCGGGATGTTGCCGCCGATCATGAGCACGATGCCGAACTCCCCGACCGTGTGCGCGAACCCGAGGACTCCTGCGGCGAGCAGCGCCTTCTTGTGCAACGGTAGCACGAGACGCAGGAAGCGCGTCGTGGGCGATGCCCCGAGGCTTGCCGCCGCTTCCAGGAGTTGCCCGTCCGTGGTGCGATAGGCCGTGGACAAGGGCCCGGTCACGAATGGCAGCGAGTAGACGATGGAGCCGATCACGAGGCCGGCAAAGGTGAACGCGAGCGGGGCACCGCCAAGGGCCTGGGCGACCGCGCCGAAGGGGCCGCCTGGGGCCAACGCGAGCAGGAGGTAGAACCCGAGGACGGTTGGGGGCAGAACCAGCGGCAGGGCGACGAACGCCTCCACCAGCGGCCGCCACCTGGACCGGGTCCGTGCGATCCACCAGGCCAGCGGTGGCGACACCACGAGCAGGACCGCGGTGGTCGTCAGCGCCAGCAAGCCCGTCACCCAGGCGGAAAGCGCGATGTCCTCGGCGACGGACAGGATCCTAGTCCCTGGCGCCGGTGACGTCCGCCGAGACGCGGTAGCCGGCGGTTCGGATCAGCGACTGGGCGTGGCCGCCGAGCAACTCGTCGAGCCAGGCCTGCGCCTCGGCTTCGCGCTCGCCGTGCATGACCACGGCGATCTGCTCGATGGGGGCGTGGAGGCGGTCCGGCAGCAGCCAGTAGCGCTCCTCGGCGATGCCCTGGGCGGTGACCTGCGCGAGCGCGACGAACGCCCCGTCCGCGGCGCCGCTGGCGGCGAAGTGAAACGCCTGGGCCACGTTGAGGGCGTTGATCAGCCTGGGTCGGGCGCCGAGGGCATCGAGCGCCTGATGGGCGGCACGGCCGTACGGCGCCGTCTGCGGATTCGCCAGGGCCACGCGCTTGGCCGTGGTCAGCCAGTGCCGGTCGGGCACGCCCTCGTCGACCAGCAGCACGAGGCTGCCGCGCGCGTAGACCCGCGGCGCGAAGGCGCGGCCTTGGGCCACGAGCTTGAGCGGCCGTTCCCGGTCCGCCGAGAGGAAGGCGTCGAACGTCCGGCCCTGCATGATCTGCGCGTAGAGCAGCCCGGTCGAGCCGTAGGTGGCGTCCGCCGGGGCGTCGAGGCTCGTGCGCACGGCCTCGAAGGCCGCCTGGAAGTTCGATGCCACGGCGATCCGCAGCGGCACGGCACTCGAGGGCGCGGCGCAGAGGCAGAGAAGGGCGGCAGCCACCACGACCCCGTGTAACGGCACGAGGCGCATCACACGGCCTTGGCGGCGACCCACACGTGGACCTCTTCGGCGCCGCCGGCGAGTAGTACGGTACTCGCCGCGTGCGCGGTTGCGCCGGTCGTCGACACGTCGTCAACCAGGGCGATGCGCCGGTGGGTGACGGGGCGCTTCAGCGCGAAGGCTCGGCGGACGTTGGTGAGCCGCGCGCGTCGCGGCAAGGACCGTTGCGGCGGCGCGTTGCGCACGCGCGTCAGGTGGTTGGGCAGAAACGGCAGGCCGAGCCGCCGCGCCGTGGACCGGGCGAGCAGCGCGGCCTGGTTGAAACCGCGCTGGCGAAGACGCCGACGGGTCAGCGGCACCGGGACGAGCGCGTCGGGCAACTCGGTGGCGGCATAGGCCGCCTTTGCGGCCGCCGACAGCAGCGCCCCGAGGATGCGCGCCTGGCGCAGCCCGTTGCCCGATTTGAGGCCCTCGATGACGGCGGTGAAGGGCGGTGCGTAGGTGAACGGCGCGAGGGTGCGGGTCCACGGCGGCGGCGTTGCGATGCATCGACCGCATACCCGGTCGGCGCCGGAAGCGAGCAATGGGCCGGCGCACACGCGGCAGCATCGTTCATTGCCCGTGAACGCCCCTTCGCACGACGGGCACAGGTCGATCGCGCGCCGGGACGGGCTGCGGCACAGCACGCAGATGCCCGGGAACAGGTTGTCCAGCATTGGCATTCGCCCCTTCGTGGAACATCCGCCTCAAGGGCCGCGGTGACCGTCGGCGGATGTTCCATGATCGACGGTCGGGCCGGGTGCTCAGCGCCGCGCCTGCAGCCACGCTTCCGGATCCACCGGCACGCCGGCGCGGCGGATTTCGAAGTAGACGCCGACCTCGTCGATGCTGCCGCTTCGACCGACCGCGGCGATCGGTTCGCCGCCTTCCACGCGGTCGCCGACCTTCTTGTAGAGCGTGTCGGCGTGACCGTACAGGGACATCGTAGCATCGCCGTGGTCGATCACGGCCAGCATGCCGAAACCACGCAGCCAGTCGGCAAAGGCCACCGTGCCCGAGGCGACGGCGACGATGTTCGTGCCCAGCGGTGCGCTCAGATAGACGCCTTGCCAGCGCATGCGGCCGCCGGCCCGAGAGTCGCCGAAACGATGGGTGACGCGACCCGCGACCGGCCACAGCAGGCTGCCCTGGTCGTGCCGGGCGACGGCTGCGGGCCGGCTTTGCCGGGCGACTTCGGCGAGCAGCGCCTCGAGGCGCCTGCGGTCGCCGGCCAGCGTATCGCGCTCGCGCCGCTTGACGCGCACCTCGGACTTGAAGCCGGTGAGGAGCCGCCGCTGCTCGCGCCGCTCGTCCAGCAGTGTCGTGCGCCCCTGGTCGAGCGCCGCTTGCGCGAGCGCGAGCGCCTCCCGTTCATCGGCGAGTCGCGCGTCCTGGTCGGCCAGCGCGACCTGCGAGTCCTGCAGGGCCGCCAGGTCCCGCGCGCGAGCCTTGGCCAGGAGGCCGTGATAACGCATCAGCCGTTCGGCGTCGGCCGGGTCTTCCTGGTTCAGAACCTGCTTGACCACGTCCCGTCCGGTCAATCGCCAAGCCATGCGCAAGTGATCGCCGAGGCGTTCGGCGAGCCGGGCATGCTCCGCCGCCAGGCGGTCGCGCTCGGCGAGGTTGTGCTGTTGCGCCTCCTGCAGCCCGGCGACCTGGGATGCCAGGCTCCGAACGCGCATGCCGTGTTCGGCGATCCGACGGTCGGTGTCATCCAATGCGCGCTGTTGGCTCGCCAGTCGTTCGTCGGCCTGGGTCAGCCACTGGTCCATGGCGTTCAAGCGTTCGACGACGGCTTCGAGTTCGCGCCGGCCCGCCTCTTGAGCACGGCTTTCCTCGATGCCGAAGCCGGCCGCGGTGCCGATGGCGCCGACGGCGAGAGCCAGGCGCAGCCTGTGTCTGGCTGCTACGACGCCACCTGGCTGGGTCATGGTTCGTGGGACGCGGCGGCGACGGCGCCCCGTTCGATCCGTCGTCCGTCTTCGGCGTCGGGCGCGACAATCAATGAACGCCCGGTCATTGCCGCCGGCGGCGCGACCCCCATCAGTTCGAGCAGGGTCGGGGCCACGTCGGCGAGCGTGCCTGGCCCGTGCAGGCCGAGCGCTGCGGGGCCGACGTAGACCAACGGCACGGCATCGGTCGTGTGGGCGGTGTGCGGGACGCCGCTCTTCGGCTCGCGCATGCGCTCGACGTTGCCGTGGTCGGCCGTGATCAAGCACTGCGCGCGGACGTCGGCAACGCTCGCGGTGATCCGGCCGAGGCAGGCGTCGATGGTCTCCACGGCTCGAACGGCGGCGTCGAAGTCGCCGGTGTGGCCGACCATGTCGCCGTTGGCGTAGTTGCAGACGATGAGGTCGTGCTGCGCGGCATGCACGGCCTCAAGCAGCCGGTCCGTCACCGCTTGGGCGCTCATGGCGGGCGCGAGGTCGTAGGTGGCGACCTTGGGCGACGGCACCAGGACGCGATCCTCGCCGACGAAGGGCTGCTCCCGGCCGCCCGAAAGGAAATAGGTGACGTGGGCGTATTTCTCGGTCTCGGCGAGACGCAGTTGGGTCTTGCCGAGACGGGCGAGGGTCTCGCCGAGCGTGTCGTCGAGATCCGGCGTGCCGAACAAGGCCGGCGCATCGATGTCGTCGGCATAGCGGGTGAGCGTGGCGAAAGCGGCCGTCGGTACGCGCTTGCCGCGCGGGAAGGCATCGAAGTCGTCGGCGAGCAGTGCGCGGGTCAATTGGCGGGCGCGGTCGGCGCGGAAATTCATGAAGAGCCCCGCGTCTCCCGGCATGATCGTCACGGGTGGCGATGCGCCGTGGACGGCGCTCGGCTGCACGAACTCGTCGGACTCGCCGCGCCCGTAGGCGGCCTCGAGCGCAGCCACGGCCGAGTCGAAGCGATACGGCGTCTCGCCGTGCACGAGCAGGTTGTAGGCACGCTCGGTCCGTGCCCAGCGGAGGTCGCGGTCCATGGCGAAGTAGCGGCCGGTTATGGACGCAAGAACGCCGGGGAAGGCCTCTTCGAAGCGGCCGAGCGTTGCCATGGCGCTCTTCGGCGGCGTGTCGCGGCCGTCGAGAAAGGCGTGCAGGCGGACCTTGATCGAGGACTGTTCACGTACGGCCGCAAGCACGTGGGCGATGTGGTCCTCGTGGCTGTGCACGCCGCCCGGGGAGAGCAGCCCGAGCACATGCAGCGTGGCGGCGCCCGAGTCCACGGTTCTGCGCAGCACCTGGTTGCCCGCCAGCGCGTCGTTGGCGATGGCTTGGTCGATCCTGGTGAGGTCTTGCGGGACGGCGCGGCCCGCCCCGATGCTCATGTGGCCGACCTCGGAATTGCCCATCTGCCCGGCCGGCAGGCCCACGTCGACCCCGGACGCGGACAGCCTTGTCGTCGCCGCGCCGGACCAGAGGGCGTCCCAGACGGGAGTACGGGCTTGCGCGATGGCGTTGTACGCGACCTCGTCGCGCAAGCCCCAGCCGTCGAGGATCACGAGCAGGGTCGGGCGTCTACGCATCGGTTACTGGGCGCCTTGCCGCCCTTGGATCGCCTTCAAGCCGGCTATTGTGCCCACCAACCTGGGCAGACGCACCCACTTGCGCGCTGGCGGGCGATGCGTCAGGATTCGCTTGCGCGTAATGCACGAGAGTGCAAGCGCGGCGTCGCGTTGCCGGGTCGCCCGCTGAATAGAAAAGCCACCACAGGGGCGCGGGGTCGCTCCCCGCGTTCTGGCGAATAGGCGCGGAACTCACATGACCCATGTGCGTCTTGCAACGGCCCGGCTCCCGTCGCGCGCATCTGCGCATGCGAGGATGTGACCTGATCGGACTTCGGTTGCCGTCCTCGCACGCCGCACTGCCCTATAATCCCGCCCGCCATGGAGCAGTTGTTCGAGTTCATCGGGAACCACCCGATCCTGGTTGGCGCTTTCGTGCTGGTCTTCGCGTTGTTCGTAC